>ERZ773104.1655-NODE-1655-length-28265-cov-7.105884_pt1 | contig 28265 bp, 21 predicted proteins | sample MGYA00511920_ERZ773104 | MGnify/ENA primary metagenome ERZ773104 (study PRJEB29015, sample SAMEA2737857) | human gut metagenome | biome: human gut; feature: human-associated habitat; material: faeces | place: China | collected 2012 ...
GGGCCTGCCGGTAGGTGGAGCTTTGTTCCGTCAGGGCACGCAAGCGGGGCAGGGCCGCCGCAAGGGCCTGATCCGGACAGAGCTCCCGGAGCTGGTCGCGCGTCCGGGCGCATTGCTCGCGCAGGGCCTGTACGGCACGCCGGCGCTCCTCCTCCCGTTCCCGCAGGCGGGCCAGACGCTCACGCCCTTGCGGCGGAAAATCCTGCGGCAGGCCGGAAAGGCGCTCCAGCTGCATCCCCAGCAGATGCCATTCCCGCCACTGCTCCCAGACGGAAAGACGCCGTTCCGTCCGGCGCAGGCTGGTCTCCAGCTCCGTCTTGCGGTGGCGGAGGTTTTCCAGCTCCTGTCTGCGCTGCTGCCACTGGGCGCACAAGGCATCGTAGCGGCTGCTCTGGGCATCGGCCTGGCGGATACGGACCCGCAGCTCCTGCCAGACGCCCGTCTGGACGTTGAGGGGCAGCTTGCGGCCTTGCGGACGATAGACGGCATCGGCCTGCTGTTGCAGGGCGCGCAACACATCGGCCGGGGAACGCAGGCCCGTGCCGAAGCTGGCCCCGTAGAGGGCATGGCGTACGGCCTCGTCGTCCAGGCTCTCGAAACGCTGCAATTCCCCCAGACTGAAACCGAAAACATTGCGATAGACCTGGCGGTCGATGCCCCGGAAGAGCTGCTCCAGCAGGTTTTCCGGCACAGGGGTCCCGTCAGGGCCGGTGAGCTGCAGGCGACCGCTGCCCGGGCCGGGGCGGCGATGCAGGTGCAGCAGGCCGTGGGGACCGTTTTCCAGCGTCAGACTGCCCCCGGCCTGGCCGCCGCGCAAAGGCTGGCCGGCCTGCCGTTCTTTGCGCCCGGAGGGGTAGCCGGTGAGCATGGCCCGCAGGAAGGCCAGACAGGTGGATTTGCCGGCCTCGTTGTCGCCCAGAAAGATGTTGATGCCCGGGCCGAGGTCCTCGGCGCCCGTCTGGGCAAGGATGCCGAAGCCGTCTGCGTGGAAGGACAGGAGGCGCATCACTTTTCCTCCAGCATGTCCAGACAAAGAGAACGGGCTTCGTCCAGCAGGCGCTGGAGCTCCTCCCCTTCCGGCATGGCCAGCATCCCGGCGGGGCAGTGCCGGAACAGGGGCGCCAGCTCTTCTTCGGCAAAGGCGGCCAGCGCGTCGGGCTGCCGTTCGAGGCCTTCCGCCAGACGCAGGGCCTCGCCCAGCAGATCCTGCCGTTGCAGGCAGGCGGCCATGTCCACAGCGGGGGCCGTCTCCACACTCAGATCCTTGATATGGACGGGCAGGGGCAAAGAGGCCTGGTGCAGGCGTTCCCGCAGATCGCGGCAGGTCTCCGGGCGGCGCAGCAGGCTGTCCAGCGGCGTACGTCCCTGCAGGCAGAGGCGCACGACCATGAGCGTGCAGGAGGCGTCAGCGGCCTCCGTGGCCGTGGTCAGGGCCTCCAGCAGCCTGTCTTCCACGGCATCGAGCTGTTCCACAGCGTCCAGACCGATGACCAGACGCTGCCATTGCACCGGCCCCAGCGGCAGGAATTCTTCCCGACAGGAAAAAGTGCCGTCACAGGCTTCCGCAGTGACCAGCAGGCAGCCGCGCGGGCCGCCCTCATTGATATGGAGCCCCTGGGTGTTGCCGGGATAGGCGATGAAAGGACTGCGCGCCAGGATGCGGTGTTCATGCACATGGCCCAGGGCCCAGGCATCCAGACCGGCGGCGCGCAGGTCGTCCAGCGAGCAGGGGGCGTACCTGTCCTGCGAGGGGCTGCCTTCCACGCTGCAATGCAGCACGCCCAGCTGGAAGCAGGCTGCGTCCGGCTGGCGGTGGAAAAGGAGGGCCAGATTGCGGGCCTCCCTGATACGGGCATGGCTGATGCCGTGGATCACGGCCAGAGGGGCCCCGTCCCTGCACAGCACATGCTGCTCGGGCTCCGGGCCGAAGATGGTCACGTTGTCGGGCCAGTCCACGGTCTTCAGCCGCGAGTCCAGCGGGTCATGGTTGCCGTGGGCCCAGAAGACGGGGATGCCGCAGGCCTGCAGGCGCAGGCAGCCGTCGCGCAGGGCCAGCTGGGCTTTGACGCTGTGCTCTTCCTGATTGTAGATGTCCCCGGCCAGGACGAGGAAGTCCGGCCGCAGGCGTTCGCACAGGTCGAACAGGCGTTGCAGGGCCGTGAAGGTGGCGTCGCGCAGCTGCGCTTGCAGGGCCTCTCCGGCATCGGTGCGGCTCAGGCCCAGAAAGGGGGTGTCCAGATGCAGGTCGGCGGCGTGGATGTATCGGAGGCTGTTCATGGCATGTCCTTGGCGTGGGCTCCTCCGGCAGAGATATGTTTTTTCCGGCAGCAGGACAAGTTGCGCGCGTGGAAACGTGTGCGGTTGACGCTGTCAAAGCCCGTTGGTATGACTAGCGTTTATACCACAGGGGGAAAGAATGGCGCGAATCCTTTACGGCATCCACGGGACAGGGCATGGCCATGCCATGCGCGGGCTGACCATCGCCCGCCGTCTGGGCGCACACGAATTTCTGTTCGTGGCCAATGACGATGCCCCCAAGATACTGGAACCCGAATTCCGGGTGCACCGCATCCCCAATCTGGGCACGGTGTTCCGCAACTATCAGGTGGATGTGGGCGCCACGGTGCGCAAGGCCATCCCGCTGCTCTGGCACCGCCAGCGCTATGTGGATGAGGTGCTGCGCCTTATCGACCAGTTCAAGCCCGATGTCTGCATGACGGACCTGGAATACTTCGTGCCGCGTGCGGCCGAAAAGGCCGGTCTGCACTGCCTGACCCTCGACCATCAGCACGTCATCACCTGCTGTCGCCATGGCTGGCTGCCGCCGCGCATGTGGTGGGATCACTTGTTGCAGGGCATCACGCCCCGCTATCTGTTCCGGCCCACGGAACAGAATTTGCTGGTCTCCTTTTATGCGCCGCCGGTGCAGCCCCGCTACCATGCCCGCGTGGTGCCGCCCATCCTGCGCGAGAGCGTGCTGCGTCTCAATCCCCGTGACGACGGCCATGTGGTGGTCTACCAGAGCAATTCCACGCACCGCAAACTGGTGGACTTTTTGCTGCAGGCCACGGACCGGCCCTGTTACGTCTTCGGCTATGACCGGACGGAAGGGCGCGAAGGCAACGTCATCTTCATGAAGAAGAGCGAAGAGGGCTTCCTCAAGCTGCTGGAAGGCTGTTCCTACGTCATCCAGGGCGGCGGCCATACCCTGATGACCGAGGCCCTGCACCTGGGTAAGCCCATCCTGAGCCTGCCGCTCAAGGCCATGGTGGAACAGTGCTTCAACGCCCTGTACCTCGAACGTTTGAACTACGGCATGCAGGCCGACATGATGACCCTGGAGCCCGCCCTGTTGCGCCGCTTCGAAGAGCGCCTGCCCGAGTTCCGGGCCTCCATCGCGCGCGGACATTTCTGCGGCAATGATCTGGTCTTCGGTCTGGTGGATACCTTCATCCGCACCGGCACCCTGCCCGTCTCGGGCACGCCGAGGGTGGTGGAGTAGGAACACCCGATCTTCTTTCCTTTTTTATCTTCTCTCGCATCGAAAGCTCCTTGTCAGGTTGGCAAAGGACGCAGGCCTTGAAAGCCGAGCGCTCTCCCCTGGCAAGGAGCTTCGTGTTTGGTGGAGATAGCGATACTCGTTTTGTTCGCAAGCTGCTAGTATAAAATATTTTTAATATAAATTCATATACTAGCGGATAAGCGGGTATCATGCGAACTGTATGCGCATTGCGCTAGAGAATTTTTTTTTCTAAATTAATATGCATTGATGCCTGTATTGTGGGGGAGTGTATGCACATTCAAGAATTTAAGCTCGACTTCGGTAATAACGATATTGTTTCCCTGTGCATCGAGAACCTGACGCTGGAGGGCGTCATACTTGAGATTCGTGAACACAGTCTGCGCCTTCAGGTCAACGGTGAATCATATGGCCCGCGTACACTCGACCTTTCCAGGATATGGTCCTGCCACAAAATAGGCACACAGTTGCCTGCGAGTGTACTGCCTGCTCTTGGAAAGGATCCTACTGCGCCGGAGCATAGCCTGCCTACCAAAAACAGTCCCGTAGTAGAAGGAGTGTTGACCTCTGAATTTTCTACTCTTAAAGCCAGGGCTGAGGCTATTTTTGCGGCTCCCGACGATCTCTTTCGTCTTCCCGACAGACTCAGGTTCGAATCCTACAGCAATGAGAAAAGACTCAAGGAACAGCTGGCCAATGCGCGTAACAGATTCAGCTCCGCCAAAGGAAAAAATGATTTCTTCAGTCTCATGAAGTCCATTGACGAGCTGGAGGCTGCTCACCAGGCTTTTCCCATGGTTGGGACGATCCGCAAGGTTTTGCTCCTGCTGAAACTTTTCAGTAATTCCAATCCGACACAGAGATTCAATCTGCTGCATGAATATTTCCGGCATCCAGAGGCGCTGCCCGACGAGTTTTGGGAATGCTACGCTGTGGCTGCTTATGAAAGCGGCTCTCTTTTGCCGTTCTTTGCTGATGCGGACCGGTTTGGCGATGAGGAAAAAGTGCGTTCCTCTGTACGTATCCTCAAGGAAGCCTCTTCCGCCATTCCTAAAAAGACGGTCTCACCGGTTGCTCCGCCTCCTGCGGTCCCCGCCTCCCCCCTGCAAATCGTTCCTGCTGCTCCAGCGCGGCAGGATGTGAAGCTCAAATCACTTTCTGAGCTGCTTACGTCCTCATTGAACGACCCCAGACCTGGATCTGGGGCGCGGAATACCGTGAGGGTTTCTCCTTCTGAAATCATGGCCTTTGAGGAGGCCAATGAATTCGTGATGGCCGGCCGTAAAGAAGCGGCTGTGGCCCTGCTCGCCGAAAAGGTGAAGCAATATCCTAAGTCTGTCCGCCTGTGGGATCTTTATGCTACGCAGCTTTGCGGGCTCCGCCGGGATGAAGAGGCTATTTCTGCGTATGAGCATCTCATCAAGATTGCTGAAGAACGGGCAAGAAAGCATTACATCCAGCAAGTGATATCCCTGAACCGACGCAAGGAGATGCCTCCGATTCCGGTCAGCACGTCACAGGATGTTTTTAGCCTTGACTTTGATGAACCTCAGAAAGATGAAGAGAGTGTTTCTGAATTTCTGCGACAGGAACTTGAGAAATATAGTATTAGTGATCAAATTATTTTAAAGAATAACGGACATGTTAGATCTGAGGATGCAAAGCGTTTGCTTGATAAGGCTGTAGAGGCTAAAGATAAGACATTTTATGCACGCTATCAGCTCTTTTTAGAAGCTGCAAAAGCATTTAGTGAAGTTCCTGATCTGTCTCCAAGCGATAAGCGAAATTATAGGTACAGTCTTTCCTGTTATGCCATGCAGCGGGCCGGAAGCATCGTTGCTAGGATGCGCAGTGTCTTCGCTGACCAAAGGCCTAACACGTCACAGGAACTGGCCCTACTACGCGACAGTGCCCTCAGCTATTATATTGAGGGTATCGGCCTTGCCCCTGATGCGGTAAAACTGTCGGTAGCTCTTCTACCGTCGCTCACAAGTTATATTGAAGCGCAGCTGCTCTTTTTCTTTCGTGATGATCGGCAGCAGTTCATCCGGCTTTTTGGTGACGCGAACCAGCCGAAAAATTTCAGGGTACTCATCACTACGATTCTGGAGTCCGGCGATAAAGAATTGTTTGCGCTCATTTGGGAAACTATGCTCACCTGGCGGCGCAATGTCCGACTTTGGAAGGGGATTCTTGCATTACAAGCCAAGGACGGCCCGCACAGGCTCTTTGATTATATCAACATCTATCCTGCGGCATGTGAACATTTCCGCGCCTATATGCTTACCGAGCTGGGTGAGCCGAAACGGCAGAACGAGCGTCTCACGTTCTTATATGTGGATACCGCAAAGAAGCGTGCCAAAGAATACGGACAGATTGGCAAACTCTTTGATGAGATGAAGGATCTAGCCGTGACAGGCAATAGTGAGTACTTCATTGATCTTTGGGAAATGTTTGAGGAGTTTCCACACCAGACAAAAGCCCTCTTCCTTTCGGAACGAGAGGCCGTCGAAGAATTGGTCGATATCCTGTCCAAGCTGCGCGGCTACAACAGCGCAAGGGGGGCTGCAAGGGGGGACATCCTCGTGAATGCCCGCCTCAAGCTCAGTAACAGCGTTTCCCGGCCCAAGGGGCTGAGGGATCGTCTCGAACAGACGTCTTCCTACTGGAAACGTGTTGCTCTGCTGCCTATCGTCGAAAACTGTCTGAAGAACATCGAAGGCATGGAGGCGCTGATACAGAATGCCCGCCAGCCAAGACTGCGCATCTCCCTCGAGCCGGAAGTTTTTCATGCCAAGCCGTTGTCCTATTCGACCACCCTTCGCCTGTACAACTCTGGCCCGGCAGATGCCATGAGTGTGCCCATCACGGTTCAGGTACGTACTCTTGCCGGACAGGACCTTGTCACATTATCGTTCCATGCGCCTGTAGTGGGGGCGGAAGAGTCTGTGGACATACGGCTGGACATTCCTGACACGATTTTTTCCGAGGCTTCTTCCGTGCATTTCGAGGATGTGAGCCTCCAGATAACAGCTGCGGAAGGCACGCCTTACGTGTCCTCTGAGTCCTTCTCTTTCGATATCGACCAAGGGCGTAGCTTTTCCAGGCAGGATCTGCCCTGGGTCACTAACGCTATCCCTAGGAAGATCTTTGGTCGTGATGAACTGCTCGATGAGCTTGAGGGCTTCCTCGGCAAGCAGGGACGGACCTTCACTCATATGCTCTACGGGGTCACTCGAAGCGGCAAAAGCAGTATCTTGAAGTTCCTACGAAAGCGCATCAACGGCTTGAATCTACCGGAAGATGAGGCAGATCGGCGGATCTTTTGTATCGACTGGCAGTTCAACAAGTGTCACGAGAAAGGCTGTACGTCTGATGTGCTCTGGAAGATCCTTATGGCACAATGCGTCTCGGATGCCTGTGCCTGCTATCTCGATGACAATACCGGGATGGCGGCGGATGCTCCTGCCGAGAGGGCGGGGGATGGTGAGGCAGAAAAAACCGTAGCCATGGTGCAGAAGCTCTTGGGTACGTCATACAGTAAAGCCAGCTGGCTGCGGTTTGTCGACGCCATGAATATGGGGGGGCTTTACCCTGTGTTCCTCATTGATGAGTTCACGGAATACAAGGACATGTTCGATGCCGATCTTGTGGGGCGTGACTTCCTGTCTTCCATGCGCGACACGGCCCTTGAAGGCAAGGCCACGTTTTTCGTGGCTGGTACCTATGATATCCGGGATCTCCTCACGGACGACAGATACGGTATCACCGGACAGTTCGCGAACCTCAAGCGTCACTTCGTTACCAACATCAAGCCCGAACATGCTAGGGAGCTGGTGACCTGCTTCGATAGGCTCACCTTTACCGCGCAAGCCCAGGAGTTAATCATCCATTCTGCGGCTTGTCGCCCCTATCTCGTGCAGATCATCTGTTCCGCCTGCGGTCAATATGCCGTGGAGAATCGACGCAGTATACTTGGAGCGACGGAGGTAGAGCGGGTTTTGCGTGCTCTTACCGGGGAAAAACCCTCGAAAAGCATAGAGTCCATCTCGGATACAGCCTTCAACCAGAACCTAATCTTCACGAGCGAGGACAATCGAGGGGCTTTCCCGGCGGTCATTTCTTTGCTCTGTCACAAAGGCAGAGACGGTTTCCTCTCCTACGAGGAGCTTTGCCGAGCTTGGTCCAGTGCTGGACTCCAGAGCTCTGATCTGAACACTGCCTTGAATATGCTGCGTGACCGGGAGGTCATCATGGGGCAGGAGGACGAAGGCCGTCAGGGCTATGTCATGCGTGTGCCCTTGTTCAGCCGCTGGTGGAAACGTGCACACCCCAATCTTAACTTCGATCTCAACAGCGTCATACGTCCCTAAGGAGGATAGACCGATGGCTAGCTTTTATCGGCCCGGTTTCAGAGTTTCACATTGTGTGAAAGATCCTAAGCTGCTCTTTGGCTGGAATGCTCCAGGCATGCTTCTGGATGTGGCTGTGGGCAAGATCGAGGCCGGAGATGCCTTTATGGTGCGCGGGGAACGACGCTCTGGAAAAACTTCTTTTTTGAGCTGTCTCAAGGCTCTAGTGTACGCTGAATGCCAAGGAATTACAGTATCATCGGTTGATTTTTCCTGCATTTCAGATATTACAGATGCCTTTTCGGCACATAAGTATATTTTTGAAAAAGTGTTGAGGTCACTTTGGGATGATGAAAGAATCAGCTGGATGCCGGATTCTCTTGATCTGAATCGGTTCAATTTTACGCGTAACAATCTTGATAATAGTTTTACACAGCTTGATGGAGAATATAGCATCCAAGAGTGCCTCAAGATGCTTGATAGCCTTCTCAAGCGCCATAATCACAGGCTGTTCATCTTTTTTGATGAATATGAAAGCATGCATAGAGCTTTTGGCGGCGGTACATCGTATTTTAATACCTATAGAGAATTGCAACAGCATAGTGAAAAAGGCGGCATTTCCTGTATCATTGCCGGTGCTGAAAGTACAAGATCTTTCAGCGGGCGCACAGGTTCGCCACAGTTCAATCTTTTTGAGCCAATTTATCTCGGTACTATCGCGCGAGATGCATTTTATGCGCTGTGGAAGCACTGCTTGGACGACTGTTCGCCGCAGTGTCGTGAGCGAGTTCAAGCGAAAATGGCCACCATCGAAGGGGGGATTGACGGAATCTATGAACTTTGTGGGGGCCGGCCAGCCTACGCCAAAGCGCTGGGGGCTTTCTGGACTGAACTGGGGGACGGCACTCCTCCTAGGCTCATTCAATGGTTCGAGGATATTCTCAATCGGCTATCTCGCTGTGATAATAACAGCAAAGCCGTTCTATTTACCATTGCCCGGGGACGTTCTCTGAACCGATTGAATGTGGTGCGAAAGAACGAGATCCTTGACGACTTGCGGCAGTTGAATCTCATCCGGAAGAATGATGAGGATCCCACAGGTCTTCCGTGGTGCATCAATGGTAAGCTTTGGCAGGAGTTTTTGATTAGTAGATACGAGGATGAGCCAAGCCAAGTGAATTTGTCTGTGGCCTCAGCGCAAGAGCTCCATGACGGTTATTCGATGGAGGGCAGAGATCGCAAGGGGATTATTACGGACGGCCATTCCTTGGCACGCTGGTTTCTTGGACACCGAGATTTTTCCACAACTATACTACAGGACTATCGGGAGACTGACTGGCTGGAATTCAAGCGAGCCTTCTACTGGAATACAGAACCGGCCCATACCGGGGACGGTCAGGAATATTTTCCCGGTCTCTGTAGGGAATGCGGGCGTAGACCACATGTGAAGGCTCATGAAAACTGCTGGAGTAATTGCACGAAGAGGAATGAAGTCAATTGGAAAGTGAGTGAGGCAGTCATTGCTATTGCCAACAGCGGTGGTGGAGTACTCCTCCTTGGTATCGATGATAATCTCCCTGATGTTGGCTATATCCCTGCTTCCCTACGCGATGGAGTGAAGGATAAGGAAGAGTTTATCCGAGACAGACTCCGTCCCGGAATCCTGCCCGAAGATGGGGAATGGATTATCTCCTCAAACTGGCGGTGGCGTATAGCAGAGGAGTCTCTGGGGGATTATCGGGTCTGGAGAGATTCCGTTTATTTTGATGAAAAAAAAGCTGTTGACGGCAGTCTGTACGCAGCCATTTTCATCGCTCCCCGGGATAAGCCATTACTTGTACAGGAACTCAGGGGACAGAATTCTACGACGGTATGCCTTGGTAGGGCTGTAGGAGAAGGGCGCGTTACCCGATACGATACGTTAGTGGAGAGGGTAAATTTCACAGCGAGCAGGACATCCTTCTTTACCTGCAAGTACTACAGAGAGGAGGCAGATAAACTATTGCGTGACTACCTCGAGCCCGCTGCTGAATACAAAAAAACAGGCAGGAGATAGATATCGTGGGAGAGGGCCTTAGATATACCGACCTACCATTCGCTTCATCTGAATGGGCATTTTGTATCAAAAAGAGATGATATTCTCTCCCCAAATAAAAAACAGTTCTCATCTGGCCGGGATATCAGTCAGTGGGCAAGTGTGGCGGCAGTCCCACGTGGCAGAGGTTAGAACAAGTTTGTTGCAGAGGATGGAAAGCACGAGGGGAAGGAGCTTTGTAAAGCGGCTCCTTCCCCTCGCAAAAAACTGCCCGGCAGGGCAGTCACGCTCTCTTGATGTTACATGCCCAGATAGGCGGAACGCACGTCTTCGCTCTTGAGCAGGTTCTCGGCGCTGTCGCTGGTGACGATGCGGCCGTTCTCCATCACATAGCCGCGGTGGGCGATGCGCAGGGCCTGGTTGGCGTTCTGTTCCACCAGGAAGACCGTGGTGCCGTTGGCGTTGACGCGCTGGATGATCTGGAAGATCTGCTGGATGATGATGGGCGCGAGGCCCAGCGAGGGCTCGTCCAGCAGGAGCAGCTTGGGCCGGGCCATGAGGGCGCGGCTGATGGCCAGCATCTGCTGTTCGCCGCCGGACAGGGTACCGCCGGTCTGCTTGCGGCGCTGGGCCAGGATGGGGAAGAGGTCGAACACATAGTCCATGTCTTCCTTGATGCCCTGCACGTCGTTACGCAGGAAGGCGCCCAGGTCGAGGTTCTCGCGCACGCTCAGGTCGGGGAAGATGAGGCGGCCTTCGGGCACCTGCGAGATGCCCAGGCGCACGATCTCGTGGGGGGGCAGCTCGTGGATGGGCTCGCCGTTCCAGAGAATCTCGCCCTTGCGCGGCCGGTTGATGCCGCAGATGGTCATGAGCGTGGTGGACTTGCCGGCGCCGTTGGCACCGATGAGGGTCACGATCTCGCCGTCATCCACGCGCAGGGAAACGTCGCGCAGGGCCTGGATGTTGCCGTAATAGGTATCAATGCCCTTGACTTCAAGCATCTTCGCTTTCTCCCAGATAGGCCTGAATGACGCGCGGGTTGCTGCGCACTTCCGCGGGAGTGCCGGCAGCGATGCGCGAACCGTATTCCATGACATAGATGCGGTCGGACAGGGACATGACCATGCCCATGTCGTGCTCGATGAGCAGGATGGAAAGATCCCGGTCCGCGCGGATCTGGAGCACCAGATCCTTGAGCTCGTTGGTCTCCTGCGGGTTCATGCCGGCGGCGGGTTCGTCCAGCAGCAGCATGCGGGGCTCGGTGGCCAGGGCGCGGGCGATCTCCAGACGGCGCTGGGCACCGTAGGCCAGGTTGCAGGCCTTTTCGTTCCACAGGTCCTGTAGGTGCACGGTCTCCAGCAGGCTGTAGGAGATGTCGATGGATTCCTGCTCTTCACGGCGGGTGGCGGGGTTGCGGGTCAGCGCGCCCCAGATGCCGGCCTTGGTGCGGCAGTGGCGGCCGATCATCACGTTTTCCAGCACGGTCATGTCGCTGAACAGACGGATGTTCTGGAAGGTGCGGGCCATGCCCAGCGCCGTGATGAGGTGGGGCTTGCGCCCGTTGAGCAGATGCTTCTCGCCGTTGGCGCCGTACAGGTGCACGGTGCCTTCCGTGGGCTTGTAGATGCCGGTGACGCAGTTGAAGAAGGTGGTCTTGCCGGCGCCGTTGGGGCCGATGAGGGCCACGATCTCGCCTTCATTGACGGTCAGGTCCAGCTCGTTGAGGGCGCGCAGACCGCCGAAGTCACGCGTCAGGCCCTTGACTTCAAGGACGGGTTTCATGCGCGTTCTCCTTTGTTGCCGCCCTGCAGGGCGGTGATGCGGTAGCGGCGGCGCTCACCGGTGACGAGGCCCTGGGGCCGGAAGATCATCATGATGACCATGATGGCGCCGAAGAGCAGCATGCGATACTCGGAGAAGGCACGCAGGTATTCGGGGGCCAGGATGAGGATGGTGGCGGCGATGACCACGCCCACGATGGAGCCCATGCCGCCCAGCACCACCATGGAGAGGATCATGGCCGATTCCATGAAGGTGAAGCTGGCGGGGTTGATGAAGGTGGTCTTGGCCGCAAAGATGACGCCGGCGAAACCGGCCCAGCAGGAGCTCAGGGCAAAGGCCGAGAGCTTGACGCGGGCCAGGTCGATGCCCATGGCCTCACAGGCGATCTCGTCTTCGCGCAGGGCCTGCAGGGCAAGGCCCACACGGGAGTTCTTGAGGCGGCTGATGACGATGATGGTCAGGATCACGGCCAGCAGCACCAGATAGTAGATGAAGATGGTGTTGGCGGCGATCTCCAGCTCCTGGCCGAAGAAGGAGGGGCCGGGGATGTTCTTGATACCGCCGGAACCGCCGGTGAGGCTGGTCCAGTTGAGCAGCACCAGGCGGACGATCTCGCCGAAGCCCAGGGTCACGATGGCCAGATAGTCACCGCGCAGGCGCAGCACGGGGAAGCCCAGGGCCAGGCCGAAGACGATGGCCATGAAGCCGCCCACGGGCAGACAGGCCCAGAAGCCCAGGCCGAACGCCTGGTTGAGCAGGGCGTAGGAATAGGCGCCCACGGCGTAGAAGGCCACGTAGCCCAGCACCAGCTGACCGGCGATGCCCACGGCGATGTTCAGGCCCAGGGCCAGGATGACGTAGAGCATGGCCGAGATCATGATGTTGGTCTGGTAGAAGGAGCTCACCAGAGGCATGGCGATCATGACGGCCAGCAGCAGGCCGAGGCTGGTCAGGCGGGTGGTGGTATTGCGGCTGGGCAGGGTGACCAGGCTGTGCAGGCCCTTGCCCAGGCCTTCAGGCAGGCGGATCAGCGGGATGCCGCGGGCCTTGCGGCTGAAACACCAGTTCCAGAGCATGGAAAGGAAGAAGATGGCCACGCCCAGCAGGATGACCCTGTCGAACTGCCATTCCACGGTCTGGTCGACGCTGTTGAGTTTGATGCCCATGACCGGGAAGGTCAGGAGCATGAACCAACAGGCAGCCAAAAGGGCTTTTGTAAGATATTGCATCATGATTGGCTACACCTTCTGCACTTTCGCTTTGCCGAGGATGCCGTCGGGACGGAAGATGAGGATGAGGATGAGCAGGGCAAAGGCCAGGGCATCCTCATAGTTGCCCGACAGGTAGCCGGTGGTCATGCTCTCGGCGATACCCAGCACGAGACCGCCCACCATGGCACCGGGGATGGAACCGATGCCGCCGAGCACCGCGGCCGTGAAGGCCTTGAGGCCGGCCAGGAAACCGATGCCGAAGTTGACCTGTCCCATGTGGGAGGCGATGAGCACGCCGCCCAGGGCCGCCAGGGCCGAGCCGACGATGAAGGTGAGCGAGATGATGCGGTCGGCGTTGATGCCCAGCAGCAGGGCCATCTTGCGGTTCTGCGCGGTGGCGCGCATGGCCTTGCCCATGCGGGTATAGCGGATGAACAGGCTCAGGGAGACCATGGCCAGCGTGCTGGTGACGAGGATCAGGAAATCACTGGGGCCCATGATGTTGCCCAGGTAATCCAGAAATTCCATATCCGGCAGCAGGCGGGGGAAGGGGACATAGTCAGAGGTCTGCGCCAGCAGCACATAGTTCTGTAGGAAGATGGACATGCCGATGGCCGAGATGAGGGGCGACAGACGCGGGGCGCCGCGCAGGGGTTTGTAGGCCACCTTTTCCAGAGTATAGCCGTAGGCCGCGCTCCAGACCACGGCCGCGAGGGCCGCAACGATGAGGATGCCTCCGGCGGGGAAACCGACGATGCCTAGCACACCGGCTACCAGCAGGGCCGTGAAGGCGCCCAGCATGTAGATCTCGCCGTGTGCGAAGTTGATCAGTTCGATGATGCCGTACACCAGCGTATAGCCCAGGGCGATGAGGGCATAGATGCTGCCGCGTGTGAGGCCGCCGAAGAAAAGTTCGATAAAGTACTGGAAGTCCATGCCGTTACAGGGGCTGCGGTTTACCCGGGCGCAGCGGGCAAGAGGGCGCGGAGGCCATGCCTCCGCGCCCTGCGCCATAGTATCCTATTAATGCAGAGTGATGCTGTGGTCGCTTTCGACGAACTTGCCGTCCTTCACCACGTAGACGGACAGGCCCAGACCGGTGGCGTCACCGGCCTTGTTGAAGGACATCTTGCCCAGAGGGGTGTCCACTTCGGTGCTCTTCAGAGCGGCCATGATCTTGTCGGTCTCGGTGCTGCCGGCCACTTCGATGGCCTTGATGAGGGCCTGGGTGGCGGCATAGGCGTTGTAGTAACCAAAGCCGGGCTCGCTGCCGAACTGCTTGACGTGGGCTTCGCGGGCGTGCTTGTACATGGCCAGGGTACTGGTATCCTTGGGATAGGAGGCCATGACGCCTTCGCTGTCCTTGCCGGTCATCTTGAGGAAGGTCTCGTCCTTCACGCCGTCAGGACCGATGAGGGGGGTCTTGACGCGGTCGCGGCGCATCTGCTGCACCAGCTTGGAGGCGGTGTTCTGGTAGCCGCCGAAGACCAGGACGTCGGCCTTGGCGCGACGCAGCTTGCGCACCACGGCGGAGAAGTCCACGGCGTCGGGGGTCACGGCTTCGAACAGGACGGTCTCGACGCCGGCCTTTTCGAGGATGCCGCGGTTCTGCTGGGCAAAGCCCTTGCCGTATTCGCCGTTGTCATGCAGGTAGGCGACCTTCTTGGCCTTCAGCACTTCGATGATGTAGCTGCTGGTCAGCTGGGCCTGGGCATTGTCGTTGGCCACGGTGCGCAGGAACAGGGGGTGCTTGCCTTCCAGGGTCAGGGCAGGCGTGGTGGCCGTGGGAGAGATGCTGATGATGTTGGCGCTTTCATACATGGGCAGGGAGGCGTTGGTGGCGCCGGAGCAGATGGGGCCCATGATGGCCACGACCTTGTCGGAGATCAGCTTGGTCGCGGCGTTGGTGGCCAGTTCGGGCTTGCACTGGTCGTCCTGGGCCACCAGTTCGATCTTTTTGCCCAGCACGCCGCCCTTGGCGTTGGCTTCTTCAATGACGATCTTGGCGGCATTGAGGCTGGGGACGCCGTACGAGGCCAGGTCGCCGGAATGGGCGCCCTGCACGCCGATTTTGATGGTGTCGGCGGCCATGGCAGGAGCCGCAACGGCAACGCTGCACAGCGCGGCCATGAGCCAGGTCATGCACTTTTTCATTTTCTCCCTCCTTGAGAGACTCCATGCACTGCCGGGCGTCGCACAACAGCAAAGCGACGTCTACCTTGCGGCAGTATAAGCCCTTTCTATTGCATCTTTATCTGATTCCTGTCAATGCGGTTTGCCGGATGGACACACAAATCCATCCCCTCCGCACGGCCACATATCTACTGTGATTTCTTGTGGCTGGAACGCAAGTGCAGGCGCATGGGCGCATGCGTGATGCCGAAGATGCGGCGCAGGGCGCGTTCCAGATAGCGGGCATAGCTTTCCGGCACGCGGTCGGCGTCACTGACGAAAAAGACGAAGGTCGGCGGCTGGGACTCGGCCTGGGTCAGATAGAAGAACTTGGCGCGCACGCGCTTGACCACCGGGGGCTGGTGGCGGGTCAGCACTTCTTCCATGGCCCGGTTGAGCTGGCCGGTGGGCACGCGGATGGCGCACTCCTCATGGATCTTGCGGGCCATGGGCAGGATCTTGTTCAGGCCCGTACCCTTGAGGGCCGAGACCGTGAGGATGGGCACGTGCTTGCAGAAGGCCAGCATCTCGCTCACGTTCTGCAGCAGCTGCTTGAGCTGGCCGGCGGGCACCAGGTCGCACTTGTTGACCAGCACCATGAAGGGGATCTTGCGGGTGTCCAGCAGGTCCATGAGGCGCTTGTCCTGCTGGCTCACGCCTTCGGTGGCGTCCAGGGTCAGCAGGGTCACGTCGGCCTTGGTGGTGGATTTGAGGGCCGCGTTGACGGAATACTTTTCCACGATGTCCGTGATCTTGGTACGGCGGCGCACCCCGGCGGTATCCACGAAGACGTAATCCTGGCCGTCGCGTTCGAAACGCACGTCCACGCTGTCGCGGGTGGTGCCGGCCACGTCGGAGACGATCATGCGTTCTTCACCGGCCAGGGCGTTGATCATGGAGGACTTGCCCGCGTTGGGGCGGCCCAGCATGGCCAGACGCAGGGCCGGGGGCTCGTGTTCGGCCTCGTAATCATCGGGCAGCAGGTCGGCCAGTTCTTCGGTGAGGGCGCGAATGTTGTGCCCGTGCTCGGCCGAGACCGGCAGCAGGGGGAAGCCCAGGCTGTGGAACTCGGCCAGCAGCTCGTCTTCCTTTTCCAGACCGTCCACCTTGTTGACCACGCAAAGGGTGGGCAGGCCCATGCGGCGGATGTGGGCCGCCAGATATTCGTCCAGGGGCAGCAGGCCGTCACGGCCGTCCACCACGAAGGCCACGGCACAGGCATCCTTCATGGCCGCCTCGGCCTGACGCAGGATGTCGGACTCGAAGCCGCGGATGCCCTCGGGGCCTTCGGTGACCATGGCATGGGCATCCAGGGTGATGCCGCCGGTATCCACGATGCCGAAATCAGGATGGCCCTTGCGGCGGACCACACCTTCCATGCGGTCACGGGTCACGCCGGGACGGTCATGGGTGATGGCGCGGTTGCTGCGGATCAGGCGGTTGAACAGAGTGGACTTGCCCACGTTGGGACGTCCCACCAGAACGATGCAGGGTAATGAGGACATGGGTCTCCCTTCGGCCATGACAGGCCGTTGTTGCGGAAATGTGGCCGCACGGGGCGGCGGGCATGGCGCGCGGAGAAACAGGATGGAAAAAGGGCCCCGTCAAGCGGGGTGAGCGCCACACGCTGCGCTTGTGTAGCATCCTTGAGGCCGTTTGAAAAGAAAAAAATGGCTTGCGGGCGAATTTGTTGGGACCATCCGGAAAGAGATGGGCAACATGGTAAAATAAAAGACTTTTTTCTAGGACAGTGGAAAGAGGACGAACGCGGCCCGGTCGTTCGCAAAAAAACAGTCCCTGCCGGTCCGAAGGGCCTGCAGGGACTATGTGGGTGTGGCTGATCGCCGGGGCCGCCGGAGCGGCCGTGGCCCGGAGAGGGGGCCTTTGGGAAAAATGCGGTGCGGGAGGCACTCAATCGTTGCCCTCGCTCCGACTCTCGCTGACGGGCAGGGGCAGCAGCAGACGGAACAGGGCCCCGCCTTCGGGACGGTTGGCCGCCGTGATCTGTCCGCCGCGACCGTGGGCAAGGCCCGTGGCCACGGAAAGGCCAAGGCCCGCTGCCCGGCCCGCCTGGCGGTGGGTGGTGAAGAAGGGCTCGAAAATATGGGGCATGATGTCGTCGGCGATGCCGGTGCCGCTGTCGGCCACCGAAAGCTCGTACCAGGTGGTGCCGTCGTCATCGGCGGGCAGCAGCCGGGCGCCGATGTCCAGCGTGCCGCCCTCAGGCATGGCGTCCAGGGCGTTCTCCACCAGATGCAGGCAGATCTGTTCCAGCTCCAGCGCGGAGCCCAGGGGGCGGGGCGCGTCCTCGCCCCATTCCGGCGGGAAGTGCAGCCGGCAGGTCACCTTGAGGCTGTCCATGCGGCCCTGCAGCAGGGTCAGGACACGGGAGACCACGGCCTGCACGTCCATGGGCGCGCTGCGGGGATCCAGGCCCACACCGGCCATGAGCAACTTGCGGGTGATCTCGCGCACGCGCATGCTCTGGGTCACGATGGCCTTGAGGGACTCGCGCAGGTCCTCGATGTCGGGCAGGGCCTCGGCCTCGGGGCTGTCCAGGCTGTCGCCCATGAGGCCCGCGGCCTGGACGATGATGTTCAGGGGGTTGTTGACTTCGTGGGCCACGCCTTCGGCGATGCGGCCCAGACTGCGCAGGCGGGCCTCTTCGGCCAGGCGCCGGGCCTGACGCCGGGATTCGGCCCGCTCCCGGGCCTTGCGGCATTCTTCCAGCACCGCGTCCAGCGAGACGGGCTTGGCCAGCCAGTTGAGCGCGCCGCGCCGCATGGCCTTGACCGCCTGGCTCATCTCCGTGGCGCCGGAGAGCATGACCACATCGGGGCGCGGTTCATGTTCCTGCAAAAGCTTGAGCAGGGAGACGCCGTCCATGCCCGGCAGGCAGACATCCAGGAAGACCAGATCCCATTCCTGCCGGGAGAGCATGCCCAGGGCCGTTTCCGCATCGCCGGCCACGGCAGCCTCGATACCGCGCAGCTCCAGGCGCTGTGCCAGCGGTTCGGCAAATGCCTGTTCGTCGTCGACGATGAGTACACGCATGATGTCTTTCCCCCTTGCTGCGTCAACATGATGCACGCCCGGAGCGTGCGGGATCTTTCCTGTCCGGCGGCAGCCCCGCCGGACAGGGGCAATGGCGGCCTAAAGCTTGTGCTCGGCCAGGAGGTCTTTTTCGTTGAGGACATCCTGGGCGGCATCAAAGTCGCCGCCTTCGGCCAGGCTGACAGCCACCATGGCGTTCTCCACCTTGTCGCGGTAGGCCATGCGGATGCTGTTCAGCAGCTCGTCGATGTCCATGGGTTTCTTGAGGAAGTTGTAGGCGCCCATGCGGTAGGCCGTCTGTTCTTCGGCATCACCGCCGTGACCGGTCAGGATGATGACCTGCACCTGGGGGTTGCTCTTCTTGACGCTGCGCAGCACTTCGAAACCGTCCATGCCGGGCATGCGCAGGTCCAGGACGATGACGTCGGTGGGCTCTTCAACGGCTTTGAGGGCCTGCGGGCCGTCATAGGCCACGCGCGCTGAAAAACCGCGCATGGCAAGGCGCTCGGCAAGCGTGTCCACAAACTGTTTTTCGTCGTCTACCAGCAGAATCTTGATCTCTTCCTTGCTCATGCCATTCTCCTTCACCCGGTGATGCCGGGAAAAATGTCGTTCTAGTCTTCACTCCCGCAGGCGGAAATGGAGAGGAAAAAGCGTTGTGCCGGATCGCGCCAGGGCATCAGCAGGGCCTGCCAGCCGGGCCGGGGCCGGGCGTTGAGCAGGGGGCTGCCCGTGAGGGCCGCCAGGGCCATGTCGCGATTGGCGCCGTCGCAGACTTCGATGATGATGCCTTCCACCTTGTTCTGGCGACCGGCGGAAAAGCGGAGTTTCACCTGCCCGCCCACGGAGGCGCACAGGTCGAAGATGTCCAGCAGGGCACGCAGCACCGCCAGGGCGGGCACGGCGGACCACACGGGTTCTTCGCTGTCGGCACATTCCAGCACCATCTGCACGGCGCGGGCCCGACGGGCCGCCATGAGGCAGAAGGTACTGGCCACACGCGCCAGGTCGCAGGGCGCGTTCTCGTTCTCGCTGTGGCTGACCTGGGCCAGGTACTCCATGCACTCGGCCAGGGCCGCGCCCCGCAGGATCTGCTGCTGGGCTTCCTTCAGGGCCTTGATGACGCGCGGGTCGGCGGACTTGTCCGCTCCGGCGGCCAGCTGCACCATGTCCTGCGCCAGACCGGCGGATTCGCGGATCACGGCCAGCACATTGCGCATGTCGTGGGTGGCCGAGGCCAGCAGACGTCCCATGCATTGCGAATCGGTCATGCTACGCCCCCCTGGCCGGATCGGTGCTTTTGCCGCCGGAACGGGCCGCGGCTTCCAGCGTTTCCAGGAACATGCCCAGGCTCAGCGGCTTGGTCAGGCAGGCGAAGGCACTGGCCACGGGGCTGTCGCCGGAATCGTCCACGGAGTCATGCCCCGTGAGCACGATGACCGGCAGGCCGGGGTATTTCTGGCGCACCTGCTGCAGGACGGCGTCCCCGGTCATGCCGGGCATGAGCAGGTCCACCACCATCACGTCGGGCAGGGCTTCCGCGGCCGCCATCTCGTCCAGGGTGGTCAGGGCCGTCTTGCCGTCCAGGGCCACCCGTACCTCGATACCGCGCAGATCCAGACGCTCGGCCAGGGTCTCCACGAATTCCTTCTCGTCATCGGCCAACAATACACGCAGTGCCATCTCAAGCCTCCACAGGACGTTCCGGCGGTGTAAGCGGCAGCGTGATGCTGACCGTCGTGCCCTTGCCTTCGGTGCTGTCCACGGTGATCTCGCCGCCGAGACGGCGCACGATACCGTAGGTGATAAACATGCCCAGACCGTTGCCCTTCTCCTTCTTGGTGGAATAGAAGGGCTCGAAGATGTGCTTGATCACTTCCGGGCTCATCCCCTTGCCGTTGTCGGTGACGCGCACCAGCAGGCCGCCGTCGGTCGTCTGGCTGCAGGCGATGTCCACCTTGCCGCCGTCGGGCACCGCATCCAGGGCGTTGCCCATGATGTTGAGGAAGACCTGCTGCAGCTGGCCGCGGTCGGACACGATGTCCGGCAGACCTTCGGCAAAGTCCGTGCCGATGGTCACGCCGCGGTTCTTGGCGCCGCGTTCCAGAAAGCCCATGGTCTCGGTCAGCACTTCGGGCACGCTCAGTTCCTGGCGGTTGGCCTCCATGCGCCGGGCAAAGCCCAGCAGACGGTGGGTGATGCCGCGGGCGCGTTCCACGGTGCTCTCGATGGCCTCCAGCAGGCTGATGAGCCGTTCCTTGCGCTCGAAGTTGCCGCTCATGTGCAGCAGGTCGAGGCCAAGGCCCGCCTTTTCGTTGATGACGGCCAGGGGGTTGTTGACCTCGTGGGCCACCCCGGCTGCCAGTCGACCGATGGAGGAGAGCTTCTGGTTGTGTTCCATCTGGGCGAAGACCGCCACGCGGCGTTCGTCGCTGGCCTGCAGGCGTCCCACCAGATGCTTCATCAGCAGGTGCGAGACCAGCACGATGATGGCGATGCCGCCGCAGAAGACCAGCAGCAGTTCGCTGCGCAGGGCCGTCCAGGGTTTGTAGATGTCCAGGGTGGGCTTGACGGCCAGGAGCATGAAGTCCGTGCCCGCCAGGCTGGTATAGGCCACCATGAGATCCTGGCCGCTGTCGTCCTTCCAGGGCCGCACCGTGGTCTCGAAGGACTGGGGCGGCAGGGTCAGGGGCAGCTTGTCCAGCACCTTGCCGTAGAAACGGGAGTTGGTCTGGAGCACGCCCCGGCTGTCACAGAGGAAGGCGTCGGTATCCTGCATCAGGCCCACGGCCGCCACCAGGCGTTCCAGACGGGAGGTGTCGATGGTCACGCGCAGGGTCCACTCCCGGCCGCTCTCTTCCATGCGGTGCACGGCGATGACCATGTGCGGGAAGCCGCGCAGTCCCAGGAAAACGTCGCTGATGTAGCGGCCCTTGACCTGGGCCTCGCTGAGCCAGGGCTGTCCGGCGTAGTCGGCGTCCTTGAGCTTGTAGGGGCCCACATAGGCCACCTGCCGCCCGTTCACGTCCACCAGGCCCATGTCCACGAAGCCCTGGAACTCGCTCTTGAGCGCCAGGAAGACGCGGTTGAGGGTCTGCTCGTTGGTCAGGTCGTCAAAGCTGTAGGCATGGGCGATCAGACTGACGGTGGAGGCCCGCTCGCCGAGGAAAAGCTCCATCGAGGCCTGCGATTTGCGCACCATGGCGTAGAGCGGGTTCTCCATCTCCCGTTCCAGGGTGCTCATGTACTGGGCGTGGTTGATGCCGGTGAGGATCAGCAGCGGCGTCACCGACACCGTGACCATCAGGATGGTCATGATGCGCCGCAGTGAGCGGTAACGCGCTGGTGATACGGCGTCCGGCACTTCCAGCAGATGCCCGAAATACGCTTTGATTGCAGAAAACATGCGACCTCCCGCGCAGGAACGGCGCGGCCTGTGATCCGTCGGCCTAATGCCCGCCGCCCACCAGGATGCCGGAGGCGGCCAGCACAAGCACCAGCACTTCGAGGATGGCGATGACGCACAGCAGCCACTGCTTGCGACGCGCCAGGGAAAGCGCCAGCTGGGCGAAGCAGACGATGGTCAGGCCCGCCAGGATGATGATGCCCACAAAGTTGCAGATGTCGCCCTTGCCGATGAGGGCCAGCCAGCCCCAGCCCTGCGGGATGCTGCCGGCGGCACGGTAATCGGCGGCGCTGCCGGTCCACAGGCGCGGCAGGTCGTCCAGGGGGATCTGCGGGGTGAGGATGCCCGTCACGTACAGGATGTAGGTGATAAGCATGATCACGAAACCGATGAGGGAACCATAGAACAGAGTATCGGCATAGCGCAATTGCGCGGGCGAAGCCTGGATGTCATTCTTGTTCATTTTTCTGTCTCCTTCATGCCCGGCGGCTTACCAGCCCAGGCCCTTCAGCAGCGCCTTGGCGCCAGAGAAAAACAGCACGGCGATGACCATGATACGGATGAACTTGGGCTTGGCCTTGGCCAGCAGGCGCACGCCCACCACGGAACCGAGCATCAGGCCCACGATGGACGGGATGGCCATCAGCGGGATCACGCAGCCCTGGTTCAGGTAGACCCAGGCGGCGGAAGTATCGGTGATGGAGAGCAGGAACTTGGAGGTACCCACGCTGACCTTCAGCGGCACGCCCATGAGCAGGTTGAGCACGGGCACGTTGGCCCAGCCGGCGCCCAGGCCGAACATGCCGGCCATGATGCCGATGACGATGAACAGCAGCAGACCGGCCAGGGTGCGGTGGGTCTTCCAGTCCACCACTTCACCGGTGCTGGGTTCGAGGAACACGCCGTTCATGCCCAGGGCCAGGCCCACGGCGTCCTGCTTGTTGACCACGGGACGCACGGAGTTCTTGGAGAAGAAGAGCAGCACGGCGATGCCCAGGATGGTCACGCCAAGGCAGGTCTGGATGATGTCGGTGGGCAGGGCCAGACCCAGCATGGCGCCCACGATGGAGCAGGCCGAGGCGATGAGGGCCACGGGCAGGGCCAGACGCAGGTTGGCGAAGTTACGACGCAGCAGACCGGGACCGGCAGCCAGGGCACCGGCCAGGGCCACCAGCAGGCCCGCGCCGCGGACGAAGTCCAGATGGAAGGGGAAGAAACCCGAGACCAGCGGCACGAAGAGCACGCCGCCGCCCACACCGGCCATGACGGCGATGATGCCGAGGATGAAGCAGAAGAAGAGCAGCGCCACAGGCCAGAACCACCAGGGATGGTTGTCCACGACCTGGGCGGTCTGCACGTCGCCCGTGGTGGCGGCCACCGGCGAAGGCGTCACGGCCGTATCCTGGGCATCGGCCACGGTGACGACGCTCGTCTGGGCGGCAGGAGCCGTAGCGGCGGCATCGGCCGCCATGCTGATGGCCGGACAGGCCAGGACGAAGGTCAGGAAAAACAGAACGAGCCACTGCCCGGCAGCGGCTTTGACGGCACGGGCCGTCGTTGCAAGTGCGTTGCGCGCCATGTGATCCCCCTTTACTGTCTGGTGGGGCGATGCCCCACATGCATTCCTTTTGATGGCCTTACCCTACGCGCACGGAGGGGCGGCCGGTATCAGGAGAATCCTGAAATTGGCTCCATCAGCGGCCCGTGGCCGGAAGATACGGTGCAGATGACTGCTTTTATTCGTTATTTTCTTCACAAAAATGCTCCCCATCCCCGTATACGGCCAGGAAAACCTCTCAGGAGGAAGAGCGGACATGGGGAAATCTCCCCATAGAGGCGGGGCAGGGCCGCTTTTTCCCGAGGCCTGCTCCGGGATCCCCGGAGAGGGACACGGGCCGCAGGGGACACGGGGCCCTGAAGGACATGGCGGACAGGGAAAAGAGGGCCCGGAGGCTGGAATGCGGCCACAGATGGGGACGATCTCCCGAAATGCAGGCGGCAGGCCTGCGGAGGACACAGGCATGTGCCGCCCCAAGCTGTCCCTGCAAAACAAGGACAGCTTGCCGGCAGCGGACAGGGCGTGCGGTCTGCGCTGTTCCGGGCCGCGGGCAGCAGGGCCGGGCAGGGGAGAGGCCGTCAGGGCTGGGAGCGCAGAAAGCCGGCGGCAATTGCCTTGTCCTGGGGCACTGCACGGCGCACCTGAGGAGGCTTTGCCGGACGCAGGACGTAAGAAAGCCCCCGCAGGGCAGGGGCTTTCCGGTCAGAAGGCGGGCAGCGGCAGGATATGACGGATGCCGCTGTGTGATGGAGCAGGCAGGAGGAGGGGGGATCTCCTGCTTCGGAGTCTATCCTTCGGAGGCCGGTTCCTTCTTGAGGGAACGCAGGTAGGCCAGTGTCTCGGTCTTGACCACCGGGGTCAGCATGATGAGGCCTATGAGGTTGGGGAAGGCCATGAGGGCGTTGAAGATGTCGGACAGGGTCCAGACCAGATCCAGCTTCATGGAGGCCCCCAGGCCCACGGAGATGATGAAGGCCCAGCGGTAGGGGATGATGGCCTTGTTGCCCAGCAGGTATTCGATGGCCTTCTCGCCGTAGTAGCTCCAGCCGAGGATGGTGGAGTAGGCGAAGAGGATGATACCGATGGTCACGATAAGGCCGCCCAGTTCGCCGGGCAGGCCCGTCTCGAAGGCATAGGAGGTGAGGGGGGCGCCGTTCTTGCCGGACGTCCAGACGCCGGTGACGAGGATGACCAGACCGGTCATGGAACAGACCACCAGGGTGTCGATGAAGGTCTGGGTCATGGAGATGAGCGCCTGCACCACGGGCTGGCTGGTGCGGGCGGCCGCGGCGGCGATGGGGGCGGAACCCAGGCCGGACTCGTTGGAGAACAGGCCGCGGGCCACGCCCAGACGGATGGCCATCATCACCGTGGCACCGGCAAAGCCGCCGGTGGCCGCCACAGGCTGGAAGGCGCTGGACACGACCATGGCCAGGACGCCGGGGATCTCGGTAATGTGCATGAGGATGACCGCCAGCGCGCCCAGCACGTAGAGGGCGATCATAACGGGCACCAGCAGGGCGGTCACGCGGCCGATGCTGCGCACACCGCCGATGATGACGGCGGCGGTCAGGCCCATGAGCACGATACCGGTGATGCCGGGAGCGATGGAAAAGCTGTGGTTGAGGGCGTCAGCCACGGAATTGGACTGCACCATGCTGCCGATGCCGAAGGTGGCGATGGCCGCGAAGAAGGCGAACAGGGTCGCCAGCCATTTCCAGCCCAGCCCACGCGAGATGTAGTACATGGGGCCGCCGCTGAAGGTGCCGTTCTCGTTCTGCACGCGATATTTCACGGCCAGCACGGCCTCGGCGTACTTGGTGGCCATGCCCACGAGGCCGGTCATCCACATCCAGAACAGGGCACCGGGACCACCGATGTAGATGGCCGTGGCCACACCGGCGATATTGCCGGTGCCCACGGTGGCCGAAAGGGCCACCATCAGAGCCTCGAAGTTGGAGATGTCGCCCTGGGCCTTCCTGTCGGGGGTCTTGCGGACGATGAGGGTGAATGCGTGGATCAGATGACTGAACTGCAGGGCTCGCAGGGAAAAGGTCAGCCACAGGCCCGTGCCGACCAGAAGGATCATCAATGGCCATCCCCAGACATACCCAGAAACCATGTTCAAGAAATCCAGCATGTTCCCTCCCGGAAAAGAGGCCGCAGCCGCGTGCCTCCCGGCGTCTTCGCATTAAACTGAATACGCCGTTGTTTACAAATATTAAACCATGCTATAAAATTTTTTTGCGACTGCAAAGGGGTTTCAGCCGCAAAAGCTCACATCTTTCACATTTCATCCGATGCCGCTCTTGCGGGGATGCTCCGGGGAGCGGACACAGGGGGAACCATGATCCGTTCACTTCTGTCCTGCCTGCTGATGCTGCAGGTGCTGCTTTTTTCCCTTCAGGTCGCCACGGTACAGGCCCGCGCGGATGCCGCCACGGAATACCAGATCCAGACCTTCCCGCTGGAACGCAACGGCATCGCCCTGCACCTGCAGCGTCTGGCCGTGGCCGGGACGCAGCCCCAGCGCCAGATCCTGCTGGTGCACGGCCTGACCTATTCTTCGCATGAATTCGACGTGAACTATGCCGACTACAGCCTGGCCCGCTACCTTGCCGCGCGCGGCTTCGCCGTCTGGACCTTCGACGTGGCCGGCTACGGCGATTCCCAGGAAGTGGAAGACGGCTTCATGCCCAATTCCGACTACGCCGCCGAGGATGCCGCTGCGGCCGCGGCCGAGATCCTCAAGGTCTCCGGCCAGAAGAAGCTGGATGTGCTGGGCTGGAGCTGGGGCACCGTCACCAGCAGCCGTTTCGTGGCCCGCCATCCCGAGACGGTGAAGAAGCTGGTGCTGTATGCGCCCATCATGGTGGGCCTGGGCGCCGCTGAAGTGAAGGTCCCCTTCAATCACAATACCTGGCTGCATGCCGCCGGCGACTTCCAGACCACCAAGGACGGCGCCATCGACTACAGCATCGTGGATCCGCAGGTGGTGGCCGTGTTCCAGTCCAACTGCTGGCGTTATGACAAGGACTCCAGCCCCAACGGCGGCCGCCGCGACCTGCTGGTCTCCGCGGAGACGCCCCTCATCGATCCCGCTTCCATCCAGGTGCCCACCCTGGTCATCGGCGGGGACAAGGACCCGTACCTGAACCTCGACAGCATGCGCGCTGCCATGGACAAGCTGCCTTCCGGCTCCAAGCTGGAGATCATGCCCGGCGCCGCCCATGCCATGATGATGGAAAAGCCCTATTACAAGGAATTCCGCCAGAAGGTGGTGGAGTTCCTGGAACATTAGCCCGGACCGCGTCAGGCCGGGCATCCCGGCTTGACGGCAACGTCCCGTCATGACATACCGCCCCGTTCATCAGCGCATGCCGACAAACGGGGCGGTATCGTTTTAAGAAGGGGGGAGGCACGCCAGAGGGGGCGGTACGCCGGGAGCATGGTCGTCCGTCATGCGGACGCGCCGCCGGTCTTCAGGCTGTCGCGAGGATCTTTTCAGGATGTTTGGGAGGGAGGGCGCACCTTCCATTCCCTGCTATTGGACCGTTACGCTTCCATCTCCACAGGCAGGCCGAGCATGGCGCGGCGCAGCATGTCCAGGGCGTGGCTGGCGGCGCGCTGGCGGGTCCAGGCCCGGCCCATGTAGCGGCCGTGGGGACGCATGACGCGCAGCCAGGTCTGCCGGCCGTTGCTGAGGGCGATGTAGACCAGGCCCACGGGCTTGGTGGCCGTGGCACCGCCGGGGCCCGCGATGCCGGAGATGCCGACGCCCCAGGTGCTGCCGTAGCGGGTGCAGGCCTGTTCGGCCATGCAGCGGGCCACTTCGGGGCTGACGGCGCCCACGCTGGCCAGCAGCTCTTCGGGGACGCCCAGCAGGCGGGTCTTGGCCTCATTGGCATAGGTCACGAGGCCCTGATGGAAGACCGACGAGGCACCGGCCATGTCGGTGATGCGCTTGGCCAGCAGGCCGCCCGTGCAGGATTCGGCCGTGGTCAGGGTCTCGCCGCGTTGCAGCAGCAGGGGCACGACGACGCTTTCCAGATTCTCCACGTCCACACCGTAGACGTGGTCGCCCAGACGACGGCGGACGGCATCGCGCACGGGGACCACCAGCCGTGCGGCTTCTTCGGCAGTGGCGGCCTTGGCCGTGATGCGCACGAACATCTCGCCGTCGGTGGCGTAGGTGGCCACCGTGGGGTTGGCGGCATCGGTCATGTCGCGCAGCCGCAGTTCGGCATCGCCTTCGCCCAGGGCAAAGGTGCGCACCATGCTGGAGTGGATGCAGGCCCCGGTCTTTCGGGCAAGCCAGGGCACGACCCCGTCATGCAGCATGGGCAGGAGTTCGGACGGCGGGCCGGGCAGCAGGATGACCTGCTTGCCGCCTTCCGCAGGCGCGGCGCAGCCCGGGGCCGTGCCCACACTGTTGGCAAAGGCGTGGCTGCCGCGCGGCAACCAGGCCTGCTTGTACTGGTTCTCACCCACGGGCCGGTCCCCGAAGTATTCCCGCAGCCTGCGCAGGCTGTCTTCATCTTCTTCCAGCGGCAGGCCCAGGACGCGGGCCACGGTCTCCTTGGTCAGATCGTCGTTGGTGGGGCCCAGGCCGCCGGTGGTGATGACCAGGTCGCTGCGTTGCAGGGCGGCACGCAGGCATTCTTCCAGGCGGGCGGCGTTGTCGCCCACCACGCAGGCATGGTGCAGGTCGATGCCCAGGGTGGAAAGGGCGCGGGCCACATGGGCGGCGTCCGTATTGATGGTGTGACCGAGCAAAAGCTCGGTGCCCACGGAAATGATCTCGGCGTTCATGCGATGTTCCTTATCTGTGGGGATGCGTCGGGGGCGGCTCAGGCGGTGAAGACGCCGGCCAGCCAGCGGCGGAAGAAATCTTGTCCGGCGGCAGCGGCATGGCGGCCCAGGTCGCGGGCATCCTGACGGATGGCCGCCACGTCCAGACGGGCGGCTGACAGTTCGCAGGCATGGCCCATGAGCCAGTGTTCCATGCGGGCGGCATCGGCCTCGGCATGGAATTGCAGGGCCAGCTGGCCTGCTCCGGCCTGGAAAGCCTGATGGGGCGTGATGTCCGTGGAGGCCAGCAGGGTGGCGGCGGGCGGCAGGTCGAAGGTATCGCCGTGCCAGTGCAGCACGGGGGCCCCGCGCAGGGCCGCC
>ERZ773104.1666-NODE-1666-length-28113-cov-5.473519_pt1 | contig 28113 bp, 20 predicted proteins | sample MGYA00511920_ERZ773104 | MGnify/ENA primary metagenome ERZ773104 (study PRJEB29015, sample SAMEA2737857) | human gut metagenome | biome: human gut; feature: human-associated habitat; material: faeces | place: China | collected 2012 ...
GTGTAAGATATATTCCAACTCCATAATAAACACCACTTGTAGATTGTTCTAATTCCTTAAAATCATCCTCTGAATAATACGTGGAATAGACATCTCCCAGTCCTGCAACTAAACCTTTGTAGGTACAATCTTCCAACTCACTCTTCTTAACAGAACCTTTATAATATTTATCAATGATCTGTTCTATCCGATTAATCTTTCTTGCTGTCTGTAAGGTCGTACTTGGGATCGCATAGGCACGATAAAGAAAAAATCCTTCCACAATACATACGACAATAAGTAGTCCTACGAGTATTTTTGAAAACTTCTTCATGAAATTAGTTCCTTTCTATTTATGTAATGACGTTATAAGTAATTTTGAGGATTTACATAATTTCCATTCTTTTTCACAACAAAATGCAGATGTGCACCAGATACCATACCAGTTGCTCCGGATTTTGCGATCGTCTGTCCTCCTGTCACTCTTGCCCCTGAGGATACTAGAAGTTTGGAGCAATGCAGATACATCGTTTCCAGTCCATTTCCATGGCTGATCTTTAAGTAATTGCCATTGTATGCATTGTATCCAGCATCCACTACTGTACCAGAAGCTGCTGCTACGATCGTTGTTCCAGTTGAACATGGAATATCAATTCCAGCATGCAGTTTTCTGACTCCTGTAACTGGATGAATTCGGTAGCCGTACCCTGATGAAATACTATGACAAGACGGTACCGGCCAACTCAGATTTCCTGACGAAACTGTTGTTGCTGGCGATGTTGTCGTTGTAGTTTCTTTCTTGCTTTCGGTCATAGCCTTTGATGTTGTATTCTTTGATGCCGTACTTCCTGTCATATTCTTTTCTGACTGTGCTTTCGATGTCGTATTGTCTGCATTACCGTCTTTCGCCGATGCAAGATCCATCTCTTCTTGTCGTTTTTCCTCTGCCTCGAACCATGCCAGTAACTCTTTATCAGATGCTAACTGTTTCTGGTAAGAAGCTAACTTAGATTTCTTCTTCGCAGCTGCCTGATCCAGTTTTTCTTTTTCTGTCTTTGCAGCAAGCAGCTCTTCCACTTTACTTACTTTGTCACCAGGAAGCAGTTCGCTGTAAACTTCATCAATTCCAAGATCTGCAGCTACCTGATCGGCTATCCGCCTGGAGTCTCCGGTCAGCATAATCGTCTTTTTAATACCGGATTTCCGCAGCGCCTGAATCGCCTCTTTCGCATGCGGTTTGATCATATCACAGATCAGGATATGTCCGGCATACTTGCCGTCTACAGCAACATGGACGATGGTGCCGACGCTGTGGCAGTCGATATAATCAACGCCAAGGCGCTCCATCAGTTTTGCATTTCCGGCAGCGACATTTTTACCGTCTACCTTTGCTGTTACACCGTTTCCGCTGATCTCTTCGATGTCCGTGACACGGCTTCGGTCGATCAGTTTTCCATATGCTCTCTGCAGACTCTTGCTGATCGGATGGCTCGAAGCACACTCAGCAAGTGCTGCGTATTCCAGAACATCTTCCTGACTGATCGTATTGTGGTGAATACCGGCTACTTCAAAGACACCCTGTGTCATGGTACCGGTTTTATCGAATACAACGTATTTGGTCTTGGAAAGTGTTTCCAGATAGTTGGAACCTTTCACCAGGACACCTTCATGGCTTGCGCCGCCGATACCGGCGAAGAAGCTGAGCGGAATACTGATGACCAGTGCACAAGGGCAGCTGATAACCAGGAAGGTCAGCGCACGGTAAATCCATACGCTCCACTCAGGAGCGGCACTTAAAAACAGCATCCGTACCAGCGGCGGCAGGATTGCCAGCGCCAGCGCACCGTAGCAGACGGCCGGTGTATAGTATTTCGCAAATTTGGAAATAAAGTTCTCGGATCTTGATTTCTTGGAGCTGGAGTTTTCCACAAGGTCCAGAATTTTGGATACGGTGGACTCTCCAAACTCTTTCGTTGTTTTTACTTTAATCAGACCGGACATATTGATACATCCGCTGATGACTTCGTCTCCCTCCCGGGCGTCACGCGGAACACTCTCTCCGGTCAGGGCACTGGTATTCAGTGTGGTGTTTCCTTCTTCGATCACACCATCGATCGGAATCTTTTCACCAGGCTGTACAACGATGATTGTGCCAACCTCAACTTCATCCGGATCAACCTGCTCGAGTTTTCCGTCTACCTCGATATTTGCATAATCCGGGCGGATATCCATCAGTTCGCTGATGTTCCGGCGGCTCTTTCCGACAGCATAGCTCTGGAACAGTTCGCCGATCTGGTAAAACAGCATAACGGCTACGCCCTCCGGATACTCGCCAAGCAGAATGGCACCGACCGTTGCAACAGCCATCAGAAAGTTTTCATCAAATACCTGTTTGTTCAGGATTCCCTTCCAGGCCTTTTTCAGGATATCGTATCCGATGACCAGATAAGGAACCATAAAGGTTGCAAATCGCACATAGCCGGTTGTCGGCAGTACCGCGCAGAGAATCAGAAGAACCGATGCAACGATGACGCGGATGAGAACCTTTTTCTGTTTCTTATTCATACATATGCCTCCTTTGTTCTTACCGCCGGATGAAAAAATCCAGCATTTCATCCCAAAGATTTACAGATCCAAATCCGCTGCTCCAGAGAGAAAATACTGGATTTTTCTCGAGCTGAACCGCAGACAGGTTTTAGAATCTATTCTGCTCCAGCTTTTTCTTCCATCCGCCGATGAAAGTTTTTTATTTTAGAGGAAGATCTCGCAGTCATCCTCAACTTTTTTGCAGTTTTTCAGAACATCCTGCATAACGCTCTTTGGATCCTGTCCGTCTTCGAACTCAACGATCATTTTGAGCATCATAAAGTTTACGGTAGCATCCTTTACACCTGCTGTGTTTTTTGCAGCCTCTTCCATTTTGTTTGCACAGTTTGCGCAGTCAACATCGATCTTATACGTTTTCTTCATCGCTTTTGATCTCCTTTTTCATTTTCACTGTTCATATGAACATTTATTCATATGTTTGTTTTTATTATAGCACCAGTGATGCAATTGTCAATGGAAAACTGAAAAAAATCAAAAAATCTGCCCGTCGGATTTTTTTGATTCCTGCGGGCAGATAGATCTGTTATTTATTCCTCATAAAGAAACGTTATGTTCTGCTATTTTTCACTTTTCCGAATCACAATCTGTCCGAACCGTGCACATCCGTCCAGAACCTCTATTTTCAGAATGCCTTCTCCTGTAACGGTACCGAGTGTGAACCGTTCGAGTGTGTTCGGTGCTGTTTCATATGCAAAATATGGATGAACATCCGAAGTTACTTTCTCACCGGCAGGAGGCATTACCCCTTCAAAAAGAGTCTCTCCCTGAATAGCTGCCTGTACCTTCACCTCTTTGTCTGCACAGTAAGTTACAGAAACGGTATAGGTTTCTTTTTCACGGATTGTATAGGAAGCATACTCTCCTGCTCCCAGCTGAAGCTGTACATGATCTCTCGGATGTTTGATCGGACCCGGTGCGGCAAACCCGGCCGGTTCAGGATGATATCCTTTTTCATAAATCAATTCAAACCGGTCATACAGACGATATCCTGCAGCATTCGGAAGATCACTAAGACCACGGTGTGAATCCATCGGCAGCGCGTTGTAGCCGATCGCCGGGATCTCAAAATTGCCCTCTCGAAGCAGATAAGGATGATACTGCGTATTTTCTTTGCATTTATCGACCGCCAGGCATTCCAGGTAGCTGTCCCAGATGGCCTGCGCATGCTCGTAGGACGGTTTTGCAGCTCCATTAATTGCATAATCGGTAATCAGATGCCATTCATCCGGAACATTAAAGTTCAGAATCGAAGCACATCCTGCTCCCTCTACTGTTTTCCAGCACCACAGATTATAACCGGCGTGGTACTCGGCAAGAATCTCATACATCGTTGTCTGCCATGCGTGCTCATTTCTTCCTCCTGTCTCGCCCATCCACAGGCAGATCTTCTGTTCCCGGCAGGTACGGAGAACGCTGGCAAGAGAAGCTACCTCCGGAACAACCATCTCATACGCATGAAGACTGATGCCCCAGTTGTGGTATTCCGGGTCAAACTCATGATCAAAGAAATATGTAAGAGAGGAAAACTGTGTACCATTCAGCAAAAATAAGTGTTTCTGGTCGATCTTTCTGCAGCGGCGGATCATTTCCTCGTAAAAATAGACCAGCTTCGGTGTCAGCTCCTCGCGGCGCGGCGTCATGGAGATCGGCTCGTTGATACAGTCATATGCGCCGATGATCCAGCGGTCTTTGTATCTTCTCATAAACTCTTCCATCAGAAGAAACATCCGCTCCATCGATTCTTCATCGTCATACAGATGCTGTCCATTGTCCACGCCGTCATCACACGGAATTCCGGACTGGCCTGCCGTTGCCGCATGGAAATCTACGACAGCATAAACCTGATACGTCTCACACCAGTCGAGAACATCATTCAGCATGGCAAAGGAATCTTCATTATACGTAATCCCCGGCTCCTCATACAGAAAGCTTCCTGCGCGGATCGGCAGACGCACGGAATTGTAACCGCGTCTGGAGAGAAGTGCAATATCCTCCTCCGTCAGATACAGCCGTCTCCAGCGTTTCCAGAACTCCTCCGCATATTTCGTTCCGCAGGTCTCCCGTAGAATCTGGTCCATACTTCTTCCACGGTCCATGCGTCCCATCGGCGCATATTTTCCAGGCTCGAACAGTCCAAAGCCGCTCTGGGTGCCGAGCATAAATCTTTCCGGATTATCCCAGTTTCCCATGCCCCAGCCGCGGAGAATCACCTCTTCTCCGAAATCATTCACAATAATACCGTCCTGATTGTGCAAAAATCCCCTTACACGTTCTTTGTCATAATACCCCATACAAAAATACCACCTTTCCGCAGAAGCCTTCTGGTTCTGCGCTTTTTCTTCTATTATAAAAATTCTGGTTTTCTGTGTCAAGAAATAGATTTTTACTATTTTCAGGGAAAAAACATGATATTTTTTTTAAAATTGCTTGACAAACCGAAAAATGAGACTATAATGCAAAGTGTTCAAAAGAAAAAAGGGATCAGAAAAAAGCAATGAGCAGGACAACATTTTTCGGGTGAGCCTTTGCAGAGAACCATCGGCTGGTGCGAGATGGCAGGTATCCCAAAGAACAATCCCCTGTGAGCTGTACAGACGAAACCAGAAATGGAAAGTAGTCCGGACCGGCCTCTCACCGTTAGCAGAGAAGAGATTCACCGGAAAGTGTATCAAATGGTTTCGGGGATCTTGTCTGAGTGATCGACCAAAAGAAACAGCCGATAATTAGAAGTGGTAACGCGGAGCGTTTTTTGAAAGCTTCGTCTTCTTGCATAAGTCAGGGAGACGAAGCTTTTTTTGTTTCCAAGCATACCAACACAATTGCCTTTTCCCTTTTCTTTTTCCATTTGAAATCCATGTAAACTGGAAATATCATTTTTGAACGAGGAGGAATTTTATTATGAACACGTTGGTTATTGTACTGATCGCCGCCGTATGTCTGATAGCAGGTTATACCTTCTACGGAAGCTGGCTGGCAAAGAAATGGGGCATCGATCCCAAAGCAAAAACACCTGCCGTTGCAAAAAATGACGGTCAGGATTACGTCCCTACCGATGGATGGACCGTATTCGCCCATCAGTTTTCTTCAATCGCAGGTGCAGGCCCTGTCACCGGTGCCATTCAGGCCGCTGTCTTTGGATGGGTTCCCGTCCTTTTATGGATCCTGATCGGCGGTATCTTCTTTGGTGCTGTTACCGATTTCGGTGCGCTGTATGCGAGTGTCAAAAACGAAGGAAAATCCATGGGACTTCTCATTGAGAAATACATCGGCAAAACAGGAAAAAAACTGTTTCTTCTCTTCTGCTGGCTCTTTACACTAATCGTTATCGCCGCCTTTGCCGATATGGTTGCCGGAACATTTAATGCTTACGAAACGGTTGACGGCGTCACAAAGCTTTCTGCCCAGGCAACTGTAAACGGCGCTGCCGGAAGCATCTCCCTGCTGTTTATCGCTTTTGCTGTTGTCTTCGGACTGCTCCAGAAAAAACTGCAGTGGAAAGGCTGGAAAGAAATGGTACTCGGCCTTGCATGCACCGTTGCAGCTTTTGCAATCGGCATGAATGTACCGCTTGTAACAAGCAAAGCAACCTGGACTTATCTGGTATTTGCCTACATCTTTCTTGCCGCTGTCCTTCCAATGTGGCTTCTGATGCAGCCGCGTGACTTTATGACAACCTTTATGTTCGCCGGTATGATCCTCGGCGCTGTTGTCGGACTTGTTGTTGCGCACCCGAAGATGAACCTTCCAATGTATACCGGATTCCATAATGCGGCATTCGGAGATCTGTTCCCGATCCTGTTTGTCACCGTTGCCTGTGGTGCTGTTTCTGGATTCCACAGCCTGGTATCGTCTGGAACCTCTTCGAAAACCATTGCGAATGAAAAAGATATGCAGAAAGTCGGATACGGAGCTATGGTTCTGGAGAGCCTGCTTGCCGTCCTCGCCCTCTGCGTTGCCGGTGCTGCTGCTTCTGCAGACGGTACGGCTGCTGTCGGAACGCCATTTGCGATCTTTTCTTCCGGTGTTGCCGGATTTCTGGAAATGTTCGGCATTCCGGTATACGGAGCACAGTGTTTCATGACGATGTGTGTATCGGCGCTGGCACTTACCAGTCTTGACTCCGTTGCACGAATCGGCCGTATGTCCTTCCAGGAACTGTTCACTGTCGATGATATGGAACATGCTGCCGGATGGAGAAAGCTGCTCTGCAATAAATATTTCTCTACCATTGTTACTCTGCTCTGCGGCTACATCCTGACCCAGATCGGATATGCCAATATCTGGCCGCTGTTCGGAAGTGCAAACCAGATGCTGAGTGCACTCGTTCTGATCACGCTCTGTGTCTTCCTGAAAGTCACCGGCCGTGAAAACAGAACCCTGTTCCCGCCGCTTATCATCATGCTCTGCGTCACCTTTACCGCACTGGTAGAGCGTGTCATTGCACTTGTAAAAGCGTATGGAGCAGGAACCGCTGTCTTCCTCGTTGAGGGACTGCAGCTCATCATCGCCATTCTGCTGATGGTTCTTGGTGTCATCATTGTCATCAGCTGTGGAAAAGAACTGTTCCGGAAGAAAGCGGGACAGGAAACGAAATAATATAGATGTTTCTTCAAAGAGCTTCCTAACGCAAAACGCCGTCAGACTACAACAAGTCTGACGGTGTTTTACATGCCATAGTTTTTTACGAAACAATTGCCGCCTTGGTCGCACCGATAATCGGGGAGCTGACTCCCTTCGCCCATTGCCATGCCAGTGCGGTCATACATTCAGGGCTTCCATTGTTTCCTCAATCGGAGTTTCGTAGTCAAAACGGTGAATGATATACAGATCCAGATACTCTGTTCCCAGCCGTTTCAGTGTACCGTCAATCTCTCTGTGAATGGCTTCTGCCGACAGATTGCCAAAATTTTACTCCGTATAATACTGTGCCTGCGCATTCCAAAGCTCATAGTATTTGCCGTTTGTATCCACAAATCCCCTGTTCCATAAGGTAGCATCCAGATACTTCGGGATCTCCCGGTTGACCGCCATAAAGGTTAAATGACCCCGGCTGTCCTGCTGTAAAAGTGACATCCTCCACCACCTGTAGAGGTGGGGGAGGATGTCACACTTCATGACCTTATTCCTTCTCCAGAAACATACTCTTCAACAGATGCGTTCCCGCTTCCGTCCGAAATACTTTTCTGCAGAAATTTTCAATCGCCTGTTTTGAATATTCGCTCTCGCCGGCATTGACCAGAAAATCGGCTTCCAGCAGGATCTGGTAATCCATTCCCTCTACATTTGTATAGGTATGATGATGCGTAACCAGCCATGTGATGCGTTCGACATCCAGTTCTCCTGCCGGTACATCTTTGAAAAATCCTGCAACGAGCGGCGCACTTTCCTCTTCCTGATGCTTTCCGCTGGTATTTCCGTATTTTTCCCGACACAGCGGGCAGGCAATATCATGGACAACAGCTGCCATCTCCAGCGTTTCCTGTGTTTTTGGATCCAGTCCTTCCGCCTCGCCGATGTTCTTTGCAAAGGCCCATACCTTCAGAAAATGATAAATATCATGAATATTTCCCTTATAAAAATCTGTCATTTTTTCAATTGCAGCAGCAATTTTCATATCGTGTTTCCTCCTTCGCATCCTGTCTTTCTTCCCATTATATCACATGTTTCACGCATTTGAGTATCAGATTATCATCTGATCTTATCACAAAATATGCAAAAACAGGAGGCAGAACCTGCCTCCTGTAGCTTTTTAACACTATGATGTTCTTTATGCCAGCGGTTTTCCTGTCAGCATCTCATATGCCTGAAGATATTTCTCGATCGTCTTGTCTACGATTTCCTGCGGCAGAGTCCAGTCGTGGTTTCCATCGTTGGCTTTGAGCCAGTCGCGCGCGAACTGTTTGTCAAAAGATGGCTGACCATGGCCTGGTTCATAACCATCTGCAGGCCAGAAGCGGGAGCTGTCCGGAGTCAGCATCTCGTCGCCGATTACGATATTTCCGTTTTCATCAAGACCAAACTCAAATTTTGTGTCTGCAATGATAATGCCTTTGCTTAAAGCATAATCAGCACATTTTTTATACAGAGCGATGGTGTAGTCGCGAAGCTTCTCTGCATACTCGGCTCCTTTTCCCGGGAAGTATTTTTCCAGATGGGCGATGCTCTGCTCATAAGAGATATTTTCGTCATGATCTCCGATTTCAGCCTTTGTGGACGGAGTGTAGATTGGCTCAGGAAGCTTGTCAGATTCTTTTAATCCTTCCGGAAGCTCGATGCCACATACTTTTCCTGTTTTCTGATAGCTTGCCCAGCCGCTTCCGGTAATGTAGCCGCGGACAATGCACTCGATAGGAAGCATTTCCAGCTTACGGCACATCATGCTGTTTCCGTCAAATTTCTCCTGCTGGAAAAATTCCGGCATGTCTTTTACGTCTACAGAGATCATATGATTCGGAAGGATGTCTTCTGTCAGATCGAACCAGAATTTGGACATCTGGGTCAGAACGGTACCTTTTTTTGTTACTACATTGTTCAGAATGACATCAAAACAGCTAATACGGTCGGTTGCTACCATGATCAGGCTGTCGCCGTTATCATAAATCTCGCGTACCTTACCCTCTTTGATTGGCTTTAATTCTTTCATCATGAATACCTCTTCTTTTCGTATAGGATAGTGAACGGAATTACACCCAATCCGGTGAAATTCCTTTGACACCTTTACCCTACACCACTCCTTATAAATTGTCAAGTATTTATTATTAACGCTACTAAATAAACCCCAAAAGGGATCTTTTATTTCCATTTATAATTCTGCTCCGTTTGTTTCTATCACGTGTTTATACCGGAATGCGGAATCTTTCATAATTCTCTCCTGATTTCTGTAGTCCACATATACGAGTCCAAATCGATATGAGTAACCTTTGGCCCATTCAAAATTATCCATCAAAGACCACTGGAAATATCCTCTGATATCCGCTTCCTCTGCTGCTTTTCTCAGTTCTCGCAAATATCTTGCAAGAAAATCAATTCTGTTTGGATCATGCACTTTTCCATCTAATGAGATCACATCATGGCAGGATAATCCGTTCTCTGTGATGTAAATTGGCTTATGATATCTTTCATATAAAAACTTCGGTCCCCACTGCAGACATTCCGGTGTTACCGGCCATTGGATCGCAGTTTTAGGAAATCCTTCATATCGGCAAACCTCCTGTGGCTTTCCGTCTTATCCCATACGGACGCATCTTCCATTATAAATATTCTGTCCATAGATATCGATCGGTTCTGAGATCAGACGCATATCTTCTTCTGTGATTTTCGGAAGATATTTTTCATAACGCACCAATCCCTCCTCCGGATAATGTCCTAATAAAACCGGATCAGACCACCAGGATATCTTCCTCTTATTACTCTACTATTCTAATTATTTCCATTCCTCGATTCCCAGATTCTCTATATAATCAGCAAGTTCTCTCGCCATCTCATAGGTTTCTGGAATTCTGAGATGTCCTGGAGTCGCTGCTCCGTTTCTTTTAAAGATACAATGGGAAATCTTACGGTCTCCCATAGAAACCACTACATCGTCAATTGCTTTGTCCCAGGAACTGTCATGCTCAAGCAATGTCGTACAGCAGACGATTGATGCCTTCGGATATACCTGACGCAGTTTTTTTAAAAATTCTGTATAGTGTTCTCTCCAAAGAATTGCTTTCTCACACATATAGTCTTCTGACATGTAATCAAACGGATGATTATCATTCTGGCCAATTGCCACGACAACAACCTGCGGTGTATACTGATTAAAATCCCATTCTGTCAGTTCACCAAATGTTTTATTAAAGCGGATTTTATTCCAGGCACTTTCCATTCCAATCTGCTCCGGCTCATGGAACCAGCCTTGTCCATCCATCAATGCAATTCCGCCCTGTGCGATATCATGAATCTGTGCATTCAGCATACGTGCTGTCATCCAGGCATAGGAATACCAGCTGTTAGAATAACCTCCCTGATGTTCAGGGTCCGTCTTTCCTGTATAATCCACTGCTTCTGTCACTTCTCCTGCTGATACAGAATCTCCGTAAACTTCAATTTTTTTTGTCGGTGCATCCGGAAGTTCCAATAATTTTGCTCCGTCTTCAATTTCAAATCCAAGGATGTGCATCTCATGGCAGGAATCCTGACGTTTAAAGAAAAGAACATGATGTTCTCCGTTTTCATTCTCAGGAACACGAATCTCTATTTCATTCTCTTTCTCGTTATCCAGATAATAACACGACTGCACTCCATCTAAAATACATCCAAGATAATTCTGCCAGTATTCATTTTTGTTTCTCAGGAAAATTTTCAAATATTTTCCTGTAAATTTAAATTCCACAGATGTACATGGATAAACCCAGATTGGTTCTTTTGGATTTCTCCAGTCGATCCTTCCGCTATAACGTATTTTTTTATTATCAGGATTAATTCTCATCTTATCCCCTCCATATTTTACAGTAAACTTGCTGCACCGATCATTCCTGCTTCATTTCCAAGTGCTGCTGTCTCAATCTCCGGAAGCCTCTCCTTCAAAAATCTTATGCAATAATTAATGACATCAGATAAAATGGAGTTGTATCCGTTACCTCTTCCGGAAGAATTGTTATATCTACCGTATGAATTTTCTTTTCTCCACTGCACTGCAATCTGTTCCAGACGGACCTTCTTTCTTCGTCCCACGTTCTTTCCTACCTTCTGTCACTTATCTATTAGTTCCTCTATGACGTTATTAACATCTAAGATTACGTTAATATGATAGCAAATAACTGTCAACTCAATTTAAGTTATTTTTTGCTAAATTTAAGATTAACTTAAAAAACTATGAAAAAGCAGGCAAATATCCTGCTTTTTCATAGCTTTCTTCCTTTCATCATATGCAGCATTCACGAGAAATCTGTAATTTGTTCCGTAAGAATCCAATAGGCAGTTGGCCGATTTTTTCTTTTATGCGAAATGGAAACGGAACGTATAGCTGTATCTTCCCTTGCATACACGATATTCCGGGTGAATATTTTTCGTCCAGCCGGTATCTCCGCCAAGGCCTGCGTGTGCTGCATCCAGAATCAGCCAGGTTCCTGTCGTATGCTCCGGAAGTTCTTCCTCATATGCGGCTTTTCGATATTCTGCCATAGAATATGGAAGTGCACTGAAATGGAAATCATCACTGCCTACAATCTGAACGGTATGTGTTCCATCTGAAAGAACGGCAAATCGCGTATCCTCATGGCCACCGCATTCGCAAGGTACTACAAACGGAACGTGCTGTTCTGCTACAGAAGATGTGTAAAATCCGGTAAAAGCTGCGTCCTTTCGGTCTGCATACGTCTCCCAGGGTCCTTTTCCATACCAGCTGAGCGTATCAAACGCTGCAGGAAGGCAGAACGACTGTCCGACTCTTGCGATGGTCTCAAGGCCGCTGTTGTTTGTTACTTCGTTTTTGAGCTCCATTCCCTCACTGCCGATGCGATACAGAGTATGAGCGGTAAAGAGTACTGCGTTGTCCGGCTCCGCGGTATAGGAAGCCTGCACTTCAAGAAGCACCTGATTTCCGGCACTGACAGCCGATACTGACTGTACTTCCTTTTTCAGACGATCCAGACCTTCCGCGCGCCAGATATCATCGTAATCACTTTCATGGGTTCCCTCATCAATACCGGTTGGGGCACGATAAAATTCATCTTTTCCGCCGGTCATAAAAGAAACGCTCTTTGCCTGATATCTGGTAAATTCACCTGTCTTTTTATCAAAGATAATTTCGGTCTCTTCGCCGGTGATGCGAACATGATTTTCATCCTCCGCTACGGTCAGTGGTTTCTCCACAATCGTTTTCTCGTCTGCCAGATAAACACCTGTAGTAACCGGAATCTGACGGCGGTATAGTTCTGTTCCCGCCGGTGCATAGAAGGTATCTTGGGCAAGCTCAACGTAATAATTTACATACGCCTCGCCATGCAGTTTCGCCGGAAGCTCCGGAAGCGGAAGCGTCTCTGTTGTTCCGGCTGCCGTGTAAAATGCCGGATAGCTGCCTTTGGCAAGCGTTTCGCCGTTCTGCACAATTTCATAACGCACCTGCAGATGAGAAAGATCGAGGGTATGGTAGCGGTTTGCCAGCACCCATATAGTTTCGCCGGTATATGGATTTTTCACCTGCTCAATCGTAACCGGGGACTGGCCGTTTCTCACCTCATAGGCGCCCGGTTTATAAGAAAGATCGGCAAAGACAACACCATTCAGACACATATCCGGAACCGGATCGGTCACGTCCTCACCGAACGCTCCGCCGTAGCCGTATTTGATATTTCCGTCCTCCTCGTGGATCGCAATCGCCTTGTCCGCGAAATCCCAGATAAAGCCGCCCTGAAAACGCGGGTATTTGTTGACATAGTCCCAAAACTCCTTGAAATTTCCGTTGCTGTTACTCTTTGCATAAGCGTATTCACACATAATGAACGGGCGGAGATCGGAATCGTCTGCCATCACATCCTCAAGCCAGCTCATCGTCGGATACATTGGGCAGATAACGTCGGAAATATTACTCTTTGGGTTGCCGGACTCGTACTGAACGTATCTTGTCTTGTCGTATTCCCGGATCCAGCCGTGCATCGCAGCATGATTCGCCCCTGCACCGGATTCATTTCCAAGGGACCACAAGACGATGGAAGGATGGTTTTTATCACGCAGTACCATACGGGTTGCACGCTCCAGATAAGCGGCTGTCCACTCAGCGGATGCACTGAGCTGTCCGCCGTAACCGTGCGTCTCAAGATTTGTCTCATCGACAAGGTAAATGCCGAGCTCGTCACACAGATCATACCATTTCACGGAATTCGGATAATGACTGGTACGAACAGCGTTGAAATTCAGGCGTTTCATCACAGCAATTTCTTTTCGCATCTGCTCCTCAGAAACGGTACGTCCCGTCTCGGCACAAAAATCGTGGCGGTCTACGCCGCGGATCACAAGGCGCTTGCCGTTCAGGGTCAGAACGCCGCGGCCGTTGATCTCCACCTGGCGGAAGCCGACCTTGCAGCTCTCGATATCAACCGTCTCATTCTCTTTGTTCTGCAGCTCGACAACGAGGGTGTAAAGTGTCGGAGTCTCTGCAGTCCAGAGTGCCGGGTTCTCTACCGGAGCAGTAACGGTTGCGATAAATTTCGGCATCAGATAGAAGCCGCACTCAGCAAACGGTCTCGAAGCCATCTCGGTTACTTTGTTCTGTTCTGCATCATACAGCGTCACTTTGGCATGATACTCGCCGTACAACGGTTTGGAGTTGTCCGGCCAGATCGTGACAGAGAGGGTAGCTTTCGTGTAATCCGGGTGTGTGAACAGTGTCTCTGCCTTATAGTCCAGGATGTGCTGCACCGGTTTCGATACGAGGCGGACATCGCGGTAGATACCGGACAGATGCCAGTAATCCTGATCTTCCAGGTAAGTACCGTCACAGTAGCGCATTACCTGTACGGCAAGGGTGTTCGTTCCCTCCTGCACATATTCGGTGATGTCAAATTCCGCGTTCACTTTGCTGTCCTGGGAATACCCCACCTGTTTTCCGTTGACCCAGAGATAGAAGCAGGACTCCACACCGCCGAAATCGATGAGAAGCTGTCGGCCGATATAGTCTGTTGGAACCTCAAAGGTTCTGAAATAGCAGCCAGTCAGATTTTTCTCCGGTACGTACGGCGCATTCAGCTCGTAGGTGCCTTCGGTAATCTCGATCTCAAATGCTTCGCCGTTTGCCTCCCGTTTGAACGGATACAGCATATTGGTGTAAACCGGCTTTCCATATCCCTGCAATTCCCAGTTGGACGGCACCGGAATCGTATCCCATGCTGCGTGATCGAAATTCTCTTCATAAAATGCTTCCACCGCTTCCGGTGACGGATACATTTTGAATTTCCAGTCTCCGTTCAGATCCATTACAAAGCGGGACGCGTTCCGATTTCCGGCGAGCGCCTGCTCTACCGTCTCATACGCACCATACGGCGTATGCATCGGATAACGATTTTTCTGCGTTATATACTGATTTTCCCAGTCTCTTGTCTGTCTCATGTTCTTGAAATCCTCCTTGCCTTTGCTTTCGCATTTTCCGACTGCCTCTCTTCTTTTTATCCAGATTGGTGTTCCTTTTTTGCTTTCCTGTGATATAATACATCTGTGGATTTTCAGAAGATTCATGCAGTTATCTTATGATTCAGTATAAAACACTGAACGTGGATGAGAAATAGTTGATCTGGTGTTTCTTTTATCCAAAACGGGAAAGCAAAGGAGAAGTCGTATGATACCGGAATATCTGCTTGCAAAAATAGAAAAGAGCGATGTCATCTATCGCTGTATTGGAAATGAAATGAAGAACGGGATTCTGGCGTGCGGTTTTATGCGGAAAGAGACGGCGGACCGCTCGCAGTATCATTTTTCGAACGAGTATTACAGCTGTTTCGTGCTGCTGCGCGGGAGCGGGGAATATATTGCCGAGGACGGCACCTCCTATCCGCTGCAGGCGGGAAGTCTGGTCCAGCGTCTGCCGGGTGTGCCGCATTCCACACGCGTAGACCCCGATGGGAAATGGCTGGAATTTTTTATCTCGATTGGGAAACCGTTTTTTGATTCTTTCTGCTCGCTTTCGGTTCTGAACCGGGAGCCGGTGTTAAAGGCAGAGCTGCTTCCCGGCGATCTCGAGCGGTATCAGAAGCTTCTGCAGTCGTTAAAGGCCACACCGGACAGTCTGCTGCCTTTGCGGATTCCGGAGATGGAAAAAGAGATTCTGCGAATGTACGGCTACCATGCGCACCGGGTGAATCTGCAGCGGGATCCGATCGAGGCCGCCTGCGATATGCTCTCGCAGAATCTTGATGAAGAAATTTCTCTCGAAGAGCTTGCCCGGTCACTCCAGATCGGTTATGAGACGTTTCGAAAAGTATTTAAAAAACAAACCGGCGTCTCTCCTGCACGGTACCGCACCAGGAAGAAAATGGAGCAGGCCCGTATTCTTCTCGAGGGCGGCGTACCGATGAAGGAAATTGCCGTTCTTGTCGGATATGGCGATGTCTATGCGTTCAGCAAGCAGTTTTCCCGGTTCTTTGGATTCCCGCCTGGAAAGTACCGCGCACGTCTTCACACGGATGCGCCGGATTTAGAACAGTTTTAAGATATCATTCACGGTTTTACGTTTTGGCTTGTCCGGATTGATGGCACGGTAGCCGACAGCAATGACAGCACCAAGGAGCTCATTTTCCGGAATAGAGAGCGCTTCGCGGATGGCCTTCTCATTGCGGATACCCATGATCAGGGTGTCGAGGCCGAGTTCTCTTGCGCGCAGAATGAAGTTTTCGTCATGCAGGCCAAGATCGTAATAGCCCCAGCCGTTTCCGACTTCATTGTCCGGTGTTCCGTCCTGCGTGAAGCCGCAGCGGTCTTTTACGAATGCTGTTACGACAAGTGCGGCTCCCTTTGAACTCTTCTGATTGAATTCTGGAAGGCATTTTGCGGAAAATTCTTCGACTTTCTCCGGTGTTACAAGGGCATAGTACCGTGTTGTCTGTGAGTTTTTCCAGGATGGTGCCTGAATCGCTGCCTGTACGATCTCCTGGATCTGCTCTGCGGTTACGTGTTTCTCCGGATCAAACGCGCGGATGCTTCTTCTTTCTTCCAGCAGTTTTGTAAATTCCATGGTGTATATCCTCCTTTTATTTATAAAGCCTCGTAATCTTCCCGTGAAAAACGGTGATACGTCAGGCCGAATTCATTTTCTTCGACACAGTAACAGTATTCATCTACAGACGGGTCTGAAAAAGAAAATACATGGCCCATCTCATGCTCCTCGGATGCGTTTTCTTCCACGGTAGTATGCATTTTCTCTGCATAGGAAGAAAAGCAGTTTCGAACCTGTTCCATTGTGTTTCCAGGCGTTGTGATCACCTGCAGAAGGTTCTGCAGGAGCTCCGGAACAGGAATTTTCCGCTCGATATAAGAACATCCCTCCTCCGGGATTTCCATGCAGTAGCGGTCCTTGACCGCTGAAATCGCAAGTGTTCCAAGACGCGGCTGTACTTCCTTACAGAACGCGGCAAGTGCCGCATCCAGGTCTTCTGTTTCGTCTAAAGAGAGGGAACGGCGCAGGGACTCCGCCGGGTAGTAGAGCTTCATCGTACCGCCCTCATAGCCGATCTTCACCTGCCATTCCCGAATCGTATCGGTAATATGTTTTTCCAACAGTTTTGCTGTCATATTTTTTCAGTCACCTCCATTATGCTGCATGTGCAAAAAATACAGTATTATTATCGCATGAATTGGGCGTTGTGTGAACACTTAATTTTTTGTTTTTTACAAAAAGAAAAGAATCACTTTTTTTACTCCTCGAAACGGCAGAAACCTCCGCCAGAAAAGCTGGAACAGAGGTTTCTGTGATTTCTTATGTCAGAAGAATTTCTCAGTCATTTTGTTCTGAATTACTCTTCGTCGTCTTTTTTCTTTCTGCCGCGGAGTTTGAATCCAAGTCCGCCAGCGCCAAGAGATGCAACTGCCATGCTTACCCATCCCCAGATGTTGGTAGCATCACCGGTCTTTGCATTATCGCTCTTCTTGGAAGTAGAGGTATTGGATACTTTATTACTTGCAAGCGGAGTAGATGTTGCTTTCGGGGTGCTTGTCGGGGTCTTCGTCGGCTGCGTCGTAGGTATTGTGGTAGGAGCAGTCGTCGGGGTTGTGGTTGGTGCTGTTGTAGGTGTAACCGTCGGAGTCTCAGTAGGTGTAACCGTCGGAGTCTCGGTCGGGGTTACGGTTGGGGTCTCTGTAGGAGTAGGAGTCGGCTCTTCTGCTGATTTCTTCCAGGTGAAGCTAAGATCCTGATATCCCAGTGAAGAAACTGTAATTTCAAAGGAATCGCCCTCTGCGAACGGTGCTGCATCTGTCTTTAAGGAACCATCCTCATTGAACAGTACAACAGCTCCTCTTCCGCTTGCTGCATATGCTTTTCCATTTACAGTAACAGAGGTAATGTTCTTCAGATAATCTGCAAACTCTTCATCTGTTGCATCCCTGTTCTTAAGCAGACCCGGTGTTGTCGTATCTTCGTTAAATGCTGCCGGCATCTCTTCCGTGTAAAGGATAAAGTCTGCGGAAAGATCTGCATATTTACCATTCTTATCGCTGACAGTCAATGTATAAGAACCTTTCTCTGCATTCTTGAAGTACAGAGTATCACCGGACACGGTTCCCGTCAGACCTTCTACTGTATAGACAGCATCGTAATCATCCGGCAGGCCTTCCAGTTTAACAGAAGCATTTCCAGATGTGACAGACGCATTCTCTACAGAAAATTCATATGCAAACTTAACCGGTACATATACATCTGTGTCGACTTCGTAAATTCCCTTGCTGGTGTAATAGGTAATTTTGTTGATGGTCTGTCCCATCATGCTCTTGTAATGTTCCGAGGAGGTCGGGCAGTTATGAACGCTTGTCGTAAATCCAGTGCTCCATGCCAGCTCAGACACTCTCCAGATATTCTCCAGATGACGCATTCCGTAATCGTTGCCCTCTTTTGTGCTGACAACAACACCATATACGGTATCTTCGCCTGCTTTGATGGTATCAGTAAGACCATCCAGATCCAGCTGATAATCACCGTATTTGCTGTTAGTGGAGAGCTCTGCCGTTACATTTTCCAGCTTTGCTGCCTCGGTTCCCTGAACAGCACCAAAGGTTACATTGCCGTCTGCATCTACAGATGCTTCTTTGTAATAAGACGGAACCTCATGTAAAGTGTAATATGCATAGCTTGCATTCTCATACAGTGCATCTTTTCCGGTATACGTTGTGGTGGATGTCTGTCCACGGTTGGTAACGGTGATTTCTACAGAATCCTCATCTGTCACTTTCGTGTATTTGCTCAGATCCATACCCTCTGTTACTTTTACTGGGAAGGTGATACCTGTAATATCGCTTCCGTCTGCATTCACATGGTAAGATCCGCCGGAAAGGGAGGCTGTTCTTGTTTTGTTCTTGGTTGCGGAAGTAAATGCATCTACTGGAATATCGTTATGAACCTCTGCCTGATAGAACTCAGCATACGGAATGTTCATTAATACATACTGGGACTGAAGTGCTTCGATTGCTGCATTCAGATGCTCTGTTGCTTCGTCTACGGTTCCCTGGCTCTGTTTTTTCTCCAATGCTTCTTTTGCTTCTGCCAGTTCTGTCTGCATATTATTCCAGGAAGTTTCCGTGTAAAGATCTTTATTCAGTGCATCTGCCTTTGCAATTGCCTCTTCCAGTGCTGCTGTGCTCTCTACCGGATCAGCTCCTACAATGTTCGCTTTGGTTGCTTCAAAAGTGTAGGAAGCATCTGCATAGCCAAGTGCATGAATCGTAATCTTCCAATAACCGGTTCCATCCGTTACCTCCGGTAAAGTGCAGCGCAGGGAATCGGTAAGGCCAAGCTGGATTCCCATTACTTTATGCATCCAGTTATCTGCTGCGAATTTTGTTCCATACGTTGCTTTTGCATTCGTATAAGTGGAATCATCACCGTAATAAGTCCAGGTTACGGTCTGCAGATTAGCAGCCAGATCGCCGTAATCTCCCGTTAAATCTACGCGAAGGAATTCTCCATAAGAACCATTGGCTTCTTTCACGGTCAGTCCTACGGTCTCAGCATCCGGAGCTGTCTTCAGCGCCTGATCTTTGATTCCGGATTCACTTCCTGTTGTTCTTGCAGAGAAGGAGAAGCTTCCATCTGCATTTTTCACTGCTATCTTCAGACCGTTTGTGTTTTCTGTTACATCTGCAACCAGGCCTGTATAGCTCTGCAGTTTATTTTCAGAAAATCCACCGGAAAGTGTTCCGCCGTTTTCTACCACAACATACTTTTTGCAGAAATCTTCGTAATCATCTTCCGAAACTTTTACAGGCACATATTTCAGACCTTTTACTTCATAATGATCAATCTGGCTCTTATCGTAAGTTACGGTCTCGCCGTTGGTCAGAACTGCCGTGGTTGCTGCGGTATAATATGCCACCTCATAGGTTGTGCCATCTTTCATGTAGATAGTTGCTGCGCACTGGAAGCTTCCTCTGTGCAGTCCATGGTTTGTAGTCGCACGGGTTACAACATCAAAAGCGCCTTTATCACTTTCTTCGCGACTGTCAGTTTCATCCGAACCAGCGTCGCTTCCTGCCGCCTGAACTCCTTCTGCTGCCCAATACTCAGCCCAGGTAAGACCTGCATATACATATTTATATGTTGTTTCTTTCTTCTCATAAGTAAAGGAAAGCGTCTTGTAACCTGTTGCAGTTACTTCGATTTCAAATTTATTTCCTTCTGCAAAAGCGGCAGCTGTCAGATCAAGCGTACCGTCTTCTTTGATCAGAATTGTTTTCCGTTTTCCAGTTGCTGCATATTCTTTTCCATTTACTTTTACCGAAGTGATGTTCTTGATATAATCAGCAAAGTCATCTTCTGATGCATTCTCTGCTTTTACAAGCGCCGGAGCACTTCCTTTTTCGTTGTAAGCAGCCGGCATTGCATCTGTATACAGAGTAAAGCTCTGTGTCAGATCTGCATAAACACCTTTTTTATCATGAATCGTCAGAGTATACATTCCTTTTTTCGCATTTGCGGAATAAAAAATGGTATTTCCGTCTACTGCAAATCCATCCAGACCATCTACGGAATATTCTGCATCATAATCAGCCGGAAGTCCGGTTACGGTCATCGTTGTCTTTCCAGTGGAAAGAGAAGCGTCTTCTACGGATACACTTGCCTCAAATTTTGTCGGAACAAAAATATCATTCACCGGAATCGTGTAGATTCCTTTGCTGGTATAATAAGTAACCTTATTGATATGCTGTCCCATCATGCTCTTGTAATGTGCAGAAGAAGTCAGGCATCCATGTACCTGTGTTGTAAATCCAGTTGACCATGCCAGCTCTGTTCCGCGCCAGATATTTTCCACATGACGCATACCATAGTCATTGCCTTCTTTCGTGCTGACAATAACACCATAGATCTGATCGGTTCCAACATCAATCGTGTTCTCCAGTCCGTCGAGATCCAGCTGATAATCTCCATATTTTGATTCAGTCATAAATTCCGGAGATACATTGGTCAGTTCAATTGCAGTTCCAACTGTTTTTCCAAAAGAAAGAGAGCCATCTGCATTTACCGTTGCTTCTTTGTAGTAAGAAGGTACTTCGCTTAATACATAATATGCATAGTCTGAGTTTTCAAATAAGGCGTCTTTTCCGGTGTATGTCTGTGTAGATGTCTGACCACGGTTTGTTACTGTAATACTTACAGAGTCAGAATCTGTTACTTTCTTAAATTTGGAAAGATCCACTCCTGTTACTTTAACCGGGAAGGTAATTCCATTGATTGCACTTCCATCTGCATTGGTATGATAAGAACCACCGGCAAGAGTGGCTGTTCTTGTTTTGCTCTTCGTTGCGGAAGAAAATACATCCACTGGAACAGAGTTGTTTACATCTGCAGCATAAAATTCATCATACGGAATGTTCATCAGAACGTAAGCCACCTGCTCAGTTGGAGTCTCGGGCGGGGTCGCCGTTGGGGTTGCGGTTGGCGTTGCTGTCGGGGTCGCCGTCGGAGTCGGTGCTTTAACAAGGCCTTTTACTGCAGTATTCAGCGCATCTTTCGCGGTATCAACAGCGCTCTGGGATTCTTTTGCAGAAAGAGCAGATTTTGCTGCGGTAAGAGCAGTCTGGACAGCTTTCCAGGAGTCTGCGGTGTAGTCAGCTTCCTTTAATGCTTCGGCATCTGCGATTGCTTTTTCAAGTGCTGTGGTGTCTACTGCTTCTGGAGTCGGGGTTGCTTTTTGGGTTGCTGCAAGAGCCGCGGTTTTTACTGCATTCGAAGTTCTGGTTGCACCCGATACAATATCCCATCCTTCAATGTTTTCAATCGTTGCATCTTTTCCAAGAAGTTTCGTTTTGAATCCTTTGCTGTTTGTAGCTGCTTTTTTAAAATATGTAGCATTTTCTGTATTGTATCCAGAACCAGGTGTTACTGCAATATCAGAAAACTTACCGTCTGCAACTGTGATTTTGACATTAACGTCATATTCATCCCATGCATTCTCATCCTCATCGTCTTCTGCAGTTCTGGTAACATGAGCCGTAGACTCATAAGTGCCATCTGCCAGCACGCCACTTGTAGCATCCGCCAGTGCGGTTCCCGGGAGCAGGCTCATGGTCATGGAAGCTGCCATTACGGCTGCTAATGATTTTTTCTGAAGTTCTTTTCTTTTGATCATAACTTCCTCCTTTTTCCTTTTCCACAGTTTTGCAGGAAAAACAGGGGCAAAACTGTCCTTCATTATTATATTAGTTTTCACTAATCAATAATTGTTTTAACTAACCGTAGATTATTCTACTAATTTTTGATCGTTTTGTCTAACTCTTAACTGATTATTTTTTCTCAAAAGAGGCACAGATTCTGCTTATTGAGTATTTTTACTATTTAATGATCCGATACTGTGAAGTTTGTGGGATGATTTTCGTTCCCACACAGAAAAAATTCCGTAGATATGGAGTTTTCACCGCGAAGAACTCTTTCGTCCCTCGCGTTTTACCGCAGAAAGAATGCGGTCCGAAAGGATTCCGATCAGCATTCCGGTGATGACTCCGGCCACGAGAAGCGCCGGCAGATAATAGAACAGTTTGCGGTTCTGCACCACGAGAGCCGCCACGCAGATCTGCGCGACATTGTGCGTCACGCCTCCTGCAATACTTACGCCGGTGATACTAAAGCCCTTGATGTGTTTCAGCAGAAGCATCACAAGAAAGCTCAAAAGCCCGCCGGCAAGGCTGTAAAGGATGGACATTCCATTTCCGAACAGATACCCCATCAGAAGAATGCGGGCGACGGAAATCATCAGGACTTCCCCTGCCGGAAGGAAAAAGAGGCCGACGACTACAACCAGATTGGCAATGCCGAGTTTGATTCCAGGAACACCGAGGTTGATCGGGATCAGTACCTCCACATAACTGAAGATCATGGCAAGTGCCATCAGCATGGCGCATAAGGCAATTTTTCTGCTTGCAGTGCGGCTGTCTCTCATAAATTCCAATTCCTTTCTTCTAAGCTGGTATTATTTTACAATCACATCCGGCGCATCGTCGGCGTCGTCCGTTGTGGATCCGTCACTTTCTACCTCCGCAACCAGCTTATGCGGCAGGCACACGATCGTCTCATTTACCCGGGAAATCGTACCCTGTCTTTTGCAGTAGCCGTCCGGGCAGTCAGCTTCTTCCATATGGACACTTCCGTTTTCGATCACCAGGACATTCGTTCCGTGACCCGTCTGAATTTTCACGGTCTGATTTTCTGCGAGTGAATACGTTCCGTAGACTTCGCCGTCCACCGTGACTTTCATGGTATTTCCATTTTCCGTTTTCGGCAGCCGAAGCGCCAGGGCAAGGATTCCAGCCAGGAGCAGAACGGCGCCTGCCAGAATCAGATCTTTTTTCTTCATATAGTTTTCCTTATTCTGAATCAGATGCCAGCCCATAACAGCAGTGTCAGCAGGAATACAGCACGGAACAGCGTAAAGAGGATTTCATTTCCGTGAAATTCCTTTACCCCGCAGCGGATATTACCTTTCGGACACGTATCAATACATTTCTGGCACTGGAAACAGTCGCCGGAGATCTCCACGTATCCATCGGATGGCAGTTCCACCGCTGACGGGCACTGTCTCGTGCAGGCGCTGCAGCCGCGGATGCAGTTTTCGCGTTTCCGGTGCAGAGTAAAGAACGGCAGGATCGGAAGCAGAGAAAAGACAGCTCCCATTGGGCACAGGAAACGGCAGAAAAAGCGCTCCTCAAAGAACATGCCGACCAGGATCAGCACCAGAAGAACAATGCCTGGAATATAAGAGGAAAGTCGGAAATTTCCCGCATGCAGCATGGAAAAGACATCCCACGGGCTTGTTCCTCTTGCTTTCTGATAAACTCCTGCAAAGCAGCAAAGAGCAATCAGAAGCAGAATGCCGTATTTGACCAGCGCCAGTTTTTTTGCCAGTTCCGGTTTGATGCATCTGGGCTTCTTTTTACGTTTCTTACAGATTATACCATAAATTGCGTGCATTGCATCCCCCAGACTTCCAAAAGCGCATGCAAAACCGCAGAAAAATCTGCCGAAAACAATCGTAAATGCACAGACAAGGAGCAGAGCCGACACAAACGCGGTCATCTCAATTTTTTCACCCTGTCCAAGCTGCGTAAAAATGTATTTCACTCCGTTAAATGCAGCGGTAAATACTGACGGAAGAAACAGGAAATATAAAAGCTGGATTCCGGCACGCAGGCAGGAAACGATCTGTTTTCTCTTCTTTGCCGGTAATGTGGATAGATCTAAATTTTTCATGTTATTTCTCCGCCTTTTCTATTGCTTCCTGCGCCGCATTTCTGATACCGGTGGAGCTGAATGTTGCTCCGCTGATCGTATCAACATCGGCGGACTGTGCCTCAATAATCTTTGGAATGATCGCCTCCGCGTTTGACAGATACGCACTGTCCTCGCCGTCGGCGGATGTGATGGCAAGATCGGTAATCTGGCCGCCCTCTACGGTTACTTCAACTGCAATGGTGCCGCCGAAGCCGTCAGCTTCACCGTCATACGTACCGTCCACGTACTGCCCTTCTGCTTCTGCTGCTTCACTTGCGGCCGTATCCGCCGTGTTGGATGCAGCTGCTGCGGCCTGCAGATTTTCCTTCTGAAGCTGGGTCGTCTCAAGCTCTGCCGAGAGCCGCGCGATCTGATCCTCTTTGTCTCTTTTATCGAGTACGGTATTGTAGCCGATCAGAACAGCAGCAATGACAGCGACATTCAAAAAACGAACAATCAATTGTCTCATCTGTTTTCCCCTTTATTGCGTTACTTTCGCAGCATCCAGCGCATTCCGGCATGCCTCAAGAATGGCTTTTGAGGAGCAGGTTGCACGGGAAACGGTGTCGATGTTTTCAAGCGTTCCGGTTTCCAGAATCTGAGCGGAAACGCCTTTGATTTTGGAGGTTCCTTCGGATGCGCGGCGGATGTAGGAGGCATTCTGACTGTCTCCGTCACCGGTGATGTTGCTTAACGCTACGATTTTATCGTTTTCAATTGTTACCGTCACAGAAAGCTGATAAGCGGTAAAATCTTCATCTTCATCCGGCTCGCAGACGGCAATCGCTGTGTATTCGCCGTCCTGATAGATCTTTTGTTCCGGAGTTTCCGTCGGGGTTGGTGTTGGCGTCTCAGTTGGCTCCGGGATTTCGGTCGGGGTTGGTGTTTCCGTCGGTGTCGGGGTTGGATTTTTCTTTTCCTCAGTTACGCGTTCTGCCTCTTTTAAAGCTTCCTCGATTGCCGCAAGAATTCCCCTGGAGCTGTAGGTTGCGCCGGAAACGGTGTCAACTTCCAGTGTCTGGTTTTTCACAACGTCCTTTGCTGTCTGTTTTGCGCGTTTTAAGAATGCTTCGTCATCTTCACTCTCGGTCACGAGAATTGCCTTGATCGTCTCATCCTGAATGACAACTGCCGTTGTAATGTCTCCCAGATAGCCCTCGCCGGTTCCGTAGTAAATGCCTTCCTCGTATGGGAATTTTCCTTCCGGAATCGTTGTGGTTCCGCCGCTGCTCGTTCCGTTATCCGGAACGGTCTCGCCGTTTGTTGCCTTCTTCGCATTTTCCAGCGCCTGTTTTACTGCGTTCTGGATGCCGCGGGAGCTGTACGTTGCGCCGGATACGAGATCCACATCGGTTTTCTGTCCGTCTACGATGCGGTCCGCTACGACTTTGGCACGGTTGAAGAATGTCTCGTCATCTTCGTTTTCCAGAATCAGTACCGCTTTGATCGTCTGATCCTGCAGGGCTACCGCCACTTTGATGTCTCCCTGGAAACCGGCGGCCGTGCCGTAATAAATTCCGTCCTGATAAGGGAAACTTCCCTTGGATGCAGACGAATTGTTATTGTTCTGATTATTATTCTGGCTGTTGTTTCCGTTGTTTGTATTGCTCTGGCTTCCTCCGTTTGTACTGGAAGACCCGTTCACTGCCGCCTGACTTAAGGCACTCCGCACAGCTTCAATAATACCGCGGGAGCTGTATGTCGCGCCGGAGACCGTATCCACATTCGTACTCTGTGTTGAGATAATCGTCGAAATCAGAGAGGAAGCACTGGAAAGGTAGCTTGGCGTATCGCTGTTTTCCACAATATCAATCGAAGCAATTTTTCCGCCGCTGACAACAACGCAGACTTTCATTGTGCCGCCAAATCCTGTTCCGGTTCCGTAATACGTTCCATCCCGGTAGGCAGCCGGTTCTTCGATTTTAGATACTGTAACGGTTCCGCCGGCAGAGGCTCCGCCGTCTGCCGCTCCTGATGCGGATGCCGGTTCTGAAGTGTCCTCCTGACCGGTCAGTGCATTTTTCACGGCTGCAAGGATACCTTTTGAACTGAAAGTTGCACCGGAAACCGTGTCCACATCCACACTCTGGGATGCGATGATACGGTCGATAACTCCCTTCGCACGGTTCAGGAAAGCTGCGTCCTCGCCGGGAGCGCTTACAATCGAGATCGACTGAATCGTTTTGTCTTTCAATACGACAGAGACTGTAATCGTACCGCCAAAACCTGTTCCGCTTCCTTCGTACGTTCCGTCCGCCAGCTCAAAGCTGCCGGAACCGACGGCTGCGACAAGTTCTGCTTCGGTATCGGTTGTCTTTTTGGTATCGTCCTTCTTTTTTGTATCATCTTTCTTTTCCGCTGCATCGGTATCCTGTTCCGGCTCCGGTGTCACCAGTGCCTCCGGCTGCTCTACGGCGTAAACCGGTGCAGTGTAGCCGTTCAGCGAAATACCGGCACAGGCTGCTACGATAACTGCCGCGAGAGCCGGTGCAAATGCTGTCAGTTTTTTCCATTTTCCCATGGTTATGTATCACCGTCTTTCTTGATAATGTTTGTCTCGTGATCGGATGTGAAATCGTCAGCAATTCCTTCGGTTACATACAGAACGCCGTCCTCATCCTCCAGAATGGTGTCAAATTCATCGCTGTGTGCACGCCAGTATTCGGCCGCCTTGTCCTTCCCCATGATGAAAAGAGAAGTAGAAAGGCCATCCGCCAGTGTTCCGTCAGCACTTACGATCGTCACCGACACCAGACCGTTATTTGCCGGATGACCGGTCGATGGATCGATGATGTGATGATATTTCATGCCGTCCTGTTCGAAATACCGCTCATAGCCGCCAGAAGTAATAACCGCCCGGTTGGCCGTCGAGAGAATGCCGAGATAATCATCCTCTGCCTCCGGACTCTGCACGGCAACGCGCCATTTACTGCCGTCCGTTTTCGTGCCGACAACCTGAACGTTTCCGCCGAGGTTGATGAGCCCGCTCGTCACACCGCATTCCCGGTAAATATCGGCGATTCTGCCGGAGGTATAGCCCTTTGCGATTCCGCCGAAGTCAATTTTCATGCCGTCCTTGGCAAAGCTGATGGATGCGCTGTCCTTGTCGTATAGGATATCATTGGCATCGGTCAGCGGAAGGAGGCTTTCGATCGTCTCATCCGAAGGAACCGTATAATTTCCGGTTGTAAAACCCCAAGCGTCCATGATCGGATAAATTGCGATGTCGAAAACGCCGTTTGTGCTGTCATACAGATCCAGCGAGCGTTCCAGCAGATAGGTGGTATCCTCCGATAAGGTTCCGCCGCCGTTTGCATTGATCTGCGCTACTTCACTCGTCTCCTCTCCGGTCGACAGAAGTGCATCCAGCCGCTCAATCTCCTGCTGCGCCTGATCCACCGCCGTTTCTGCATTCGGACCATAGGCAGTGACCGTCATGTACGTATCCATCGCAAAAATATCTCGGCTGCTCGATGCATCTGCGGCATCGGAAGAAGCTGTGGATGATGCGGATTTCTGCGTGGAATTCTCTTCCGAAGCGTCAGAACTGCTCGAAGACTCCGAAACAGACGCCGGCTGTGTCTGACTTTCACTGCTCTCCGGCTGCGCTGCTGTCCCCGCACCGGAACATCCGCCGACCGTCATCACCATGGCAAGACAAAATACTGCAACAATTTTCTTTTTCATAAATAAAACTCCATTTTTTCTTATGTTAGGAAATTCTAACTTTGGTATTATAACATTAACTCGTAACTTACGCTATGAATTACTTGATAAAAGTTTTTCAATTAGCGTTCTGCATCTGATAAATTTTCTCATTTTATGTACTCTAAATCAAGTGGATTTTACTGGAATTCAAGCACCGATATACAAAAAGCCCCCACAGCCGCATTGCTGCGGCCGCGGGGGCTTTAGAAATAACATTTTCAGAAATTACATATGATCGTGGCAGGTACGTGCAATTACGTCCATCTGCTGCTCTTTTGTCAGGTCGATGAATTTAACTGCATAGCCGGATACACGGATTGTGAAGTTTGCATACTCTTCTTTCTCCGGATGCTCCATTGCATCAATAAGCTTTTCTT
>ERZ773104.1689-NODE-1689-length-27798-cov-19.723065_pt1 | contig 27798 bp, 28 predicted proteins | sample MGYA00511920_ERZ773104 | MGnify/ENA primary metagenome ERZ773104 (study PRJEB29015, sample SAMEA2737857) | human gut metagenome | biome: human gut; feature: human-associated habitat; material: faeces | place: China | collected 2012 ...
TGAAGTTGCGGTTGGTGGTCAGGCAGTAGCGGATGGCATCCAGAATGGTGGTCTTGCCCACCGCGTTGACACCGATCATATAGGTCAGACGGGCACAATCAAAGGTGACATTTTCAAAGTTGTGCCAGTTGATGAGCTTCAGGCGCTTTAATTCGATCATTCTTCTTCCTCCCCGCTGGCATCTCCGTCAGGCCGCTCGTAGAGGGCCAGTTCCTCCCGGGTGCGGCTGCTCTCGGCGGCGGCATCGGCAAGGTCTGCGTCCGGCAGGGCCAGCAGCACGGTGGGGAACACCTCGATGCGGCTGTCCAGACCGGTCAGCCGCCCCACCGGACGGGCCAGATTATACCTGCGCAGGGTGCGCATCAGCTCCTCCAGCGTGCGCTGGTCCAGCCGCCGGGGCAGGTTCATCTTCTGCAGCTCCGTCTGCACCTCTTCCACCGTGACCAGCACCTGATCAGCGCTGGCGGCAAGGCTCTCCCGCTTTTGCAGGTAGAGCAGCCGGAGCACCAGCAGCAGAATGCTCTCGTATTTCAGGAGCCGGGCCTGGCTGCCCTCATGCTCGTTGACCAGCGCCGCCGCCTGCAGCGGAGCCGGGTAAAGCGTTACCGCATAGCCCAGCGGCGCGAACACGGCCCGCACCTCGGGCAGATGATCCTGCACATAGAGGTATTTTGTCCGCTGATCCTCCACGCCGCCCAGCACAAAGCAGTGGTTGAGCAGATAGTTTGCGGTCTCTTCCAGCATTTTATTCGGTTCGGCCATGGTCAGCGTCCTCCCTGCGGGGTGTCAGAATAAACTCTTCAAACCGGAAGCCGCCCCGTTCGACCCAGTTTCCGGTAAGGGTGATATCGTAAGCCCGGCGCGGCGACTGCGAATAGGTGTGCAGGCCGATGATGCGGGCAAAATCGCGGGGGTATTCCTCCGCCAGCGTAGAGGCAGCCACCGCACTGCGGGCGGCAAGGGCCTGTTTTGCCAGCAGACCCACATTTTCCTCGGTCACGGCCATCCGGGCGTAATCCAGCAGCAGCTGCTGTTCTTTGCGCAGCTGCTCCGCATCCAGCCCGGCCTGCCGCACCGGGGCCAGCGGCGTTTCGCTGCGGGGCGCGGCAGGCGGGTAGAGGGGCTTTGCCCCGAACACCGCCGCCGGGTAGAGGTGCAGGCGCTTTGCCACCGGGCCGTCATCCGGCGCGAACAGCTGATCGGGCGTTTTGATCTCCTCGGCATAGCGGCGGAGCAGGGCGGTGACACTGCCCTGCGAGGAGCGGTCGCTCAGCAGCAGGAACTGTGCCCGCTGCACGGCCCGCTTGCGGTAGCGGATGTGGCTCTGGTCGATCTGGCGCATTAGGGTGCTCATCTCTTCCAGCGAATCCCGCAGTTTCTGGATGAGGGCACGCACGGCAGGGGCGGCCTCGCCGGGGGCACAGCGCTCCACCCGGGCGTAATCCAGCGCCAGCCGGGGCAGGTGCTCTGCCTCGCAGTCGTCCAGCTCCTCTTCCAGATAAGCGCGGTAGTTGAACAGGTTATCGCTGGTCTTGAAGCGGTGGTAAGCGGCGGCCACCACCTTTTCCTCGTACTGGTCGAAAAGCTCCAGCACCTCCTGCGGGGTGCGGTTGCGGGTGAGCCGGTCGATATAATGCCCGATGGACGCATTCAGCGCCCGCAGGGACTTGTTCAGTGCTTCCAGATCGGAGGCCACCTCCCGCAGAACATTTTCATAGGGGCTCTTTTCCTCCCCGATGTTCTGCAGCAGCTGCCAGGCCTTGTACAGCTTGCCGGTGTAGGTGACAACGCGCGGGTTCAGGATCTCTTCCAGCGCTTCCAGCAGAGGGGCCACCTCAGGCACAAAGGCAAGGGCAGGCTCTTCCTCATAGCTGCCGGGCTGCTCTTCCAGCCAGCCGGTGCGGCGCAGGCGGAGCAGAAAGCCCAGCGCAAGGGTATGGGGATCCCGGGTGGGCTGTTCGGCTTCATCGCCCGCGTCATCGGCATCCAGTGCCAGCGGCTTTGCCAGCGCCGCAAAGTAATCCTCGGCCCGGCTCACCGCTTCTGCCCGGGAGATGGAGTAATCCGCCGTGTGGCGGCACTCCTCCCACAGCAGGAGCAGCAGCTCCGCATAAAACGCCCGGTTGGGCCCCGCCAGCGGGCGGAACAGCCGCGGGCTGACCAGTTCAAACAGCTGCATCCAAAGGTTCCTTTCTTTCGATAAAATCTATCTTTTATTGTACCACATTCAGAAGGATTTTGCCACAAATACAAAAAGCCCCGGAGGGCGGCCTTTCAGCCACGCTCCGGGGGTAAAAACTGATTTAATTTACTTCTTGGGGTTTCTGATCTGGAATGCCACTGCCATGTAGCTATGGCTATTGTCACTCTTGACCACGACACCCAGCTTAGTCCAGCTGCCACTGCCATTCACGTTGACGTTGGTGCCGACTTCTCTATTGATCTCACTCTCAACTGCCTTCAGGAATGCCGTCAAGAAAGACCCGTAATCGTATCTTGTCGTCACGGTAATGGTCAGATACTCTTCCTCTTTGCCATCCACGTGAACTTTGCCAAAGAACTTTGCGCCAAAGAAATCGATCTGTGCCTGCAGATCTTCGTTCAGGTGCTTCTCAGCCACAGCCTGCAGCTGCGGATCATTGACCTTTGCAGTGGCGGCCATGCGATTATCCTTAGCGATGAACTCGAACGCGGCTTTTTCTTTTTCCGGCTCTCTGGTGCCGGTGCCGCCGCCATCACCGCAGGCGGTGAACAGAACAAGTACCATGGTCGCCGCCAGAATCAAAGCGGCCAGTTTTTTCAGCATTTTCATGTCGGGACCTCCAGTCGTTTTGTTGTGTTGTTATCATAATATGCAGGGTACCTTTCCATTTTGAAACAGGGCCCCTTCCAGCTTTATTTTATCCAACGACTGTCGCTTTTGTCAATTGCCAGCTTCACCAAACATTTTCTCCTGCTTTTGTTATTTTTTCCAGAACGAATCTTCGCAAAGATCCTTTGCCATGCCCGGGGCAAAAACCGGAAAATATTTCCGGCGTTTACACAATTCTACCACGATTTGGTGCTAAACTTAAGGCAATGGGAACCGCCGGGTGCCGTTCCTGAACAAGGAAAAGGAGTTTGCCCCATGCAGCATGGTTCCCTGCGCGCTCCGGTGCGCGTTTTCATGGCAGCAGTTCTGCTGTGCCTGAGCTTTCTGGCCGCGCCAAAGGCTGCGGCGGCACAATTGCAGGATGTGAACGGCATCACGCTGCTGTCCTTCGACAGCCAGCAGATCGTCTCCATCGGCAACCAGACCTCGGGCCGGTGCAGCTGGTACGCCCTGCGCTACGCCCGCACCATTCTGGATGGCAGGCCCTGCTCAGGCAGCGGGATGTGGTCGAACGGCGCGGTATGGTCTGCCGCCGGGTACTACGCTTACAGCGGCTCCCTTTCCGACTGCCTTTCCCGCCTGTATGAAGAGCTGCAGACCGGGCGGCCCGTCATCGTACATCTGAAAAACACCGCCGTCAGCGGCGTGTCCAAGCACACCAACCGCGTGACAAGCTATGAATACCATCTCTCCGGCTCCGGCTGGAAAGAGGTCAATTACCCCCACATCGCCACCAGCAGCACCTACGGACACTGGGTGTGCGTGGTGGGCATCTCCCCCACGGCAGACCCCGAAAACCTGCGGGAGAGCGATTTCTATGCGCTGGACCCCGCGCGGGTCAGCGTGAACGGCACACTGGCCGTAACAAAGCTTTTGGATGGCACCATCTGGACTGATAACTCTCCCTTAAAAGTCGCAGCCTGACGCTCCCTTACAAAACACAACAGCCCCCGGAACATGCAGGGTTCCGGGGGCTTCGTGTTTTATATCGGGGGTTACAGCTCCTGATAGGCGCTCATCATGGCGGGGATGAACTGCTTTTTGCGGCTGACCACGCCGGGCAGCGTCCAGCTGCCGTCGGCGGCGGGCCGGCTCTCAAAGCCGTTGCTCAGCACCTCGGCGGCGTAGCGGCCGGTGCAGATGACCACGCTCTCCTCCTTGGGCACATCGGTCAGCAGCATGTAGAGGTCCTCCACGTTCTGCTTGTTGCGGGCCTCCTCCAGATAGGGCTGGAGCAGCGCCTGGGCGGCCTGCAGGTTTTTGCGGGTCATGTAGCTGCCCTGTGCCACGCCAAAGCGGATATCGCCGCACATAAACACCTTGAAGTCCTGCAAAAAGACCTCTTCGGGGGTCTTGCCGTCCAGTTTTTCACCGGCCTCGAACATTTCGGTGGAAAACTCTTCAATGTCCACGCCTGCGATCTTGGCCAGACGCTTGGCGGCGTTTTCATCCACGGGGGTGCAGGTGGGGCTGCGGAAGGCCAGCGTATCCGAAAGGATGGCCGCCAGCAGCAGGCCCGCGATCTGGGGCGGGATGTCCACACCGTTTTCATCGTACATCTGGGTGATGATGGTGGCGGTGCAGCCCACGGGCTGGTTGCGGAAGTAGACCGGGCCGCTGGTCTCCAGACTGCCGATGCGGTGGTGGTCGATGATCTCCAGGATCTCGGCCTGATCAAAGCCCTCCACGGCCTGGGTGGCCTCGTTGTGGTCCACCAGAATGATGCGCCGCTTGCGCAGGGCAATGACGTTGCGGCGGCTGACCATGCCGCAGTATTTGCCTTCCTCATCGAGGATGGGGAAATATCGGTGGCGCACCTTTGCCATCACCCGCAGCACATCGGCCACGGGGGTGACGAGGGTGAATTTGAGGATGTTGTCCCGGGTCATATAATAGGAGATGGGGGCGCACTGGCTGATGAGCTTGCCCGCCGCATAGGTATCCTCGGGGGTGGTCATAATGGCAACGCCGGTCTCATCGGCAATGCGCTGGATGGTGCGGCCCACCTTGGCCCCATTGCAGATGATGAGCAGGGAGGCTTCCTTTTCAATGGCGCAGAGCTGGCTTTCGTACCGGTTGCTCAGAATGACGATATCCCCCTTTTCCACGCTGCTTTCCAGCATCTCGGGGGTGGCGGTGCCGATCTTGATGTGGCCGGTGGTGCAGACCGCGTCGGCATTGCCCACCACCATGGTGCCGTTCAGCGTTTCAAGGATGTTCTTATAAGAGGTACGGCTCTTGGCCAGCACTGCGGTATCGAACACATCCATATTGGCGGTGGCAAGATCCTTCACCGTGATGATGCCCTCCAGCTCGTTGTCCGCGCTGGTGATGGACAGGGTGTCGATCTGCTGGTCGCGCATGATCTTCCACGCGCGGCGCAGGCTGGTGGAGCCCGGGATGCCCGGCATCTCGCGGTAATCCACGTCCCGGATCTTGGGGTTCACGTCGGTGCACATCCGGGGCGGCGTGACACCGAATTTTTTCAGGACGAACTCGGTCTCCTGATTCATTTTACCGGCACGGCGCGGCTCACAGACCAGCGTGCTGGTGCGGTTTTTGAGCTCCGCATAGGCAATGGCGGAGCAGATGGAATCGGTATCGGGGTTGCGGTGCCCGATGACCACGACCTTGTGTGCTTCTTTTGGCATAGGTTGTTCCCCTCTCTGGGTCAGATTCATTTACCTTCCGATCGGCCCCATGCCCCAAAACACCGGGCACAGCTGCCAGTTCCATTTTAACACAACCGGCACCGGGGGTAAAGGCGGCAGACATCTTTTTCTTGACAACGTCCCAAAAAACGTCTATCCTTGACCTGAATTTTTTCTCTTTGGAGGTTCCCCCATGAAAAAGCTGTTCCGCGCCCTTTCCCTCTGCCTGACGCTGGCCCTGTGCGTGTCCGGCAGCACCGCCGCGCTGGCCGAGGCTCCCGCCGCAACGCCCGCCCCCCAGGACGAACGTGTCATCACCGATGTAAGCCCCCTTGAGGATCAGATCCGCAACATCGTCGGCTTTACCACCAGCACCGGCGGCCCCTACGATTTTGAGCAGGCCGACCATAGATCTGCCGTGCAGGCCTACGGTGCAAAGCCCGCCGAGGGTGCCGTGGCCCTGCTGCACATCTACGCCCGGGCCGAGGACCGGGGCGATGCCTCCATCAATTCCAGCGGCCACTCCTTCCTCTCGGTGCGGAACGTTTCGGACCACGACATCGAGGTGGGCGGCCTGCGGATCGCGCCCAACACCGAGATGACCTTCAGCCCCCGCGGCAACCGCTGGGAGCACACCGGCATCTGGTACAATCTGGAGGGCTACTACAAGCGCTATCTGGCCGATTCCTACTACCAGAACATCTATGCTGTCCAGACCTCGCTGGATCAGGGCCAGCTGGACGTGGTCAACCGCAACCTTGCCAAATCTGACCACTGGTCGGCCTACTTCAACTGCGCCGCCTTTACCGAGAGCATGTGGAACGCTGTCTGCGCCGACACCCTTTCCGCCGGGCAGCCCTACACCCCGGAGAACCTGCGGAACGACATTCTGGCCAAGTACGGCGATCTGGCCGCGTACAATCCCCAGATTCCCTACGACTACATTGTTTATTACGGCACCAGCCTGACCCCCAGCAAAGAGTTTGCCTGATTTTTTGATTTGTTGGATACAACATCTTGATTTTCACGTCATTCCGCGCTATCATGGGTGTGTTTGAATCCACGCGCCAAGGGAGGACACCATGACAGACGCATCGACCACATCAAGACCGCTGTTCAACCGTCAACAGCTCATCTCACTTTTCCTGCCGCTGGTGGCAGAGCAGGCCCTCAGCATCTCCATCGGTCTGGCGGACACCCTGATGGTCTCCTCGGTGGGCGAAGCCGCCGTTTCGGGCGTGAGCCTGGTGGACTCCTTCAACGTGCTGATGATCCAGCTGCTCAGCGCACTGGCCACCGGCGGCGCGGTGGTCGCCAGCCAGTACATCGGCCACCGGGAGCCAAAACGGGCCAAAGCCAGCGCCGCCCAGATCATGTTCATTATGATCTCGCTCAGCGTGGTCACCGCTGTCATCGTGGCGGTGGGGCGGCACGCCATCCTGCGGGGCATCTTCGGCTCCATTGACGCGGATGTGATGCGCTACGCTGAGACCTATTTTCTGCTCTCGGCCCTGAGCTATCCCTTTATCGGCGTGTACAACGCCGGTGCGGCTCTGTTCCGCGCCCAGGGCAACAGTAAGATCAGTATGCTTTCCAGCCTGGTGATGAACGTGGTGAACATTGGCGGCAACGCTATCCTGATCTACGGGTTTGGCATGGGCGTAATGGGTGCGGCCACCGCCAGCCTCGTGAGCCGGATGATCGCCTGCTTCACCGTGATGTTCCTGCTGCAGAAGCCGGAATGTGCGCTGCGCATCGACCACCTCACCGACCTGAAGCCCGACCTCGACCTCATCAAGCGCATCCTGAAAGTCGGCATTCCCGCCGGCATCGAGAACGGCATGTTCCAGATCGGCAAGCTGTCGGTCTCCAGCCTGACCAGCACGCTGGGCACCGCCGCCATTGCCGCAAACGCCGTGGCAGGCAACATCTCCAGCTTCCTCAACGTGCCCGCCTCCGCCGTGGGCATCGGCGCGCTGACCGTTGTGGGCCAGTGTCTGGGTGCCGGGGAAAAGGTGCAGGCCAAGCGCTATTCCCGCCTGCTGCTCCTGACCGCCTACGCCGGCGACTGGGCGATGAACCTTTCCGGCCTGTTCTTCCTGAACAAGCTGGCGCTCTCCTGGTTCAACCTCTCGCCGGAGGCCTACGGCATGGCACTGGAACTGATGGTCTGGTTCAACGCTGTGTCGCTGATCCTGTGGCCCTCCAGCTTCACCCTGCCCAACATCCTGCGCGCCGCCGGAGATGCCGCCTTTACCATGACGGTCAGCGTTGTCTCCATGTGGGTGTTCCGGGTGGCCTTCTGCTACCTGATGGTGCTCAAGTTCCACTGCGGCCTGCTGTTCATCTGGCTTGGCATGTTCCTGGATTGGGCCATGCGCTCGCTGTTCTTCTGCGTCCGCTTTGTCCGCGGCAGGTGGATGGAACAAAAGGTGATCTGAGTTTCCGTATATCCGGCCCTCTCCGCCATTGCAGTTTTGGCGGGGAGGGCTTTTTTGTGCAGGAAACCCGCATCCTGTCTCGTATCAATAGGCAGAAGCTTCTCTCCCCTGCATCCGCTTCCCCAAAGCATACCAAATTCCGCGCGGATGTGTTCACGATTTTGTCAGCTTTTTGTCTTGTTTTCTTCGTCTTTGCGCGGTATAATCATACGCTGCAAAGAACTTTAGGCGGGGCTGCGGCCCCCATTCCAGAAAAGGAAGTGTGTTCCATGCGCAACTGGTTTTCCCGCCATCCCGTTTCGTTCATGGCGTTTTATCTCCTGTTTTACCTTTCGGCGTTCCATTGGCTCGAAGTCCATATTGCCGTGCCCGATGTTCTGGTGCACTGCCATCTGGACGACCTGATTCCCTTTTGCAAATATGCCATCGTGCCCTACTTTGCGTGGTTTTTGTGGATCCCGTTCACCCTGTTCTACCTGCTGTGGAAAGCGCCCCGGGCCGACTTCTGGCGGCTCTGCCTGCCCCTGTTTGCGGGCATGACCATTGCGCTGGCCTGCTATGTCATCCTGCCCACCGGCCTTAACCTGCGGCCCTACCGGGTGTACGGCAGCGATATCTTTGCTCAGGCCGTGCGGATGCTCTATGCCACCGACACGCCCCTCAACGTCTGCCCCTCCATCCATGTGTTCAACTCCGTCACCCTGATGATGGCCTATTACCGCAGCCGCATCTTTGAAACGCCGGGCCGCCGCTGGATGCGGCCCGCTTCCGCCGTGCTCTGCGTTTCCATCATTGCGTCCACGGTCCTGCTCAAGCAGCACAGCTGCATTGATGTATTGCTGGGCATCCTGCTGGCCATGGCGCTGGATACGGCCATGACCGTACTGGAACACAGTGACGCAAGAGCCTTGCAGCGGCTGTAAATCCACATAGAAAAAACGCCTCTGTCGGCCGACAGAGGCGTTTTTGCATTTTGGGGCATTACGGAGCCGGAGCAGTAAACTCTTTCAGGTGCGCTGTATCCAGCTCTTCGGCATCTTTGGCCGCTGATGTATAGGAAATTTTCAGATATTTCAGGGCCGTATCGTTTGCCAGCAGTTTTTTGCAGGTTTCCGTATCAAACGTGATGTTGTTGGTCAGATCCAGCCAGATCAGCTGCGGCATCTGGGTCAGGGGAGTATAATCCATGTCCTTGTAGGCTTCCTGTGCACCCTGAGAGAGAGACATACTCAGATACTGCACACTGCTCTCCGCCAGCGGGGCAAAGCTGTCGATCTCCGGCCCTTGGCACAGCTGCAGAAAGCTCAGATTTTCCATCTGCTTCAGCGGTTCCAGCGAACCGATCCGGGTCACGTCCAGTCTCAGGACCCGCAAGTCAGCTCCGGCCAGCTGGGTCAGATCGACCTCACTGCCGGTGATCCACAGCATCTTCAGTGACTTCATCTGCGCCAGCGCCGAAAGGTCGGAGACATTGGAATCCGCCCGGATCCCGTCACTGCCATACTTCAGCTCTACCACGGAATCCAGCTTTGCAAAGGTCGGGAATGCGCTGCTCTCCACACTGGGCACACTCAAAAGCATCAGATTTTTGCACTCCTCCAGACCTGTCAGATCTGTAATGGGTGGGGCTCCCCTTCTATTATTGACCGACAATACCTGCAAGCTGTCAAAATGCCGCAGATCTGCCAGAGAGGTCACCGGATCATACGTTCCCTCTACCCTGACCGCACAGGCTTCCAGCTGATCATTGCCATTAACGGTTTCCCCAATATCTTCCCCGTCCGGTGCATCTTTGACGAGGAGATCTTTCACGCCGGTTCCGGAATTTATCGTGACGCGCTGATAATCCCAGACATCGCTGTGGTAGATATCCCCTTCCGGGCGGTCAAGCCATTTCCGGACGTGCTTTTCCATCACAGGCTCCTGCCACTCAATAACATAATCCTCCCCATGCTCGGCGTGGCTGGCCGGAACCGCAAGTGTCGTCTGCTGAACAAAAACATCCTGCATTTCCGAACGGAAAGGCCCCGGTCTCAGATTCAAAGAGCTTGCACATGCGCTGAGCAAAAGCATTGCACAGATCAACAAACTCGACGCTTTTAACATTTTACGCATAACAGGCTCCTTTCTGTTTTAGTCTATTTGCGTAACACTCTCGCTCTCATTATCATTCTTTTTACGAGATGTCTGATTGGGAACTTGAGACATCACTTCATTACTCGAATAGTCGCCATTTTCGCATACCACATATACCCATAAAGTTGTGTAATAATATGTGTATTCCGTCCATGTTCTTTCAATATTAAGTACGCCACCGCATTTCGGACACTCAGGGAAAAAAAGCGGCTGCACTCCTTCATCTTCTGGCTCAGCAGCAAATGCGCCAAGCGGCATCGCACACACAAGTGTCAATACCACCAATAGACCAGCTAACATCTTTTTCATTTTACTTCCTCCAATCTATACTGTGATTTTAACTATCTATATTCTACCATACACGATTTATTTTGTAAACAATAAACCACAACCTCTGCTCAAGCACAGCAAAGATTGTGGTTTTCTTTAAAACAGATTTTCCGGCAGGCAGATGTCCTGCTTTGGCACCTTGTCCCAGGAAAAGTCTGCAATCAGGCTTTCCGGGGTGCGGGGGGCCGGTTCAGGTTGGAGACCATAGGCAAAGGCAAGCCTGCCCACGATCTCTTCCGCCGTATACTTTGCCCGCAGATTTTCCAGACTCTGGTCACCGTCCCGTTTGGAAAGGCGGCGGCCATCGGGAGCCAGCAGGAGCGGGCAATGGGCAAACTTTGGGGCGGGCAGGCCCAGCAGACGGTAAAGATAAAGCTGCCGCGCGGTGGAAGAGAGCAGGTCCGCGCCCCGCACCACCTCCGTCACGCCCATGCGGGCATCGTCCACCACCACAGCCAGCTGGTAGGCAAACACGCCATCGGCGCGGCGGAGGTAAAAATCCCCGCAGTCGCGGAGCAGGTTCTCGGTGTGGGGGCCCATACAGCCATCGGTGAAGGTGATGTCCTCATCGGGCACCATGAGACGGTAGGCCGGGGCTTTCTTTTTGCGCTTCTCGGCGATCTGCTCCGCCGTCAGCCCCCGGCAGGTGCCGGGATAGATGACGTTGCCATCCGACGTATGGGGCGCACTGGCGGCATGGAGCTGGGCACGGGAGCAGAAACAGGGGTAAACAAGGCCCTGTGCTTCCAGTTTGTTATAGCTCTCGGTGTAGATGGCGGCGCACTCGCTCTGGTAATAGGGGCCGTTGGGGCCGCCGCTGCTGCCGCCCTCGTCCCAGACAAGGCCCAGCCAGCGCAGGTCCTCTTCCAGTGCGTCTGCATATTTGCGGGGGCAGCGCTCGGCATCCAGATCCTCAATGCGCAGAACGATGCGCCCGCCCTGACTTCTGGCGCTGAGCCAGGCCAGCAGGCTGCAGGCCAGATTGCCCAGATGCAGCCGCCCGCTGGGGCTGGGGGCAAAGCGCCCGGTCACAGCGCTCACAGGCCCAGCTTCCACTCGCCGTCCACAGGCTGGAAGATGGGCGTGTTATAGAACTCGGCCACGGCCTTTGCCATGTACTCGGCATCCTTGCAGCTGGCGGTTTCCATTGCGGAATGCATGGCCAGCTGTGCCAGACCGATATCCACCATGGGGATCAGGATCTGGTGGCCCAGCAGGTTGCCCAGCGTGGAGCCGCCGGGAACATCCGCGCGGTTTGCGGCCACCTGCACCGGCACACCGGCCTTTTTGCAGATCTCGGCAAAGGCAGCGCCGGTAAAGCCGCTGGTGGTGTAGGTCTGGCGGGCATTGTACTTCAGCAGCACACCGCCGCCCATGACCGCCACATTGGCGGGATCGCTCTTTTCGGGGTGGTTGGGGTGGGTGGCGTGGCCATTGTCGGCGCTCAGCAGCAGGCTGTTGGTGCAGGCACGGATGCTCTGCTCCCGGGTGACCCCCAGTTTTTCCTCAATGCGGGCCAGCACGTTGGCCATCAGGGTGCCCTGTGCGCCCTGCCGGCTGGAGGAGCCCACCTCCTCGTTGTCGAACATGACCCACATATCACCGCGGCCTTCCTCCTCGCCGCGGCCCTGCAGGAAGCCCCACAGGGTGGTGTAGGCGCATTCCAGGTCATCGATGCGGCCGGACATGAAGTATTCGCCCTTCAGGCCCACGCGCTCGGCCTTTTCACGGGTGCAGAGCACCAGGTCAGCGTCCACGATGTCCTCAGCCTTGACCCCGGCTTCCTCAGCCAGAGCGTCCCGCAGGGTGGAGCCTGCCTCACCAAAGATGGGCTGCAGATCCACCTGAGGGTTGTACTTCATGCCATTGTTCAGGTCATGGCTGAAGTGGATGCAGAGGTTGGGGATGACAGCCAGCGCCCGGTCGGGGTGGACCAGCAGGCTCCGGATGCCGTTCTCCGTGCGGACCAGAATGCGGCCCGCCACGCTCAGGGGACGGTCCAGCCAGGTGGGCATGATCATGCCGCCGTAGCCCTCGGTCTCCGCCTTGGCAAAGACCGTGTCCTTGCCGCCATCCAGCTGCTTGATGCGCCAGGTGGGAGAATCGCTGTGGCTGGCGGTGACATGCCAGCCGGTCAGCTCACCCTTGGGCATCCGCCATGCCAGCACGGCAGAGCCGTTGCGGGTGGTGTAATATCTGCCGCCGGGCACCAGCTCCCAGGCTGCGCTCTCGGGGCAGTTCTGGTAGCCGTTCTCCTCCAGGAGCTTCACAGCCGCAGCCGTGGAGTGGAAGGCGCTGACACCGGCGTTCAGGAAATCGAAGAGACCTTCGACGGAAAAGGTGTTATTCTGCATTTTATGTTCTCCTTTATTTTCAGGTTATCCGCTGCTAAACCTCTCCGTCATTGCTTCGCAATGCCACTTGTCCGGGTTGCGGCTCCCAACATTCACTTCGTGCAAAGTATTGCACTTGTGCCTTGTTGGCCGCTGCCCCAACAACAACTCCCTTCATCCGCCACTGGCGGCGGTTGTTGTTGTTACCTAATGGGAGAGGCAGGGGCCTTTCTTGGCTCCCCTGTTAGAGGAGCTGTCGCCGCAGACGACTGAGAGGTTTCGCCACAATTATACCGTTTCTCTTATCAAAATGCAATCACACCGGGGCCATCTCGGCAAGCTGCTGTTCAAGCGCATGGCGGAGCTGGGCGGCGTGCAGGCCGCAGACCAGCTGGACCCGGGTGCCCTGCACCACAAGACCTTTATGGGGCAGGGAGAGCAGAGCCCCCATATCCAGCAGCGAGGCATCCCGCACCGTGAGCCGGAGGCGGGTGAAGCAGTTTCCCAGCTGGGCGATGTTCTCCGGCCCACCCAGCGCGGCGATGAACCGGCACACCTCCTGCGGGTCGGCGTACGGGGACTGGTCTGTGGAAGGGGCTGCTTCCCGGCCCGGAGTGGGCAGATCCTTTGCTTTGATGAGGACGCTGAACACGGCAAAGTAGGTCAGGATCTCCGCAAGGCCCAGCAGATAGAGCAGCGGCAGATTCTGCAGCTGCTCCCCGGCGCTCAAGTTGAACACCAGCGACCCCAGCAGGTTGGAGGTAAAGGCCCGGACATGCAGGACATGGAGCAGCACCATAAAGCCTCCCGTAATGACCGCATGGGCCACCCAGAGCAGAGGCGAAACGAAGCAGAACAGAAAATCAATGGGTTCGGTGATGGAGGCCACCGAGGCCGTGACCGCCAGCGGGATCATAGCGGCGGCGGTACGGGCACGGTTCTCTTTGCGGGCCGTGAAGATGAAGGCCGCCGCAATGCCCAGATAGCCAAAGGTCTTGGTGAAGCCGGTGTACATCCAGACGATGCCGTCTGAGAGGGGCAGGCCCATGGTGTACTCGGTCATGCAGACGGCGTAAGCGCCTGTGTAGGTCACAGAACCCACAGTCAGGCTGCCGCCCAGCGAAGAGAACTGGAAGGGCATATAGATGAGGTGATGCAGGCCGGTGGGAATGAGCAGCCGTTCCAGAAAGCCGTAAAGGAACACACCCGCGTTCCCTGAAGCCGCGATCCAGCCCGTGAGGGCGCTGACCGTCCGCTGCAGCGGCGGGCAGACAAAGCAGAACCCCAGCCCCAGTGCCACCGCCAGCGCCGACAGCCACAAAAACGACCACCGCAGACCTGAATAGAGCTGGGTGATCATGCCATAAAACTGCTTTTCGCAGGTGCGGTTGAAAAGCCACGCCGCCGCAAAGCCCAGCACGATGCCGCTTGCCACGCCGGTGTCCACCACCTGAATGCCCAGAATGGTGGTCTGGCCCGTGCCCGCAAGGCCGGTCATCCCGTTGGGCTGGGCAAGCAGTCCCAGCGCTTCCAGCGCGGTGTGGTTGGCTGTGAGGAACACAAGGTAAGCCATCAGCGCCAGCAGGGCGGCTTCCTGCTTTTCGGTTTTGGCGCGCACGGCAGCCACCCCCACGCAGAGAATGACGCTGAGGTTGTTGATGAGCACCATCATCCCGTTATAGAGCAGCTGACCCACCAGCTGCAGCGGAGCCCACTGCAGCACCGGCAGTGCCTGACACAGGGGCTTGCTGGTGAGCAGCGCCCCCAGCACCAGCAGCAGGCCCGCCGCCGAAAGATAAGACAACGGCGACAGCAGCGACTGTGAAAAGCGTTCCAGCCGCCGCAGAAATTTCTGCATCCGTTTCTCCCCCTTTTTCCGGTTCTTCACTCATTTCTCCCAGTTTGACCATGGCCGGATTATACGCGCCAGCGCAAAAAATGTCAATCCCGCCCGACTGAGAAAAAAAGGACAAAAGTTTGTATAGTTTGCACAGCCGGGGTGAAAAATCGTCCTGCGCACGCCGATTGACAACAGCCCGGCAGAACAGTATACTAGAAATGTACCAGAGCAGTTTCTCCGGCAGATGGGCCGGAACACGATAAAAGGAGGCTTTCCTATGATTCGCAAGCGTATTCTTTCCCTGCTGGTCTGCGCCGCCCTGCTGTGCGGCGTGCTGGCAGGCTGCAGCACCTCTTCCGGCAGCACTGCCGCTTCCAGCTCTTCCGCTTCTGCAAGCGAGAGCATCCCCTCTTCCACCGTAACCGCCGACACCGGCAAGGTGGGCCCGCTGGACGCAGGCGAGAACTCCCTGTTCTCCCTCTCTGACCCGGACGATGCCTTTGCCCCCTGCCTCGGCTGGGGCCCCGGCGTGTCCGGCTGCTCGCTGAAATCCGTCATCGCGGCGGCTTCCCTGCTGAAATGGGCCGATGGCTGCAACATGAGCATCCAGTCGGTCAGCGACATCAAAGATGCCTATACCCAGTGGTTCGACAGCCTGAGCGCCGATGACCAGCAGAGCTTTGCCGATGCCTGGCCGCTCATCAAGGCCGATGCCGAGACCCTGCTGACCGACAAGGACAGCATGACCGGCCGCATCGAGGATGCCGGTCTGGATGCCAAAGAGCTGCCCGGCTGTTCCGAGGAAAACTGGAAAGCCCTGGCCGATGTCATTGACGTACTGGTCCCGGCTTCCAGCGAGTATTGAGCGTTCCGTCTGCCCCTGAATGCAAGAGACATAAAAACAAGCCCGACAACGTCGGGCTTGTTTTTATGTTCAGATCTTTTTCAGGGTGTACTGGCGGGTGCCCATGCCGATCTTTTCGGCCTGCTCCAGCGTTGCCTTCCACTCGACATTGGGGTTGGAATCCTTGAAGTTGTCGTGGTGGCAGTTCCAGCCGGGCTTTGCAAGGTTCTGGCCCAGCTGACTGTTGGGCAGGGGCTGTGCGTTCAGGCAGGCATCGGCACAGGCCTGATCCAGCGCCACGGGGTCAAAGGAGGCGAACATGCCGATATCCGGCAGGATGGGGGCATCGTTCTCGCCGTGGCAGTCACAGTTGGGGCTGATATCCTGCACCAGGCTGATGTGGAAGCAGGGGCGGTCTGCACAGACGGCGGCGGCGTACTCTGCCATCTTGCGGTCCAGCTCCTCGTTGGCGCTGCTGTCGATGGAATAGATGGCATCGAAGTTGCAGGCACCGATGCAGCGGCCGCAGCCCTTGCACTTTTCGTAATCAATGACCGCTTTGTTGTTCTCATTGTAGCGGATGGCGTCGGAGCCGCACTCCTTGGCGCAGCGGTGGCAGCCGCGGCAGAGCTCCTCCTGCACGGCGGGCTTACCGGAGGAGTGCTGCTCCATCTTGCCCGCACGGGAACCGCAGCCCATACCGATGTTCTTGATGGCCCCGCCGAAGCCGGTCGCTTCGTGGCCCTTGAAGTGGGTCAGGCTGATGAAGATGTCGGCATCCATAATGGCGCGGCCGATCTTGGCGGTCTTGCAGTATTCGCCGTTGGGCACGGGCACCTCAAGCTCATCGGTGCCGCGCAGGCCATCGCCAATGATGATCTGGCAGCCGGTGGTCATGGGCCAGAAGCCGTTTTCCTGCGCGCAGCTCAGGTGCTCCAGCGCGTTCTTACGGCTGCCCGGGTACAGCGTGTTGCAGTCGGTCAGGAAGGGCTGTCCCCCCTGCTCCTTGCACAGGTCTGCCACTACCTTGGCGTAGTTCGGGCGCAGGAAAGCCAGGTTGCCCAGCTCGCCAAAGTGCATCTTGATGGCCACGAACTTGCCGTCCATATCAATGCTCTTGATGCCCGCCGCAATGCACAGGCGGCGCAGCTTTTCGGTCAGGCTGGTGCCCACAGGACACCGGAAGTCGGTGTAATATACAGTCGATGCTTCCATAGGGATCTCCTCCGTTTTTGACGATTTCAGGCGCGGCACTTTCCCGCCGCCGGGTTCTCTCTTTATGGCTCCAGTATAGCACAAGGCCGGGGCCGGTGCAATTGCCCCAGGGCGCAAAAAAGCCGCCCGTGCGGGCGGCTGGGAAGGTTCAGTTATTACACGATTGCCGTGATGGCGGCCACGGCCAGGACGATCAGGCCCAGCACGATGCGGTAAAGACCGAAGAACTTGAAGTTATGGCGCTTGACGTAGTCCATTAGGAAGCGGATGGCGGCAAGGCTGACCACAAAGGCGACCACGCAGCCCACCACGAGGACAGCGATCTCGGTGCCGGTCATCGCAGCGCCGGAGAGGACGAACTTGACCACCTTGAGCAGGGACGCGCCCGCCATAACCGGGATGGCGAGGAAGAAGGTGAACTCGGCCACGCAGGCACGGGACAGACCCAGCAGCAGGCCGCCCACGATGGTGGCACCGGAGCGGGAGGTGCCGGGGATGATGGCCAGCATCTGCCACACGCCGACGATAAAGGCTTCGCGGTAGGTGATCTGTTCCAGCCGGGTGACATGCGGGGCGGTGCGGCGGTTCTCCACAAGGATGAAGAGGACACCGTACAGGATCAGCATGGCGGCGACCGTGATGTAATTGTAGAAGCGGGCTTCAAACCAGTCGTCCAGCGGGCTGATGATGAGCACCGGTATGGTGGCGGCCACTACCTTGAACCAGAGCTGCCAGACGGCAGGCTTGGAGCAGACGCGGCCATGGCGCAGGCCGAAGGGCCAGAGCTTATTCCAGAACAGCACCACCACAGCCAGAATGGCACCCAGCTGGATGACCACGCGGAACATGGACATGAATTCCTCGCTGGCGTTGAACTTGACCACCTGCTCCACCAGGATCATGTGGCCAGTGGACGAGATGGGCAGCCACTCGGTGATGCCCTCCACAATGCCCATCAGGATGGCTTTCAGTATTTCAAGAAACATGGGTTCTCCTCCCTGCAAAGCGGCACAGGCGCTCTGCACACATTCAGATTGGGTTCGCTCTCCAGTATATCATATTCTGAGAGCCTGCGCACGAAAAATCACAAATTTTATACAGGAGCACTGTCTGCTTTTTCTGTATTTATCTGCCGCCGGAAATATGCTATACTGGACACAACGTTTTTCCCTGTGTTTCCTTCTGACACGGACTGCCGGGCCAGACAACAACAGATTTTGAACAATGAGGTGACATCCATGAATATTCTGGTGATCGGCTGCGACCAGGTGGGCGCGGCACTGGTGCGGGATCTGGAACGCATCGGCCATGATATTTCCCTGATCGAAAAGGACCCCGAGCAGCTCAAGCGGCTGGACAGCTTTGATGATTACTCCTTTGGCGGCACGGCCCTTGTGGGCGACCCCACCGATCCCGACATCCTCAAGCAGGGCGGCGTGGAGAACTGCGACGCGGTGGCCGCTGTGAGCGAGGATGACTCCGTGAACCTGATGGCTGCACAGATCGCCAAGAACATCTTCCGGCGCGAAAAGGTCATCTGCCGCGTCTCTGACCCGCATTTGCAGGTGCTCTACCACAAGACCTACGAGCTGGACACCATCTGCCCCACCATCCTGACAGAACAGGCAGTGTTCCGTTCGCTGGCGAAGTGAGGAGTAAAACCTCTCCTGCAATACGAAGCATTGACGGAGAGGTTTTATCCCAAATTAGTTTTACCCAAAGTAATACGAGGTATCAATATGAAAGTTTGTATTGCAGGCGGCGGGCGTGTTGGGCGGTATCTGGCCCAGAGCCTGCTGACGAACCACCATTCGGTGGTCATCATTGAACCCATCGAGGCCCAGTGCCGGATGCTGGCAGATTCGCTGGACATCCCCGTGATCTGCGGCGATTCCATCAGCGTGGACACCCTGCGCACCGCCGATGTTGGCAGCTGCAACGCCTTTGTGGCCGTGACAGGCTCGGACGAGGACAACCTCGTGGCCTGCCAGATTGCCAAGCGGGAGTTCGGCGTGGACCGCACCGTGGCCCGGGCCTCCAACCCCAAGAACCGGGAGCTGCTGCACACCTTAGGCGTGGACACCGTAGTGTGCGGCACCGACAACCTGAGCCACATCCTTGAGCGCGAGATCGAGACGGATACCATCCGCCAGCTGCTCTCGCTGGGCGGCGGCACAGCCAGCCTGAACGAAATTTTGCTGCCGGAGAACTTCAAGTTTGCAGGGCAGGCGGTCAAGGACATCCCCATGCCGGGCGACGTCATTCTGGTGTGCATCACCCGCGATGCGGAGTTCATCATCCCCCACGGCAATACCACCTTACTGCCGTGGGACCGCATCCTCTGCCTGACGCAGGATGACACCCTGCACCTGCTGATGGATGCCTGGGGCCTTTCCGACAAATGACCGAACGTGACCTGCTGCGCACGGCGCTGATCATCCCGCCCAAGGGCCGGGCCGTGCTGTGCGTCTGGGCCGCTGTTCCCGGCGTGTTCTGCGCGCCTTTTGTGTTCTGGCAGAGCCTGTTTGCCGGGTGTATTTTCTGTGCCCTGTGGGTGTGCCTTGTGTTCGCCGCATGGGCAAGAGCCTGCAGCTTTACCGCAGTGCTCACCGCCCGGAACACTGCCGTGCGGGCCGGTATCGCCGTTCTCATCACACGGCAGCTTCCCCGCCGGGCCGTGACTGGCGTGTGGACCCTGCGCACGCCGCTTCTGTGGCTGGCCGGGTGCAGCGTGCTGGTGGTGCACGGTCCGGGCGTACAGCTGTTTCTGCCGGGCGTGGATGCCCTGCAGGCGCAGGCCCTTGCCGCTGTGCTGATGGAGGAAACGCCATGACCGAACGCGGCTTCCACCCGTTTGCGGTGCTGCATTTTCTGCGCAAGACCATCCTGCTGTATCTGCTGCCGCTTTTGCAGGTGCTGTTTGCCCGCAACTGGGCGGCGCTGCGCACGGCTCTGGTGCAGGGCGCGGCGCTGCTGACAGTGCTTGCCGCTGTGAGCGCCGCCGTGCTGCACGCAGGCCGCTGGCGGGTGGATGCACAGGGAACCCTGCGGGTGCGCTGGCGGCTGGGCGTGCGGCTGGACCGTAGCCTGAAAGCCAGCCAGCTGGCAGCGCTCACCATCGAGCGGCCCCTGCTCTACCGGCTGACCGGTGCCAGCCGGGTGGTGCTGTACCCTGCCGGGCAGAAGCGCACCCTGACCCTGCTTTTGAGCGCGCAGGACGCGCAGTTTTTAGCTGACCGCATGATGCCGCGCCGGGATGCTGTGGCCCACACCCCGCGCGGCGGCGAAAAGCTGGCCTTTGCGGTGCTGGGTGCCAACGGCCTTTCCACCCTTGCTTTGCTAGTGCTGGCCATCAAACAGAGCAGGCCCTATGCGCCGGATGCCCAGACTGCGGCCTTTGCCCACCTGAACCGCATTGCGGCGTGGGCGGCGCGCTGGCTGCCCATGGGCACAGCATGGCTGCTGGTGCTGGGCGGTGTGCTGTTCTGCGCAAGTCTTGTGCGCAGTGCGGCCCATGCGGCCCATTACACCGTGTGGCGCACCGAGAGTCACCTTGGCAGCAGGGGCGGCTTTGTGCGACGGTATGAGATGCGCCTTGCGCTGGAACATCTGAGCTATGCGGACCTGCGCCGCTCGCCTGCCACATGGGCGCTGGGCTGCTGCCCGGTGTTCGTCACGGCAGGCAGCTGCCAGCCGGAGAGCCCGTTGCTGGTCTGGCGGGAGGGCAGTCCCTTTCTGCAGGAGCTGCTGCCCGGTTTTGCCCTGCCGCCAAAAGCCCCGGTGGACACCGCAGGCCGCAGCATCCCGGCGTTTTTTCTGCCTGCCGGCATCCCCTGCGGGCTGTGCCTGCTGCTGACAGCGGTATCCCGCTACACCCTGCCTGCGCTTACGGTGCCGCTTCTGGTGGTCTCCGCTGTGTTTGCGGCCCTGCTTGCAGGTGCGGCTGTCGGCTACCGCAGGGAGGGTATCTGGCTGCAAAACGGCCGCCTGACCCTGCGCCGACAGCACGGCTTCCATCTGCACGACATCTGCGTGCTGTGCCCTGCACCGGCCCTGACGGCCATGCAGTCGCCATGGGCCGCGGCGGTGCACCGCACGAACCTCACCCTCACCTTTCCAGGCGGGGTGAAGTGCAGGGTGCGCAGCGTAAAGTGCATCGAATTGCCTTTTTTGCTTTTCTGAAACTGTAAGGAGTCTTTTTCTGTGATAAAAACTGTATTATTCGATCTGGACGGCACCCTTCTGAACACCATCGACGACCTTGCCGATGCGGGAAACTGGGTGTGTGAACAGCACGGCTGGCCCACCTTTACGGTGGAACAGTTCAAGCACATGGTGGGCAACGGCATCCCGAAGCTGGTGGAGCGCTTTTCGCCGGAAAATGCCCGCACGCCGGAGCAGCTGGCGGCCACGCTGGCTGAATTCACTGCCCGGTACGACGCCCACAAGGAGGACAAGACGGCCCCTTATCCCGGCATCCCGGAGCTGCTGGACGAGCTGCGGGCACAGGGTGTTCAGTGCGCAGTGTTCTCCAACAAGGCCGACCCGCTCTGCGGCAAGATCATCGCCCACTATTTCGGCACAGGCCGCTTTGCCGCTGTGCGCGGCAACAGGCCCGGCGTGCCCACCAAACCGAACCCCGCCGGGCTGTATGCGCTGATGGACGAGATCGGTGCAGACCGCTCTGCCACCCTTTTTGTGGGCGACAGCGATGTGGACATCCTCACCGGACACAATGCCGGACTGCCCGCCATGGGCGCGCTGTGGGGCTTCCGGGGCCGCGCAGAACTGACCGCTGCCGGTGCGGATGCACTGGCAGCGGTACCGGAGGATATTTTTACCTATATCCAGAAGGGTTGACGATTTAGAATGCCCTCCGTTTTACTCTGGGCATGTTTAGCAGAAAATTTATTTTTATTTGCAGCTCAGAAAAATCTGCGGATTTTTCTGAGCTGCTTTTTCATGGGGTAGGGTCGTGGCGGGAAGCGGCATCTGCTGCTGTCGGCCTGCGGCCGTCGCGCAGCGACTTCTGATTGGCGGAACCCCAAAAAGCGGTTAAGAGATCTTCACGCCGAACAGGCGGGAATCTCCAGCTTTTTGGGGTGGAGCCTACTGCTTTGGGATTATTAAGGGCGAGTAGCCCTTAATTCGTGCCTCCCGCGCTTCGAAAGTAGCGGGTGCTTTTCTGGTTCTCTTTTGGCACGCAAAAGAGAACATACCCGGCGGAGAACGACTTCATAAAAGCCACACAGCCTATCCCCTACTCGAATACGCTCTGCACGGGAAGCAACACGCAAAAAGGCGAGCCGCCCATTGGACGGCTCGCCTTTTGTGTTCTTTGGGGTAACTTTATCAGCCCAGAGTGACTTCCTGGATCTTGGAGGAAGCGAACTCGAAGGGCCAGACAGTCTTCCACTCCTGATCCTGCACCTGTGCGATAGCAACAGAAGCGTAGGTGTTGTCACGGTAGTGCTTTGCGCCGCCGATCTCGTACTCGGGAGCGAACTCGATCTTGGAGTAGGGCAGAACGATCTTGCGGCCGCCCTCGAATGCACCGTCGATGGACAGCTCTGCCAGAGCGTCGCGGACAGCGGCGCCATCGGTGGAGCCGGCCTTCTCGATGGCGGTCTTGAACAGCCACACAACGGTGTAGGACTCAGCAGAGTGGCCGTTCATGTTGACATTGTAGACCTTCTTGAAGTCCTCGTTGATCTCCACGCCGTTGGTCAGGTCGGGGTTGAACTCGACAACAGAAGCCACGCCGTTTGCGGATGCGCCCAGGTTCGGGATGAAGGAAGGATCGGTGAAGCCGTTTGCCTTGGCAACGATCATCTTGGGCTTGTAGTTCTGCTCCTTCAGGGTCTGGACGAACAGAGTAGCGTCGCCGATGTAAGAGTCGCACAGAATGGCATCGGGATCAGCCTGCTTCAGGGCCAGGACCTGAGAGGACAGGTCGGTAGCGTTGGAGCTGTAGTCCACTTCGGCCACAACATCCAGACCGTAATCGGGTGCGAACAGGTTGACGCAGCGGATCAGCTCCTGACCGATGGCAGCCTTATCGGTGAAGATGGCGACCTTCTTGATCTCGTTGCCGGTCTGCTCCTTGGAGTCCTGCAGATACTTCAGCATATCTTCCACGTAGACGGAGTTCAGCGGGCACAGACGGAAGAAGTAATCGTAGTCCTTGTGATCCTCGTCGGTCAGACGGTCCAGCGTGGAGATAGCGGTGATCATGGGAATGCCGTACTGCTGGCAGACCTGAGCCACGACCTCGGTGACAACGGACATATGGCAGCCCATAATGACGTTGACGCCTTCCTGAGTGATCAGGCGCTCTGCCTCAGACTTACCGGTGGCTGCGTCGCCTGCGTGATCACCGCGGACAACTTCCAGCATCTGACCGTTCACGCCGCCTGCCTTGTTGATCTCGTCCACTGCGAAGTCGATGCCGCGCAGGATGTTCTCGCCGATGGCTGCGTTGCCGCCGGACATTGCGTAGATGGTACCGATCTTGATGGTATCACCGCTGGCTGCTGCAGTGCTGCCGGATGCTGCGGTGCTGGTAGATGCTGCAGTGCTGGTGGAAGCGGAAGAGCCGCCGCAGGCGGTCAGTGCAGCTGCGCTGCCCAGAACAGCGGATGCCTTCAGGAAGCTTCTGCGAGAGATCTTTTTCATAATTGTCCTCCAATTCTGTTTGTAAAAAACAGCTTGTTAATCCGAGATGCCCCGCCGCACCGTGTGAAGTAGTGCCCGCCGGACATCCAGTTTCCAAAATCAGATGCCGAGGTACGCCTTCTTGACGTGCTCGTTTGCCGAAAGCTCGGCGGCGGTTCCTTCCAGCGCCACGCGGCCATTCTCAATAACATAGCCGCGGTCAGCCGCTGCAAGGGCTTTGGTGATATCCTGCTCCACCAGCAGCACCGAGATGCCGTCATTCTTCACCATGGTCTTGGCCACTTCCAGAATGTCGTCCACGATGTTGGGGGCAAGGCCCAGACTGGGCTCGTCCAGGATCAGCAGCTTGGGCATACCGATCAGCGCACGGGCCACGGCCACCATCTGCTGCTCGCCGCCGGACAGGGTGCCGGCAGCCTGCTTTGCGCGCTCGCGCAGCTTGGGGAACCAGTTATAGCACTTTTCCAGATTTTCTGCAAAATGCGCCTTGGTCTCCTTATTGAATGCACCCAGCTCCAGATTTTCCAGCACGGTCATCTCGGTAAAGAGCTGACGGCCTTCCGGCACCTGCACGATGCCGCTGTCCAGAATAACGCGGGAGCTTTTGCCGGAGAGGTCCTCCCCGTTGAACTCCACCTTGCCGGAGCTGGCCTTGACCATGCCTGTGATGGTGCGCACCATGGTGGTCTTACCGGCACCGTTGGAGCCAAGGATGGCAACGATCTCGCCATCCTTCACCTCAAAGCCGATGTCCCACAGGATGTTCACAGAGCCGTAACCGGCGTTCAGACCTTCAACTTTAAGCACTTGCGCCCTCCTTTTTGGTGCCCAGGTACACCTCCATGACGTAGGGATCGTTCATGACCTGCTCGGGCGTGCCCTCAGCGATCTTTTCGCCGTGGTGAAGGACAATGACCTTCTCGCACAGGCTCACGACCGCCTTCATGATGTGCTCGATGAGCAGGATGGTGACACCGGACTCGTTGATCTTGCGGATCAGCTGGATGGCCTCTTCGGTCTCAGCCGGGTTCAAGCCTGCCATGTTCTCGTCCAGAAACAGCACTTCGGGCTTGGTAGCCAGAGCGCGGGCCATCTCCAGACGCTTCTGGTCCGGCGTGCCCATGTCCTTGGAGATCACATGACGCTTTTCGTACAGGCCGGTGAAGTGCAGCACCTCCATGGCGCGCTCCTTGGCCTCTTTCTCGCTCTTTGCACCGGCGTGGCCGAAGTAGGCGGCGGCGGTGACGTTATCCAGAACGCTCAGGTTCTTCAGAGGTTTCATGATCTGGAAGGTGCGGGCGATCTTCATGTTGGTGTACTCATACGCCTTTTTGTTGGTGATGTCCTCACCATTGTAGAAGATCTTGCCTTCGGTGGGCGGGTAGTAGCCGCAGATCATGTTGAAGGTTGTGGATTTACCAGCACCGTTGGGGCCGATCATGCCGGTGATGGAGCCTTTCTCCACCGAGAAAGAAACATCATGCACGGCGGTCAGACCCTTGAACCGCTTGGTCAGGCCCTGGACTTCAATAATAGGCTTTTCTGCCATGATTACTTCCCTCCCTTGTCTGCCATCAGCTCATACTCTTCCAGCACGTCCAGAGACGGCTTTTTGAGGATCTTTTCATCGATGAAGGTCTTGACCTTCGAGTTCATGTACCAGCCCAGAATACCGGACGGACGGAAGCGGATGACCACGATCAGCACGATGGCATACATCAGCATGTTGATGCCGGGCAGGATGGCGGCAAAGTTTGCACGCAGCAGTTCGCTCAGCGGGATCATGATGAGGCCGCCGATCAGCGGGCCTTCGATGTAGGCAGCGCCGCCCACGACTGCCGGCAGCACGATCTCAGTGGACTTGGACTGGATCATGACATCGGGGTCGATGTAGCGGATATAGCTGACGTAGAAGAAGCCGACCAGACCGGCAATGATAGCCGAAATGACAACGGCAATGACCTTGTACTTGGTGGGGTTGATGCCGATGGCGGCGGCTGCGTCCTCATCCTCGCGGATGGTGCGCAGCGCAAAGCCCAGCTTGGAGCGGCCGATCTTCTTCATGATGAGGTAAACGCCCACCATCATGATGAAGCCGATGTAGTAGTACGGCACCTTGCTGGTAAAGCGGAACTGCGCAAAGGAGTCCTTGCCGAAGGGCAGGCCCACGCCGGATGCGCGGCCGAAAAACTCCGAGTTGATGATGAACTGACGGATGGACTCGGCAAACGCGATGGACACCAGCGTGAAGTAGGGGCCGCGCAGGATCAGGCTGGGGAAGAAGATGACACCGGCCACAACGCCCACAACGAGCATATCCAGCACAGCGGCCACCCAGGGGTTCATGCCCGTCTTTGTGACCACCAGACAGCACACATAGGCACCCAGACCCATGTAAGCGGCCAGACCCAGCGAGTTCTGGCCGGTGATGCCGCCCAGAATGTTCCATGCCATGGACAGGGTGGACATATAGAAGGTGAGAACGAAAATGTTGATGATGTAAGGTTTATCCACGACCAGCGGGATCGCTGCGAAGATGGCGACGATGATAGCCAGAACGATCGCCAGATTGCGGTGATAGGTTTTAACTGCTTTTCTGGTATCCATCTTATCGCCTCCTCAGAATCATGACCTGACGCACGACCAGAATGATGATGAAGGTGACGAACACGATCATATCACTGTAGGACGGGCTGATGAACAATGCACTCATCTGCTCCAGCAGGCCCAGGAAAATACCGGCGAAGAATGCGCCGGGGATGGAGCCCAGACCGCCCACGACCACGACGATCAGTGCGCGGAAGCCGAAGCTTGCGCCTGCGGTGGGATAGATGGTGTAGAACTGGGTCAGCAGAGAGCCGGCAATACCGGCCAGAGCAACGCCCAGACCATAGGTCAGGATGTAAATTTTCTTGACGTTGATGCCCACGACCTCGGCACCGATGGGATTCTGGGATACGGCGCGGATCTGCTTGCCGGTGGTGGAATACTTGAGGAAGGCAAACAGTGCAATGGCAACCACGATCAGGATCAGGAAGCTGACCAGACGCGGCAGCGCAATGGTGACCGGGCCAAGCGGGATATAGGTCTGCGAATAAGGGGTAATGATCTTATAATAGGTGGAACCAAAGATGACCAGAGCGCCGTTGGTGAGCAGCAGGCCCAGACCGACGGTGAGGAACAGCAGGTTCGTAAAGCTCTTGGTCTTGAGCGAAGGGGTGATCAGAGTGGACTGGATCAGCGCACCCAGACCGAACATGAGCACTGCGACGATGGGAAGGGCTACATAGGGGTCCACCCCAAAGTAGGTATACAGAACATAGGTGATGTACATGCCCACCATCAACATTTCGCCGTGGCAGAAGTTGACGATGTTCATAACACCGAAAATGATGTTCTGGCCCATACCCATCAGGGAGTAGAAACCGCCCAGCAGGATCCCGTTTACCAGTGCTTGCAAAAAGACTTCCATTGACATCCTCCCGTTCTAAGCATCAGGCGATGGGAGCAGATGATGCAAAAACTGCACGCTGCATCCGCCATCGGCCCGTACTCGTGATTGAAAACCGCCCTTGTGGACTCCATTTCCTCCCTTCTGCTCGTACAATTGGTATATCATCTGTCTTGTAACGTAAGTGCAGCCTGTATACAAGATATTATTTCTACCAAACTTTGTCATGAATTTATATGGAAAGTGCTAGGATATCCCAGAGTTTTTGGTGTGCAAGTCAATTTTCGCAGTTAAAAATGGAGGATTGATGTCTCATTGACATAATTTTGTTACGATTTCAGGCCGGAAATTTACGGAAAATGCAGAAAAACCCGGCAGAAGAGCACCTGAACGTGTTCCCCTGCCGGGCTTTTTATCCATAAATGGCATGTGGTATTCAAGATGAAGGCGCACCGCCGCCCTGTCCCGGGTTGTGGTTCCCAGCGTATGCTTCACGCCTTGGAGCGGCGTTCGCATTCCGCTGACCACGGCCCCAGCTTCGCTTCCCTGTACTCCCCTTTTTGTCGCTATGCGACATCTTCCCCCGACCGGGGGAAGTCTTTGCTCGCTGGCGGCGGTCAGCTCAGCTGCAATTCCCGTGCGGGTCAAATTAAAAATCCCCCGAGCGAATGCAGCGGCAGCTACCACGGTAGACATTCCTAGCCGTTGGGACCCGCGGGCTAACCAAAGCCCCACTGGGGCTTTGGTTGCGGTGCTGCGCACCGCCGCCCTGTTCGATTCCCGTACGGGTTGCATGAAACAGCCACCACATTAGACATTCCTACAGGATGGGACCCGAACACTAAAAAAGAGCCCACTGGGCTCTTTTTTGCCGCCTGCGGGCGGCCGTGTTCCTTCGATTCCTCGTACGGGTTGCATGAAAAAATCCCTGATCCTAAGATCAGGGATTTTATTCATGACCCGTACGGGAATCGAACCCATGTTACAGCCGTGAAAGGGCCGTGTCTTAA
>ERZ773104.1704-NODE-1704-length-27634-cov-3.808514_pt1 | contig 27634 bp, 23 predicted proteins | sample MGYA00511920_ERZ773104 | MGnify/ENA primary metagenome ERZ773104 (study PRJEB29015, sample SAMEA2737857) | human gut metagenome | biome: human gut; feature: human-associated habitat; material: faeces | place: China | collected 2012 ...
CGGCGGCGGGGCTTTCTCCGGAAAGGACTGCACAAAGGTTGACCGTTCCGCAGCATATGCAGCACGTTACGTTGCAAAGAACATCGTTGCAGCAGGTCTGGCTGACAGGTGCGAGATCCAGTTGTCTTATGCGATCGGTGTTGCACAGCCTACATCTATCATGGTAGATACATTTGGAACAGGAAAGATCTCGGATGACAAGATCGTAGAAATAGTCAGAGAGAACTTTGATCTTCGTCCTGCAGGAATCATAAAGATGCTTGATCTTAGAAGACCTATTTATCGTCAGACAGCAGCTTATGGACATTTTGGACGCACAGATGTAAAACTTCCATGGGAAGCAACAGACAAAGCAGAGGTATTAAAAAAATACTTATAATAAAACTATACAAATAGACTATACAAACGTCAGGACTGGCATTTTGCCGGACTGACGTTTATTTTTTGGGTTATTTTACTATCTTTTTTTAGCTTGACTTTTGCCTTGCACAAAGCTTTATCATTTTATTTATAAAATGAAAAGAGAGGTAGTATTTATGCAGACATTACAGATGCTTGCAAAGATCGTATCAGGTGGATTCTGTGGAGCATGTTCTATCATAATAGGAAACGAAATAGGACGTGGAGATTTAAACAGGGTAAACAGATACTGCAAAAAGTTCCACCTGACGGCGCTTATTGTAGGAATTACATCAGGAATTGTTGTATATTCAATGATAAATCCAATGCTTGATATTTATTCGATAAAAGGCACAGAGGTTGGAAAATGGTTGCATCTGCTTTACAAAGAAACAGAAGATAAAAGCCGCAGAACATGCAAAAAAATATGTGAGGAATCGGTTTAAATATATAAAAAATGTTACACATGAATATATTGGAAGGTCATTGGCGATATTTGGAGCAGCTGCACCTTGCCACAATAGTATGTGGGAAGTTTAAGTTACTTACACTCGAAGTAAGACACCGCGATAGCACCAGGTCCTGCGTGAGTACCAATGGTAGCGCCGATAGTGCTTACAGGAAGTGTATCAGTATGTCCTTCCCATATGGCGGAGCTGTCTTTTACATATTTTTGAAGCAATACGTCGGAAAGACCGGAGTAAGCGAGTGAATAAGGCATGGAAAAGTCTATGCCGTTACTCTGGTTTATCTGCTGTATAAGCATATTGTTGCCGTTCTTAGAGCCGCGGGCTTTTCCGAGTATGGCAACCTCGCCTTTTTCGATAGAGATAACAGGCTTGATGGAAAGCACGTTTCCTGCCCATGCAGCAGTTTTTGAGATCCTGCCCCCTCTTTTAAATATTCAAGGGTATCAAAGACAGCGAGGACTTTGATGTGGTGTTTAGCTTCTTCAAGCTCTGCGGCGATTTCAGTGGCTGAAAGTCCCTGATCACGCAGCCTTACGGCAAGCATCACCAGATTTTGTTCACCGATGCATACATTTAAGCTGTCGACAACAGTTACGCAGTCCTCGTAATCAGAGGCTGCGATGGTGGCACTCTGGTATGTGCCTGAGAGCAGCGATGATAGGGTTATTACTACTGCTGTATCGCTGGCCGCCTTGATCTCTTCAAATTTTTTCTCAAAATCGTAAGGACTTATCTGGCTTGTTGTAGGCATAGTGCCACATTCTATAAGCTTTTCAAAAAACTGTTCGTGTGTGATCGTCACTCCATCTAAATATTCATCTTCTCCGAAGATCGTTTTAAGCGGCATGAAATCAAGGTTAAGCTCTTTTGCTTTTTCTAATTCGATATCTGATGCGGAATCTATTACTATTCTTACCATGGTGTATCCTCCCCAAATTGCTGAATCAATATATTTATTAAAAATTGTATATTTTAGATAGCAGTTATTTAAAAATAGCGGCTGCTATAAAACTTTAAAATGAGTATATACGAAAATAGTTTGATAGTCAAGACATTTGATAATCAAACTAAAACAATTATGTGCTAAAACTGTTGCTGGTCACACTGTTAGGTGTTAACAGTAACCTAAAACTTTCCTCATGCAGAATGTTGAAGGTGTCGTCCGGGACAGAATATGCAGACAACAGAATATGCAGACAACAGATTATGCAGCCAGAGGGGATGAAAGAAATATCGGTAATATATCAATCGTTTGATATATTCCCGATATTATTTTTGCGGCTCCTCTATCATAATACGTTCAAGAAATTGCGCAAATTAATCTAAAATCCGCTCAATAGTACAAAGATCCCATGGGAATTTACTGGCGACATGTCATTATGCACAAAAAGAAGTCGCAGATTTAGGTATATACTGACAAAATGTATGTCAAGCGGTTGACATATGACATATCAGGTGGTAAAGTTCAATTATCAAATGAAGCAGACAAAAAAGTTTATATGTGGCCGTGTAAACAGTCTGCGGAAAACTGCCGGGACGCTGGCAGAGAGGGTTAGGATCAAAACGGGAGATTTCATATCAAAAACTATAATTGGAGGAAGAAAAATATGAAAACAAAGAAAGTATTATCAGTATTACTTGTAGCAGCAATGACAACAGCTATGGTATGTGGCTGCGGAAGCTCAGACAGTAAGGGGGATTCACAGACTGCCAAGGCAACAGAGTCAGATCTCGCAGGAACATCCATCACATTCTTAAACAGTAAAGGTGAGATCCAGGAGGCTATGGAAGACCTGGCAGCAGAATTTACAGACGAGACAGGAATAGATGTTGAGGTTTTAGCATGCGGTACAGGTGAGGTTCCTTATACAAAGGTTACAAGTGCCTATAATTCAGGAAATGCTCCTACAATGTCTATGCTGGATACAACAGATGCACTTGCACTTGCCGATGAATATGCCCTTGATCTTTCAGATGAAAAATGGGTTTCAGAGTGTGGGGATCAGGTAACAAAGGTTGATGGTAAAGTAGTAAGTTATCCATTCTGTGTTGAGGGAAGAGGACTTATCGTAAATAAAAAGGCAATAGAAGATACATTGGGAAAAGAGTTCGATCCTGATTCGATCAATTCATATGATTCCTTAAAGTCACTTCTTGAAGAACTTAAGGCAGCAGGAATGGAAACACCTGTTGTAATTTCAAAAGAGGATTGGTCGCTTGGAGCACATCAGCTTGGATATATATATGATACATATGACGGAACTACAGCCGGAAGTGCTGAAGTTATCTCAAAACTTGAAGATGGTTCACTCAAAGCTGAGGATTATCAGAACTTCAATGACTTTGTCGACACAATGGATCTTTTACTTGAATATAACGTAAATAAGGCTGATCCACTTGGCGCTATTTATGACCAGGATCCAATTTATCTTGCAGATGGAGACAGTGCAATATGGGCAAACGGAACATGGGCATGGACAAATATTGCAGATTCAGGTGCAGAAAATGATGATGATTACTGCTTTATCCCATTTGTACTTGGAAACGACACAAATGCTGTTGCAAATACAGGAATGCAGGCATCTGCAACAAAACAGGTAATAATTGATAAGGTTCAGGCGACAGAAGACCAGCAGAATGCTGCAAAAGAGTTCTTAAACTGGATGGTATACAACGAGACAGCACAGAAGATGCTTGTTGAAGATGTAAATATCGTACCGGCTAATGCCAACAATAAAGTCGAGCCGGTCGATCCTATTTCAAGAGACATGAAATCAAAGATGGAAGCAGGAAAGACATATTCTTCATGCTTCGTGGCACCTTCAGATCACTGGCAGGTACTTGGTGCAGCAATGCAGAAATATATTGCAGGTGAGAGCTCAAAAGCAGATCTTGCAAGTGCAGTTGATGCATACTGGCAGGCACAGAAATAAAAAATGATATAACTGCAGTCCACAATGCAGGTAGATGTAATGTGGACTGCAACTATAAAAGGCAGATTTAATTAATAGTAAGACAGCTATCAGGAAAGGATCAAAGATTATGGGAAGGAAAACGGGCGAAAAAATAAGAAATTTATTCATATTTGCAATACCGGGCTGCGCAATATTTTTTGCCGTGGTTATGATACCGTTCATATATGGATTTTATCTGACACTTACAGATTGGAACGGCGTAAGTAGTGTAAAGAACATTGTGGGACTTTCAAATTATCATGCGGTATTTCAGGATACAGAGTTTTGGTCATCACTCGGACTTACTCTGAAATACGTGGTGATCACGGTTTTACTCGTAAATATAATAGCATTTTTACTGGCATATGCCCTTACAAACGGCATAAAAGGACAGAACTTTTTCAGAGCCGGATTTTTCACACCAAACCTTATAGGTGGTGTAGTACTTGGATTTATATGGCAGTTCATTTTTTCAAGGGTTATCGTACAGATCGGTGAAAATCTCGGATGGAAAATCTTTTCACAGTCATGGCTTTCGGATCCGACAAAGGCATTCTGGACACTCGTAATTGTTACGGTATGGCAGCTTTCAGGATACATGATGCTTATATATATTGCCGGATTTACAGGGCTTTCAGAAGACGTACTTGAGGCAGCAAGCATTGATGGGGCAACAGGCTTCCAAAAAATGAAAAGCATTATCCTGCCGCTTATGGTTCCTTCATTTGTAATATGTCTTTTCTTCACACTTTCAAGAGCGTTCATGGTTTACGATGTAAACCTCACACTTACAGGAGGAGAACCTTACGGTACGACAAAGCTTGTAGCAATGCATGTATATGACAAGGCATTTACAGCGAGAAACTATGGTGTAGGTCAGGCAGAAGCACTTATACTGTTCGTCATAGTTGCACTCATAAGCGGGGTACAGATCTATATAGGTAAAAAGAAGGAGGTAGAGGCATAATGGCAAGAGGCGCATCGCAGGCAGGCGGAACAAAAAAGAAAGTTGTCGGGATAGTTGGATTTATTGTGATCGCAGCACTGTTTGTTTTATACATGGTTCCGTTCTTCGTAGTAATACTTAACTCATTCAAGCAGAAACGTGACATTATAACCAATCCTTTATCTTTTATAGCTGAAAAAGGATATACACTCGAAAATTATGTAAGAGCTTTTGAAAAGATGGATTTCCTTAAAGCATTCGGAAATTCGCTGTTTGTAACATGTTTAAGTACACTTCTCGTAGTGATAATAGCATCAATGACAGCTTATTATTTCAGCAGGGCAAATAACTGGTTTTCAAAAATATTTTTTGCACTCATGATAGCAGCGATGATAATTCCTTTCCAGGCAATCATGATTCCACTTGTATCTATTTATGGGGCAAATCTTAACTTATTAAATCATAAATTAACACTTGTATTTATGCATACAGGGTTTGCGATGAGCATGTCTGTGTTTATATATCAGGGCTTTATAAAGAGTGGAATACCGGCTTCGCTGGAGGAAGCTGCTTATCTGGACGGATGTACAAAGGTGCAGACATTTTTCAAGGTTGTTTTTCCTCTTCTTAAACCAACGACAGCTACACTTGTAATATTAAATGTACTTGCATTCTGGAATGATTATCTTCTTCCATCGCTTGTACTTGGAAAGAAAGAATTATACACACTTCCACTTTCAACATATGTATTTTACGGTACATATTCAGCCAATTATGGCGTTATAATGGCGGCACTTGTACTTACGGTTGCACCTATAGTGATCTTATATCTGTTCTTACAGAAACAGATCATAGATGGAGTTGTAGCAGGAGCAGTAAAATAAGGTTTTATACTATGGCGCACAGCCTGGCAGCAGATTGTCAGGCAAGCGCCGGAACAATAGCAGGTGTATGCATATATAAGGAGACCAATATGAAAAAACTTGAAAATAAATGTATGCTCATCACATATTCGGACAGCATGGGCAGCAATCTTAAAGATTTAAATAATGTACTCGATAAACATTTTAAAGATGCCATAGGCGGCGTACACATTCTGCCGTTTTTTCCTTCTTCAGGTGACAGAGGCTTCGCCCCTATGGATTATCATAAGGTAGACAGCGCATTCGGTGACTGGACGGATATAGAAAAGCTTGCGGATAAATACTATCTGATGTTTGACTATATGATCAATCATATATCGGCGCACAGTGAATACTATAAGGATTTCCTTGAAAAAAAGGATAAGTCACAATACGCAGATCTTTTTATACGTTATAAGGATTTCTGGGAAAACGGGGAGCCGACGCCGGAACAGGTTGATGCAATATACAAAAGAAAACCCCGTGCACCATATGTAGATGCACATTTTGCAGATGGCACAACAGAAAAGGTATGGTGTACGTTTGACGAGGAACAGATAGATATAAACTGTAAATCAGATACAGCAAAAGCTTTTATAAAAGATAATCTGACAACACTCTGCGGACATGGTGCAGCAATGATAAGGCTTGACGCATTTGCATATGCAACAAAGAAAGCCGGAACAAGCTGCTTTTTTATAGAGCCGGATGTATGGGAGTTCCTGAATGAGTGTGAAGAAATCGTAAAGCCTTACGGAGTCACACTTCTGCCGGAAATCCATGAACACTATACAATGCAGGAACGCATTGCAGAAAAGGACTATTATGTGTATGATTTTGCACTTCCAATGTTACTTATAAATGCATTATACTATGGTCAGACACAGTATTTAAAAAATTGGCTTAATATATGCCCGCGCAAACAGTTTACGACACTTGACACACATGATGGAATAGGTGTTGTCGATGTAAAGGATCTACTTCCGGATGAGGAGATCGACAGAACAAAAGAGGATATCTTTAAATTCGGAGCTAATGTAAAGAAAATTTACAATACAGCAGCTTATAATAATCTAGACATTTATCAGGTAAACTGTTCATATTATTCAGCACTCGGGGATGATGATGCATCATATCTCCTTGCAAGAGCGGTACAGTTTTTCGCACCGGGAATCCCACAGGTATATTATGTTGGACTTCTGGCAGGAAGAAATGACCTTAAGCTTCTCGAGGAGACAAAGGTCGGAAGGAATATAAACAGACATTATTATTCGCTTGAAGAAATTGACAATGAGGTAGAAAGACCGGTTGTGAAAAGCCTTCTTGCGCTTATGAAATTCAGAAATGAGCATCCGGCGTTTGATGGAGGATTTGAACTTTTAGACTGTACAGATGATAAGCTTGTCATCCTTAGAAAAAACGGAGATGAGTGGGCAAAGCTTAATGCCGATTTTGCCCAAAAGACATTTGAGGTGATATATAGTGAAAATGGTGGAGAAAAAATTCTTAATTACTAAAAATTACATTGAGGTTCCGGTCGTTATGGAATCGGAGCTTATTACACTTGAAGTTATGCAGGAAAACGGAGACTCACAGACTAAGATCTGTGAGTTTCAGGTGCCGGCAGGAGCTTCCACAGGCGGATTTAAGCCTGATTATTTTGCCCGTTTTACGGTAAAAGATTTTACCGGTAAAACCCTAATCCTTAAAGGCTGCGGAAATGAGGCTTTCTTTGCGGGAATCCGTCAGGTGGACTGCGAATTTGAAGAATCAGACCTTGATTTTTCAAATGAAAGCCTGCCAAGGCCGAAATATCATTTTACAGCAGCAAGAGGCTGGATAAATGATCCAAACGGATTAGTATACAAGGATGGTGTATATCATCTTTACTTCCAGTACAACCCATTTGATACGAGATGGGAAAATATGAGCTGGGGACATGCCACAAGCCGTGACCTTATCAATTGGACACAGCAGGAGACTGTTATGTATCCGGATGAAAATGGATATATGTTTTCAGGAAGCGGATTTGTGAATAAAAATGGCTGTCTGGGGCTGCCTGAGGATGCACTCATGTTTTATTACACAGCAGCCGGAGAGTGCAGACCGTGGACTGCGGAGCGCCTTTTTACACAGCGTCTGGCTTACAGCATTGATGGTGGAAAAACGCTGATAAAGACGGATAGAGGTGTTGTGCCTGTTATAAGCCATGAAAACCGTGATCCGAAAGTATTCTGGCATGAGGAAACGAAATCCTATATCATGATATTGTGGGTGGATGGCAATGAGTTTGCAATTTTACGCTCAACAGATCTGGAAAAATGGAACATTTCCCAGAGATTTGAACTTACAGATGGTTTTGAATGCCCGGATCTGATATGTCTTACGGATGAAACCGGGAAGCACTGGTTTGTGACAACAGCTGATGGATATTATTATCCGGGAGAATTTGACGGATACAGCTTTAACTGGAGCGGCAAAAGATATTGTCTTTATATGAACAAGGTTCCGTATGCAGCACAGACATATTCAAATACGGATGGCAGAGTGATCTTTGTACCATGGCTCCGTTTAGATTTCAAAGGCAGAAAATATACAGGTGCGATGGGAATCTCAAGAGAACTTGGACTGATAAAAATCGATAATGAATATCGTATAACTTTAAAGCCTGTACAGGAATTTAAAGATGAATTTAAGAGCCATAGTTTTAAAGTGAGAGATCTAACTGTATTTGTTGATAATGGAATAGTTGAAGTCACAGCAGATTGTGATACAATGTTAGGTGTATATGAGGTATAAGTACCAGTATGGCTTACCAATGGTAATTATTATTGGAGGTCTGTAAGAAAGCAGACAGGCGGGAAAAGGATATGGCAACTTTGAAGGATGTCGCGGCAGAGACAGGACTTACAGTAAGTACAGTCTCAAGAGTGTTGAATAACCGCGGATATATAAGTGATAAGACGAGAAAAAAAGTATATGATGCGATGGCGAAGCTCAATTATACCCCTAACGAGGTTGCGCGTTCGCTTTCAAAAAAAACAAATAATACAATAGGTGTGATCGTTCCACATATACGTCATCCTTATTTTGCAGAGCTGATAAGTAACCTTGAGAGAGCCTGTTATAACAGAAATTATAAAATGTTCATATTCAATTCGCGTGAGAAACAGGAAAAGGAAAATGAATATCTTGAAATGTGCAGAAGCAACCGGGTGGCAGGAGTCATTATGTGTAGTGGAACGGTAAATCTGGATGTTTTTAATGGCCTTAATATCCCTATTATCACGATAGAACGTTTTCTTGAAAACGGAACAGCAGGGGTTGAATGTGACAATATCCAGGGAGGCAGGCTTGCCGCACAGCATCTGATAGATCGTGGATGCAGGCACCTGATCCATATAAGTGGTGTTCACGAAAACACTATGCCGGCAGATGACAGGGCAACAGGCTTTACTGAAATCTGCCAGAAGTCAGATGCCGGTTACAAAATAATCGAGACAAGTGCCAGACAGTACAATAACATGGAATATCACGAAATACTTGAAGAGATGCTAAAGTCAAATCCTGAAACGGATGGTATATTTGCAAGCAGTGATCTTATTGCAGCACAGCTTCTGCAGATATGCCACAAGCTGCATATACGTGTGCCGGAGGATCTAAAGATAGTAGGGTTTGATGATTCATATGTTGCATCTGTCACTACACCGCCGATAACAACCATACATCAGCCAATAAAAGAAATGGCTCAAAAAGCGGTTGAATGTCTGGCGGATACAGTAGAAGGAAAGATAGTTCCAACACGTACAACACTGCCGGTAAGTCTGGTAGTGCGTGAGACTACATAAAAATGATGATCATGTATAGGAGGAGAGTATGGCAGATTATAAATATGATGTAGCTGCTTTAGGGGAGCTTTTAATAGATTTTACGGAAAATGGAACAAGCGGACAGGGAAATCCTATATACGAGGCGAATCCGGGAGGTGCACCATGCAATGTTCTTTCCATGTTAAAAAGGCTTGGACATAATGTTGCTTTTATCGGAAAAGTCGGAAACGATATATTTGGCAGACAGCTGAAAGAGGCGGTTGAAAATGTGGGTATAGATATATCGGGACTTGTGACTGATAATGACGTACGCACAACTCTGGCATTCGTTGAGACACTGCCTGGTGGAGATCGTGATTTTTCATTTTACAGAAATCCGGGAGCAGACATGATGTTAAATCCTGATGAAATAAACTGCAAAATCATTAGAAGTGCAAGGATATTTCACATGGGAACGCTTTCTATGACACATGAACCTGTAAGAAGTGCGACGTGTAAGGCGATAGCTGCAGCTCAGAGTGCAAAGGCGATGATATCGTTTGATCCAAATATCAGGGAACCGCTCTGGGATGACATGAAGGATGCAAAAAGACAGACCGCATTCGGGCTTTCTGTGTGTGACATATTAAAGATCTCAGACAATGAGATACAGTGGTTTACAGGAAAGCAGGATTTTGATGAAGGAATCAAGAAAATCCAGGATGAGTATAACATTCCTCTTATACTGCTTTCACTTGGAAAAGACGGAAGCCGCGCATATCTTAAAAACAATGTTACAGATGTAAAGGCAGAGGTACCTGCATTTGTTCGGGATGATACAATAGAGACAACAGGTGCAGGTGATACATTCGGAGGATGCTGTCTGCATTACATACTTGAGCATTGTCCACAGCAGACGGACATAAATGAGGTGGACTGGACAGAGGACGATCTGAAAGAAATGCTTACATTTGCCAATAAGGCGGCATCTATCATTACTACAAGAAAAGGTGCACTTGCAGTAATGCCGACGCCTGAAGAGATACAAAATTAAGTGCAAAAATCTAAGTTATCTACTATTATGATAGCTTCTTGGATAATAAAAGAATTATTATCCAAGAAGTTCAGAAAGATCCTGCTCGACTGTTGTTGTAGGGGCAATATTGTAGTTTTCCACAAGAAAATCAAGCACGTTTTTTGAAATAAAAGCTGGAAGTGTCGGTCCAAGCTTGATATTTTTTATTCCAAGGTACAAGAGTGTCAGCAATATACATACAGCTTTCTGCTCATACCATGAAAGGACCATTGAGAGCGGAAGTTCATTGACACTGCATCCAAAAGCTTCTGAGAGAGCAACTGCAACTTTGATGGCTGAATATGCATCATTACACTGTCCCATATCCATGATTCTTGGAAAATCACCTATTTTTCCGAGGTCAAGGTCGTTAAAACGATATTTGCCACATGCAAGAGTAAGGATTATAGAGTCTGAAGGTGTCTGTTTTACAAATTCCGTGAAATAGTTTCTTCCTGGACGGGCACCATCACAGCCTCCTACAAGGAAGAAGTGTTTGATGTCACCTGCTTTAACAGCATCGACTATGGCACCTGCATTGTCTAGTACACTCTTATGGGCAAAACCTGTCATAACAGTATTTCCGCCATTTATTCCTGTCATTTTCCGGTCACTGTCATAGCCACCAAGCTCAAGAGCTTTTTTGATAACAGGGGAAAAATCCTTATCTTCGCCGATGTGTATAACATCAGGGAAAGAAACAACCTCTGTAGTAAATACTCTGTCCTTATAGCTTGGTTTTGGAGGCATAAGGCAGTTTGTCGTAAAGAGCACAGCTCCCGGGATATCGGCAAATTCTTTCTGCTGGTTCTGCCATGCAGTACCGAAATTACCCTTTAAATGAGAATATTTCTTGAGTTTGGGATAGGCATGTGCAGGGAGCATCTCGCCATGTGTATAAATATTGATTCCCTTATCTTTTGTCTGCTCTAAAAGCATTTTAAGATCTAATAAGTCGTGTCCGGTGACAACGATGAAAGGTCCCTTTTCTATAGTAAGAGAAACTTCTGTTGGAACAGGATTACCATATGACTTTGTATTCGCTGTATCCAAAAGCCCCATACATTTAAAGTTGACCTCGCCGACTTTCATTACAATAGGTAGAAGATCATCCATACCAAGATCCTGTCCGATAGCATTTAATGCCTCAACGAAGAATGCATCGACAGTTTCATCCTCATATCCTAAAACCATAGCGTGGTAGGCGTAAGCTGCCATGCCTCTTATGCCAAAAAGGATGAGCGATTTAAGTGAACGGATATCTTCATCGGCATTCCAGATATTCGTCATATCGTAATCAGCACCACCTGATATAGAGTGTATTTTATCGATCATGGTTTTGATCGTGGATTCATTAAAGTTTACATTGGTAATAGTAGTAAAGAGGCCTTCGATGATCAATTTCTTTTCTTCGGCAGAAGGCACATTATTTTTAATCTCTCCTGCAAGACCGATCAAGGAACCTGTAAGCTTGTCCTGCAGATTAGCAACATCTGCGCTCTTTCCGCACACGCCGGCACATCCTGTACATCCACTGCATCCGGCAGTCTGTTCACATTGAAAACAAAACATTTTATTATCCATTTTATATTCCTCCTGATATTGTGTTCAAAAATTGATATGGTCTGATAATAAACCTATATAAAGATTATTTATGTTGTTATTCCAACATTTTATGATTTTTTTTAAAAAATAACAAAAACATACAAAATTATACAAAAAATAATGAAATAATTGGTAAAAAGTGCTATAATGAATGTTAAAGAATTCTGGAATGAGCGAATAGGAGGAGGATCTACAGATGAAAAAATCATTATCGTTAAAGCTATCATCTATCTTTTCAGCAATTGTTTTAGTTACATGTGTAATACTTGTCAGTACATGTGGAGTGATCTTTAAGTTGACGGAAAGCACGATCAAAGATATCCGCTATGATGACATTCTGGATGGATATAAAACAGAAGTAAAATCACAGGTGCAGTCAGGGCTTACGATTGTTCAATATTACTACGACCAGTATAAAGATGGACAGATGGACGAGGAAACAGCAAAGGCAAAAGCACTTGATACATTAAGAAATTTCCGTTATGGAGATAATGGAGATGGATATATATGGGTGGACAGTACAGATTATACACTCGTAATGCATCCTATACTTCCTGATAAGGAGGGCTCGAACAGAAAAGAATTACAGGATAATAATGGGGTTATGATCATTCAGGAAATAATGAAAGCAGCACAGCAGGGAGGCGGATTTAATGAATTTATATTCACTAAAGCAGACGGCAAAACCCAGGCTCCTAAAATTGCGTATAGCCAGGAATTTGAACCATGGAACTGGGTTCTTACAACAGGCTGTTATTCAGATGATATAAATTTAAATATTGATTCAAGTGATAATACAAAACAGATTTCAAAAACATTTCGAAGAAATATATGTGAACTTATAGTGGAAAGTATAATACTGGTTGTCGTAATGGTAATCGTGACGTGTATTATCATAAGAAGAGTGGTAAAAGTACTTAACATAGTAAAAGAAAAGCTTGAAAGGATTTCTTCGGGAGATCTTTCACTGAAAATTGACGAAATATATATAAAACGTAAAGATGAACTTGGTTCCATGGTAGACAATGCAAATAAATCGATGGAGAATTTCAGTGGAATAATAAATGATAGTAAACAGATTGCCGGAAGAGTAACAGAGGCAGGTGACAATGTAAAGAATATGGCTGAATCCGCACTTGAAGCAACAGATCAGATCGCAAATGCGATCGGAGGAGTTGCAGAAGATGCAACAAATCAGGTAGAGTCGATAGGTACTATGCATCAGACTGTTATGAAAATACAGAATGGGGCTGACGATATTACATCAGCTACCGGAGCAATCAGTAAATGCACTGAGGAATTAGGCAGAAATTCAAATAAGATGAAAAAGCATATAGAGGAAATGTCAAAGGGCAGTGGACAGATGACAGAAAATGTTTCTACGATTGCACAGCAGATAGCAAGTACAAATGAAACAATAGAAAAAATGTCTGAGATTTTGTCAAGCATCGAGGAAATTGCGTCAGAAACTAATCTTCTTGCACTTAATGCTTCTATCGAGGCTGCAAGGGCTGGAGAAGCAGGAAAAGGTTTTGCTGTAGTTGCGGACAGCATAAAAGGTTTGTCTGAAAATACATCAAAAGAACTTGAAAGCATAAAAACAATTATCACATCACTCGTAACTGGCTTTGATGAGTGCTCGAAATGTATTGGTCTGGTCGTAAGCAGCAATGAGACAAATATTAATGATACAAATGAAGTTATCAGTGCATTTTCGCTCATAGAGGCAGGAATATCAGAAACAAATGAAAAGATTGAAAAGATTTCAGAAGTCATATCAGACACAATGGAGGAAATAAATTCAGTATCAACGCAGGTCGAAGAAATTGAAGAGAGTGCACAAAGTACAGCGGCAGCAGGCCAGCAGGTAACGGCTTCTACCCAGGAGCTGGCAAGTCTTATGAATTCTGTCGAAGGTGATATATCGGAACTTGCGGCAAGCTCACATGAACTTGATAGGAAAATGGACAGATTTAAAGTATAATCATTTCATGGTAAAGGATCATCAGCATCAGCTGGTGGTCTTTTTTTGTAAAAATATAATCTTAATCAAATCTTAATGAGTTACCTGATTGGATTTTAATGTTACAATATATACAATTAAGACAACATAAACTTCCGGAGGCAATTATGTATAGAGTATTAGTTTGTGACGACGAAAAAGATATTGTATCAGCAATAAGTATTTACTTAAAAAGTGACGGTTATGATGTGGTGACAGCGCATAATGGAATAGAGGCGGTAGAAATAGTAAGACAGCAGGAAATACATCTTGTGCTTTTAGACATTATGATGCCAGAAATGGACGGGATAGAGGCTATGGTAGAAATCCGTAAAATCTCAAATGTACCCGTAATACTTCTTACGGCAAAAAGTGAGGATACCGATAAGGTGCTCGGACTTACGGTAGGTGCCGATGATTATGTGACAAAGCCGTTTAATCCGGTAGAGCTTCAGGCGAGGGTCAGATCACAGATAAGGCGTTATATGATGCTTGGCTCAGGAAAAACCATAGACTCAAAGATCACCATAGGAGGGATCGAACTGAATGATAAGACAAAGCAGGTAACTGTGGATGGAGAAATCGTAAATCTTACAAGGACAGAATATGACATTTTAAAACTGCTTATGGAACATCCGGGAGAGGTGTATTCTCCGAACCAGATATATGTTAAGGTCTGGAATGATGAACCTATCGGTATAGAAAATACTGTGGCAGTACATATCAGGCACTTAAGAGAAAAAATAGAGATAGATCCTGCCGAACCAAGATATTTAAAGGTGATCTGGGGAAGAGGATACAAAATGGAAGGTGAGTGAGATGAAATTTAAAATAAATCCAAGAGGCATGGCGGCAAAGCTTACAGCATTTGTCTTATGCTCTGTGGCAATAGTTGGGATCATAGCGTCTACTGTGATAGCGGTTATTACAAGTAATTTTTCCGGGACAAGTAGCTTTGAGGCAACACTCAAGAAAAATATAGCGGGAAACTATTGCAGCCAGATGATATATGAGTATTCGCATGGCGATAAAAATGCCATGGAAAATATGTCGGATGATACGAATATGAGACTTGCGGTTGTAAGCAGCACTAAGTCAGAAATTGGCGATGTGGATACTTCATCGGAGCAGGGAAAATTATACGGAAATGTCTCGACACTTGGAAAATATGATTATGTATTCAGGATAAGTGCAGATGATCTGAGCGGAAACAGTCCGTCATCACTTATTGACGCTGTCACATACAATGACACTATAAAGATTGATGTGGATGATCTGCGCAATTCCATGCAGATCGAGCGCATTGTATATTCGACACAGACAAAGCTTTTTTATGTGTTCTTAAGTGACGGAAACAGCTATATCGTTCCAAAGGTAAGAATATACAGGACGGATGAGAATGGTGATGATTTCTCTACATTGTATGAAATTACAGAAATAACAAATGGTGAACAGACATCTTATGCCTATCAGAATGTATTTTCAGGAGAAGCACTTGATAATTCTGCGATCGACAGTTGGTATAATGTTGCATGTTATGATATGGCTGAAAATTCAGAAAGTTTTTATTTCGAGGCAGATGATGGTTCATATGATGGCGATAGTGAGATATATGTGACATCTTCGGTAAATGCACAAAATACAGTTTTACCGCAGGATTACGAATTTACCGGGACATATGAGGTTTATTATCCATATGATAGCGAAAATACAGGCTTCTACTGGGTATTTGTAAAAATGCCGGATGGTGAGCTTGCTGATAAGGGCGATTTTTTTAATAAACTTGAGCCGTTTTTGGATATTATGGGATTTGTTGAGAGAAATATAACAGGGCTGTACGTTGTCTTTGTTGTGATATTTCTGTTTACCGCCGGATATCTTCTTGTTACGGCAGGAAAACGTGAAGGCAGTGAAGAAATAAAAACCAGATTAATAGACAGAATGCCGTACATTATAGTGTTCTGTATTTTTAGCATGGGTCTGACATTGTTGTGCGGGGGAATGTTTTATATGCTTGAACATGTCGGTATGGTAATGGTTCTTGCGTTATTATGCGCGATGATAGGGCTTGAGTTTTTACTCACAACATATGTCCGATTAAGATCACATACATTTATAAGATACACGGCATGTTATTATGTCTTTTCATTGGCAAAGAAAATCTGGAAGCGTATATGCTCACCGGTAAAAAAGGTATGGAGATATATGACACAGAATGTTCCGCTATTTGTGATGGGAAGTGTGGCTTTTGCGTTTTTCTTTGTTTTTGAATTTGTGACATCTGTATCAATGGCATATGGATTGTATTTTATTATAAAGATAATAGAATATGGATTATTCATCGTGTTTATCATGCAGTTTGATGCGATAAGAAAGGCTGCAAGGCGCATATCGCAAGGAGATTTATCTCAGCCGCTTGATGTGAAAAATCTTATATGGATTTTTAAAACTCACGGGCAGGATCTGAATAATGTGAGTGATGGAATCGAAAATGCAGTTCAGGAAAAAATGAAAAGTGAAAGATTTAGGACAGAACTTATAACAAATGTATCGCATGATATAAAAACACCGCTTACATCCATAATAAACTATGTAGATCTGCTCGAAAAGGAAGACATAGATAATGAGAAAGCAAAAGAATACCTCGAAGTTTTAGATCGTCAGTCTGCACGGCTTAAAAAACTCATAGCGGATCTTTTAGAAGCATCCAAGGCATCGACAGGAAATCTGAAGGTAAATATCGAAGAGCTTGATGCAGCTGTACTTATAAGCCAGGTAGCAGGTGAATACACCGAAAGATTTACAAAAAAAGGACTTGAACTTGTACTTAAAAATGAGACATCACCTGTTATGATAAATGCTGATGGAAGACATTTATGGAGAGTGTTCGATAACCTTATGAACAACATTTTCAAATATGCACAGGAGGGAACACGGGTTTATATCGATGTGATCCCAAAAGATAATGGAGCTGTGATAACATTTAAAAATATATCTAAATGTCCGCTTAATATATCAAGTGAAGAGCTTATGGAGCGTTTTGTGAGAGGCGACAGCTCAAGAAATACAGAAGGCAGCGGGCTTGGATTGTCGATCGCACAGAGCCTTATGCAGCTTATGAACGGAAATATGGAGCTTACGATAGATGGGGATCTGTTTAAAGTAACACTGGAATTTTTTGCACATGCACCGTCGGATAATAAACAATAGATGTTAACGAAAATAATGTAAAATATCCAACAACCCCTAGCGCTTTTGTCCTAATTTTATTATAATAATAAGCAGTAAAAGACAAATGGGGACAGCAGGGATAATATATGAGGAAAATAGCGATAATAACCGACGGATGGCGTACGGACACTAATTACGCATGGATCGGAGGGTGCAGACAATTTATACAGGAGCATGGATTAGATGCTGATTTATATGTATTCAACAGTTTTGGAAATTTCAGCAAGGATGAAAAGTTTAATCTTGGCGAATACAATATAACGAGTTTACCGGATTATAGTAAGTTTGATGGTGTGATCGTGGAACTTACAAATGTAGCAAATACTGAAACAATCAAAAAGATAACGGATCCGATAATAGAAGCAGGCATACCGGCGGTTTCACTGCTTGAGGGAATTGATGGATTTTACAGGGCAGGAATAGACAATTACAATGCCATGCGAAAAATCGTTGAACACATTGTAAAGAAACATGGCTGCCGTAAATTAAATTATGTCGGAGGACCAAAGAAAAGCGGCGAGAATAAAGAAAGAGTCAGGGCTTTTAAGGATGTGCTGATGGAAAATGGCATACCGGTTGAGCAGGAGCGCATTGTTCATATGGATTATTCTGTGGAGACAGGATCGTGGGCTTTTGAACATTTTAATAACAATGACCTTCTGCCGGAAGCCTTCATATGCGCAAACGATAATATAGCGGTCGGAATCATGCATCAGGCAGCTGCAAATGGATATAATGTGCCGCAGGATTTTCTTGTGACAGGGTTTGATAATTTTGACAAGGCATCATATTACAGCCCAAGAATAACAACTATCGGATTTATAAGAGAACAAATAGCATATGATGCAATGAGGATTCTCGATAATGTATGGAATGGAAGGGAAAACATCCATGATAATTATACATCTGTAAAACTTATATGTCAGGAAAGCTGTGGCTGTCAGGCAGAAAATCCGCCCAGCCGGGGGCAGTATGTAATAGACAGGATATTTGGGGATGTGCGCGAGATAGACATGCAGAACCTTTTGATGGATTTAAAGAGAAAGCTTCTGGAATGTGACACATATGCACAGATGGCAGAACACTTGTCTATATGTATAGCTGGACTTAAATGCAGGGAAATGTATGTACTTATGAACACGGATCTTATGGATATGGATACTATAGATGTAGAAGCACTTGAGGATGATAAGGAGGAGTACATCACGGAGGGCTATCCGGATGATATGAAAGTGGTCTATGCATGCCATGGCAATAAGAATCGCCGCAATATCCGTAAATCTGACAAAAGCCTTGTACCTGATCTGTGGGAAAAAGAAAAAAACAGCTTGTATGTTTTTTCACCACTTCATTTTAGGGAGAGGGAGATAGGATATGTTGTGCTCAAAGAATGTGATTACATATTAGTTAATCATTTTCTGTTTGAAACGATAAGCACATTTACCGAGGCACTTGAGTATTTGTACAATAATCTGGTGCTAAAACGAATGAACGAAAGACTGTCTCTTTTATATATAACCGATTCACTTACAGGATTATATAACCGTATGGCATATGATAAAATTGCCATACCTCTCTATAAAAAATGCATGGAAGAATCAAAAAAGGTTATGATCATGTTTGTAGATGCAGATCATCTAAAATATATAAACGATAATTTCGGTCATGATATGGGAAACTTTGCGATAAGCAGCATTGCAACAGTTATAAGGCAGAATATCCCGGCTGATGCAATAGCAATGCGCTATGGTGGAGATGAATTTGTTATTATGGTTCCGGATTATTCAGACTTGCAGGCAGGGGTACTCGAAAAAAAGCTTCAGGATGAATTTGCAGAGTACACAAAGAAATTCAGCCATGTATTTCCTATAGAGGCAAGCTGCGGATATGTGATCGCAGAAAATGGAGAGAAAACAATAAACGATTACATTAATGAAGCTGATGAAAAAATGTACAACGTAAAGAAAATGAAAAAAGCAGATCGCAAATAACATACATCAACATGTGAAATTGGCATAAATTTTACACAGATTATACAAATCCCGGATTATATATTTTACATTCCATCTCTATAATTTACTTTCGATGGAAGTAATAAAGCAGTTTAGGAGATAGCAATGGAGAAAAATATAAAAATCCAGGTACATGATCTGAATTTATTTTATGGACAGAATCATGCACTGCACAATGTCAGCCTCGATATAAAAGAAAAAGGCGTGACAGCACTTATAGGACCATCAGGCTGTGGTAAATCAACATTTTTGAAATGCCTTAACAGAATGAATGATCTTGTCGACAATGTGAGGATAGAAGGAGAAATATTGCTTGATGGTGAAGATATCTATGCACCATCGGTGGATACCACAGTCCTTAGAAAAAAGGTCGGAATGGTATTCCAGCAGCCGAATCCTTTCCCTATGAGCATATACGACAATATAGCATACGGACCGAGAGTACACGGAATAAAGGATAAGCGTACCCTTGACCAGATAGTTGAAGAAAGCCTTAAAGGTGCGGCAATTTTTGATGAAGTAAAGGACAGATTGAAAAAATCAGCACTTGGTCTTTCCGGAGGCCAGCAGCAGAGACTTTGTATAGCAAGAGCACTTGCGGTACAGCCGGAGGTACTTCTGATGGATGAACCTACATCTGCACTTGATCCGATTTCTACATCGAAAATCGAAGAGCTTATGGAAGAACTTAAGAAAAAATATACGGTTGTTGTTGTAACACATAACATGCAGCAGGCGGTCAGGGTATCTGATGATACAGCATTTTTCCTTGTCGGGGAGATGGTGGAATTTGCAGATACAAAGACAATTTTTTCTTATCCGCAGGATAAAAGGACAGAAGATTATATCACAGGGAGGTTCGGATAATGCGTTCAAAATTCGACGAGCAGCTTAATTTATTGAATCAGGAAATGCTTCATATGGGTACGATGATCGAGGAATCGATCCAGGAGGCAATAGAAGCGTTTATAAATCAGGATATCGAAAAAGCACACAAGATCATGGATGGGGACGAGGAAATCGACCATGAGCAGAAAAAGATAGAAAATATCTGTTTTAATCTTCTGATGCAGCAGCAGCCTGTTGCAAGGGATCTTCGTACGATTTCAGCAGCTATGAAGATGGTTACCGATATGGAAAGGATCGGGGATCATGCATCCGACATCAGTGAAATGACTGTAATGATGAGCAAAACAGAATATAAAGTAAACATAGAAGATGTCAAAAAAATGGCAACGGAAACTATGCTTATGCTCATAAGGAGCATTGAGGCATATGTAGAAAAGGATAACAAAAAAGCTGAATGTGTCATGAAACATGATGATATTGTGGATAACCTTTTTGATGCAGTAAAAAAAGAAATCATTGATTTTATCAGAGAATCGCCGGATAATGGTGAACAGGCGGCAGACCTTCTTATGGTTGCAAAATATTTTGAGCGGATTGGAGATCATGCGACAAATATCGCTGAGTGGGTTCAGTTCGCACTCGATGATAAAAAAGAAAAGAAGTAATGGAAAGGTAGATTATGGCACTTATTTATATCGTAGAAGATGATGAAAATATCAGGGAAATAGAAACAATAGCCTTAAAAAACAGCAATTATATGGTATGTGCATTTGAAAAGGCAAAAGACTTATACAAGAAGATAGATGAAATAATGCCGGATCTTGTGCTTCTTGATGTCATGCTTCCGGATGAAAGTGGGTACGATATAGTAAGGAAGCTGAGAAAAAGACCCGCAACGAAGAAACTGCCTGTCATTATGGTCACAGCAAAAACTACAGAAATGGACATGATAAAAGGACTTGACGATGGAGCTGATGATTATATAAAGAAGCCGTTTTCGATAATGGAGCTTATTACAAGGGTCAAGGCGCTTCTTCGCAGAACTGAGACTACTGAAGAAAAACTGCTTCAGCTTGGAGAGCTGATGATAGACAACGAACGTCATGCTGTGTATGTCGATGACGATCAGGTTGAACTCACATACAAAGAATATGAGCTTCTTCGGCTTTTAATGACCAATCCGGGCGTTGTAATGACAAGAGAAGTTATAATGCGCCATGTATGGGATACCGAATTTGAGGGTGAATCAAGAACGGTTGATATGCATATAAAGACGTTGCGGCATAAGCTTGGAGATGCGGGAGCGAGAATAAAAACAGTACGAAATGTAGGGTATGTGATTGAATAATGAAAAAAAAGATTAACTTAAATCTCATTGTGACAGCTATTTTTACTGCGATCATAACGATGATCTGTATGAATGTGATAAACTTTTATCTGTTCGACAAACAGGTAAAAAATGATTTACGGAATACAGCGCAGACATTGCAGGAAACAGGCGTTTTTAATAAGTCAGCTAAAATACCGGACATATCGGTTGAAAATATGAGGATAACGTGGATAGATACCGATGGAACCGTACTTTATGATAATGAAAATGATGAAACCATACTTGAAAACCACCTGAACAGGCCGGAAGTAAAGGAAGCCATTTCAAATGGCGAGGGTGACAGTGACAGACAATCGGCAACTATGGATACAAAAACATATTATCACGCTATTTTGCTTGATGATGGCACGATATTACGTGTTTCTACTTCTGCAAGAAGTATTATGAATATTTTTGTGTCAAGTATACCGTCTATGCTGATAGTTATGATCGTAATAGCCGGAGTCTGCGTTATACTCGCAAATAAACTTACAAAAAATCTCATGGCTCCGATAGAGAAAGTATCAAATGATCTGGAGAACGCAGCAACGATTCAAAGTGAAACGGAATACAAAGAATTAGTGCCATTTTTAAATACGATAAGGCTCCAGCATGAGAGTGTCCTTGCAGCAGTAAAGAGCCGGCAGGATTTTACGGCGAATGTCTCACACGAATTGAAAACGCCTCTTACGGCTATATCTGGGTATGCAGAGCTTATCGAAAATAACATGGTCGATGAAAAACAGCGTATCGGTTTCGCCGGCGAGATCAGAAAGAACGCCGACAGGCTTGTCAGTCTTATCAATGACATAATCCGGTTATCAGAGCTTGATCACAGCGATGATACAAAAGGATTTGAACAGGTTGATCTATGTAAAATCGCAAAAGAATGTGTGGATAATCTTGGTGTAAGTGCAGCAAAGCAGAATATCCAGCTTAATTTTGACGGAACCGGGTGCAAAATGCACGGAAACAGTCATATGCTTGTAGAGCTGGTTGAGAATCTGTGCCAGAATGCAATCCGGTATAATAATCCCGGCGGAACCGTCAACGTGACGGTTCATAAGCTTGGAGGAAAGACAGTGCTTACAGTTGAGGATAATGGAATAGGAATCCCTAAGGATCAGCAGGAAAGAGTATTTGAGCGGTTTTACAGGGTAGACAAGAGCAGATCCAAGGAAACGGGCGGTACGGGACTTGGACTTGCGATCGTAAAACATATCGTAGAACTTCATGATGCAAAGATCACGCTGGACAGTGAGGTTGGTCATGGAACAACAATAAAAGTAGAATTTTAATATGCATTTATAAGGGCAGCATCATCTTTTTAAGGTGGGCTGCTCTAATTTTGATTCTGTACAAATCACACTTACACGTATATAATTGGATAGGGAAAATTGTAGATCAGATTTACACTGAATTTAAGGAGGAACAATATGTATCAGGAAATATCTAAACTTTTAATGTATGGAGATTTAGACCAAAACGAAATTTTATATAAACTTGGCCTTCTTTTTGAACAGTTTGAGATTGGAGAATATAACAAAACAGAGCTTGTAAGGGATATAAATACACAGGTAAAACGAATTTTAAAGGTAGCTACCGATTATGGATTTGATGACAATCTGTGGCATAATTATCTTACATTTTTCATAATGACAAGCGAAAATCCATTCAGCATCACCTGCGAGAAGGTCGGAGCAAGCGATGGAAGTGTAAATACACTTGTTGAAAATGATTTCAAAATATTTAAGTCACTTTTTGACTATGATTTTAAACCTATAGAAACGGCTCTTGGAATTGACTGTTTCACACAGATTTCAAATTATAAGGCTATCGTAAAAAAAGACCTTATGTACAATAAAAATGTGAGTGAAAAAGTAAGGGCACTCAGCAAAAAGCTCGAGGCTACAAAAAATGAACAGGAGTTTTTCGATGCTGTAACTGATTTTTATAAGGCATACGGAGTAGGAATGTTCGGACTAAACAAGGCATTCAGGATCGAGGAGCACCTCGATGGGGGATTTTCATTCCGCCCGATCAACAATATGGATACAGTTATGCTTGACGATCTTGTCGGATATGAGATACAGAAAAAGAAGCTTACAGACAATACGGAGGCATTTGTCAAAGGAAAGAAAGCAAATAATGTACTTCTTTTCGGAGACAGCGGTACAGGTAAATCTACAAGTATAAAGGCAATCGTAAACCAGTATTATGATGATGGCCTTAGAATGATCGAGATCTACAAGCACCAGTTTAAATATCTCTCAAAGATCATTGCAGAGATAAAAAACAGAAACTACAAATTTATCATATATATGGATGATCTTTCATTTGAGGAGCATGAGATCGAGTATAAATTCCTCAAGGCTGTGATCGAGGGTGGTGTTGAGACAAAGCCTGATAACATTTTGATATATGCTACATCTAACCGCCGTCATCTCATCAAGGAGACATGGAACGACAGAAATGATCAGGACAACACTAATGATAAGCATCATTCAGATACGGTTGAGGAGAAGCTTTCACTTGTAAACAGATTTGGTGTTACAATAAGCTACTCTAAACCATCACAGAAAGAGTATTTTACAATAGTTACAGAGCTGGCACACAAGATGGGTGTAAAGATGTCAGATGAAGAACTTTGTGCTGAGGCAAACAAGTGGGAGCTTAGCCATGGTGGAATATCAGGAAGAACAGCCACCCAGTTTGTAAGCTACATACTGGGTACAGAGTCATAATAATGTCTGCATACATAAAAGGGTAATTCCTATTTAATTTCTGTTGCCGGCAACACAGAAAGGATTTTTAATGTTATATCAGATAAGCAATGGCGCAGTCTCATTTGGGGACGATGTCATTTTACATAGTATAAATTTTGAAATAAGAAACACGGAAAAGATAGCGATAGTCGGCAGGAACGGCTGCGGTAAGACGACACTTTTAAAGCTCATATCAGGTGAGGTCGATATGGACAAGCTTGACAGTGATGAGAATGCATTTATCGCAAAGGCAGGAAATCCGGAGATCGGCTATTTAAAGCAGATCGCATTTGAGGATAAAAATATTACGCTGGAGCAGGAAGTAAGAAAGTGCTTCGCAAAGATGGATCAAAGGAAAAAGGAACTTGAGCTTGCCGCAAAAGAGCTTGAAAGCGACTATTCCGATCAAAAAGTAGCCAGATACACAGCTATGGAAGAGGCTTTCAAGGATGATGGCGGATATTATTATGAGAAAGAATATGACGTAATGATCCGTAAGTTCGGTTTTTCTGACGAGGAAAGAAAGAAACCATTATCGGATTTTTCGGGAGGACAGCAGACCAAGATCGCATTTATAAAGCTTCTTCTTTCAAAGCCGGACATCCTGCTTCTCGATGAGCCGACAAACCATCTGGATGTCACTACGATAGAATGGCTGGAAGGATATCTGAAATCATATCCGAAGGCTGTCGTTGTTGTATCGCATGACAGGATGTTTCTGGATAATGTAGTTGATGTCGTTTATGAGATCGAATACGGAACTGCCACAAGATATCCGGGAAACTATACGAGCTTTGTTGAGCGCAAAAAAGAAAATTATAAAAAGCAGATGAAGGATCATATCGCACAGCAAAAGGAGATTGAGCGCCTGCAGCGGATCGTGGAGAGATTTAAGGGGAAACCGACGAAAACCTCAATGGCAAGATCAAAGCAGAAGGCGATCGAGCATATGGTTATCATCGAGGCACCAGACAAATACGACAACAAGACATTCCATGCAAACTTCCAGCCTGAGAAAGAAACCGGAAATGATGTTCTTTACACAAGTGATCTTGCGATCGGATATGACCACGCACTTTCAGTTGTTTCCCTTGATTTAAAAAAGGGAGAAAAGCTTGGGATATTAGGAGGAAATGGTCTTGGAAAGTCTACTTTTTTAAAGACGATAGTTGGGAAAATCCAGCCGCTTTCAGGCGAATATCATTTCGGAACTAACGTCCAGATCGGATATTTCGACCAGCAGATGGCAATGTACAACAGCAACAAGACAGTGCTTGACGATTTTTGGGATGAATACCCGAACCTTACAGAAACAGAGGCCCGAAACGCACTCGGAGCATTTCTTTTTTCCGGGGAAGATGTGTTTAAAAATGTAAACATGTTATCTGGTGGAGAGAAAGTAAGACTTGCACTCTGTAAAATATTAAAAACACGTCCTAATGTGCTTGTACTCGATGAGCCGACAAACCATATGGATATCGTGGGAAAAGAAACTCTGGAGAGCATGTTAAGGGACTTCGAGGGAACACTCATATTTGTATCGCATGACAGATATTTCGTGAAAAAAGTCGCAACGCAGCTGCTTGTATTTGAGGATGGAACAACGAACCTCTATCAGTTTGGATATGAGCAGTATCAGGAAAAACTTGACCGGGAGGCGGAGCTTAACAATTCATCATATCGGACAAATGCGGTATTTGGCGGAGCAATAAGTCAGAATGGAAACGATTTAGCTGGAATCAGTACACAGTCTGATGGCGCAGCACAAGATAACCAGAGCGCAGTAGAAGGACAGCCATCCGCAAAAACATATTATAATCCGGGAAAAGAGCGTTCAAAGATCCAGAAAAAAGTGAAGAAGGCAGAGGAAGAATTAGCCATAAAAGAAGAAAAACTTGATGGATTAAAGGCAGAACTTTTAAGGCCTGAATATCAGTCAAGCTATTCAAAGCTTACGGAGATACAAAACCAGATAGATGAACTCGAAGAAGAAATTCTATCAGATATGGAAAAATGGGAGGAATTAAGCTCCCAGCTTGAAGAACTTCAGTAGATGGATCAGAATATAAAAAGTCATCATGGTTGATGAAATATAATATCATATAAGCTGAACAGCGTTTTAAAATCAAGTTCCAATAGGATATTTAGTCCTGTGGAACTTGATTTTTTATAAAAAGTGCATAAAAAACGTTGCTCAAATAGGAATTTATGGTATAATATTTACATGATACAAGATATAAGCCGTATCAAATACACGGTAAAGGGGTTGGACATCATGAGAATTACAATCACAGGAAGAAACATTGACTTAACACAGGGACTTAAAGATGCAGTGGAGGAGAAGTTATCAAAGCTTGAGAAGTATTTTAAGCCTGACACAGACGTATACGTTACGCTCAGTGTAGAAAAGGAGAGACAGAAGATAGAGGTTACCATCCCTACTAAGGGTCATGTTATCAGATCAGAGCAGGTAAGCAGCGATATGTATGTTTCAATTGATCTGGTAGAGGAAGTAATAGAGAGACAGTTAAGAAAGTACAGAACAAAGCTTTCTTCAAAGAAGATAGCAGCAGCTGAATTATTCGCACCTGAATTTTTGGAGGCCGACGATCCAGAGGATGATGAGGAAGTAAAGATTGTCCGTACAAAGAGATTCGGAATGAAACCTATGTATCCAGAGGATGCATGCATCCAGATGGAACTGACAGGACATGATTTCTTCGTATTCAGAAACGCAGAAACAGATGAGGTAAACGTAGTATATAAGAGAAAAGGAAATACATACGGACTCATCGAACCAGAATTTTAGACAGGTCAGAAAAGTTTTTCATAAAATGTTCTTTTCTTCATTTTTCCCGGCAGGTATATACCTGCCGGGAATTTTTTTCGCCTAAATGAAAAAAATAGATATAAATTACTATTGCGTTATAGCTGAAATAGGATAATATATAAAAGGAATGTCTATTCGATAAGAACCAACAAAAAATGATAAGGAGAAAAGTGATGAAAAGAAAATTAATTGCTGTAATGGTTGCAGCACAAATGCTTGTGACATTATGTCCTGCAGGAACAGTTATGGCTGCTGAAGCAGAAAGCACACAGGCAGTTGAGGAAGAGAATGATCAGGCAGCCGGAGCAGAGAACACACAGGCAGTTGAGGAAGAGAATGATCAGGCAGCCGGAGCAGAGAACACACAGGCAGTTGAGGAAGAGAATGATCAGGCAGCCGGAGCAGAGAACACACAG
>ERZ773104.1729-NODE-1729-length-27376-cov-17.501409_pt1 | contig 27376 bp, 28 predicted proteins | sample MGYA00511920_ERZ773104 | MGnify/ENA primary metagenome ERZ773104 (study PRJEB29015, sample SAMEA2737857) | human gut metagenome | biome: human gut; feature: human-associated habitat; material: faeces | place: China | collected 2012 ...
ATACTTTGTTACTGTTATAGCCTCGATCTGCCAAAATCTTGCTTCCATTAATGTTAATCCTAGATTATTCACGGCTGTGCCGTGAATAATCTAGGATTAAGAAGATAGGTATAGTAACAGGATGAGTTTGCCTAAAGATGGCATGACACTGGCGAAAAACGATAATATCCTGCTTAGAGCAGTATCAGAAGGTCAAAAGGATTATATGTTCCGCGTATTCAGGAAGCAGGAATACATTTTATTTTGGTCAAGGAAAATGAAGAAGTTGAATATATATAAATTATGTTGGCGGAGCTATGATTTTGATGAGTTTGAGCTTCGCCGTTTTATTGTACGAAGTAGAGTATAAAAAATTGGAATCTAAGTTCAACAAAAATCAGTTTTGTGGTATAATAAATTCGTCTTTTTATGCAAAAAAGAAAGGGAACATATGAGAATAGATCTTTTTTTGAATGACAGCTATAAAATTTTGAATTTGCTATACGAAAATCAGACAGTAGTTCTAGATAAGACAGTGGTTCCATTGACACAAAGCGAAATTGCAAATGAGCTAGGAATGTCAAAGGCGAAAGTGAATTCTCTGATTGGACAATTACAAAACGAGGAATATGTTTCACTGGCAACAAGGGGAAAGTATGTGCTTTCAGAAAAAGCAATTTTACTAATTGAAAGTATGCGTAGAACTGACACTAAACTGCTGAAAGATGAGAATTGATAAAATAATGTTTAAGAATGAAAATGGACAATTAAATTTTATAGATTTATTTGCAGGTGCCGGTGGACTATCTGAAGGATTCTTTCAAGCAGGATTTAATCCAATTGCTCACGTTGAAATGAATAAGTCAGCATCTAAGACGCTAGAAACAAGGTCGGCTTATTATTATCTAAAGAAGAATAATGAACTAGATTTATATTATCAATATGAGCGTGGTCAGATTACTAGGGATGAATTATTTTCACATATTCCAGACGATGTGATTAAGACAGTAATCAATGCTGAGATGTCGCCAGATACCTTACCAGGGATCTTTGAACAAATAGACACCATACTTAAAGAAGATAAAGTCAGTGATGTGGATGTGATTATTGGCGGACCACCATGCCAAGCATATTCGCTTGTTGGTCGTGCACAGAGTAGTCATATGCTTACGCCAATGGAAGAAGACCCACGTAACGAATTATATAAGATGTATACGAGATTCCTCACAAAATATCAGCCTAGGATGTTTGTATTTGAAAATGTTGCGGGACTACTTACTGCACGTGGTGGAGATGCTTTTAAAAATCTAACTGCACATCTTAAAAGAGTTGGGTATGAGATTGATTTTAAAGAGCAAAATGCTGCTGACTTTAGAGTTTTACAAAAAAGAAAGCGTATTATAATCATTGGGTGGAGAAAAGGCACAGATTATTTTTATCCAGAATTTGAAAAGATTAAATCAAATGCAATCGTCTATGATCTACTTGATGATTTAGCACCAGTTGAGCGTGGACAGGAAAACGATGCCTATCGATTAACTTACGATCAATGTAGTGCTTATCTAAAAGAAAATAATATTAGAACGGAAGAAGATGTCGTAACACATCACATTGCACGACCCAATAACGATAGAGATGTGACAATCTATGGAATGGCAATCGATGCATATAACCGAGGAGAGAAAATTAGTTACGATAGACTTCCAGATGAATTGAAAACGCATAGAAACCAAACGTCCTTCAAAGATCGATTTAAGGTTGTTGAGGGAAATGATGAAGCTTGTCATACCGTATTAGCTCATTTGGCAAAGGATGGTCATTATTTTATTCATCCAGATAGAGCTCAATGTCGTTCAATAACAGTTAGAGAGGCAGCTAGACTCCAAACCTTTCCTGATAACTTTTACTTTGAAGGAAGTCGTGGAGAAAAATTCAAACAGATAGGAAACGCTGTTCCTCCTATGATGGCAAAGGCGATAGCTGAGGAGATAAAAAAACAACTTTTATAAGGAGAATTGTAAAGTGGGAGTTGTTGAAGCAACATATGCTGAGATTAAGCAGCAAGAACTAAAGAAAAATCCATATAGTTGTCTTTCAACGGCAGCCATCGATGTGAACCCTCATCAGGTAGAGGCGTTTACATTCTCACTTGCTGCAATGAAGTTGGGCGGAGCAGTATTAGCAGACGAAGTTGGATTAGGTAAGACAATTGAAGCTGGCCTGGTTTTAAAATATTTGCTTAATAGTGGAAGCCAGAAAATATTATTGGTGATGCCTTCAAACCTAAGAAAGCAATGGCAGGTAGAGCTAGATGAGAAGTTTGAGGTGGAATCATTTATCGTTGAAAGTGGAAAGTGGGACGAATATAAGTCATATGTAAAAAATGAAAGTGCTGTTGTAATTGTATCTTATAATTTTGCATCAAGGCGAAAATCAGAATTTGCAAAAGTGCCATGGAGCTTCTGTGTTTTTGATGAGGCTCATAGATTACGTAATGTTTATAAAAACGGATCTAAAATGGCCAGCAATCTTTATGAGTTAACAAAGGGGATTCCTAAGTTAATGCTAACCGCTACTCCGATGCAGAATAGCTTATTTGACCTGTATGGTCTCATCCAGTTTATAGATAAAAGAATCTTTTACAGTAAAGCTGTATTTTCAGATCGATATATTAAAAATGAGCAGTATGAGGATTTAAGGCACCAAGTAAGCACCGTATTGCAAAGGACCTTGCGAAAAGAGGTGTCTGATTATATTCAATTTCCGGAACGAAAAGAGATGACGGTAGACTTTGAGTTGTCTCTACCAGAAGTTGAGTTGTACATGAAAATAAATAATTATCTAAAGAAAGAGATTTTGTTTGCACTACCCAATTCGCATAGAGCACTTATTACTTCTGTAATCAGAAAACTACTTGCTTCATCAAGTATGGCTGTTACAGAAACCTTTAGGACTCTGAAAAATCGCTTAGTAATTTTAAAAGAAACGACGCGAGAAGAAAGTGTGGAGGAAAGCCTGGATTTCTTCTTTAGTTTCTTTGATGATGATGAGGTAGAAGACGAACAGGAGAATGATAATGTTGACCAGCTGTATACAAGAGAAAAGGTTAACGAGTTCATTCAACACGAGATCGATGAAATCGGCGATATTATAAATACTGCGGAGAAGATAAAAAAGAATGCCAAGATGACTGCATTAAAAACAGCGGTACGGAAAGCTTTTGATTTTCAGAGAGACGCAGGAATAAAAGAAAAGGTCGTAATTTTTACAGAATCTGTAAGGACACAACAATATATTTTTGAGGAGTTAAGTGATGAAGGATATCAAGGTCAAATCCTGAAGTTTAATGGTTCTTCTGGGGATGATACAACAAAGGAACTTTTCCGAGCATGGAGAAATAGAAACTACGGTAAATATTTTGGAAGCCGGAATGTCGAATTAAAGAACGCTATCGTTCAGGCGTTTAAGGAAGATTTTAAAATTCTTTTGGTTACAGACTCGGGATCAGAAGGATTGAATCTACAGTTTTGCAATACGATTATTAACTATGATCTGCCTTGGAATCCACAAAAAATTGAACAAAGAATCGGACGATGTCATAGATACGGCCAGAAGAGTGATGTTGTGGTATTCAATCTGCTTAATAGACAAAATATTGCTGATAAAAGGATTTATGAAATCCTCTCAAACAAATTCGAGCTATTTAAGGGTGTGTTTGGTGCATCGGATCGTGCTATAGGTTTGCTTGAAAGCGGAGCCGATTTTGAAAAGAGAGTATCTCACATTTATCAAGAATGCAAAACTTCGAAGGATTTTACAAAGGAGTTTACTTCGCTAGAACGAGAACTGGATAGAAAAAGAAATAAAAAGATGGAGCAATTAAAATCTTTGATCATCAGAGAAGCTCCAGAACAGCATAAAGAAACTTTCGAAAAAATATTGTCAGATATTCAAGCCTACCAAGAACAACTAGAGCGTGTTTGAAAAAAATCAGAAATTGTTTATTTTAACCAAATCAATATGGAAGCAAGGCATAAAAATCCCAGATAGGTACATGCGAGTTTATCATAACGGGTCGCTATCCTTCGATACGCTTTTAATTTCAAGAACAGCTTTTCTACAAGATGCCGCTCTTTATAAAGCCACCAGTCACAAGAACGTTGTATTTTTGCATTCCTTTTGGATGGAATCGTCGCTTTTGCACCATTTTCATGGATGTATTTTAATACTTTGTTACTGTTATAGCCTCGATCTGCCAAAATCTTGCTTCCATTAATGTTGATTTGTTTTAAAAGAGGAATTGCATATGGAATATCATTTTTCTGGCCTTCGCTAATCATAATACGAACTGGGTTCCCGTACGCTTCTACGATGGCATGGATTTTGGTACTTGGTCCGCCTCGGCTCCGGCCGATTTCAGGGGAAGGCCCCCTTTTTTAGCTCCGGCACTATGCTGATGTGCCTGGACGATGGATGCATCCATAGAAAGCTCTTCAAATTCTGCATCCAGACTTAAAATCCGGAAAATATTATCCAATATACCGTCTTCAATCCATTTACGAAAGCGACTGTAAACGGTTTCCCATGGTCCGTAACGTTCCGGAAGGTCACGCCAGGGTGCACCGCTGCGTGCAATCCAAACCATTCCATTTAAGATTGTGCGATTAGATTTTCGTGGACGTCCCCGCTTGCCTGTATTTTCCGGGGGAAGTAGATTCACAATGCGGCTCCATTCATCATCGTTCAACTCGTATCGCCTTAACATAATAAACACCCCTTTTTCTTTATTTTAACATGAAAAAGGACATTAAAATATATGTTTTGTGCAATATTTAATTTTCAAACACGCTCTAGATTATTGGGAAAAAGCAGAGCTTTCACATAAGCAGGTAATATACCCACTGTTCTATGAGCTGAAAAATGGTTTGAATATTCTAGGATTAGAACATGGATATTTGCTAATTGGCGGATATTACGCTGGAGAGGAAATGATTCAATCTGTGTTCCAGATATCTGACGAAAAAGGAAAGATTTATGCCGCAAAAGATGAGCTTATAAGAATTCTTACGAGTAGTCTTACGGATGATAATCTTATAGAAGAATCACCGGATAATGTTGCTGGAATTATCAAAGATGTAGATGAGTATTTGTTCCAGGAACATGCCGATAAGTGCAAAATTCTTATTTCTCAAAATGACGAGAGAATTGAAAACTGGACCAACCTTAGGAAAGAAGAATTTATATTAAGTATAAAGGATAGTTCAGAGATTGATGATTTGAGAAGTCAATATCAAAACGAAACTAATTTCAAAGAAAAGATTGCTATCAAAAAGAGAATAGATGAATTGGGTGATAAGCAAAAAGAAAGAGAACAGAGTTTTCACAAAACGGTGGGCATCATTGAAAAAGAAGCCCAAGATATGAAAGTACAGTTTGAAGAAAACTTACTGAAGAGGCCTGTTCTGTTTACAAAAATTGTTGTCAAATTTTAGGAGAACACAATGGAAAAACGAGGAAAACTTGAGCTTACTTGGGTGGGAAAATATCAAGATGAAAAACTAGAGCCAAGAATACTTATTGAAGATATCACTAAATCGTATGGTGATTCTGATACTGAAAACATGTTAATACATGGAGATAACTTATTAGCATTAAAGGCGTTAGAAAATGATTATGCGGGTAAAATTAAGTGTGTATATATAGACCCACCATATAATACAGGTAATGCATTTGAACATTATGATGATGACTTAGAACATTCCATTTGGCTAGATATGTTGTATAAGCGTATTCAAATTATTCATTCGTTATTATCGGAAGAAGGCTCTTTATGGATCAGTATTGATAGTACCGAGGGACATTATCTTAAGGTAATGTGTGATGAAATCTTTGGTAGAAGTAATTTTGTTTCAGATATTACTTATGAAAAATCGAATGTAACGGGACTAGAGCGTGTCTGAAAAATAAAAATTGCACAAAACGCATGTTTTATTTCCCTTTTTCATGATAAAATAAAGAAAAAGGGGTGTTCACTATGTTGAGACGATATGAGTTGACTGATGAAGAATGGCTTCGCATTGAACCTTTATTACCTCCTGAAAATACTGGAAAACAAGGACATCCAAGGAAAGACAATCGTATCATTATGAATGGAATTGTATGGCTTGCACGTAGTGGGGCACCTTGGCACGATCTTCCTGAACGTTATGGTTCATGGAAAACTGTCTATAGCCGATTCCGAAAATGGATCGATGATGGTATCCTTGATAATATTTTCCGTATTTTAAGTCTTGAAGCAGAATTGGAAGAATTATCCATTGATGCTTCTATTATCCAGGCACACCAGCATAGTGCCGGTGCAAAAAAAGGGGGCCTTCAAATGAAATCGGGCATAGCCGTGGAGGAGCCAGTACCAAAATCCATGCGGCAGTAGATGCCTATGGATATCCAGTTTATTTAATGATCAGTGAGGGACAGCGTAATGATATCAATTATGCAATCCCTTTGCTCGATCAAATTGAAATAAACGGAAGCAATGTGTTAGCTGACCGAGGATATGACAGTAATAAATTACTTGATTATGTGTACGCCCGCGGTGGAGAGCCAACCATTCCATCCCGAAAGGGAGCTAAATTTGAACGTCATTGTGATTGGTGGTTATACAAAGAACGCCATTTAGTAGAAAAGTATTTTCTGAAATTAAAAGCATTCCGACGAATCGCTACACGTTATGACAAATTAGCTGCAACCTACTTGGGATTTATTTGTATCGCCTCAATATTAATTTGGTTAAAATAAACAATTTAAAATGTTTTTCAGACACGCTCTAGCAGTGTCGATACAAGAAGTAAGGAAGAACAGGCACCTACGGATACAACCGTTAGCCAAGATAATTTAGATATAACGATAGAGATCGCTGGACCAAGCAAATCGAATGTTCCGGAATTATATGTAAAAGAGCTTTTCAAACAGAAGGTAGAAGAATTTAAAAGAGTTGCGATTTCAGTACCTAAAATTAGTATTAGCTATAGTTCATCAATTGAGTTTAAGCCTTTTACTGTAAAAAGAAATGTGATGGATTTTGATGTAGCTGCTTCTAAGATTGAAAGATACGATGCGGTAAATAACAGATTGCTTCAGACTTTAGATGCGGATCCGTTGATGGTCGATGATCCAGAGAATACTCTTGCATGTTCGCTGTTGGAGACCATCCCAGAGTTCAGCTATGACGATGCGGATTTGATTTTGGATGTAGTTGAACAATACCTGCGGTTGATAGATGGGGATGAAGAAACAAAGAGAAAGATTATCAGAAGATATGCAACAGTCATTGTGGAGGATTTGAGACAGCAGATTTACGCCTCAAAGGAGGAACATACTGAATTTATCTATAATGTACAGCAGGATTTGATTGTTTTCGGATCTTTTGCAAAGACAAAGCTGAAGCATGTTGATGGTAAGCTGGGATATAAGAAAGAGATTGCAGATAAGAAGAATATCAAAAACTATCTGTTTGAAGGATATAGAAAATCCTATTATCCAGTTAATTCCTTTGATAGCGATGACGAAAGAAGATTTGCGGTCGTGCTAGAAGATGATGAGGGAGTAGTTCGATTTATCAAGCCACCACTTAATCAATTGGGATTATTCTACAGAGCAGGAAAACAGTATAATCCTGATTTCTTGGTAGAAACAAAAGACTGTAAGTATATGGTTGAAGTTAAGGCGGCCAACCAGGTCAACAATGAAGATGTACAGGAAAAGGCACGAGCAGGCGTAAAGTGGTGTGAATGTGCATCAAAGGTAGATGCTGATGACAAAAAGTGGAAATATCGATTGGTATCCGGTGAGGATATCATCATTGGCAATACGCTGAAGTACATTCTCGGATTAGCGGTAGAGGTAAAAAATATTGATGAATAAGTAACAGGAGGGAACTATGGCAGAACGTAGCGATTATTTATATGCCCAAGTAAGAAAGAAGATACTTGATGCTGTGCGTATGGATCTCATTGGTCCAACTGCAGCAGAAGAAGCGTTGACTGAGTTACCAACGAATAGTTATATCACAGGCATGCTATATCCAGCGGACTCAGATATCACAGAAGATGAAAATTACAATGATGTTGAGTTTACAGAAGGAAGATTGGATGCTGATGGTAATGGATCAGACTCGGTTGTGCTAGAAGACGACAAACCTGATGAAAGCACGAAGGGTGGGTTTAAGAAGCCATCCTCTATTGGAGTATCTTTCTATCTGTCAGAAGAAACCAACAAAATAAATGTCGATGTATATTGGGGGACATATTATTCTGACAAGGTGGATGGCGGAGAGGTCGTTGATGAATCGCTAGAAGAAGACTATGAAAATAAGAAAAAGAAAAAGCGTCAAGTTTATGTAAGAGAACAGATGGCTGAGACAGTGGAATTAAATCTCAATGACCTCGGCCGTGCAAAAACAATACCGCTACGTTCTAATGCTCATATATTTGTCTATGTTATACAGATGCGTTTGGATAATGGATATAAGATGCTATCAGTATATTTGCATAACAATAATAAAGGTGGCGATGAGAAGGAATATGAGCGTGTCATGTTCCAAGTTGAATTACATGTTTCAACGAAAGATAAAACTGCGGTATTCATACCGGAATATATTTGCCGCAAGCAAGAATTAGAGGATGAATATTATTATAAAGGCCGTCCTATTTTTGGTAGAGGACGGGGATGCGCAGCAACATGGAATAAAAGAGAAGATGAAGAAAATGCATATTCAATTGATTCCACATTTATTCCGAATCACGAAATTCCAGGTGTAAGTGCGCAGGTAAAAGATGTCCCTGAAAAGGCGTTTTCTATGCTGCAGTTAGGATCTCCAAAGAAAAAAGAGGTAAGTATTGCTAACTTAAGACTGCTAACTGCTTTGTATGGGGACTGGATTAAAAATGAATTAAAAGAAAATCCGCAGATGCAGGAAGCATCATTCCAGGCGACAGGAAAAGGCATTATTGAAAAATGTTTAGATTCTTTGAGAAGGATGAACGAAGGAATTGATTTGATTGAAAAGGATGAGAATGCGTTTAAGGCCTTCACGTTCATGAATCAATCTATGTATTTACAGAGAAGTATTACGGCCTACTCCAAGGATTGTGGAAGAGGAATTCCTTGTAGTCTCAGTGATTATATGAAAGACAACAAGGAAAAGGGAATTGAGCAGGATCATAGCGAGTGGAGACCGTTCCAGATAGCATTCATTCTTCTTAATATAAAGGGATTGATAGATCCTGAATCTGATGAGCGAAATATTGTGGATCTTCTATATTTCCCTACCGGTGGAGGTAAGACAGAAGCATATTTAGGCTTAATTGCGTTTATAATTGCATACAGAAGATTAACGTCAGATACAGATTCTGATTATGAAAAACATGGTGGCGTTACGGTGTTTCTTAGATACACATTGCGTTTGTTGACCACTCAGCAAAGAGATAGATTGCTGAAATTAATTGTCGCGATGGAAGATTTAAGAGAACGTAGCGAAAAGAATGGAAAAGCAGAGTTTGGAACTACGCCAATTTCTATTGGATATTGGGTTGGTGGTGGAGTTACTCCCAATAAGTTCGATGAATACGAGAAAGACGAGTACTCTAGGAAAGAGTTTATTCGTAAGGTAACAAAACAGATTATTAGATGTCCATACTGTGGAAAATTAATCGGAAGAGAAAATTATGATATCAATACGAAGACTAACTCGTTGAAGATTACTTGCTCCTATGATAAATGCAAATTTTCAAAAAGCAGTGGGAAGTCTATTCCTGTGTATCTGGTGGATGAGGAAATATATGCAAAATGCCCTACGGTTGTTATCTCCACGGTTGATAAATTTGCAAAACTTCCTTGGTCTGAGCAGACGGGGCTGTTATTCGGTAGAACAGATAGATGCTGTCCTCGACATGGATATCAGGCTATCGGTTATGGGAAGGAACTGGTGGGCAAAAGACATAATAAAGATGCAAAAAATGGATTGGATGCATGTGTAATAGAAGCATGTAAGCCTTTTTATCCGCCACAGTTGATTATTCAAGATGAGTTGCATCTGATATCAGGCCCATTAGGTACAATCTATGGCGGTTATGAAACCATTATTGAGGATATGTGTTGTCTTGAGAAAAATGGAAAGAAAATACATCCGAAATATGTAGTTTCTACGGCAACTATAAAGAATGCGGGAGAACAGATTAAATGCCTGTATGCAAGGGAAAACTATGCCCAATTTCCACCTAGTGGATTCGACACTAGAGATTCCTATTTTATCCGTGAGATTCCTCTTGTATCTAAAGACTTAGAAGACTTGACGGAGGATGATATTACAGAACTACTGGAGAAGGGCGAGAAGCCTTTCAGACAGTATGCGGGTATCTGTGCAAGTGGACAATCTGTTAAGACTACTTTAATCAGGCTATATTCGGTTCTTTTACAAGAGGTTTTTATTTTGTCGGAAGATCCTAAGTACCAGGATTATGTTGATCCTTATTATACCTTGGTTGGATATTTTAACTCAATTCGCGAGCTTGGTGGTGCGGTACGTTTGCTGGACGACGATATTAACAGCAGACTTAAAGTATTAAGAAAAAAATATAAGAATGCAAGGCAGAGATTTTTAGGATTTGACGGTAAGAAAGAAATTACTTCTAGAATTCCATCGTATCAAATTGCTGAAATATTGGAAAAGCTGGCGGAACCATTTGATCCATCCAAAGAAAGACAGAGTTGCTATGACGTGGTTATTGCTACAAATATGATTGCAGTAGGTATGGACGTAGATAGATTGGGATTAATGGCTGTTGTAGGTCAGCCAAAGCAGAACTCGGAATATATTCAGGCAACAAGCCGGGTGGGAAGAAAATATCCTGGAATTATTTTTACAGTGTATAACCCATATAGGCCAAGGGATTTGTCTAACTATGAAAATTTTGTTGGATTTCATTCTCAAATGTATCGATACGTCGAAGGTACAACAGCTACGCCGTTTGCTGCAAGAGCTAGGGATAGGGTTCTTCATGCTTTAGTAGTAGCGATGTTAAGACTTCAAACGGAAACAATGGCTGGAAACAAAGGAGCTTCTAATATTCTGTCAATATCTGATGAAGAATTGAGAAAGATTAAAGATCAGATTTTAGAGAGAGTTTCAATCGTTGCTCCGATGGCATACGAATCTGCCAGTGATGATATCGATGCATTTATAAGTACATGGAAGGAAATCGCGAAAGACAAAAATCTTTATTACTTCGTTGCAAATACAGAAAATAATAAAAGATTGCTGAGCTTCTACGGTCAACCGGTAACCGGGAAGGAAAAACCTACATTAAATTCTATGAGAGATGTTGAACAATCCTCAACAGTATATCTATATGAGGAAGGAGGAGCACTGTAATGTTTGAGAAGAAACTAGGGGAAATCAGGCCTAATCAGCTTATTACTACATATGGTCCTGGATCTATTATGGATGCGGTACATGACTCTCTGACTGTATTAGATATTGAGTACTGGAATGCGAATAATATTGGCCTAGAAATACGAGACTCTAGACTGGCCTCGTTTATGAATGTACGGCATTTTTATATGCCAAGTACAAAGGGGAAAGAGAATATTCCAGTGGCATCCTTTCCCTATACTCATGTGTGCACTAACGATAGATGCAAGCGATTGTTTGATATTAGAGAGGAGCTGAAAAATCCTAACTATTTAGAGAATTATAAGCAGCATCAGGGAAGTGCATCATGCCCGGATTGTCATTATTCTGCTTATCCAGCAAGATTTATTTCTATTTGCGAGGATGGTCATATGGACGATTTTCCTTGGAGATGGTGGTGCCATAACGGAAAGACCGATTGCAAAGAGAAATTGAGACTGAAATCCTTTGGAACAACGTCATCTCTTGCAGAACTGGAAGTAGAGTGTGACTGCGGTGCGAAACGACGGATGAGCGGATCAATGCAAAAGGAAAACTTTGATGGATGTAACTGTACAGGAAACCATCCGCAAAGACCCAATGCTATAAAAAAGATCTGTAAGAAAAAGATTGTTCCTAGCCAGCGTGGAGCATCGAATGTTTATTTTCCAGTAACAAGAACAGCCATATCTATTCCACCTTGGACAAATCCAATCAATGATCTTATGGCAGAACATAGGAGAGATATTGACCTTTTGATTGAAGTGCTTGAAAGAGACGATGGCTTGAATAAGAGCTATGAGAAGTATTTTGAAGGTAAATTCACTAGAGATGAGTTCAATGAGGCATATAACCGATTAGAGCAGAATATCAAAGACTATGTTGAACTGAAGGAAATGGAATATAATGCGATAACTCATCACCAGCAAGTGGAGTTTCAGCATGACGTCAGATATTTCAAGGCTGAAGAGGTAGCCATTAAGGATAGTCTGAAGAAGTATTTTTCCAGAGTGATAAAGCTTCATAGACTAAGAGAAGTTAAGGTTCTTCTAGGATATTCGAGGTTAGAGATGCCCGAACCAGAGGTTGATGATCAGAAACAGGTAGTCAAATTGAAATCATCCGGACCTGAAAAATGGCTACCGGCAGTAGAAATCAATGGAGAAGGCATTTTCATAGAATTTAATAGAGCAACCATGAATGAGTGGCTTACTAACAGCAGAGTGGCAGAACGTTCTAAAAAATACGAAAGCTGCTATGAGGAATACTGTAAGCAAAAGGGATGGGAAAACTTTAAATCAAGAAATGGTGAATATGTATTGATTCATACGCTATCTCACATGTTGATTAAAGAGATGGCTATTCAGTCAGGTTACTCTTCATCCGCTTTACATGAAAGAATCTATAGTAGTGACAAAATGTGCGGGCTTCTGATTTATACCGGAGCCGCAGATAAAGAAGGATCATTAGGCGGACTGGTAGAACTTGGTTCTATGGAAAAATTGATTCCATTATTAAAGGGAGCCTTGGAAAATGGTCTTACATGCACAACGGATCCAGAATGTTTTATGAAAAATCCAACCACGGATAGGATAAATGGAGCTGCTTGTCATTCTTGTACGATGATTTCCGAAACAGCCTGTGAAAATGGAAATAGGCTTTTAGATAGAGCCTTAGTTGTTCCATTGCCAGAACACGAAGAAATGGGATATTTTAAAGAGCTGGTGAATGTATTATGTGGAATTCAAGTATAAAGGCTGAGTATTTAGCTTCTACAATAGTACAGGCAATTGAGGCATATTCAATTCGTGGAACGGAGACTGTGCTGGTTGACTCGATTAACGAACTTAGAAAACAGTTTCTGAACTGCACGGATGCAGAGATAAATGACATTTTATCGTTGTGTTTTGAAATGTATAACATGAAGCATAGCGATTCCATAGAGTTAGTAATTACAGCCCCTGAAACATTTAGGATTAAGACAAAGAAAACGAGAGATGTTGTTGAGAATTTGATAAAGAATGCCGAGAAGAGCGTAGTAATGACTGGATATTCGATTTCAGATTATTTTACTGGAATGCTGGACACAATTATTGCTAAAAGTCAGCAGGGCGTTTATGTGAGATTCTACGTCAATGATATTGAGAAAAGCAGAGCCTCGTTGGTCAAAATGCTGGCATATCGGAGTAAATATCTGCAGTTCTTTGAGTATGAGAAAAATAGCGATGATAAGATGGCAGCATCTCATGCGAAGATATTAACCATTGATTCTGATAAGTCCTTAGTATCATCTGCCAATCTGTCTTATCATGGTCTATCAGGCAATATAGAGATGGGATTTTTAGTCCGCTCTGCAGATAAGGCAAAGCAGATAGAGGAGCTACTAAAAAAACTGGTTCGGATGCATGTATATAAAAAAATATCCTAAGAAGAGTAAGGGAAGAGCATATGAAGATACATTAGAAGGACTTGTTGATGAAATAAAAGCAGTTGTGGAAATACAATAAATGGAGATAAATTATGGGGAAAATGACTCAGGAATTAATTGAAGATTTATATATCAGAGGAAAGGCAGTGCACAAAGAAGAAATTTCTCTTAAATGTGCAACCGAAGAAATATTGAATATGTATCCTGATAATATTCATGAGTTATCTGCACAGTTCTATCTGTCATTGTATTCTGATTTGATAAAAGGAAAAGGTTCTACATGGAATCAGAATAGCGATCTTTTAATATACTATGTTCGTCATATTATTGAAGAAAATGGAAAATCAGATGGAACTAAGGCATATGAAGGAGCCTTAAAATTTGCAAAGGCAAAATCCAGAAAGTCTTTGATAGCAAGCCTCGAAAAGTTGGCTGCAGAATTTGAGTTGAGTTTAAATGGTCGGATATCATTTGAGGCGTGGCTGAACATGTTTCCTGAAAAAAAATATTTGGAAAGTACAATCTACAGATATGTTCATGCTCTGGAAAAGGCCGAAGAGTGGTTGGGAGTACAATTTACTAAACCAATTTTAGATGTTACAGGGATTGAAGAATTTTCAGATATAGATAACCATATTAAAAGCCTTCCAAACTATGAGGCGGTTAATCAGCAGCATGGTCATGGGGATCTGTCTGCAGCATTAACCTTATATAAGAAATATGTGGAATTTTTAAATCAGGAAGAAGAGTCTTGGTGGCCGTCTTTAGATGAGTATAATCCAGAAATCAGCAAAGATCAGTGGATGGAATTACTTAAGGATGGAAAAATCTTTACGGATAATACATATTTTGCCATTGCAGCTATGTATGATTTTGGAGGAACAGCAACCTGCAGGCAGCTGGAAGAAAAATATGGAAGAACCTCTGATTTTTACAGAGCATCTTTAGGTGTTCAGTTGGCAAGCAAAATAAAAAATATATTCGACCTTCCGTATTGCGTTAATGAAAAGGATGGAAATAAAGTATGGCCTGTTTTATTTCAGGGAAGAAAAGCAGGCGGCGTTGAGCCTGGTAATTTTGTATGGCGGTTACGTCCAGAATTATTCGAGGCTTTGAAAGAATTTGGTATAGAACGATATTTGGAAGAAGGTGAGGAAGAAGTGCCGGAATTATCAATTAAAGAAAGTATGGAGCTGATCAAGGAGTATATCGCATCTAAAGGCTTCAGCTATGATGGCGAGTTGATTGAAAACTTTTACCTCAGCTTAAAGTCAAAACCATTTGTAATTCTTGCCGGTACTTCCGGAACCGGAAAAACACGCTTGGTGAGGTTGTTTGCTGAAGCAATCGGAGCAAATTACAAACTGGTTTCAGTTCGCCCTGATTGGTCAGACTCATCAGATTTATTTGGACACGTAAATCTGAAAGGTGAATTTGTTCCGGGAGCTATCATTGATTATATTCATGAAGCGGCTAAACCAGAGAATATCAACATTCCATATTTCCTTTGCCTAGACGAAATGAACCTCGCACGTGTTGAATACTACCTCAGTGATTTTCTGTCAATTATTGAAACCAGACATAGAGAGGACGGTCGTGTCGTTACAGATGAGATTATTCTTGATAAAGCGGTATCAGTTACATATGGAAAGGTTATTCTTCCAGAAAACTTGTATGTGATCGGAACCGTAAATATGGATGAGACAACCTTCCCATTCAGTAAAAAGGTTCTTGATCGTGCGAACACTATCGAATTTTCTTATGTGGACCTTGTTCCTGATTTTTCTGAATCGTTAGAGGAAGCAGAAGCACAGAACTGTAAGAATGATTTTTTGAAAACGGATTATATTACATTGATGTCAGATACGGCAACAGAAGACCGTCAGTTTGTTTCCGATATTTGTTTTGAACTTCAGGAAATCAATGAGATCTTACAGTGTGCACAGGCTCATGTTGGTTACCGCGTTCGAGATGAAATAATCTTCTATATGCTTAATAATAAAAAAGCGGAACTGCTTGATACGAATCTTGCTTTTGACAATGAGATTATGCAGAAGATTCTTCCGAGAATTCAGGGAAGCAGTGCATCTATTAAAGACATGCTCTGTGAATTATTTAAGAAATGTGCCGGCGATTATACCGGACTCAGCCAGGCTTCTGTTAGTGAGCAGATGCAGGTATATGTTGAAACAAAAGATTGTAAATATAAAAAATCAGCAGAGAAGATCTGCTATATGATGAGGAGATTCGAAGAGGATGGCTTTACTTCCTACTGGCTCTGATAAGCTTCTTGAAATCAGAACGTCAGATATTGATTTGGTAATTAAAAGTAAGAATATACAGACTGCTGTAGCTGCCTGTGCAGACGAGCAGTCTTCTTCTGTTGCCATCACAACTTTCGGATTAGAGCGAATTAAGGTAGGTATACAAAATATTGATTTGAACTTTGAAAATAGTGGTAATTATTCTGCACAAATAATTAATGTTGCACCATTATTTTTTGAACAGACAGATTATGAATTGATTGTAAATAGCAGAAATGGGAAAGCTGTACATTTCTGGAATGAGAACTATCTGATCAGAGAAAAAATCGGGCCTGTCATCGAAGGTAATAACACATTGGTTACAGGTATCATTAATTTTGGAAATTCTGTGGGGTATACGGATTTAGAGATAACTGCCGATGACAGAAAAGTTATGGTTCTTCGTATAGAGGTTTATCCGTCAAAAATCACTTATAAAGAAGATTATCAGCGTATGATAGCCGATGTTTCCGAAATGGTATATGCTGCCGCAATAGATTTCATGCAGAAAACGTATCAGGAGTTTTCAATTGGTGATAAACAAAATAATGTTCCGGCTATCTTTTTCCAGATTATTTTCATGATTTTTGAGAAGTACATGAATGCCGCCAAGCGCATAACAACAGTTCCTCATCATAAATTGATTACTGAGCGTACGGTTGTTCCGGAATATAAAGCAAAGCGTACAGATCGAAAATCGGAAAAATGGCTTATGACTCATCAGAGAAATATAGCAATGGATCAAGGTGGGGATTTGGTTGTAAATCGTGTACTGGCTTCACGAAAACAGATTACCTATGATACCAATGAAAATAGGTTTGTTAAATTTATTTTGAAAGCAACAATAAGAAAATTGGAGGACTTTATTACACGATATAAGAAATCGGTGAAGAATCCAGAGGAAACAGTTCTTCTTGAAACGAATCGAATGATTAATAAAGTTCGTAATATTTTGAATACAAGTTTTCTTAGAGAAGTTTCTGAATATTATGCGGAACAGAGTATGTCACTTGTGTTTGGCATGGCACCAGGATATAGAGAATTGTATAAGCACTATCTTATGATACAGAGAGGTCTTTCTGTTCATGGAGATTTTTTCAGGATATCAGTAAAAGACACTGCTCAGCTTTATGAGTATTGGTGTTTTATCAAACTATTTACTTTGTTAAAAAATCAATATCAGCTGGTATCACCAGATATTATTAAAATTGATAATAGTGGTATCACAGTTACGCTCGTAAAAGGAAAACGTTCAAAAGCACGTTTCATTAATCCTAAGACTGGCGAGCTAATTACTTTGATTTATAATCCAGGAGAAACAAAGACACAAACTGTAAATCAGAAACCTGATAATGTACTTGAACTTGAAAAAAAGGGAACGGAAGTATCTTACAAGTATGTCTTTGATGCAAAATATCGTATTGAGAAAGAACCTGAAAACTCATTTTATCCGGATTCTAATAATAATCTAGGGCCGAAAGTTGATGATATCAATACGATGCATCGATATAGAGATTCCATTGTTTATGAGAATAAGGTTTCCAAATTTACTTTTGAGAAAACAATGTTTGGTGCATATGTCTTGTTCCCTTATGATGATGAAGAGCTGTATAAGGAGCATCATTTTTATAAGAGTATCGAAAGTGTAAATATTGGTGGGTTGCCGTTCCTTCCTGGTGCGACTTCTTTGGTACAGAAACTTCTTGAAGAATTGATTTCAGATTCTAAGGAGTCTGCATTCGAAAGAACAACGTTGCCGCGTGGTATTGAAGAAAAACTAGCAGTCGTTGACTGGAAGAAGAGGGATGTACTGATTGGAACATTTCGTTCACGGAAACAGTTTGACATTTGTTTTGGTAAAAATTTTTATTATATACCAGTTAAACAGATACCAGATGAGCGATTGCCGATACATTACGTGGCTTTGTATCAGACAAAGAATAAGTTTGGTATAGATGCTGGCATTCGTTATTACGGTGAGGTACTCAGAACCGCTATTGTTCGCAGAAAAAATATCAAGGAAATTCCGCTTACCCATGCGAATGCAGAAGAACTATATTATCGCTTTGTTATTCGGAGGTGGGATATGCTTGAAAGGGTTATTGAACCAAAAGAGCATGGATTCCCATGCGATTATACAAATATGTTCTTGTTGCAACATAGTGAGTATATCCCTGAGTTATTGATTGAATCGGAAGAAAAATATCGGTTTTATGCAGAGTTGAAGCGAAGTGTTAAACATACAGAAATAAATAAAGATGCTGACAATATTGGATTTGAATATAGAGATGTACACTTTATTTTTACAGATGGAAATATTTTAGCTATAAAAGAAGGAAGGATTGTTGAAAAAAGGGCGATTTCCGATTTTGCAAGAAGACCAGCTGATACATATAGAAGATTACGGATGGCAATTACTTATCCAGATATGGATGTGTAATATAAAGAAACAAACTAGCAGTGTATAATTCGGGTAACGTATACGGGAATCCTCATAGTTACTTTTATTTTTTGGGTTTAGTACCTAAGGAGACTACAGAAATTATGGAAATTTCAAAAGCAGATTGGAAGTTATATCGTGAACGTGTTTCAGATTGGCAGGAACATTATATGGAGCAGCTCACCAAGGAGTATGTCGAATTACTCACATCTCCTAGGAATGCATCGGACCATTTTTGGAAACTCGAAAAGAGAATAAAACAGGATAAGAAACATCCCAGTGTTTTAATCGAACTTCGTAAATCAACAGCATTATGGGATATCGCATATTTTGTTAGAGAAAAAGTAATAACTATGAATGATCTTGAAGGATTCAGTGCAGATCTTATTGATGCTGTAAAATTAATCTTGAGCCGATGAGAAAGCTTTCCGATCAAGATAAATAAGAATAAAAATGGAATATAGGAGAAAGTAAATGGTAAAACAAATAATAAGAGATATTTTCTTCTTAGGGCAGCCATCCGAACCAGCCACAAAAGCGGATATCCAGGTTGGAAAAGACCTGCAGGATACGCTGCAGGCGAACAGAGAACGTTGTGTTGGTATGGCGGCGAACATGATTGGTGTAAAGAAGAATATCATCATTGTGAATATGGGATTCATAGATGTTGTGATGTTCAATCCGGTGATTGTTTCAAAACGTGACATGTATGAGACAGAAGAAGGTTGTCTGTCCCTAAACGGTGTCCGCAAGACAACCAGATACCAGGAGATAGAAGTGGAGTATTATGATTTCAACTGGAAAAAACAGAGGCAGAAGCTGTCTGGATGGACGGCTCAGATCTGTCAGCATGAAATAGATCATTTGTCCGGGAAAATTATTTAACAAGAAATGTGATTTTACAGATTGGATGACACTTATATTGGTTTGCTTGATGCCACAAAGGATTAGAAAGTTGTCTTAAATGGGAAAGGAAATTATGAACACTACAATTAATTATTACAACCTAAATGCAAAAAATTTCATAGAAAATACTCAGAATGCAGATATGCATCTGGCACAAGAGAAGTTTCTCCAACTATTGCCTGGGAGTGCGTCAATTCTTGATTTTGGTTGTGGTTCCGGTCGTGATACAAAATATTTCCTTGAGAAGGGATACCAGGTGGCGGCAATCGATGGATCCGCAGAACTCTGTCGATTGGCAGGCAACTTTACAGGGATTAAAGTAAAGGAAATGCTATTTCAGGAATTGGATGAAATTGGGGTATATGATGGCATCTGGGCATGTTCCTCTATTTTGCATTTGCCAAAGCAGGAACTTCTTCCTGTAATCCAAAAAATGTGTATTGCACTTAAAGATAACGGTGTGATTTATACGTCCTTCAAATATAGTAATTTTGAAGGGGAACGAAATGGTCGCTATTTTACAGATTTTATGGAAGATACATTTCGGGAATTTATCAAGGTGATACCGGAACTTACGGTAGAAGATCAGTGGATTACTTTGGATGTGCGTCCGGGAAGGGGAGAAGAAAAATGGCTCAATTTAATTTTGCGGAAAAATTAGAAATAGAGGAACTCCATATAGAACCAACAGATGTTATGACCGGAGACAGAAACAAAAGCAGATATTTGCTGTATCAGTTAAAGCTTAGCATGGCACGGGCAAAACAGATTGATATTATTGTCTCATTCCTTATGGAATCAGGTGTAAGAATGCTGCTCTCAGACTTAAAAGCAGCTTTGCAGCGTGGTGTTCGGATTCGCATTCTTACTGGTAATTACTTAGGAATTACGCAGCCTTCAGCACTCTATCTCCTTAAAAAGGAATTGGGAGATAAGGTAGAATTGCGTTTTTATAGTGATAAAGGGCGTTCTTTTCATCCCAAGTCATACATATTTCATTATGACAACATGAGTGAGATTTATATTGGTTCATCCAATATTTCCAGAAGTGCATTAACATCTGGAATTGAGTGGAATTATCGTTTTAATAATAATCAGGATAGTCAGAATTTTAATTTGTTTTATGAAACGTTTGAGGATTTGTTTAAGAATCATTCGTATGTGATCAATGATGCAGAATTAAAAGCGTATTCGAAGAACTGGCATAAACCTGCAGTTGCAAAAGATCTTGCACGATATGACCAGGTTGATCCGGATACAAAGGTTGAAATGTTGTTCCAGCCAAGAGGGGCACAGATCGAAGTTCTTTGTGCACTGGAGAATAGCAGAGCAGAGGGCACTGTGCGTGGTTTGGTTCACGCTGCAACAGGTGTGGGAAAAACGTATTTGGCTGCATTTGATTCTGCAAAGTATGAGAGAGTCTTGTTTATTGTGCATAGAGAAGAAATTCTGAAGCAGGCATCAGTATCTTTTAAGAATGTACGTCATTCAGATGATTATGGCTTTTTTGACAGAAAGCAAAAGGATACTGGAAAATCTGTGATTTTTGCTTCTGTAGCAACGCTTGGCAGAAGCGAATATTTGACAGAGGAGTATTTTGCTCCGGATTACTTTACTTATTTGGTGATTGATGAGTTTCATCATGCAGTTACGGATCAGTACCAGCGAATTGTGAATTATTTCAAACCACAGTTTATGCTGGGACTTACTGCTACTCCGGAAAGAATGGACGGGAAGTCTATTTATGAGATCTGTGACTATAATGTTCCATATGAGATTACATTGAAAGAAGCAATCAATAAAGGGGCATTAGTTCCATTCCATTATTATGGTATTTACGATGAAACGGACTATTCGACACTCAAATTGGTAAAAGGCAGATACAATGAGAATGATTTGAATGATAAATATATCGGCAATGTAAAACGATATGATTTGATTTATAAATATTATAAAAAATATCATTCCAAACGTGCCTTAGGTTTTTGTAGTTCAAGAATGCATGCCGAAGAAATGGCAAAGGAATTCTGCAGGCGAGGTGTAAAATCCGTTGCTGTGTACAGCAATGCAGATGGGGAATTTTCCGAAGAAAGAAATGTAGCAATCGAGCAATTAAAGAATCAGGAGATAAAGGTTATTTTCTCTGTAGATATGTTTAATGAAGGTGTGGATATTGCTTCTCTTGATATGGTTATGTTTTTGAGACCGACGGAATCACCTACTGTGTTTTTACAGCAGTTGGGCCGTGGCTTGCGTATCAGCAAAGGTAAAGAGTATGTCAACGTACTTGATTTTATTGGAAATTACGAAAAAGCCGGGCGTGCACCGTTTTTATTAAATGGGGGTGCCTGTGCCGGAGAGAGAACCGCATATGACTATTCTGAAATTGAATATCCTGATGATTGTATTGTGGATTTTGATATGCACTTGATTGATCTCTTTCGGGAAATGGACGAAAAATCATTATCGATCAAAGAGAGAATCAAACAGGAATATTATCGTGTAAAAGAACTACTCGATGGAAAAGTTCCGACACGAACGGAGCTTTTTACGAATATGGATGATCATATATATGAATACTGTATGAAACATTCCAAGGAAAATCCGTTCAAATGATATATGGATTTCTTATATGAAATTCATGAGCTATCGGATGAAGAACTTCAGGTTTATAATGGAATAGGAAAAGAATTTCTGCAGTTAATTGAAACAACAGATATGCAGAAAGTATATAAGATGCCTATTTTATACGGCTTTTATAACGATGGTAATGTAAGGCTGGCTGTAACGGATGAAGAAGTGGTGGAAAGTTGGAAAAGATTTTTTAATCGCGGCACAAACTGGAAAGATTTTCCACAAGTAACTTCTTATGAGGAGTATCGAAAGATAACAGACAAACAGCATTTAAGCAAAGCCAAAAGTATGCCGATTAAGTTTTTAAAAGCTTCTGGTAAAGGGTTTTTTATAGATAAGGATGGCTATGCACTGGGAATCCGAGATGAATTGGCAGATGTAATTAAAGTTGATGCTTTTAAGAAGCAGATGAAAGATATTATCGAGTATCGTACGATGGAATATTATCGGAGACGGTATGTAGAGAAGTAATCATAAGTATTATTTACAGTAGAAGTAACAGAGTAGATTGCGAGGTGGCTGACATGTTAAAGAATGTACTGATCGTAGTAGATGATCTAGAAAAATCCATAGAGTTTTATAGGGATTTATTTAGTCTGGAAGTGATTCTTCAGAATGAAGGGAATGTGATTTTATCGGAGGGTCTTGTTTTGCAGGACGCTGGTTTATGGGGGAAGACACTGGAAGAGATTTCTACTCCATTCAATAACAGGATGGAACTGTATTTTGAGGAATTTGATATAAATGGATTACTTGCCAAATATGAATCCGGTAAGTATTTCGTCCGATATGCCACTGAGCTAACTGAAATTATAGGTGGGCAGAAACTTGTAAGGCTGTATGATCCGAGTGGTAATCTCATCGAGGTTCGTACGCCATTTATGTGTAATTGAGGGAGAAGATATGCAGATTTTTGTTGATGCAGATGCCTGTCCGGTAGTCGGTATCGTTGAAAGAGTTGCAAAAGAGCACGGTCTTCCGGTAACGTTGTTGTGTGATACCAATCATGTGTTATCTTCTGATTATAGTGAAGTGATCGTAGTTGGAGCCGGAGCAGATGCCGTTGATTATAAACTGATCAGCATTTGCCATAGGGGCGATATTGTCGTATCACAGGATTATGGAGTGGCTGCAATGGCATTAGGAAAAGGTGCTTATGCGATTCATCAATCCGGGAAATGGTATACCAATGAAAATATTGATCAGATGCTTATGGAACGCCATTTGAACAAGAAAGCACGAAGGGCATCCGGAAAGAATCATTTAAAAGGACCACGAAAACGAACAGCAGAAGATGATGAGCATTTCAGAGCATCTTTTGAAAAAATGATACATATGGCAATGGACAAGGAGAACTAATTTGAATATACAGATTTTTGGAACAAAGAAGTGCAATGATACAAAGAAAGCAGAACGTTTCTTTAAAGAACGTGGGATCAAGTTTCAGTTTATTGATATGAAAGAAAAGGGCATGAGTAAAGGCGAATTTAATTCGGTTGCCCAGGCAAATGGTGGACTGGAAAATATGATCAACTGGGAGGGCAAGGATAAGGATCTGCTTGCACTCATTAAGTACATTGCAGAGGAAGATAAACTTGAGAAGGTACTGGAAAACCCGCAGGTGATTAAGACACCGGTGGTCCGTAATGGAAAACAATCCACTCTTGGATATCAGCCGGATATCTGGAAGGCGTGGAAGTAAGAAATCGGAGGAGATGCAGAAAGTAACAACTATATATAAAGAATTGCTACAAAAGGCGATAGATGAATCTTAAGTAATCATTGGAGGATTGTATATGGCAAGAGATCTTACAACTTCACAGGTTGATAGACAAAACATTTTAAATAATGAAAATGCAGTGGCAGAAATTCAAAATCAAACAGGCCTTCAAGGAATAATATTTGAAGAACGTCTATGTTTCACTAAAGCAATGGTAGCCTCTTTTTTCGAGGTGGAAGTTCGGACTATTGAACGCTATGTTAGTGAAAATCTTGAGGAAATCTCTGCGAATGGATACGAAATCATTAAAGGAAAAAGATTAAAAGATTTTTTGAATTGCGTTCTGAATCAAGATGTTCCCGACATTAATGTCGGGAACATCAGCAATCGAACTCCTCAAATTGCATTATTTGATTTTAAGGCTTTTTTGAATATTTCGATGCTCTTGGTCGAAAGTGAAAATGCAAAAGTTCTTCGGCAGATCATGTTGGATATTGTTATTGATTTCGTTAATCAAAGGACAGGTGGTTCGACAAAATATATCAATCAACGTGACAGGGATTTTATCAGTGCATTTTTACAGGAAGAAAATTATAGACGCGAATTCACAGATGCTCTTAGAGACTATGTTTCCATGGGAAATAGCAAATATGCAATTTATACGGATAAAATTTACCAAAGTATTTTTCGGGAAAAAGCCCAAGAATATAAACAAGTTTTACATTTGTCTAAAAGAGATAGAGTCAGAGATACAATGTATTCTGAGGTTTTAGATCTAATTGCATCTTACGAATGTGGATTAGCGGCAATGATTAAAGATCAGTCTACGCAGTTGGGAAGAAAACTAAACAACTGGGAATTGTCAGATTTGTTTTCAGCTTTTGAGTCATTACCTTTATGGAAGCCCCTGATTCTTAGAGCACGTACCAAAATGGCTAGTAGAGACATGGCTTTACGCGATGCATTTCATATGCAATTGGAAGAGTATATTAAGCCTCTGGAAGCAGAAGAATACGAGAAATTCTTAGGAGTCGCTGGCGATGAACTTGAATTGCTTATGCACGAGAATCAAGATGTACTGAAAAGATTGAAGGAGCGGAATTGATGGCTGAGATACACTATATTTCAATAGATGAGGCACGGGATATTCATCTTGCAACAATTCGGAATAGTGGCGGCGGCGATTGTGGCGAGCTCGATATAGGGAAACTTGAAAGCGTATTATGTCATATTCAAAACGATGATTATTATCCCACTTTTTTAGATAAGCTTTTGCATTTGTTTTACTGTTCTTGTAAATTTCATTGCTTTTGCGACGGTAATAAACGAATAGCTATTACTTTAACAGCAATGTTTCTACTAAAAAACGGTTATATGGCAGTTGCTAATACATACTTTCGAGAAATGGAGAATATCAGTTATCACGTAGCAGCTGGACATATTGATGAAGAGTTGCTCCGGAGAATTCTTGCTGCAATACTGACCTGTACATATGATTCTGATGAAGAGCTAAAATTGGATATTTTTAATGCAATATCTGTAGAAGATGTTTTTTATTGAATGGAATCAAAAATTATTGATCAAAATTCTGCACACCACGGAGAAATCCCTTGATTCTCGAATCAAGGAACCCTTGGAAAATATGATCAACTGGGAGGGCAAGGATAAGGATCTGCTTGCACTCATTAAGTACATTGCAGAGGAAGATAAACTTGAGAAGGTACTGGAAAACCCGCAGGTGATTAAGACACCGGTGGTCCGTAATGGAAAACAATCCACTCTTGGATATCAGCCGGATATCTGGAAGGCGTGGAAATAAGAGTGCCGGTAGCTTTTTGACCGAGATAATTCAAGTCGAACTCACGTGAGATAAAGCAAATGATTTAGCTGAAAGGCAATTAAATGACATTCAATTTTGACAGAGAATTTCAATCTATGATGCAAGTGCATGATTTAAATACCGTGATTCTTTTAGGACATTTGAATCCGGATGGCGATGCTGCCGAATCGGCGATGGGACTTGCACATTATATAAAGGTAAATTATCCGCAGTACAAAGTGCTGCCATATCTGGCAGATACGTTGGACAAAGGACCGAAGAAGCAGGTAAAACTGGATAAGGTATTCAATCCGTTTGAGAAGCCGGATGTAAAAGAAAAATATGCTGTTATTGTATGTGATACTGCAGTTTTAGCAAGAATGATCGGCAGGGAATACTACGAGGGTGCAGAAGCAAGTATAGTAATTGATCACCATGCTTCTAATGAAGGTTACGGAGATGTAAACTATACAAAAATTTCGGAAGCCTGTGCAGAGAATGTTTATTACATTTTGAATCCGGTTAAGTTGAAGCACACAGTCGATTGCGAAGCGAATCCAACTGCAGCAGACTATATTTATATGGGTATCCTGCATGATACAGGGTGTTTTACCAGAGCGAAGGAGGAGCTGTTTCAGACAGGCCGTAAAATGGGAAATGATGGATAAGAACCCGGCAATAGACGCAACACTTCCAAAGTACAAAGCAGAAGAACGGGAAATCTGGACAGCGGAAATGCACAGAGAATGGAGGATGCGTCTTATAACAGGGAAAATCTCAATCCGCAGATGAAGGGTGCAGATGATGACCAGACAGCAAACACGGTGGCTGTTCCGGAAGGTGTGGATGCGGAACTTTTGATGAAGGTTCTGGGAAATCCGGAGATGGCAGTGTTACTGACGAATCTGGCGAAGAGCTTGAAGAGGTAAGAGAAAATGTAAGATCTGTTGGCTTTGGGAAAAATCCTAAGGGTGACAGATCTTTTTTATGTTTTATTCAGCTTTGGATATCACAAAAAAAGACGTGGATAGTTATATAAGAGAGTTTCCGATTGCAATATTTAAATATTATTATGAATTGAGGTTGGATGATGTATTTGCATAAAGATGATAAGGAATTGTTGAGGGATATTATTGTAACGGTATCAGAGCGAACGGGCATAGATGAAAGTATCGTGGAAAAAGATTATTATGTGACAATGATATTAAAAGAACTTGTACAGAGAAATCCTAATGTGGTGTTTAAGGGTGGAACATCCCTTTCCAAGGCTTATCATGCTATAGACCGTTTTTCAGAGGATATTGATATTACATTTGAAGAACATTTGAGAGAAGCCAGAAGAAAGAAAATCAAATATCAGTTATTACAACCAATTAGCGAAGATTTAGACTTAGCAATTGATAATTGGAAGTTTATTGAAAGCGATAAGGACTATAATCACTATGATTTCTTATATGATTCAGTTTGCTCAGAAGATAAAAGAGGTCTGCGACCATATGTGAAGCTGGAGACAGCATTGATGTCGTATTCTTATCCAACAGAAGAAAAGGAAATTACAAGTATAATATTTGATTGTCTCGCAACAGAAGAAGCGGAGATTTTGAGAGACTATGGGTTAGAACCATTTAAGATGAAGACACAGGCACTATCCAGAACAATTATAGATAAAATTTTTGCTGTATGTGATTATTATATGGT
>ERZ773104.1746-NODE-1746-length-27217-cov-6.415433_pt1 | contig 27217 bp, 30 predicted proteins | sample MGYA00511920_ERZ773104 | MGnify/ENA primary metagenome ERZ773104 (study PRJEB29015, sample SAMEA2737857) | human gut metagenome | biome: human gut; feature: human-associated habitat; material: faeces | place: China | collected 2012 ...
TAGGATTTATTTATTTTTTATTATTATCACTATAATATTATATAATTAAAAAGAAAAGATATTCCATATACTCTATATAGAGTATATGGAATAAATAAATATTATTGAAGTTTTACATTTGTTTTTAAATCTACAGTAGCGATATTTTTATCTGACCCTGATTCAATATTCCACTCTGGATTAGATTCAACAACTTCTATTTCTTTTGTTTTAATTTCTTCATATGCATAATTTATATCATGAACCTCTACAACATCACATAGTTTGATTGCTTGTATGTCTGATTTTCCATCTTTGGAACAATCCATACGTATGAAAATGCATTTCATTTGGTCTTGTTTAGACATACCATATCTAACCATGTTTGTTGAAATTTCTTTTACTAAACCCCTAACAATTGTGAATACTTCTTTGTGTTCTTTATCAAACTCCCTTGTTAATAAAGACACTTTATCCCCTTCAGTAATACAAGTAGTTTCTGTCTTAAGATCATCATCAGTGAAATTGCCAAGATGTAATCTTAATTGAGCTAATTCTCTTACCTCATAGCGAACTACCTCTCCGTGATTGTAAATCATGTTTATTAAATTGCCTCCTTAAATTATTTCTTATTTATAATATTGTCTTCAATGGAAAGGATAGCATCCAGTAATTTCTGAAGGTTCTTTTCAATATTAGTATAGAAAGATTTCTCTTCAAATACTGATTGATCGTAATTATCCATTCCAAGAATATTTTTTACAAAATAATACATAAAGCAATAATCAGGAAGCTTTTCGATATCTAATCTAGCAACGTTAATATATTTTGTATAAGCAATAATAATTCTCTTAGAGTCTTCAGCATCACATCCAATATGTCTAGAAATGATAAATGGTAATTTTCTTAAAGAATCTACAATTCTATTACTTTTCGCATATTTATCTTCATATGGAATACAAACTCTATTATCAAACTTGTCTAATTCAATCTTTTTAGCTCTAAGTTTTCCAGTTTTAACAGCTTCGATTAATTTGTTATAGTTTCTTGCTTCTTCATAAGAATCGATAAATTCTAATAAAGCTTTAGCCTTTTCTGGATTTTTATCTTTGATCTTTTCTGCAATTTTCGGGAATTGCAGAATCTTATGTCTTACATCCATATTAGTTTCAGATGTAATAGATTTAGATAAATCTTTAAATGCATTATCTACTGATGTATTTAAATCGAAATATACTTTATTTTGATAAGTATCTTGAATAATCTCATCAAAGATAGATTTAGTAATAACTGATCTTACATCTTTAATCTGTGCTTTGGATAAACTCTCCATAGAAATAGATGCAATGCTTTCATCCACGAATCTCTTAAATGATGGTGGTAATGCATTATATACAGAGAAGTCTTCTCCTTTTCTATATCTATCGAATACTTTTCTAAAAGTAACGAAATCTTCTTTAGATGCTTTTACTGGTAAAGATTCTTTAAGTTCTTCATCAGATATCTCTAAGTTTCTAATTTCATCGTCACTCATATTTAATAAATTATCAAATCCAGAAGTATCTAAATCAATATTAGTCAGTGGTTCGATCTCTGTAGGAACCGGTTTCTTTTCTCCTGTCATAGGATCTACATATGCTGTTACTGTTTCTGATTCATAAGCATTTGGATCTTCCGGTACTCTCTCATTAGTATCTTTATTAGAAGGAAGATTTTCAATCTTTTTATTATCTTCTGATCTACTTTCTTCTAATTTCTCTGCAATTTGATCTACTTGCTCATCTGTTAATTGTAAAACTTTCTTTATTGTAGATTTTCTTCCATCTCCAGTTGCAAGTACTTTTAAATTTTCGTTATTCATTTTTATTATCCTCCTGAATAATTATATCGTATACTTCAATTTTAGCATCCTCATCTAGAATAACAGGTACTATATATGGTATATCTTTAAATGAAATTGGTTTGAATGTACCCATAATCTTTTTAATACTATCTGATATTTCTTGTAATATTTCATCTGGTAAAGAAGCCCCTTCTATTCGAGTTGTATCTCTAAATTCTGTGATTATATTAGGTGTATGTCTTTTCTTCAGTTTCTTTTTCTGTCGTTTGTTCATTTGTTCCACCTCGTAGTCTTTGTAGTAAATTATAAAGAGTTAATATTAGTAGTTTTAGAGTAATTCAAATAATATTCGGGTGGTCTGTATACGACCAATTCATTTTTCTTCATAAAATATAACCTCTATTAATTTTGCGGAAAACTTAAAGTAGGACATACATCAGATTGTAATGCAAATCTAATATCCATAATGATTCTACTGCTGTGGTTATTGATAAACGGTACTACAAAATTAGAATAAAAATATTCATTGTCAGGTAATACCGATCTTAAAAAATCAGCTTTCTGAGGTTCTGTTTTATATACGCCAGATATGTATTCGTGTAATGTAATAGGAAATTGGCATATACTTTCTACAATCTTAGGTATATATGCATGAATAGCTGCTAATTGAGGATCGTTGTCGTATATCTTTTTAGCATAAGTTATACTGTTATTTTTAACTTTTTTATCCTCATCAAAACTAAGAATCATTTTATATATAGAATCTTTTTCTCTATAAATATAAGAGATAAAAAATCTTGATATATATTTAGTGAAACTTGATACAAAGAATTCATACATTATAGAAGCTAATGTATAAATATCTACATTATCTGTGGTGATAGGCATATCTAAATCATGGAATCTACATATTCTTTCTATGATAATTCCATATGTCTGATCTCTAGTTACAAATATCTGATTATCTTGTCCATACTGATCAGCTAATTCTTTAAACTGATATTCATATGAAGTAACCAAATTAGTTAAATTTAATTCATATTCTCTGTATTTATTTTCAAGATTATTCTCTAATACAGAGAATACCATATCAGGATCAAAGTTCTGTAATACAGCACCTAATTCTCCTTCTGTAATAATTGTGTAATCGTTACTATTGCTCTTGAACGCCATCTTTATATCCCTCCAAAAAGTTTTCAGGTAAATCCATAATTAATTTTACTTTTTCTAAAAATTCTTTTTTATTATCTTCATTTAAAACATCTTTGATTTGATTTATTGATGTTGATATTACTCTTATATAATCTTCTATAGGATATAGTACTTCTTTAGCATACTGACCCAATTCTTTTTTCAAATCATCAATATCAGAAATATATCCCAAGTCATGAGTTTCACTATATATTCCGGCTATTTCTGCGCAGAAATCGGAATTTAAAATATCTTTAATAGCTCTATTATGTAAATATAAATGCATACCAGATTCACCTTTTGCGATTATAGTTATTTTTTGATTAATCGCTAAATCGTATATGGAAGAATTGATATTTACAATACCAAGTTCTTTCCATATTTCGTTCATCATTTTTCTTTTATCTTCATGAGATATTCCGTCCATTTTTACGTCTTCAGCTTCATGCTTAAAATGATTATTATATTTCAGTATACTCTGTATATCAGAAGCTGCTGCTATTCCGAGTTCATATAATTCAACACGTTCTACAGTTAATAATTGATAAGTACAGTTGGTCTGTTTTTCTAATGATTTTTTATCTTCTATCATTACAGCACAATAATTATTTAGTAATAGCTCGAATAATACAAATTTCGGTTCGGAACTTGTATACCAAGTTGCGGTTTTTCTATTACAGCCGCTATCGCTTTTATAAATGGTATATAACCCTATTTTACTTCCCATAGATTTTCTCTCCTTATTTATTTTAAATTATAATATGGTTTAATTATCCATAAATAATTACCCCATAGATATTAATATCTATGGGGTATATTTTAATATTTCATACTATATATTTTACTTAATCTTTCTTCTTCTACTAACTTTTGTTTAGTTAATGGATCTACTTGAAAATCATCATAATAATCATCAAATACATCCTGCGGAATAGAATAAGCTTGTCCTAATATTGGAAGATCGTCTGGATCTATATGGTATTTTTCGATATAAGCTTGCTGACCAACTTTAGTCTGTAATAACCTATTTACAGCTTCTTGGTCTTTAGCTTTTTCTTGCGCTCTCCATTCATCATATAGTACAGCTTTATTAGAAGATAGTACGTCTAATTGCTCTTGAACCATATCAGATTCTTCATTAATAGCTTCAGATATATCTGTATAGTTATTATCAATATCAATTCTATCTTCATCATCTTCATCTGTATGTATAGTTACTTTCTGTAAACCATATCTTTCAGTAAGTTCTTTTCCTTCATACCATACATACATAGCCATTAGATAAGAGAATATCTGGTCATCGTGTCCTTGAGCAGTATGCTCAATTCTACCATTCTTCTTATATTCCAATGTACGTAATTCTGCTAATATCTTAGGAGATAAGAATTTAGATTTATGGTTATCTACTCTTTCTCTTAATATCTGCATTAACAGATCTCGACTATTCTTTGTTTCATCGAATCCGTATACTTTACATTTCTGAGTATGTTTTATAGTTTGATTCATTCCACCAAACGTTCGTTCCTCAAATGTTCTATCTTTGATTTCATAATATAGATTACGTTTTATTTTGGTTTCTTTTAGTGTTGATAATACAGAAGCACCAAAACCACCATTTCGCTCTACATTTACTATAGCATTAGGCATAAATTTAACTACCAATTCATATAGTAAATGGGCTAAATCATTAGTAGATATATAGTTACAGTTAAAGTCTCCTACTACATCTGTAGTCTTACTATCTATAATAGTTACAGCAGAAGAGTCCCTACTATAGCCACCAGAAACGTCGACACCTATAATAGGAGGATAATGAGGATCTTCTATCTGTTTATAAAGATCAATAGCGAATCCTTTTCTTAATACTATTCTTCTAATAGGTTCTCTTACCATAGTAGCAATAAGCTCAAGGTCATTAGGATCGAATGGAGAATTATCAGATGTAAGAGACCACTCAAGTAAAACTTCACGTCTGATAGCAGCCCAATCTTTCTTAAGATCTCGAACCATTTCTTTGAAGTACTGTTCAGAAGAACCTAATTGTTGATAAGTAAATCTTATATAGAAGAAAGAAGAATCCGTATTAGCTTCAGCAACTTCTTTTAATTGTTGCGGAGTATAATCATAGAATTCTTCTAGGAATGGTGTAGCAGAGTTTCTTGTTTCATAAGCATCCATTCCTTCATCGGTACTTAAATCGCCAGGTGTTGTTGTTATAAGAATACCATATGGTGCATGATTCTTTTTAGCATTCTCTGATGCTGTCTTGTATGCAGGAGTAGCAGCTTGGTATATAATCTTATTATATACAATAAATGCATACTCATCATACCAGTGCATAGGCATAGTACAACCACGACCAAGGTTATTAGCAATAGTCTTACTTCTAGCACTAGGTTTAGTAGTGATCTTGTTATTATTTATAATATGAGTAATTGTCTCTAATGTATTAGATGCTCTTAATTTTGTACCATCTTTACCATATTGATTTGCAAATTGTAAATATGTAGGAAGAGCAGCTCTAAGTATCTTTAATCTCTGTAAGTTCATTTTAGAGTCATCATGTTTCTTATTCATAAACATGATTTCTGAGTTGGTAGTTCTAAAGTTAAATACCCATAAATACCAACATAATGCAGCCATGGTTTTACCATGCTGACGAGGTAGTTCCAAAAAAATATTCCAGTTATTTAATAAGCAAAAAGATAATGCTAAGTTTCCTCTATGTAATTTATATCTTACACCAGAGTTAGCAGCACCACCTTGATCTGGAATACGTATTACTTCTCTAATAAAATACCAATAGTTATGTGCACATTCGTTAAGCACTTTAGCTTTCATATATTGCGGAAGTCTAGGATCCCTTGGATCTACTCCTATCAAGTCTCTATCATATAACGCAAGGAAAAATCTATTATTAACTCGCCCTTGTTGTTTTAATTGAAAATGCATATCCATGAAACTTTGATTAGTAGTAGATGTCTGATAATATATAGTAATAGGTTGTACTTGTTGTTTCTCAGCAGGTATTACCAATTTACATCATCTCCTTAATCAATATTACAGTGTTGTTTTAGACAAAAAATAAAGAGCATACGTAAGTTGGTATAATTAGAGAGAGCTAGTAATACTAGCTCTCTCTTTGTTTTTAAAAGAAACCAAGCTCTCGGCGCATAATATATCTGTCTACAGATACTAGTGCGCCATTATTTTTGTCCCAGCAATCCCAGTCATCTATCCAGGATTGTAGTATTTTTATTACTCCTTCAGGATACATATATCCATCGGAATTTGTATATTCGGTTTCATAATCAGGGAGGTATCTCCCTTCTTGGTCTATTTTTTCAAGTATGAACTTAAGTTCATCCTTGTCAGACCATGTGCGGTCTTTCCAACCACTACACGAGTCTATAAAAATATAAACATTATTCCCGTTTTTTAACACGGAAATCATCTCTTCAAGCATTTCTTTGGTTCTTACTGTGTATTTCATAAGTTACCTCTTTCTACCTACGATTGGTCACGTAGGATTTATTTATTATTTTTTATTATTATCACTATGATATTATATAATTAAAAAATAAAGATATTGCGAGTATCGTAGAAAAAATAAAGAATATACGTAAATTAGTATAATTAGAAGAGAGCTAGCATTACTAGCTCTCTTCTAATTTATTTTTTATTATTCTGAGCTTATATTCAATCTCAGAATAATACCGGTCATACACCGGTTTTATTTCCCACCACATAGCGTTGCAGGAATATTTCCTAAAAATATCTTTTAATTTTTCTAAATCCCCTTCCTGAGGGTCTTCTAATAATGCAGAAGCCTCCTCAGAAAATCGGTCTATTAAAAATTCATCCATACCAAATAAATTGTACATTTTGTGCCTCTTTCTACCTACTTATTTTAAAAGTAGGATTTATTATTATTTATCACTATAATAATATACACTCAAAAAAAAACGATTTTACGGAGTATTGTAGAAAAAAGAAAGCAAGACTTATCGTCTTGCTTTCATCAACTTCAATTGAAGCTTTTTATTCTTCAATTGAAGTTTCCTTACTGTCAGTAAGGAAATAATTGTAGTAACTATAATAGTTACTACAATCCCACCTAAACGACCAAAAAGGCCGTCTCCTAGTAACCAAAACAGTATCCCTGCTATTACAACAGCAAGGATAATATTGTTTATATTTTCGATTTTCTTATTGAGCTTTTTCATAATAAAGCCCTCCTTTTCTTTAGTATATTTCTTAGATAATATGTAATCATTTTTCCTAGTATTTACAAATGTAGGAACTTCTAGATTCATATTTACATTTTCATCTTTAGGAAATATCTGTATCATATTATTCTTCCTCTCCAATATATTCTTTATAATCTTTTCCGAATTCGATTTCACACGCTATATCATATAGCATATCATTATATTTCTCCCATTTCTTAGCATAATATAATTTCGCTGAATCATCTTCGGATAATCCTTCTATATAGCATTCAGTATCTCTTCCTGGGATTAATTCTTTGCAATTGGTAGGTCTTTTATCAAACTTTAAATCGCACCCATTTTCGGTTAAATGACAGCATACTAGTACAAATTCGTTATATCCATAATCAACCGTAAGATCCTGATTTCTGAAATTCTTAATCGAATAACTGAGTATATTGGCCCACACTCCTGCTATTTTCTCTTGATCTTCTAATGATAAATTATCTGGATCTTTCTCATCAATCATTATTACATTTCGCTTTGCTTCTTCAAGAGTCAATTTTCTTCTCATTGGTCTTAAATAATAATATGATTCATAGCCTGATTCTTCATCTCCCTCCCAGCAGTCTATAGATATATTCCCAACTTCTAATATAAATTTCTTCAACTCTTCTTTCGTCATTTCATGATCAAAAAGATCATCCGGGACGTATTGTCCCGGCATTCTTCTACAACAAATTCCTCTGCATTTGCTACAAATTTCTCTGTTCTCGTTATTCTTCATAATTAACCTCTCCTCTTTTATATCTTCCATTATATTCATCTATTACGTAATTATTTAAGTAATATTCATCATCATCAGAGAATATGAACTTAATAGTTAAAAATTCCTGAATATGAAATGTATCTAATGCTACATCATCAAAATCTATAAAATCTATTTTATCTATAGATCTTACAAAATCTTTCGTAAGATCACAACTTGCGAAATAATACGTATCTGTTTTTAATTCGCTTCTTTTTTCAGTTAATATGGTTTTATCATATTCAAAGAAATGATTTTCAGTATCTCCACAAAAACCAAATAATACAGATTTACCAATTCTAGAAGCAGTCATTTTAAACTCTTCAAGAAAATCATTCGCTCCTTCTAAATATTGACGCATTATACTATCTGGTAAGTTCTCAAATTTGACTGTAACTTCTATAGATTTTAAATATATCATATTTAATCCTCCTTCTTAAGAATAGTATTATTAAATTTATCAATTACTTCAGGTTTAATATCAATTTTAGTACCATCTGTAAATAATAAACTTATGTCTATAATTTTAGATAAGTTTAGTTCTGGATCTTCATCGTCTCCAGTATAAATATAGAATTCTGTAATTTCATTTATATCTTCACAAAATGATTTATTTAATTTATCTATAATTCCTGGAAAAGACTGTTCGTCTAATAATTCAGTTTCAAATAATATCTTTGTCTTATCATTTGAATCTATATATCCTGCATAGTCAAAGAAATCAAACTGTAAAGATTTTTTACTTTTACTGGATTTAAACGTATATCCTCCTGGAGATATAATACAATGCTTATCTTTATCAATCTCTCTATCCATTTGTAATACGAAGATCATTCCATCTACATACGGTTCTTTCTTCTTTTCAATGCATTTCACACTACCTTCCTGTAAACGTTTAATTTCTGATGGTTTAGGTTTCATTTCCTCATCATCATTAAATAAAAACATAGATACGTTGTTCATAAATTAAATTCTCCTTTCTAGATTAAAGTCTCACTAGTATGATATACTAGTGAGACAATATTTAATTATAATTTATTACCATTTTCATCTACGTGATAAATAGGATTAATAAATCCATCAATTGCATCATCAACGTCATCTTTGAATTTTGGATTATAATCCAATTCTACATTCATATATTCTTGTGGTTTTTCCATAAAGAATAAATCCATCATACCAGGTTTATTTTTCTTAAATGTAATTGGTTTGAATAACTGTTTCTGTATATACTGATAATTCAATGATGTAGTGATACTTGGATTCTCTTTTAACGCTGTATCAAGAGTTACGATCTTGTATGGTTCATTTGGATATTCCCACTCAGGTTGTAACATAGAATCTCCTAAATCATCTGTGACTCTACGTAACTGATTTGATATAAGTACTTCGCAATGAACCGCATCTGTATCAAGTCCACCCTCAATAATAGTATTAATAAATCCTTGTGTAAATAATCCGATATCATTTTTATACTCTTTAATAATAGCTTGTTTATCAAGAGTAGCTTTGCATCGCTCAAGAGTTGCAGATAATCCATTATTTGTAATATTGACCATAAATAAATGAATTCCCATAATATCAGAGAAATCAATTATATACTGATCATCTACAAGTTTCTGATTATCCATTACTTTTCTTAACTCTGGGGAAATATATAAGTTGTCTAAATCCTCTGTTTTGATAAGAATGGTATTTCCATCAGGATCCATTACATTGAAAGTAGTTATACATGAATTATAATCAAACTCATCATATTCTGATTCCTGATAAATATCATCTGACGATATAATAAGTTTCCATTTCTTTGGAACGAAATCATCCATAATCATAATCATATTCCAGTTTACAGCAAAAATATCTTTGAATTCTGGAACCCAGTTTAACGCTTTTACATTTGTCTCTAATAAGTGCTTAGCAGACAATAATCGCTGGGTTAATACTGAAGACAATAACTCTGATGCCATACATCCTGGGTTAATATCTGCATTCGTATATGCCAAATCCCCATAGCATCTATAACAAATTCCTTCTCCTCTAGCATGTGAAGCACATGTTTCCGGAGATCTGAAATATAAAGTCTTTCCTATAAGATTTACATTATCTCTTTCTGGATGTGGAGATACTTTATATTCCATTCCTTTTGGATTAAATCTGAAATATCTATTTTTGAATCTTACTAATACTTTCATATCTTTAATAAATATTGGTAAGAATCTTTTTGAATTACAAACATATTTCGGGTTTGGATGAATTTTAGCGTGCATATTATTTAATCTTAATTTTCTAGAAAATGCTCCAGATTGTCCTACATTCTCTTTATTTAAGATCTGTGCTTGTCTTGCTGCACTACTATCAATAGTATAATATTCAGGTTTTGCTACACCCTCTTGCATATAGTTTGTATCAAGGTCGATACTAAAGATACTTCCATTACCATCAGGCTTAGTAGCAATATTACAAATCATTTCCCTGAACTGTTTTGGGTTAACACCTTCTCTAGCTCTGAACGAATCCCTTAAACAATGCTCAGAATCAGGCGCTTTTATTACTGCAATTAATTTGTTTGTCATATCCATAGCGGCATCTTTCTTGTCTTCCAACGGATATTGTACCGTAGAAAAATGCAATGTATCCCATGCTACTTGGGACTTCTTCATCAAATCAATAGTATCTTTTTCATTTATAGTATTGATAAGATAATAAGCAAAGTCATCAATATACATAAATTTATATATTGTCTCATCAATCATTTGATTCATATCACAGTTATTAAAATCTCTTCTGTGAATATCAATGAATTTAAAATCAATATAATCTTTGATAGAATCCTGTGTGATGCAATCATCAAAGAACAAGAAATTACTTGTTAAAGAATCTCCGGCTTGCAAAGGTAGTTTCCACATAATAAGATTAAGCATATAATCAAATATAGATAATCTAATTTGTACATTATCCATAAATGTAATATACACTATCATATCATGAACTTTTTTCTGCTCAATACCATCAGCAATGATATTATAAATCCAAGTAAAATGAGAATCAATATTCTCTTTACTCAAATTAGAAGTGTTAATACTGATTGCTCCAGTATTAACTAGCGGTACATATTCACCATAATTTTCATAGTGTGTCAGATCATCAATTATCAAAGGTTGTATCTCATTAAATCGAGATTGAATCTTTGATATAAATGGCTCCGGATTTAAAAGATCATTAAATAATTCGTCCATAAGTTCTAATCCTCCCTATTTATACTTATTAAGTTGTAGAACTGTATGTATTTTTCAAAATCCTATAACTTAATTATTTTTATAATATATCAATAAAACAAATAATGAGAGTAAGTGGAAATTAATCCACTTACTCTCATATCTTTCGTTGATTATTATTGAAGGTATTTTACTTATCAGAATTACTTATATGTTTATATTAATTATTGGCCAACACGTTCAGCTCCGCCAGCTTTCATAAAGGATGCTGGAAGAACTTTCTTATCAGATGCAGGATGTAAGAATTCCTGCTGAGCCTGCTTAGCAAGTCTCTCAGCTTTATTTCCATATTTCTGCATAATCTTTGCTACACATTCTTTCTGTTTCTGGCGAAACATAACAGATTTAGCGTATAATGGATCATTAGCTTCTTTAGCAAGATTAAGAGCCATAATCTTTTTACGTCTAGCAAGGTCGTCCTGTCTATTAAGACGTACGATGGTTTTCTTAGAGATCTTACCTTCCATAACAAGTTCTTCTCCAACTCCATTCGGTTTACAGAACTCTTCAATTTTCTCCTGAGGAAGATGAGAAACTTCATCATAAATAAGAGCTTCAATAACTAAATCTTTCTGATCTTCATCAAATGTATTTTCTAAAGTAATCTTTTCAGAACCTGTATCAAATAATGACATGATATTGTCCTCCTTGAATTCATAATCTTTTATTTTTAGAATCATAACTTTAACAAGCCATTTTTACACATATGTTCTTATTTTAACCTTATACTAGTTTTAATGATATATTATCTTTGCGAACACATAAGAATAATTCTAAAAGAAAGGAAGATATTTAAATGGTTAATTCAGCAGTAGATAATTCAGTTGGTGTTAAGAGATATATGCAGCAAATGCATACAGTAATGTCTTTAATATATCCAAGCCTAAATAATCAGGAGATAAAAGATGCTATTGATTATTCTGTAAAGAAAAGATTTGTTGATACCAAATGCAAGATAGTTAATAACTATAATAAGAAAGAACACGAGATGTTATTATCAGAGTTTACAAATTATATAGCATCTCAGCAACCAATATGTACTCCATCTGGAGTAATGTTTATGAGACATGGAACAGTTCCTAATCCTTTAATAGAAATGATTAGAGGATTTATGGAAATGCGAGGTGTTCATAAAGCAGAAATGTTTAAGTATCCAAAAGGATCTGAAATGTTTGTGAAATATAATCTATTGCAATTACTTGATAAAATTGACTGTAATGGAATATACGGTGTACTTGGTCAATGTCAAGCAATGTTTTATAATATCTTTGTAGCAGAATCCATTACTACAACAGGTAGAGAACTCATTAGTACAGCAACTATGTTTTTCGAAAGCTTTCTATCTAATAACGTTAAATTTGCTTCTCTTGAAGAAGTTGTATGGTTTATCGATAATGTAGTAAGCGAAAGAAAAGAAAGAAGATATAGAGATTGTGATATATTAGATCACAATATTTCTAAAGAAGAATGTTTCAATAAAATTGTACTTACTATAGGTGATTATAAGCAAGGATTAATAAAATGGTTACCTGATGAAATGGATTTACAGATTATATGGGATATTATTAATAGACTTGATCAAGAAGATATAAATAGACTGTATTACAAAAATAACCTTTATGAGTTCATGGATAATGCATCAATGACGAATGCATTATTAATTTTATTGGAAAAATTAGATCAACCGTTTATGGATCCAAACGAACCACCAAAAGAAATCAAAGTAGAGATAGATACTTTAGTAGATATCTTGAAAGAGTTTGTATACTTTAAATATCAATATATGGATAAAGTTGATAGATGCGATAATATGATTAAAAATATTGCTGGTATCTCTGATACAGATAGTGCTATTATTAGTCTTGAAGCTTGGTTCAGATTCGGTCTTGAGAAATGTAAAGGTCACAAATTCAAAATCTTAAATGAAATAGATAATCCAGTATTAGGAGAAACTAAACCTATTGAAGAAGATTATGAAGATTATGATTTCATTAATGATGATATTGTAATCAGAAAAAGATTAGTAAATCCTAATAAGCAAACTGGTTCTGATAATTTAAGATATTCATTAGTTAATATTATGGCTTATATAGTAGGCGCTTTGGTAAATGATTATATGGTAGAATATACTAAAGCTAATCATTCTTATGGAGAAGATAGAAAATGTCTTATCTATATGAAAAATGAGTTTCTTATGAAAAGAGCATTATTAACAGAAGGTATGAAGAACTATGCATCTAAACAGGAACTTCAGGAAGGTCATAAAGTACCGGAAGAAGAAAGTATGGATATTAAAGGATTACAGATTAGAAAAGTAACTTTAAATAAATCTATACAGTCAGCTTTATCTAAGATATTATATGAAGAAATACTTGATACAGATGTAATAGATCAAGTTAGAATTATAAAGAGATTGGCAATATTAGATAAAAAGATATTTAGATCTCTTAATAATGGAGAAAAAGAATTCTACAAACCAGTAAATGTAAAATCTATGGATCATTATGACGATCCTATGGGTATACAAGGTATAAAAGCTGCAGTTATATGGAATGATATTAAAGATGATGGTCTTGAAGGATTCGACTTAACAGCTAGAAATAGTATGGATATTGTAAAAGTAGTTGTAAATGAAGAAACTATAGAAAAAATAAAAGATACTTATCCAGAAACATACGAAAAGATAAAGAATGTATTAAAGGATACAAGTATTTTTAAAGGAAAACCTACAAGTAAAGGAAATGAATTTACATCATTAGCAATACCGTTAGATGTAGCAGTACCTAAATGGGTTGTAGAGTTTATTGATTATACAACTATTATAAATGACAATATTGGTAACTTCCCACTTAAGTCTGTAAATATTCAGACTAACGGAAATAATAATATTCCATATAGTAATATAATGAGTATTTAATAAAAAATAAAATTCAGGCAAAAGCCTAGGGAGAAGCTTTAAGCTTCTCCCTAATTTCGGCCTAACGGAACCTCTTCGGAGGTGTTAATTTAAACACCTCGTCATCAGTCCACGTTGGTGCTGCCCAATCGGAGTCTGCATCCGGAGATGGAAAGTGGTGTTGAACCACTACTCCTATGATATCTCCGTCAGCATTATCCAACGGTAACGCCTGTACGTCAATGTCGTCTGGCCAAGCCAGAGCATCTACGTCCAGCATAAAAATGCTGTCTGTCTTAGCTTTCTTTAAAATGTTTCTCATAATGTCAAGCCTTCTCATAACTACCTCTTTCTACCTATATTTATTATATAGGATTTATTATTATTTTTATTATTATCACTATAATATTATATGATCAAAAAATAAAGATATTACGCGTATCGTAGAAAAAAGAAAGCTATCCAATGGATAGCTTTCTCGTTTTTTAATCTGTTAATTCTCCGTATTCTTGTGCTTTTAAAAAATCGATATTATTTTTATAGCTTGCTCGAAATACTGCAGCAATGTGCTCTTTTAGTATATATCTTATGATGTTTTTATTTGTTATTTTATCATAAGATTCTTCGCTAGATAATTTTACAGTTTGTAAACCTTTAAATATTAAATAATTGTCTTCATCTTTTATTTTAAGTAAAAACGGTAACGGTATAATTCCCTCATCAGGACAGTTTTTAGGAGATAAAATATACTCTATCCTTTTGCGTGGCTTACAAAAAACATCGTGTGGCATAACTCCGTATGGTGAAACCATAGAAAATGCCTGTCCTGGCTTATCATCTATAATCGTATTATTTTTTGAATCCTTTTCCATAATTTTCGTCCCCTTCTTTGACATAATATTCATAAATAAACTTTCCATTCTTCCACACCATTACATGTGCTCTTTTATCTTCATATTTAGTTCCAGCCATTATTCTATCTCCGTTTCTATCTTCATCTTCATAAAGAATTTCTCTTCCTTTCATATCATAAGTTCTTTCAGAGTATAAGTCTTTAGTATTCTCTTGAATTTGAGTTAAAGGTTCATCCATAAAATATTCTTCTGATGAACCTCTCGCTATGTATCTTTGATATGTACGAGTTAATACTATTTCTCCATCTACTCTTTTTTCATATTTCTGTATCAGGTTATTGTCATCGTACTGATAAGATTCTTCTACTCCTTCTGGAGATTTATAATATATAAGATTTCCATTATTATCATATCTATGAGTTAAGTCTACAGATTCATAATCGTGAGTAATTATATTATATTTATACCAATTACCAAGATTATCGTTATACATGAATTCTTTATTTTCAGTATCAATCTTAAATTCATATCCAGTAGAGTTTTTATATTCTTTAATAAGAATACGTTTTCCATCTGCAAGATAATAGAATGTGATCCATTCTTCTACCCCATTCTTCCATTTTCTATATAGTTTAAAATTTACTGGATCTATTTTCTGAATAACTAAATCTGGATTCTTTAAATCCAAAACAGCATAGAATGATTTAATCATATTTATCTCCTTTGTGCCCTAATTATTATTTAAAAACTTTGAGGGGTAGGTCTGTATAGATTATCACTATCGCGAATATCTTGCGATTTTTGTATAGCTCTTTTATTTCTCGAATTAATATAAACTGCATCGTCTTTTGTAACTTTTTCGTTTTTTCTATTTGTCCCAGTTTTTAATTTTGCTATAGCCTTGTCTTGTTTATCTAATCTTTTGAGTATTTCAAGTAATAATTCCCTATCGCTATATTTCGAATAATCCATATTATCGTATTCCTTTCAAATAATTTAATACTTTATCAGATAATTCATCATCTTTAAAAGCTATTATTTTTTCTTGTAAATCGGTCGCAGGTAAATCTGATATAAAATAATTGAATAAACTTTTGTTTTCTAATAAGAATCTATCAGAAAAATCTATTCCGTTTATTATTGATATAGATTTACATTTGGATATATCTATAATATCTTTATGACCATTGCTTTCTATAGCTATGATTTTATTAGTTTTATATTTAAATCTAAAAGCCACTTTAAATATTTTATTTTTGTATACAATATCAAACCCCTCTGGAGTATACTGCTTTTCCCATTTAACCCCATCAGAATCTCTATATGATACTATATGTGCTATATGATTATAAGCATATTCCTGTTTATAATTTGATACAGCATTAGATGCAAGCAAGAATGAGCAATTATAATATATAAGGTTACCCTGTCTATCATATTGCTCAAAACATGCTCCGGTTTTTAAATTTCTATTATGGTAATTTACACCTTCTTTCTTTACAAATTCCTTCAATCCGTACTTTCCCTCTCCCTTTAACATTTATACTTCCTTCTTTCGTGTTTAATTAATCTAAATTGCTAACGCATATTTAGCATTTTCTTCTTTAGATCTTCTCATACATATTATCCCATAGTCTTCCTGAATAGTATTAGGGACCGACTTTGGTTTTTCATCAACATCTTTTGAAGGTGTCGAAGCACTTTTGTCTGTAGCATCAACAGTAAAATTATTAGCAAAGTATTCGTTAACCATTGATTTGAATATTTCTGTTTTAGTAAACACTTCAGGATCAATCATATAATTAAATACAGCTTCCGTTACTTTAATTGCTAATTTTTCGTTTGCTTCTACATCCAGTGTTCCTACATATCCTCTAAGCATCTTTCTTGCAATTAATCTAGGTTGATCGATGATAAGAAATGATCTGGCATTTCTATTTAATACCATTGGTATTAAAGTTTCTCCTCTTTCTGCAGCCTGCTTTACATACTCTTCATCTGTTAAATCATCTCTATTATTACTACAATAAGGCATTACTAATACTTTATCTGACATCTGATTATATTCATTAGAGCTAACTATTAAGCATGGCCTATTAGCTTTCCCAATTAAAACAGAACCAGAATCAGGAAGTATATCTTGATCTAATGAGCAATAATGAAGATCCCATCTTCTAATAACTGGTTTAGAAACAATGTCACTTTTTAAATATTTCGTATTATCCATAATATAATACTCCTTTCTTTTATTTTCACATATATGATATATATAACTCATAAAAATAATAAACTGAAAATAAGCTATTCAGTTAGCTTGCTTTCGTCATTAATTATATTTTATATATCCATATGAATAGGTATAATAATCGTTATCTATAGCTTTATTAAAATATTTGACAAAGCTGCATTTATCCTCTTCTACTTCTATAGAATAGCCAAAAGCATCACGAAAAGTTTTTGTATACAAATCGTATTGAACTTCATAGTTGAGTACAATTGATTTAAAGTCTTCGGCTGATATTTTTCCGCTTTTCCAGAGATTGTCCAAATATTCTATCGTTTTATTTATATAGTCTAATAATTCTTCTTCGGCTTTCAGTACAATAGAATCAGATATCCAGCCAAAATTTTCACACACATTAATATTACGATAACGTTCCATATGAAGCATAATACTCCTTTCTTGTAATTATATATTTTGTATTAATCCCCGTATCGTTCTATTTCTTTACGTATTACTTCGGGATTTAGTTTATTTAGTTTATTAATGGTATTTTTATAAATAGCATTTGGATAGAATCTTCTTACGTGATTAATAGGTCCTACAAACTTATCGTATAATTCATATTCTTTTTTAACTACGTTGATAGATTCGTGTATAATATTACCATACACATCGTCATTAAAAATACCATGTAAACTTTCAACTTGAGAAATTATCCCGTTACAAAAATCATAAAAATCTTTTGCCAATGAATCTTTGGTATCGTCTGTTATAAATTTAGCCATAATTATCGGCTCCTTTCTTTTTATTTTCACCTATATAATATATATTTGTATTAGGATTTATTAAGATCTATAATTTTGGCAAAAATAAAGATATTACGGAATCATTTTTGTACGTACAAATAAGTAAATAAAGCTCTCAAAGAAGGGAATTAGGTGCAATGAGTAAAATAATAGTTAAAAATACATGTATAAAAATAACCGATTATGAATTTGGATCACATCCAGATTTAGAGAAATATTTCTTAATGTTTAACCCAACGAATCACCAATATTACTATCAGGGATTATTTTATGACACGGAAAATCGTACTCTATATCTCCCGAGAGGTATAGACGTTTATTTTGTCGAAAAAATAATGGAGCAAAAAGCTATTGTAGAACGTAATATGAGTGATGAGTTCGATATGTATAATGATATTATGATAAAGACTTTACCAAGAAACGATGTACAGAAAGAAGCATTGAGATTTACTATAGGTAAAGAAGAATATAGAGATACAGCTACTAAATCTCAATTACAATTAAATCTCTATACAGGTAAAGGTAAAACTTATATAGCTATAGCTACTAGTGCTTATCTAGGTATTAAATCTATCATTATAACCTCGCAAAGTTCTTGGTTAACTCAATGGATAGATAGAATTAAGCAGTATACGAATGTAACAGATAAGGAGATATATAATATAAAAGGTTCTGGTTGTATATATAGATTATTAACCAAAACACCAGAAGAAATAAGAAAAATTAAATATTTTACAGTAACTCATTCTACATTAAAGAGTTATGGAGATACTCACGGATGGGATAAAATAACTGAATTATTCCAATATTTAAGAATAGGATTAAAGTTCTATGATGAAGCTCATCAAAATTTTGATAATATGATGAAGATAGATTACTATACAAATACTTATAAGAATTATTATATTACTGCAACAGCATTAAGATCAAATGAATTTGAAAATAATATTTATCAATTATCATTTAAAAATGTATTAGCAATAGATTTATTTGATCCTGAAACTGATCCTCATACTGAATATTTAAGTATATTGTATAGTAGTAAACCTACCCCACAACAGATATCAAGCTGTAAAAATCAATATGGATTAGACAGAAATAAGTATACTAATCTAATAGTAACTAATGATAATTTCTATATGATGCTTGATATATTATTCGAAATAATAGAAGAAAATGTCGGATTATATGAAAAATGTCTGGTATATATAGGTACAAATAATGCCATATCAGAAGTATACAACTGGATCGTAGAAAACCATCAAGAATTTAGAAATAACGTCGGTGTATATACTTCTATGGTATCAGAAGAAGAAAAACAGCAAGCGTTAAATAAAAGATTAATATTATCTACAACTAAATCGGCAGGAGCTGCAGTAGATATAGATGGATTAAAGATGACTGTAGTATTAGCAGAACCATTTAAATCAGAGGTTTTAGCTAGACAAACATTGGGTAGAACCAGAGCAAATAATACTATGTATATAGAAATAGTAGATAAAAGTTTTCATCAGATAAAGAGATATTATAATTATAAGAAACCTATATTCGATAAATATGCTACTAGATGTACAGAAGTAGAGATAGGTGATTTAGAACTAATAAATAGACATGCTAGATTAGAGTCTAGAAAAGAAAAAGGAAAAATATTATATCATGATTATGAATCGGAAGTATACTGAAAAGTATACTTCCAAAATTTCTTTTCTTTATATATTATATAGATGAATAAAATGAAAAGGAGAGAAAACAATGGGAATTTTTATTGATGCACTTACGGATAAAATTTATGAAACTTTTTATGAGGGTAATTCCGTAAATAACAAAACAAAATTACAAAGATTATCAGAGTGCTTTTCTGATAATGAAGAACTTAAGGAGGAGAGGAAAGAAGAACCAAGTATAGCAGATACAATATTAAATAGTGCTGTTAAAACGGCAACAAAGGTAGCAGATGCTATAGTAGAAGAATCATTACCGAGCATTGTACGTGATATTAATGATAAGTGCAAAGATAAGGAAGTTACAGAATATGTCACATATACTGGATATACTTCAGAATATCCATCAGAAAGATTAGAACTTGATACAGAATATCCAATAGTTAGATTATCAGAATCTCCAGATGGGGATAATATATTTGGAAGTTCTGTATTTAGATTTAGACAGAATGGTCCAAAGCATGGATCAGATATAAGGCTTGAACCTTATTACAAAATACCGATAAAGTTTTATGAAGATAAATGGGGAGAGGAGATTATTACATTTACTGACGTATTGGCTGGTTATATACCTTTAGTAGAAAAAGCCAGAAAAGTTTCTAGAAACCCAGATTTATATTTTGGGTTAAAGATATATAATAATCCAGATTCTTTCATGCTGTCATCATTAGATTCTTATGGAAGAATGACAGATGATGTAATTATAGCAGTATCTAATGGAACTTATGATATCAGTTGGAAGAAAGATCTTAATTGGAAATTTATATCCAGATAAACTGTTTAATAATATATTTTTATAAATAATAGGGAGTTAAACAGTTAATATGCAAGTTGAATATGTAGATTACGATAAAATCACAGATGATATGATGTATTTAGGGAACAATATCAATCTGCGATTTAATGTACTATTATCAAAAAAGAATTCGAGTATAGATAATAGTAGAAGGTTTTTTCACAGTGAGTATCGTTATGAATCGAAATATGACGATACGCAAGTAGCAGTAACTATTAAAAGATGTTTTTCGTATTATATGTCTATAGACGTAGGAGGTGATAATTGGGATCGAAGTGTAATGATCCGTATACAAGATATTATTATATTAAGGGAATTAGTAAATATGGCATCCAAATGGATGATAGATAATACTTTTGAAGTTAAAGATGGTAATCTAACTTGTAAAAGAAGAAATACATTAAAAATGTCATTACCAGACGGCAAATATTTATGGTTCGATCCAGTAGTGATCGAATGGAATAATATCCAAAATCAAGGAGTAAGAATAACTATATCAGATCCATCTATATATGTAGATATGATATCAGATTTATTTCTAGGATTTAAATATCTAATAGACACAGTAGATATGTTTGGATATGCTCAAAATATGGTAAATTATTTAGGTAGACCAGAGAACGGATTTAATTTATCAGATTTTGAAAGAGATCAACAAAAATCAGAAAAAGCTATGACTGCTCCAGTAAAAGCATCTAAGGGAAGGCAAATACCTGGAGCAAGAAAAAATAAATCAGTTTTTGGAAAAGAATAGTGGATAAGCAAATGCTTATCCACTATTTATTTTTTAGTTAATCCCTGCAAGAATCTTCATTGCAGGAATAAGGTCCCTCTGTGCTTCAACAAAGGAAGTTTCAAAATCAAGTTCTTTAGACTCTTTTTCGTACGAGTCTAATAAACGCTCAAACATTGTTATGGTATCAGAGTTTTCTTTTTTAGACTTATTAGCATAAGTCTCCATAAATTCTCTAATTGTGCTCGAAATATTTCGAGCACGCTCGAAATGAGATGCACACCTCTCGTCATACTCTTTCAATTCTTCGAGTGTCATTTCGTTTAAAGCCTTCATATTAGCCCCTTTCTACCTACGAGTTTAACGTAGGATTTATTTAGATTATTATTGTTTATCACTATAATATTATATAATTAAAAAAAAAACGATTTTACGGAATACTCTATATAGAGTATTCCGTTTTATTTTTATAAATCATTTAATTTGGAATCGTTTAATTCTCCATATGTTACATATAATATAGTTCTATCATCTATATCATCTACGTCATTATATGAAGGAGATCTTAATTTAGTATTCTCGTTCATTACAAATATACCATTTCTATCTCTATAAAATCCTATATTAGGATCTATATTTAAAGATTCTTGTATATATGGAATATAAGGAACGTAGAATTTATCCTCTTTATTTAATAACGCTTTAGTAGAAGACATCATACAATTACGTATTATTTCTTCATCCATTTCTAATGAAGTAAATGCATTATTATACATATTATCTACTATTACTGGTGTTCTATTAGTAAGACCTACAACAGGAACTCCGACTGATTCTTTTACTACTTCGCCAGTTTTCTTATTTACTTTTATTTTTTGCGTCTTTTTAAAGTATTCAAGATAAAAGTCGCCTTTATACATTTCGTTATCAGCATCAGATATGCTGTAGCAATCATCCATTTGTTTTACTTGATCTATTAATTCGTCATCGAATTTATAAATTAAACTATCATCTACCCAATCATAATCACTATCTTCTTTTTCATTGAACTTAGGCCCAAACATATCTCTTCTTCCCTGAGCATTATCAGGAACTTTATACGTATATAAAGGATAATAATTATTTTCTCCTTTAAGGAATGCTGCATATTGGTCTTTATCAGTAGATACTTTCTTTACATATTTCTTTATGGATTTATACTTTTCAGAATTAAGTAATTTATCCCCTATCTGGTATACTTTATTTATAGCGTCTTTCTTTTGAACTTTAGGAGGAATTTCTTTGTATTCTGTCTTATATTTAAACAGATCCCCTATTCCTTCTCTTATAGCATATTCTTTTAAAGATCCGTTTATATAATTTCTTAATTTATTATTTTTACCTATCTTATCAGTAGGAACTTTATATACTTTCATAGCTTTAATTATATTTTTAGCTAATTCCTCTTGATCTTTCTTGTCGCATCTATTGAAGAATTTAATAGCTAAAATTACATGATCGTAATCGTTTAAAGGAAATTTTCTTTTTTCTGGTAAACCAAATGTTTTATCAGGTAAAGATTTTCTTTCTTTAGAAGATAATGTGGCTTCATTTAATGCTAAAGATTCACTTACAGTCATACCGTTATTAAGAAAATCTTCTAGTGTCTCAGTTAATAAAGTTGATTCTTTAATATCATCTGTATTGTCCATTTCTAGTAAAGCTTTTTCTATTATTCCCATATTTGTATCAGATTCGTTATACGAATAATCTCCTTCCTTTATTTTTTTTAAGTTTCGCTCTGTCACTTTGTAATCATAATTATATAAATCATCACCTTTATTAACTAAAGAAATAAAATTCAAATCATTTTTAAAATCTTGAGGACTAAATAAACTAGCATCCCTGCCCAAATCTTCAGCTTGGCCTAATAATTCTGCTACAAATCTTGAACAGAACCATTTTTTAAGATTATCATCGCTAGATATGCCTAATTTATATTTAATTAATCCTATAATATCATATCCTAAATATTTATCTTTTTCTTTGAACCATTTTAATCTATCTATCATCTTCTGTTTTTGGCTTTTGCTCACAAACATTACATATACTTCATAAATAGATTTTTTCTTCTTAAAAAACTCGTCCTTGGTATTTTGCTGAACAAATCCAGGTTGCCCGGCAATATATGACGTTTTTTTATTACCAAAAGAAAACATCGGATCAAGTTTACTTGTAAATGATATACATGAATGAGAAAATTCATCTTTTGTTACAGCCTTTATGGTATTAGCCAGTATAGTTCCGGTATGCATCAATACTATATATACCGGTTCTGTATGTTTAGAATCATATATAGCTTCTTCGAACATGACCATATTAGTATCTTCTCCTTTATATTTTTCTATTAAAGCTTCTTCATTAACTATATTATCTAATACAGAAGAAACCATTTGATCTGACCAATCTAATATATCTGTCATTCTTGTAGTTATGTCTTTAGATGAAGTAGATCCTATTATATTATAAATATTTACTGGATGAGTTTGTCCTATTCTATATATACGATCGCAAGCTTGATCAAAATCTGCTTTTCTATACGGAGGACAAAATACCATCATTTGGTTTGCTTCTACTAATGTAACACCAGTTCCCATAGTTTGAGAGGTTGCTACTAGTACGTCTACAGTATCATCTTCTCTAAATTGATTAATAATATTCATTCGATTTTTTACAGATCCAGTTATCTTTACAGCTTTTATATCGTTTTTATTAAGATCATCACAAATATGATCTACAACTTCTACTATAGTAGAAAAAATAACTGTTTTCTTTGGATTATTATTGATCATTTTATATATAAGATCTTTATTATTATCATATAACTCATTAAATGCTTTAGCTTTTACTTTTGGTATAACTTCTCCCATAGCTAAGAAAAAACATTTTTGAGTTATATATACATATACACTTACTACGTATTTATATCTTTTTAATTCATCTTTATCTTTTATATTAGGATATACATTATTCTTGATAAATCCATCATATAAGTCATATAATGAATCGTGTACAGATTCATAATCTTGTCCTTTATCGACAAATTTTATATAGTCTAACGTAGTAGTTCTATCTTGTGATGAATATTTTAAAGTCGTTTCTCTAAATTCATCTTTAACAGAATCTACCTCGTCTTTATAGCTTTCAAGTATTTCTTGAAATCTATCAGCTACTCTCTTTTTTACATTTATCATCAAATAAGGATCTTCATCTTTATACTCTAATTTAAAATTAGTTACAGTTTTAGATGGTAAATCCAAAACTTGATCTTTTGTTTTTCTATATATAGTTCTATTAAACCTTGTCTGAACCACATCAGACAATGTATCGGTATTACTTGTAAATGCTTTTATATACAGTTTGGCTAAATCTAAAGTAAAGGTTCTATCAATCATCATCATAGCTGGTACTATTTCACTCGGATTAGCTTTTATAGGTGTACCGGACATCATAAGATTGTCTTTAGACTTAGTTATTTGCTTTAATTTAAGCATGTTTTTAGTTTGTAACGAATCTAAATTTCTAAAATTTTGAGATTCATCGACTATTATCATAGTAGAATTTGTATTCTTAACTAATGGAAATATTTTATTTATTGATTCATTATTTACGATAATATATCTTGTATCTTTGGAATATTCTTTTGGTTTAGAAACTCCATATACATATACTTCTCTTTTAAATCTTTCGATATCATTATATTTCTTGAAATATAATCTTAACTCATTAGCCCAGTTCTCTTTAAGTGTATTCATACATACTATTATTGTTTGATCAGGATGTATAAGTTCCGATATACAAGCCGCAGTAAATGTCTTTCCCAAACCTTGATCAAACGATAATATATACCCATCTAGATCATATATTTCTTTATATTCGAAATATTTTTTGATAAATTCTTCTTGAAAATCTTTAGGCTTGTAAGCGTCGTTCAATATACTATTTAATCTATTTATATCAACTTTTACATCAAGATTTTTATCGAGATTATCCAAATAAGTATTTTTCTTTATATATTCTGCCATTCTACGATAATATCTGAGATTATAATAATCAGATAATTGCATTAATATATTATATAATTCGCTAGCAAAAAATAAATCTACTTCTAAATTTGTAACTTTTCTCTTATATCCAGGTATTTTCTTTTTCTCCCATAATTTTTGTGTAAATGGAGTATAGTTTTTTGTAAATAATTTATTTACCGATTTAGTTTCATACATATCTTTTATTCTTATAAGAAATTTATCATAATTAATTCCTTTGATAAATATCTTATTTTCTTTTTCATCAATTATTATTTTAGTAGATATGAATGCTGAGAAACTGTTAACTTTTTCATTAACAGCTTCTGTATCGTCAACAAATATTGGCACTTATATCACCTACCTTCGATTTCTCTTTATTTTAATGTATTCCTAAACAAAAAATAAACCCAGGTACTAATATTAGTACCTGGGTTTCCGTTTGGACACAAATGAGGACCTAATTCCTCAATTTTTATTTTTTAACTTAAGATCAATTCCGTTTAACACGAATCGACCTTTAATCAAATCATAGCCTTTGGCATAGATTGATACATCTTTGTCTGATTTCTTCATCATGTCAGACACAAGCATAAACATATCATCCGTATTTTTACCAAGTATGCATCTTGATAGACCACGGTATCATTATTATAATGAACCTCTACTATCTTTATGCATGATTTATTCTCAATAAGTTCTTTTATATCACACTTATATGTATAAGAACTTTTTGAGTTTACTAATAACTCATCTATCTCTACAGGTGTGGAACCACCAAATTGATCCCATATCACATGAGTGTGATAAGTATTAGTGTCTGAGTCATAGTGTCTCAGTGTTAGATTTACCTTCTTTTCATTAGCTACTTTGATCAAAGAAGATAATACACACTGAATACCAGTCACGTACACTACTAACTTCTGTTGAGCTTCTCCATTGATGAAATCAACCATCTCGTCGATGTATTCTCTACAGATATCTTCAATTTTATCATAATCGAACATGATCGACTTAGATAAAGATGTCTTGAAGATAAAATCATTTACAGGCATATTATGCCTGTCAGCTACTAACCCAACTCTGATAGAAGTACCTATAGGTACTATATCTGAATGAGTTTTATGATCTTCAGTAGTGCTGATAGTATTCTCGGTGTTTGTTTTGGAAGACTGACACTCTGACCGATTATTGGTTCGTATCCTAGATATTGTAGATATTGATAAATTTGTCAATTCAGCGATTTGTTTAGATGTATATCCATCTTTGACAAATTCGATAACTAAATCTATATCATCCTCGTTAACAGTTTTTCTCTTCTTTCTAGATTTAGTTTCTACACTATCTTTGCTAGAATCTGAATCGTTTCCGATTTGAATTACTTTGGATTTGTCAGTAGTTTCCGTTTTCTGCACCATTTCAGGTAACTGCGAATTTGCAATTGTACCGGTTTTAAACCTTTTCTGCAATGCGATGATTGCAGTCATTGGTACTTTATACTTATTCGAAAGTACCTTTTTGTTTTCACCATTACATAACCCATCATAAATCTTTTTACTGACGGGATCCAGTTCTTCTACTGTTGGAGCGTTAAAATTATAGTATGTGTTTGTTTTAGATCTCTTCATAAGTTTTTCCTCCTTAGTGTTGAAAAATTTTATTTATTCACAGTAATAATATACAATTATATATTCTGAATCTATCATATTCTGAATATATTCAGAGCCATTAAGAAACCCCATAATCCAATACAGATTATGGGGTTACAATTTATAATTTCAAATATGATAAATCATTAATATATAATTTATAATTA
>ERZ773104.1767-NODE-1767-length-26926-cov-11.900488_pt1 | contig 26926 bp, 19 predicted proteins | sample MGYA00511920_ERZ773104 | MGnify/ENA primary metagenome ERZ773104 (study PRJEB29015, sample SAMEA2737857) | human gut metagenome | biome: human gut; feature: human-associated habitat; material: faeces | place: China | collected 2012 ...
CCAAGCTTATCCCTCAGACGCTTGATCGTAACAGACAAAGCATTTTCATCCACATATTCTGCGCCATCTGTCCAGATCCGGTCGACAAGGTCTCCACGGGTCATGGTTCGGCCTCGGTTTTCAACAAGCAGACGCAGTAATTTTTGTTCTGTTTTGCTCAATTCCACTTTTGAATCTCCCACATAAAAGGTCATAGCCTCAAAGTCAAAGTGAAATAGATCCATATGGAACGGCGCATTTTTATGGTTTGACGCTTGCTTTCGCAGTTGGGTATTCACCCTTGCCCGCAAAACCGAAAGAGAAAAGGGCTTGGTAATATAATCATCAGCGCCCCTCTCCAGTCCGTCTACGATGTCCAGATCGGTGTCATTGGCAGTCAGCAGAATAACAGGAATATAGGGTGTGTTTTCCTTGACCTCCCGGAGCAGCTCAAGCCCACTGCCATCCGGCAGATTGATATCCAGCAGGATCAGGGATACACCGCCGCAAAGCAGCTGCTCCTTCGCCGTTTTCAGATCCTGGCAGGAAATAATCTGCCGGGCATCTGCTTTCAGTGCTTTGCATAAGCCTTGATTCAATTCGATATCATCTTCAATAATCAGTAATTGTTCCATGTATCTTACTCCCGTTTTTTACTTCCCTAAGTGTATCATGCTAAGGTAGAGAAATCCATATTCTCTGAAAAGTTGTCCGGACTAATATTTTGCCAGGACATAATAATTTAAAGCATACCTTTTATTATTTTATTAACTGAAGTATGGCTACGGAGAGAAAATCTGCACAGAAATACAAAGATATACCTTTTGCAGATTGGACAAATTGTTTGAGGACGTGACCGAAATGATTCCTGTAAAGGCATGAAAATATCAAACTGCACAAAATTTTAATGATTCATATAAAAATTTTCTATGTAAATCTTCCTTGTTCGAAAATATAATAAAGACAGTTAATAACGAACAGACTTCAAAGGAGGAAGAAAATTATGAAAAGAAGTAAATTATTATCCCTGCTTTTAGTAGGAGCACTCTCCACCACACTGGTTGCATGCGGTTCTGCATCGAACAACACATCCAATAGTGCATCAGGTGACACATCAACCAGTACATCAAGTGAGGCATCAAGCAGTGCTGGTGGTGAAAACAGCAAGAAGCCTCTGGTGTGGTTCAACCGCCAGCCTTCTAACAGCTCAACAGGAGAGTTGGATATGGCAGCTTTGAATTTTAATGAGAATACGTACTATGTCGGATTCGATGCAAATCAGGGAGCAGAGCTTCAGGGACAGATGGTACTTGATTACATCAAGGCCAATGCTGCTACCATCGACCGTAACGGTGACGGCGTGATCGGTTATATCCTTGCAATCGGTGATATCGGACATAACGATTCCATTGCACGTACCCGTGGTGTCCGTTCCGCACTTGGAACCGGCGTTGATGCTTCCGGAGTGATCGATGCTTCTCCTGCAGGAACCAATACAGACGGTTCTGCAAGCGTTGTTCAGGATGCAACACTTGACATTGATGGAAAGACATATACCATCCGTGAACTTGCATCACAGGAAATGAAGAACTCCGCAGGTGCTACATGGGATGCTGCTACGGCAGGTAATGCAATCGGAACCTGGTCCGCATCCTTTGGTGATGAGATTGATGTTGTAGTATCCAATAACGATGGTATGGGAATGTCCATGTTCAATGCCTGGGCAAAAGACAATAAGGTACCGACCTTCGGCTATGATGCAAACAGCGATGCAGTTGCTGCAATCGCAGAAGGCTACGGCGGAACCATTTCCCAGCATGCAGATGTACAGGCTTATCTGACATTAAGAGTTTTGAGAAACGCTTTGGACGGAGTAGATGTGAATACCGGTATCGGTACAGCAGATGCAGCAGGTAACGTGCTTGAGGAAGGCGTGGATTACAGATACAGTGCAGAAGAAAGATCCTACTATGCATTAAATATTGCGGTAACAGCTGATAATTACCAGGATTTCACAGATTCTACCAAGGTATATGATAAGGTTGCTAATCAGTTGGATGCTTCTACAAGCCCGGCGAAAAAGGTATGGTTAAATATTTACAATGCTTCTGATAACTTCTTAAGCTCAACCTACCAGCCGCTGCTTCAGAACTACGATGATCTGATGAACCTGACTGTTGATTACATTGGTGGTGATGGCCAGACAGAATCCAATATTACCAACCGCCTTGGTAATCCCGGAGAATATGATGCGTTCGCAATCAATATGGTTAAAACAGACAATGCAACATCTTATACATCTCTCCTTCAGCAGTAAGATGATAGAGATTTCTTGTTAGCAAAAGGTCTGAGGGTGTCGGGACCTCCTGACACCCTCTTTTTCTAAAAGGAGTAAGGATATGGCAGAAGATAAGAAGGATATCATCTTGTCGATCCGCGGCATGAGCAAATCATTCGGAAGAAATAAGGTTTTAAAGCACATTGATCTGGATGTGAAGAAGGGCTCAATTATGGGTCTTATGGGTGAGAATGGTGCCGGTAAGTCGACAATGATGAAATGTCTTTTTGGTACGTATCAGAAAGACGAGGGCACAATAATTCTGGATGGAAAAGAAATAAACTTCACCGGGCCGAAGGATGCTTTGGAAAACGGTGTGGCAATGGTTCATCAGGAATTGAACCAGTGTTTGGAAAGAAATGTAATTGATAATCTGTTCCTTGGACGCTACCCTAAGAATTCCTTAGGAGTGGTAGATGAAGGAAGAATGAAAAAAGAGGCTTCCGATTTATTCCGTAAGCTTGGAATTACGGTAAATCTTTCGCAGCCAATGAAGAAAATGTCTGTTTCAAAGAGACAGATGTGTGAAATTGCAAAGGCAATTTCCTATAATTCCAAGGTAATTGTTCTGGATGAGCCAACCTCATCCCTTACCGCACCTGAGGTTGAAAAGCTGTTTAAGATGATGCGGCAGCTTCGGGAACAGGGAATTTCACTGATTTACATTTCTCATAAGATGGATGAGGTATTTGAAATTTGTGATCAGATTTCCGTTCTTCGTGATGGTGCGCTGGTGATGACCAAGAACTGTAAGGATACCGATATGAATGAACTGATATCCGCTATGGTCGGCCGGTCACTGGATAACCGTTTCCCTCCGGTAGACAACACTCCGGGTGAGGTGGTTTTAAAGGTAGAGCATTTATCTACGAAATATGCACCTAAGCTTCAGGATATAAGCTTTGATGTGAAAAAGGGAGAAATATTTGGTCTGTATGGTCTGGTCGGTGCAGGGCGTACGGAGCTTCTCGAAACCATATTCGGTATTCGTACAAGAGCAGCGGGACGTGTTTATTATAAGGACAAGCTGATGAATTTCAGTTCCTCCAAGGATGCGATGGATCATGGATTTGCACTGATTACGGAGGAACGTAAGGCAGACGGACTGTTCATAAAGGCGGATATTACGTTTAATACCACCATTGCCAATATGAACCAGTATAAGACAGGGATAGCCCTGTCACATGATGAAATGGTGAGGGCAACCGCAGAGGAAATCCGTGTTATGCATACGAAATGTATGGGACCGGATGATATGATTGCGAACCTTTCCGGCGGAAATCAGCAGAAAGCAATCTTTGGCAGATGGCTGGAACGCTCACCCAATATTTTTATGATGGATGATCCTACAAGAGGCATCGATGTTGGTGCCAAGTATGAGATATATGAACTGATTATTGACATGGCAAAGCAGGGAAAAACCATTATTGTGGTTTCCTCGGAAATGCCGGAAATTCTGGGAATTACGAACCGGATTGGAGTAATGTCCAACGGACATCTGGCAGGAATCGTAAATACCAGAGAAACCAATCAGGAAGAATTGCTTAGACTTAGTGCAAAGTATTTGTAGAAAGGAGTACAGAAGCTATGGCAAATGATAGGAAATATCTTTCGACAGAGGAAGAAGCAAAGCTTTTAAAGCCGATTGATGAATATATTGGTAAGATACAGAAAAAGATTGATGCCCTGCGTGTGGATGGTTCGGATAAGGTGCAGGCATTAAAAACGCACATTGCCTTGACGAAGGAAGACAAAAACTATACGAAAGAGGAGCAGGCCGAAATTATCCGGCAGGATCAGGAAGAGCTTGTAAAGGCAAAAGCGGTGGAGGCTGCAAACAAGGAGGAGGTTTCCAGGCTGATTAAAGATGCGGAGGCTTATCTTGCTGCCCATTTTAATAAGGATTATTACGAAAAGGTTGCAGAAAGCTGTAAAGCCCAAAAGGAAGAGGAAAATGCGGAATATGCGAAGGTTCGCGGACAGCTTAAGGCAGAGCATGAGCGTACGCTTTCCAGATTGACGGACAAACAGGAAATCAAGGACGAAAAGTATGTATATAAAAACCGTCTGTATGATGCCCAGATGATGCATGAATCCAGACTTCAGGAAATCAAGGACAGAAAACATGAAGCATTTGTGCATAAGTATCATCTGATTGATCTGCTTCGTATGTCGAAATTCACCTTTACACAGAAAAAGGCGCAGAGCTTTGAAAACTACAGATATACCTTCAATACCTCACAGTTTCTGTATAAGAACGGACTGTATATTGTCATTATCATGATTTTTATTGCTCTTTGTATCATTACGCCGCTGGTAAAAAATACACAGCTTCTGACAACGGCCAATATTCTGAATATCCTTCAGCAGGCGTCACCCCGTGTATTTCTGGCACTTGGAGTAGCCGGACTGATTCTGTTAACGGGTACGGATCTTTCCGTAGGACGAATGGTTGGTATGGGTATGGTAACGGCAACCATTATTATGCACAACGGAATCAATACCGGTGGAGTGTTCGGTCATATCTTTGATTTTACCGGAATTCCGGTACCGGCACGTGCACTGCTTGCGCTGATTGTCTGTGTGATCCTGACAACAGGCTTTGCATCCATTGCAGGATTTTTTATGGCAAAGTTCAAGATGCATCCGTTTATTTCAACCATGGCAAACATGCTGATTATTTTCGGACTGGTAACGTATGCTACGAAGGGTGTTTCCTTCGGTGCTATTGATTCCTCCATCCCGGCGATGTTTATCCCGAGAATCGGGAAATTCCCGACCATTATTCTCTGGGCAGTTGTTGCAGTTGTGGTTGTGTGGTTTATCTGGAATAAGACAACCTTTGGTAAGAATCTGTATGCAGTCGGCGGAAACCCGGAAGCAGCAGCGGTATCCGGTATCTCCGTATTTGCAGTAACCATGGGAGCGTTTGTTCTTGCTGGTATTCTTTACGGATTTGGTTCATGGCTGGAATGTAACCGTATGATCGGATCAGGTAGTGCAGCCTACGGACAGGGATGGGATATGGATGCTATTGCAGCCTGCGTTGTCGGCGGTGTATCCTTCACAGGTGGTATCGGTAAGATTTCCGGTGTTGTAACCGGTGTGTTAATCTTTACCGCACTGACCTATTCCCTCACGATTCTTGGTATTGATACAAACCTCCAGTTTATATTCGAAGGTATCATTATTCTGGCAGCTGTTACGCTTGACTGTCTGAAGTATGTAAAGAAGAAATAAGGTTTACGGTACCTGCAACAGCAAGACATCTGCATGGACGGACTGTTGCAGGTAAATCATTGAACGGCAAAATTCACAGGATTTACAGTGGGAATTTCCTGAAAAAAAGAGTATAATGTAATGAGCCCAAGGAAAACCAAGCGGCTGCGAAGCAGACATTTGGTTTTCAGGGCTCATTAACGAGCAAATATCCTGCGAAGCAGGAAGGAGAGCACGAAGTGCGGATTTGCGAGATGACTGAGGAAATAAAGAATAGCAGTAAAAAAAGATGGCACGAATTTATGATTCAGTGAATTCGTGCCATTTTGCAACAACATGGAGGGGTACAGATGCTGACATACAAGGTGCTTCTTGTAGATGACGAAGAAGAGGTTATGGACACAATTGAACACAGGATCAGCTGGAATGAGATGGGGTTTGAAGTGATCGGAAAGGCAAGGAACGGGGTAAAGGCACTGGAGATATCAGAGAAAATGCAGCCGGATGTTGTGATTACGGATATTAAAATGCCCTATATGGACGGTTTGGAGCTGGCACGTAATCTGAAGCAGGATAATCCGGATATGCGGATTTTAATTCTTACCGGATTTGATGAGTTTGAATATGCCAGGGAGGCGGTTCACCTTGAAATCGAGGAATACATTCTGAAGCCGGTTAATGCCAACGAGCTATCGGACTGTCTGAAGCGCTTAAAGGATGTCCTTGATAAGGAACGGGAAGAAAAATTAAATGTCAGGAAGCTGGAGCAGTACTATACCGATTCCCTTCCGGTATTGCAGACGAACTTTTTCTATTCACTGATCGAGGGACGGATTACGGAAGGTGAAATCTGTAAATTTCTGGGTGATTACCGGATTTCCCTGCCGGGGCCATATTTTTGCTGTGCCGTTCTGCACATCTCGGAAAATCATGTCCCGGATAATATGACACCTCTCCTTCTTTCCGTATCAGTGCAGAGGGAAGCGAAGGAACGGTTTAAGGAAAAGTGGGATTGCAGATATTTTACTTATCTTGGAAACATCGTTATGCTGGTGAATCTTGAGGGAGAGAGTGAAATTACGAGACTGACGGATGAATGTGACCGCTTCTGCAAGTGGGCAGACCGCTTTTTCGGTGCGGTTGTAACCGTAGGACTCGGCAAGGCGTGTGAGGACTTGGCCTCTCTGCGTTATTCCTACGAGGGGGCAAGGGAAGCGCTTTCCTATCGTGTGATATATGGAGCCGGACGCTCAATCAACATTGCAGATATTGCACCGAAGGGCCAGGAGCTTTCCATGCAGCCGGAGGATATAGACATGAATGGAGTGTTTAAGGCGATTCATATCGGTGTGCGTGAAGACATTGAGCATGCAGTGCTTTCTCTTGTAAATGAGCTTAAGGATAATGCAAAAACAATTATGCAGCATAATTTTACGGTTATGGAAATTGTCGGGCATTTGTACCGCTTCTGTGGAAATAACTATATAAAATTTGAAGATCATACCGGAGAAGTCCGGAATGCCTATGAGGAGATTCCGAAGATGGATAAGAATGCATTATCGGCCTGGCTGATCAGTGTGGCATTATCGATCAGTGATGAACTGAAAAATGCCAGAAACTCCTCGCTCCGTTATCTGATTTCAGAAGCCAAAAATATTGTCCGTGATCGTTACTCGGATGCCGGTCTGTCCCTGGATACGGTGTGTTCGGGTCTTGGTGTGTCGAATTCCTATTTTTCATCTATTTTTAAGAAGGAAGCCGGTATTTCGTTTATCACGTATCTGACAGATTACAGGATGCAGCAGGCAGTCCGGCTGATTCTGGAAACCAATGAAAAGAGCTATGAAATTGCAGAGCATGTCGGATATGAGGATGCTAATTATTTCAGCTATGTTTTTAAGCGTAAATATGGAATGTCACCCTCCAAATACCGCACTGAACATATAGGAAAATAAGTATGATGAAGAAAAAAAGAAGAGCTTCGGATATTCAGTCGGTCATTATGACGGTGCTTTCCCTGATGACTGTGATTACCTCAATCTCCATGGGATTATTGCTTTATAACCGGTATGAAACAGCTATGCGCCAGAATGATGTCCGGGATGCACAGAATATGATGGAAACCATTGTGAATTCCATGGAACAGTATCTGAAGAGTATGAGACAGATTTCTGATACTGCCAATTATAACATTATACAGGCGCTGGATATATCAAGTCCTGAGTTCAATCAGGAGCTCAGTCTCCTTTATGATTCCAATAAGGATAAAATACAGAGTATCGCACTTTATGACATGGAGGGAGAGCTGCTTGTGGCAGAGCCTGTCACACTCCAAAAGGAGGGTGTTGAGGTCAGCAGGCAGTCCTGGTTTGAGAACGCAAAAGCGAAAATCGAAAATATGCATTTTTCCACACCTCACATGCAGGATTTATTTCAGGATGATGCAAAGCGGTATCACTGGGTAATTTCCTTAAGCCGTGCAGTGGATGTGATTGATGGAGACAGTCCGGAAAACGGTATTTTGCTGGTGGATATGAAATATTCCTTTATAGAAGAAATGATGGACCGGATTAATGACAGAACCAGAGGACGATATTATTACCTGTGTGACAGGGAGGGAAAGCTGATTTATCATCCATATGCCAACGAAATCAGTAATGGTCTGTTTCAGGAAAATTCAGTACTGGCAAGCAGCAGTGAGGACGGCATATACAGGAATCTGCGCAGTCCTCATGGAGAGAGGCAGACCATGATTGTCAACACCATTTCATATACTGGATGGAAGCTGGTGGGTGTCGTTTTGCCGGATATCCGGACAGACAGTCTGGAGAAGTTCCGGATTTACATGATGATCATTGTGATCATGCTGATTATGATGCTGCTTGCAGTAAACCGTATTGTGTCCAAAAAGATTTCCAGTCCGATTCTGAAGCTGGATGCTTCCGTAACGGCATATGAGGCGGGGGAAAAACCGGATATTTATATCGGGGGCTCATATGAAATCAGGCATCTGGGGAATTCTGTCCAGAAATCATATGAAGAGATTGAACGGCTGATGAAGGAAATTGTGGAACAGCAGAATGAGCGCAGAAAGAGTGAACTGGCAGCTTTGCAAAGCCAGATTAATCCCCACTTCCTTTATAACACACTGGAGTCCATTACCTGGATGATTGAGGGAAACCGGAATCAGGATGCGGTTTTCATGATTTCAGAGCTGGCACGGCTTTTCCGGATCAGTCTGTCAAGAGGGAAGACCATTATCCGGATTGAGGATGAACTGCAGCATTGCCGGAATTACATGAATATACAAAAATACCGTTATAAGGAACGGTTTGTAACCGAATATGATGTTTCAGAGGAGATTTATCCGTTCTGTACCGTAAAGCTTATTCTGCAGCCGATTCTGGAAAATGCCATATATTATGGAGTAGGAGATATGGATGAGGATGACCATCCCAGAATCCTCGTCAGAGGCTTTAAGAAGGAGGAGGAGATTTATCTGGTGGTTTCCGATAATGGAATGGGAATGCGGCGTGAGGATGTGGAAAATATTCTGACAGATAATCAGAAGGTGCCAAAGCATGGCTCGGGAGTAGGGCTTATTAATGTGCATACCCGCATACAGCTGATGTTTGGAGTAAGATACGGACTCACAGTAGAAAGTGAACCGGATGAAGGTACTACCGTTACCATTCACCTGCCGGCCATACCGTATACCAAAGAAAACTGTGAGATACTGGAGGCACCGGGAAAACCACCCAGAAATGAGGTTGAACCATGAAAAGAACCAAAATGACGTTTCTATTGTCGGAAATCTGCCTCTTTATACTGCTTCTGCTGTGTATGCATCTGATTTTTTCCGGTGAAAAACCGCAGAAGCGGGTAGCTGTTATCGTTGAAAAATCCGGTGATGAAAAATGGGATTCTTTTATTAACGGTCTTAAGCAGGCAGCAGGGATCAGGAATATTCATCTGATTATCTGCAATACCGACGAAATCGAAGATGCACAGGAAGAGAAAAGTCTGATTTACGAGCAGCTGGATAATCAGGTGGATGCTTTTATTGTCCAGGCAGCGCCGGGGGAGGATACCGGAGCGATGCTTCGGGAGATCCGTTCACAGAAGCCGGTTTTACTGGTTGCCAATGATGTCCCTAAGGAACCGGAGAACGGGAACAGGACGCAGTATCAGGAGCTTCCGGTCGTGATGCCGGATAATTACGGTATGGGATATGCACTGGGAGAAGATCTGAAAAGCCGGGAGAATATCCGTGGGAAAAGGATCGGAATTGTAGGCGGACTAGCAGAAACAGAATGCAGCAGGGAGCGTGCGAAGGGGGTATTGGACGCTCTTTCGGATACCGGCTGCGAAATCCGGTTTCATATCCATACAACCTATGATATGGCAATTACGGAGAAGCTCAAAAAGGAGAAGGCGGTCGATTACCTGATTGTACTTGAAACAAGTGCACTGGAACAGATTGCCGGGATGTATGCACAGGAGAATGGAAACCATCCGGGAATTTATGGAATCGGAAACAGTATCAAGTGTGTATACTATCTGGATGAGGCTGTGGTGGAAGGGCTGGTTGCTGCAGACGGATATGATATGGGGTATCAAAGTGTCCTGGAGATTTCCGGTGCACTGAAGAATCAGCTGTATACCATGAAAAACCGTGAGACGGATTATCGGCTGCTGCATAAGGAGGATATTTTCAGGGAAGAGGTACAGCAGTTTCTTCATACGTATGATTAACCACATAAGTAAACTATGTGATAATCCCACGATATGCGAATATTGGGTAGGATTGTGGGAGTGCGTAGCACGAAGCAATCCGTAGGCATCAAAGTCGGGGGCTTTTGACCCCGACATCATAAATAAAACGGAAGCGAAAGGAGATTATTCCAACATGAAACAGATCCAGGGCGGTGTGACCGCAGCAAAAGGCTTTGAGGCAGCAGGTGTGGAGGCTGCCATTAAATATCAGAATCGTAAGGATATGGCACTGATCGTAAGTAAGGCACCTTGTACCGTAGCCGGTACTTTTACCTCCAATGTGGTAAAGGCGGCTCCTGTACTGTGGGATAAGCAGATCGTGGAACATTCTGCATTTGCACAGGCAGTGGTAGTCAATTCGGGAATCGCTAATGCCTGCACCGGCAAACAGGGACTGGACTGCTGTGAAGCAGAAGCAAAATGTGCCGGAGAACTGTTGGGTGTGCCCACCGATGCCGTACTGGTTGCATCCACCGGTGTCATCGGTATGCAGATTCCCGTAGACAAGATCACCGCTGGCATCGAGAAACTGGTGGCAGCCAAGGCAGATACTCTGGAGGCTGGCTCCGATGCAGCCCATGCCATTATGACCACCGATACCATTTCCAAAGAGATCGCCATCGAGACACAGATCGGTGGCAAGACTGTGACTCTGGGCGGTATGTGCAAGGGTTCCGGTATGATCCATCCGAATATGTGTACGATGTTAGGTTTTGTAACCACAGATGTGAAAATTTCCAAGGAGATGCTGCAGAAGTGCGTCAGCGCAGATGTAGTGGATTCCTTCAACATGATCTCCGTGGATGGAGATACTTCCACCAATGATACACTGCTGGTGCTGGCCAACGGCATGGCTGGCAACGAGGAGATTACCGCAGAGGGCGAGGATTACGACAACTTCTGCAAGGCACTGCATGAGATCACCACATTCCTGGCAAAGAAAATGGCAGGAGATGGCGAAGGCGCCACAGCACTGTTCGAGACCAAAGTAATAAATGCAGTCAGCAAGGAAGATGCCAGAACTCTGGCAAAATCCGTGATCTGTTCTTCTCTGACCAAGGCAGCTATCTTCGGACATGATGCCAACTGGGGACGTATCCTCTGTGCACTGGGTTATTCCGGAGCCAAATTCGACCCGGAAAATGTGGATCTGTATTTTGAGAGCAAGAGCGGCAAGATTCATATCTTCGGTAATGGTGTGGCATGTGATTACAGCGAGGAAGAGGCCACGAAGATCCTCTCCGATCCGGAAGTCACCGCACTGGTGGATATGCATATGGGTGAGGCAGAAGCTACCGCATGGGGCTGTGATTTAAGCTATGATTATGTGAAGATCAATGCGGACTATCGTTCCTAAAAAAGAACGACCGGAAAGATAAATGACAGGCGGATCACGGTATCTGCGGAAATGAGGATAAAAATGGAAAAAGATATGGAACAGGTAATGAAAAAAGCAGAGGTGCTGATCGAGGCGCTTCCTTACATACAGAAATTCAACCGTAAGATCATCGTGGTAAAATACGGCGGCAGCGCCATGAGCAATGAGGAACTGCAGAAAAACGTCATCAAGGACGTAACGCTGTTGAAACTGGTAGGTTTCAAGCCCATCATCGTTCACGGCGGCGGTAAGGAGATCAGCCGCTGGGTCGGCAAGGTCGGAAAAGAGGCAAAGTTCGTCAACGGTCTGCGTGTCACCGATGAGGAGACCATGGAGATCGCGGAAATGGTACTGAACAAGGTAAATAAGAGCCTTGTGACCATGGTGGAAGAGCTGGGCGTGAAAGCAGTAGGTGTCAGCGGTAAAGACGGCGGCCTGCTTCAGGTAGAGAAAAAATATTCCGACGGTCAGGACATCGGGTATGTGGGTGAGATCACCGGCGTGAATCCGGATATTCTCTTTGACATGCTGGAGAAGGATTACCTGCCCATCATCGCTCCCATTGGACTGGACAAGGATTATCACACCTACAATATCAATGCGGATGATGCGGCCTGCGCTATCGCAAAAGCAGTACATGCGGAGAAACTGGCATTTCTGACGGATATCGAGGGATTGTACAAGGACATCAATGACAAGTCCACATTTATTTCCAGATTGACAGCTTCCGAGGCAGAGGGACTGATCCACGACGGTTACATCGGCGGTGGTATGCTGCCGAAGCTGAACAACTGTACTTCTGCGATCCGCAACGGTGTAAACCGTGTGCATATTCTGGATGGACGTCTGGCACACTGCCTGTTGCTGGAGATCTTCACCAATCAGGGTATCGGAACTGCGATCGTATCCGATGAGGAGGAAAAATAAAATGAGCGACACCATGAAAGAATATATTGCAGAGGCGGAAAAAGACCTGCTGCATACCTATAACCGTTATCAGATCGTTCTGGATAAGGGCGAAGGCGTACATCTGTATGACACCGATGGGAAAAAATATCTCGATTTCGTAGCGGGAATCGCTGTATTTGCCCTGGGCTATCAGAACAAGGCATACAACGATGCGCTGAAAGCACAGATCGACAAGGTGATCCACACCTCCAATTATTATTACAACGTGCCTGCCATCGAGGCGGCTCGTAAGATCAAAAAAGTATCCGGCATGGATCGTGTCTTTTTCACCAATTCCGGTGCGGAAGCAGTGGAAGGTGCCATTAAGGCTGCCAGAAAATATGCGTATCTGAAGGATGGCTGTACCGACCATGAGATCATTGCCATGAATCACTCCTTCCACGGCAGAACCATGGGAGCTTTGTCAGTAACGGGCAACCCCAAGTATCGTGAGGCGTTCCAGCCCATGATCGGACATATCAAATTTGCAGAACTGAATGATTTCCAGAGTGTGCTGGATCAGGTGACAGACAAGACCTGTGCCATCATTATGGAGACTGTACAGGGCGAGGGCGGACTGCGTCCCGCTAATGAAGAATTCTTAAAACAGGTTCGTGATCTGTGCGATGAGCGGGATATCCTGCTGATTCTGGATGAGATCCAGTGCGGCATGGGACGTACCGGTTACATGTATGCATGGCAGCGTTTCGGCGTGAAGCCGGACATCATGACTTCTGCCAAGGCACTGGGCTGCGGTGTACCGGTAGGTGCATTTATGATGACGGAGAAAGTAGCACAGCATTCTCTGACAGCGGGAGATCACGGAACCACCTACGGCGGTAACCCCTTAGCCTGCGCAGCAGTGGAAAAAGTGCTTGATTTATTCGAAGAGGACCATATAATAGAACATGTGAGAGAGGTGGCTCCCTATCTGGAACAGCGTCTGAACGAACTGGCAGACAAGTATGACTGTATCAAAGAACGCCGTGGTGTGGGACTGATGCAGGGACTGGTATTTGACCATCCGGTAGGAGACATTATTAACAGAGCATTGGAGAAGGGATTAATTCTGATCAATGCCGGTGCGGACATTATCCGCTTCGTACCGCCTCTCGTGATTACCCGGGAAAATGTGGACGAAATGATTGCTATTTTGGACACCTGTATCGAATAAGAGGTTTAGGTGAATTTATGTTTTTGAAAAAAAGAATTATCGCTACAGCAGCTGTGATCGCCATGGCTGCTGCAGCTGTTTACGGAAGTACGCAGGAGATGAGTCAGACACAGGAGAGCGGAAGCGGACTGCAGCTGTTTCGAGGAAAGGAGACAATCTATTGCTGGTATTCCGATGAGGCATTGTCCGGTTATATCAATGCGGCAGCAGTATCCTTCGGAGAACAGAACAGTGGAGTCCGTGTGATTCCCGTACTTACTTCTGACAGTGAATATCTGGAAGCTATCAATCAGGAGACCCTGCATTCCGATCAGATACCGGATATCTACCTCTTGAGCAGTGACTCTCTGGAAAAGGCTTATCTGGCAGGACTGGCATCGAAAGTGCCTGACACTGTGGGAATCTGCAATACAGACCATTTTTCCCAGGCGGCTCTGTCTGCGGTAACCTATGATCAGAAGCTGATCGGTTATCCGGTTTATTTTGATACCAGTGCGTTGGTATATAATGAAGATTATCTTCGAACCTGGGCAACCCAGCAGGCGGAGAAGGAACTGGCGGGAAACAGTGAGAATGATGAACCCATAGGGGAAGGAGAAGAGATCATCGAGGAAGATTCTCTTCCGGAAGACCAGACCACGGAACAGGTGACAGCGGATGAGGCAGCGGTAAATGCGCTGGCAGAGCAGTATTTCGCGGAAGCACTTCCCTCCACAGTGGATGATCTGCTGAATATTGCAGATACCTTTGATGCACCGGAAGGTGTGGAAGGTGTCATGAAATGGGACGTGAACAATATTTTCTACAACTACTGGATCGTAGGCAACTACATGATCGTGGGCGGTGATCCCGGGGATGACAGAAATGATATTGATATCAATAATCCGGAGACCATTCAGTGTCTGGAAGTGTACAAGGCACTGAACCAGTTCTTCTTTATTGAATCCGATACGGTGACTTATGATTCTGTGATCCAGGACTTTATCGATGGCAAGACCATGTTCACCATCGGAACCACGGATGTGGTCAAACGGCTGGAAGAGGCAAAAGCGGACGGCAGCCTTGCATTTAATTACGGAATTGCCCGTATGCCGGATGTCAGCGCCGAACTGCAGAGCAGATCTTTGTCTGTTACGGGAGCGGCAGTCATCAACGGCTATTCGGAACACAAGGAACTGGCGGACTGCTTCGCAGCGTATCTGGCAGAAGGATATGCGGACGGCCTGTATGAACGCTCCGGCAAAATGCCGGCAAGTCTTCAGGCAGCAGAGAATGCAGACAACGGTGCGCTTATGATCTTTGCCGATGAGTATGCGGACAGTGTGTCATTGCCGAAGATGCTGGAGACGGGAAATTTCTGGATGCAGCTGGAAGTACTGTTTTCCAAGGTATGGAACGGTGACGACGTGACTACTCTGGTACAGCAGCTGGACGAGACCATAGCCGGACAGGTAGGTGGTACAGAGAACTAAAACCGTTACAATAAAATATGAATGAACGAACCGGTCACAGGATAGACTACTACTAAAAAGAAAAGGTGGTAGAATCCTATGATCGGTTTTTTGATTGCTTTAGTTTCCGGTGCGCTGATGAGCATCCAGGGAGTGTTCAACACCCAGGTGACGAAATCCACCGGCATCTGGACCGCCAGTGCATTTGTGCAGTTTACAGCATTGCTGGTATGTCTGGGGGCATGGCTGTGTACGGAGCGGACTTCATTCTTGAAGATAGCGCAGGTGGAGCCCAGATACATGCTTTTGGGAGGGGCTATCGGAGCATTTATCACCTACACTGTGATCCGCAGTATGGATGCCCTGGGACCGGCCAAAGCGGTAATGCTTATTGTGGTCGCTCAGCTTGCTGTAGCATATATTATCGAACTGTTCGGATGGTTCGGTGTGGAGAAGCAGCCCTGGGAGTGGCGGAAAGCCATCGGCATGGCCGTGGCGATTGTGGGTATTGTGATTTTCAAGTGGAAATGATCCAGAGCTATCCTCGTAGCGGCAATTTTGCGAATGGGTTCTGAATCGTTACCACAAATGCGAAAACGGCTTGTAAATTCCGTGTGATTCCAGTACAATGAAAGTTAACAGCATAGAGAGGCAATCCCCTGAAATTTTGTGAAGGAATCAGGAAAATGGAAAGGGGACTATGATGTTTTCGATAAGGTTTTTTAAAACAAAATATGCAGGTTTGATCGGAATGTTTTTCAGTCTGGTGATGTTTATGACCGGCTGTCAGAGGAAGGATGAGGCCATTGTGCTGATTCCATCCGGAGAAGATGTGGCGGAATTTCCCTCACTGGAAGCGGTGGAACAGGCAGCGGAGCCTGCAGGCAGCAGCGTGACAGTGCAGGAACCGGCAAAGGCTGAACCGCAGATGATATATGTCTATGTCTGCGGCGCAGTGCGGGATCCCGGAGTCGTGGAAGTGCCGGAGGGCAGCAGAGCGGAGGAAGCCCTGCGACTGGTCGGAGGTATGACAGCGGAGGCGGATCCTTTTTATGTGAATCTGGCAGAAACGGTGACGGATGGTCAGAAGCTGTATTTTCCAACGTTGGAGGAAGCGGAGACTCTGGAAGCCGAGGTAAAAGCGACGGCGGAGGGACTTGTGAATATCAACACGGCACCTGCGGAGGAATTGTGTGCGCTGCCGGGGATCGGAGCTTCCCGGGCGGCAGATATTGTGCGCTACCGGGAGCAAAACGGAGCCTTTCAGACGAAAGAAGACATTATGAAGGTACCCGGGATCAAACAGAACGCGTATGACAAATTGTGTGATAAGATCACGGTACAATGAGGGCTTATGCCGGGACCGTGAAGAGAAAAGTAAGGGATAGAGAGGTTAAGGAAAGATGGCAGGCAAGAAAGTGCTGGTAGTGGATGATGAGAAGCTGATCGTGAAGGGAATCCGTTTCAGTCTGGAACAGGACAACATGGAAGTGGATTGTGCTTATGACGGTGAGGAAGCATTGCAGATGGCGCATAACAAGGAATATGACATCATATTACTGGACGTCATGCTGCCGAAGCTGACCGGCTTTGAGGTCTGCCAGCAGATCCGCGAATTTTCCAATGTACCGGTGATCATGTTGACCGCCAAGGGTGATGACATGGATAAGATCCTGGGACTGGAATACGGCGCGGACGATTACATAACCAAGCCTTTTAACATTCTGGAAGTGAAAGCCCGGATCAAAGCTATCTTCCGCAGAATGGAGCCGAAAAAAGGAAACACAGAGAACACCGGTATTCTGGAAAGCGGCGATATGAAGCTGGATCGTGACGGCAGAAGAGCCTACATCCAGGGCAGGGAGATCGGACTGACGGCCAAGGAGTTCGAAGTGCTGGAACTTCTGATGCTGAATCCCGACAAGGTATACAGCAGGGAGAATTTGTTGAAGCTGGTATGGGGTACGGATTATCCCGGTGATGTGCGTACAGTGGATGTACATATCCGGAGACTGCGTGAGAAGATCGAGTCCAATCCCAGCGAGCCCAGATACGTGCATACCAAATGGGGCGTCGGGTACTACTTTAATAATAAGTGAGACTATGAGAACCTTCAAAGATAAGAGGAAATGATTCGCCATGCTTGCATGTAAGAATCAATTTCTCTTATCTTTGAAGGTGGCTCGAATAGAGCCACCGCCACGCAAATGAACAAAAGTAGCTGCGAAGCAGCGGAGAGCACGATTTATCGTGCGGTTTTGTGAATGGCGTGGAGAGGTTCGGAACTGAGGTTTTTATACTGTGAAAAAATGGAATAAAGAACGTTTTGCAACTATATGGGAAAAGCTGGAGAGCATGATCGCGCTTCGAAGTCTGCGGGCGAGGATCTTCCTGCTGACGCTGGTGATCGGCCTGGTGCCTTGTATTGCCATGCGCCACGGCATCGTGAGCAATTACGAGGATCTGGCGGTGGAACAGCGGACCACAGTGGTACAGAACCAGTTGATGATCCTGGCCAATCATCTGATCAGCAACAATTATTTAAGCAGCCATGGTGTCAGAGAGGACACCGGCAATTCCAGAGAAGTCATCAATGCGGAACTGGAGATGCTGTCCAATCTGTATGAAGGCCGCGTTATGATCATCAACAAGAATTTCAAGGTGGAAAAAGATACCTACGGCATCAGTGAAGGAAAGACCATCATTTCCGAGGAGGTCATCAAATGTTTTCAGGGGGAAAACATTTCCCATTATGACCCGGAGCACGGTTACATAGAAATGACCACTCCCATCATGGATACCACGGCAAACACTACGGACGAAAACGGAAAAAGGAATCCGGATGCCATCCGGGGCGTTATGCTGACCAGCATTTCCAATGACAGTATCGTAAATGCCAAGGAGGTGCTGAATCGTAAGGCGTACATTCTGGAAGTGATCATGATGGTGGCAATCCTGGCACTGGCTATCATACTGTCCAGAGCTTTGACGAGACCTTTCAACAGAGTCACACAGGCCATCAATGCGGTAAAGGAAGGCTTCAGTGATGAGACGATCTCTGTGCCAGATTATGTGGAGACCGTACATATCGTAGATGCGTTCAACCAGTTGTTGAAGCGGATGAAGGCATTGGACGATTCCCGACAGGAATTTGTGGCAAATGTGTCCCACGAGTTGAAAACACCCATGACATCCATCAAGGTATTGTCGGATTCCCTGCTAGCACAGGAAAATGTACCGGCGGAGCTGTATCGAGAATTCATGGAAGACATTGCTTCCGAGATTGACAGAGAGAACCAGATCATTACGGATCTGCTGGCACTGGTAAAAATGGATAAAAAGGTACAGGATCTGAATATTGTATCGTTGAACATCAATGATCTGACGGAACTGATCTTAAAGAGACTGCGGCCCATCGCCCGGAAGAAGGATGTGGAAGTGGTATTTGAAAGCGTCCGTCCTGTGGTGGCAGAGGTGGATGAAGTCAAGATGACCCTGATCATGACGAATCTGGTGGAGAATGCCATCAAATACAATAAGGATCATGGCTGGGTGAAGGTGATACTGGATGCGGATCATCAGTATTTTACCTTTGAAGTCAGTGATTCCGGAATCGGTATCCCGGAGGAGGCTCTGGCACATATCTGCGAGAGATTCTATCGTGTGGACAAGTCTCATTCCAGAGAGATCGGCGGAACGGGACTGGGACTGGCGATCACCAAGAGCGCCGTCCTGATGCACAAGGGATCCCTTACGGTGACGAGTACCGAGGAGCAGGGCTCCTGTTTTCTGGTGAAGATTCCGCTGACATATATCGCCTCTTAGACGGAGCTGTTGTAAGAAAGATTGTGTAGTTATGAAGAGAGTTAAAAAATATGTTTTGACCGGTATGCTTCTGATGTTGCTGGCAGTCCTGACCGGCTGTGGCACGAGAGAGCCGGAGACCGGCAAAAAGATATCGGTGTATTATGTAAATACCGCAGAGACGAAGGTTGAGGTTCATGACCAGTATCTGAACACCAAGACACCGGAGGAACAGTTGGAAGAGACCATGACATTTCTCTCCACCACCCCGGAAAAGCTGGAATATAAGGCGCCTTTTGACATGGGATTTCAGGTTCTGGATTATGAAGTGGAAGACGGAAAACTTGTGATCAATGTGGATAAGGCATATTCCGAACTTTCGGTCACCACAGAAGTACTGGTGCGGGCGGCCGTTGTAAGGACACTGACGCAGCTGTCCAATGTGAAATATGTGACGATTACCGTGGAAGGCAGTCAGTTATATGACAATGCAGGGGAATTGGTAGGCTGGATGAATGCCGAGCAGTTCATCAATAATGACGGTAACGAGATCAACACCTATGAACTGGTGAAGGTAAAGCTGTATTTTGCCAATGCAGACGGTGATAAGCTGATCGCGGCCTACAGAGAAAAGCATTATTCCACCAATACTCCGTTGGAGCGATTCGTGGTGGAGGAACTGATCGCGGGACCCAGCGGACAGATTGAGGGTCTGTACCCGGTGATCAATCCGGAGACCAAGATCATTAATATCCTGACCAAAGATGGCATCTGCTATGTGAATCTGGATTCCAGCTTTCTGACCGTGGTGAACAATGTTTCCACGGAGGTAGCAGTTTACTCCATCGTGAATTCCCTGGTGGAACTGGATAATATCAATAAAGTACAGATCCTGGTCAACGGCGAAGTGCCATCTACCTTCAGCAATTCCACTTTTGAACGGAATCTGGATTATGTAACGACTTTGGAACAGTAAATTTTGAATTTATGCGGGACAGGACTGTTTTTGCGTTGGACTGTCGGAACAGTCCTGACTGTGGGCAGGCGGGAATGCCTGCGGAAGGGAGCTTAATGAGACGACCGCTTTTTATGGCGTGTCTGTGTCTCGTGATAGTGCTCACCATAGGAAGAATACTGACGGGGGCAGACACCGGGGATGCCGGCGTACTGCCGCCTGACGGAAGTCCGGTGAGGATCACGGGACGGATAGACACAAGAACTTCTGAAACGATTATTCTGAAATCAATTTCTATTATTCAAAACGATCTAAAATATTCCTATTCTGGAAAATTACAATGTGAGTTGACAAACACACAGGAGGTACAGAGCCTGAGACTGGGCCAGCATATTGTTCTGGAAGGCGTTTTTTCGCACTTCGATGCTGCGACCAATCACGGGGAATTTGACGTGCGGGCCTATTCTGCGGGAAAGGGCATCGGTGGCAGAGTGCGGAAAGCACAGGTTCTGGCAGCGGAGGAGGACTATAGCTTTTTGAGAGAAAAGTTGTTTGCCTTTCGAAGGAGATTACACGACAGACTGGCAAAGGTATTCCCGGAGAAAGAGGCTTCCGTTATGCAGACATTACTGCTGGGGGAGAAGGAAGAACTGGATGCGGAGGTAAAGGCGCTGTACCAGAGGAATGGGATCGCCCATATCTTAAGCATTTCAGGGCTGCATATTACTTTGCTGGGGATGGGATGCTACCGGCTGCTTAAGAGACTGGGGGCTCCGGTCAGAGTGGCAGCAGCGGGAGGTGCCATGACACTGCTTCTGTACGGTATGATGGTGGGCATGAGTGTATCCGCCAGTCGTGCCATAGGAATGTATCTGCTGCAGATGTTGGGGATATTCGTGGGAAGGACTTACGATATGCTGACAGGTGTGGGGCTGTTGGCGGCATTGCTGGTGTTGCAGCAACCGGAGCGGCTTGGGGATGTGAGCTTTTTGATGTCTTTTGGGGCGGTGCTGGGGATCTGCTTGTTGACACCGGTGTTTGCCGGGGATGGTAGGGAAGATAATGTCGGTGTGGAAACGGCCAGTGGTGTGGTGGCAGGGCTTCTGACCGTGACAGATATTCTGGGTGATTCCGCTTACGAGAGGAACAAGTACCGGGAAGGCTGGCGGAAGGTGGTGTATGAAAGGCTTTGGCGCATGGTGTCAGCACTTAAAAGCGGTTTTGCCGCCAGTGCCGGAGTTATTCTTTTTACGCTGCCCATACAGCTCTGGTTCTTTTATGAGATCCCTGTCTACTCGGTATTATTGAACCTGCTGGTGTTGCCCTTTATGAGTGTGGTGATGGCAGGGGGAATCCTGTCATTGATCCCGGGACTGGGAATTGCAGGGACGGTGGATTGTCTGATCCTGTGGTGGTATGAATGGATCTGCGAACGGTTCGGAGAACTGCCGGGAGCGGTATGGTGCGTGGGCCGCCCGGCAAAGTGGCAGATGGCCGTTTATTATAGTGGGCTATTTGTGTTGATCATTGGCAGGAATTATGCGGAAAAATGGAAGCGGCAAAGACTTTATGCAGCTTATGTGGCGGAAAATAATCATGGCGACGGACACCGCGCTGAAAGAGAAAGGCAGCGTCGGGAAACACGCGGAGTGGATGATAGCGGTAGGGGTAGAAAAAGAGAGAGTAACAGAAAAAAGATGCAGCACTCTGACAGGTACTCTGAAATATGTACCACCAGATGGCGGCATGTTTTAGCAAATTTTTGGTATACATGGCAGGGAGTGATGACATATAGGAACGGAGTTATGTGCCGAATTGTAGCCGCAATGATTTTGGTATTAATAGTTGGTTTACTGACCGGCAATTTTGATCGGGGAAGCCGTGTGACTTTTCTGGACGTGGGACAGGGAGACGGTATCGTGGTGGAGACCGGGCAGGGGGCATATCTTTTTGACTGCGGCAGTACCAGTCGGAGGAAAATCGGTGAATATGTGTTGAAGCCTTATCTCAAAAGCCGGGGAATCCAGTCTCTACGCGGTGTGTTTGTATCGCACCCAGATGAAGACCATATGAATGGCATATTGGAACTGCTGGAGAACGGTGGAGAATGGGGAATTACCGTGGAGCAGATGTTTCTGCCTGCGATTACGGAAGCGGAGCGTAGGGAGGCTTTTGAAAAATTGCTTGTTGCCGCGGAATATGCCGGAGTACCGGTAAGTTACATAAAATGTGGCGATGAGATCAGGGATAGTCGACTCTGGCTGCGGTGTCTGCACCCGGAGGAGAATACGACTCTTGCGGATGCCAATGCCTATTCGGAATGCTTCTACGTGGAGGTATTTGCGAAAGCAGTGAAGTGGGGCGCGGCAGAGGGGATGGAAGCAAGTGGAGAGGGCGGAAGAGCTGCTAGCGAAGTTTACGGTGAGAACGGCAGCTTTGCTGCCGGAGTTACTGGTGAGAGAACCGGTCATGGTGATACCTGTGAAAGGAAAAACTTCGGCGTGGGTGCCGGGAAGCTAAGCATTCTCCTGACAGGGGATGTGGAAGGCGAAGGGGAGCAGCAGCTGACACAGGAATTGCAGACGTTGAAGACGTTACAGGAAGCGAAGACGTTACGGGTAGCGCAGGAATCACAGGCTTTGCAGAATGCGCGGAAATTGCAGGAATCGCAGGAACCGCGAGAACAGCAGGAGTTGTGGGAATCACGGAGACAAGGGGGCTTCAAGGTAGACATCCTGAAGGTAGCGCATCACGGCTCAGGCTATTCCACCAGTTCTGAGTTCCTTGCCGCCGCCGGCCCCGCTGCCGCCATTATCTCCTGTGGTCGTAACAATTCCTATGGCCATCCCCATGCCGCGACGCTACAGCGCCTGGAAGATGCTAAGGTTCCCTGGTACCTCACCACTGACTATGGAGCCTTGACAGTAACCGTCGACAGTCACGGAAACCGGCTGCAAGGGTATCTGAGAAGAAAATAAGCCGTTGGGGTTCTAGGTAGTTGGGGCGTGGGAGGAAGAAAAGTAAGAATAAGCCCCGGGGAAGTCAAGAAGCTGGGCGTAGGAAAAAGAAAAGTAGAAATAAGCCCCGGAGAAGTCAAGAAGCCGGGGCGTAGGAGAAAGAAAAGTAAGAATAAGCCCCGGAGAAGTCAAGAAGCCGGGGCGTGAGAGGAAGAAAAGTAAGAACAAGCCCCGGGGAAGTCAAGAAGCTGGGGCGTAGGAGAAAGAAAAGTAAGAATAAGCCCCGGAGAAGTCAAGAAGCCAGTGTGCAGAAGGAGGAAAAGTGAAAACTACACGCGAAAATATAAAAAACAGAATAGAAGAAATTAATAAGGAATTAGAAAAGATAACAAAATTGGACAAAAAATTTCCGCAAGGAGAATTGCAATGCTTCAAAAATGAAAACCGCTACAAATGGAAAGTAAAAGAGGAAAATGGAATACGCTATCTTCCGAAAACCGAAAGAAATCAGGCAGAAATACTGGCATTGAAGAAATACTATGAGTATAGAAAAAAGGAATTGGAGAGTGAAGCAGCGGGATGGGAAGCCTACTTGAAGAAGACAGACAAGATGAAAATAAACTCCGAACATCTATTAAATCATCCGGAATATGGAAAATTGCTAGCTAAGAATTTCAGACCATTGGATAAGGAACTGGAGCGGTGGCAGGAGGAACCCTATGAAAAATGTACAAAGCATCCGGAAAATTTATTGGTACAAGGAACGCATGGGAAGATGTTGCGGTCTAAATCAGAAGCAATTATTGACAGAATGCTATATCAAAATAAAATACCGTTTCACTATGAAGAAAAACTGGTTTTGGATGGAATAATTTTATATCCAGATTTCGTGATACGACATCCCTTTACGGGACAATATTTCTATTGGGAGCACTTTGGGATGATGGATAATCCGGATTATTGCAATCATGCTTGTGACAAAATAAAGCTATATTGCCGACATGGTATCATTCCTTCGGTAAATCTGATTCTCACCTATGAAACAAAGCAGTGTCCTCTGAATGCAGACAAAGTAGAAATGATCTTGCAGGAATATTTTGGTTGTAGCAAATGGGATGCCGTGGTAGGATAAAACATATCAGTAATAGTAAAATAAGGGGGATATGCAAAATGAAGCACCTGATCATTGTAAAATTTAAAGATAATATATGGAACCGGGAGGATGCGGCGAGCAGGGAGATGCTTGCGGACATCAAGAAGATCTTCAATCGGACGAAGCAGATAGAAGGCGTTCATACGGTGAACATTTATGAAAATGTGACACCGAGACCGAACCGGCATGACCTGATGATCGAAATGGAGATGGATCCGGAGGCACTGCCTGTGTACGATGCTTCTGCGACCCATCAGGAATGGAAGGCAAAATACGGAGATGCTATTCAGTCCAAGACTATCTTTGATTATGAATAAAATTTGTAATCTTGCGAAGGGGAGGCAGCTATGGAAGAATTTGATATCAGAGAAGCTACACCGGAAGATGCGGAGAAGATCATCGCATATTTAGCGCAGGTAGGTGGAGAGACAGATTATCTGTCCTTTGGAAAAGAAGGGCTTCCTATTTCGATAGAAGAGGAAGAGAAATTTATACAGAATATAAATAAGGAGGAACATTCCGTTCTCTATGTGGTATGGAAAAATGGAGAGATCATCGGAGATGCCAGCCTAAGCGGATTCTCCAGAAGGATGAGCCACCGCGCCGAATTCGGAATCTCTGTGGTCAAGTCGGAATGGGGGCAGGGAATTGGCAGGGCGCTGTTACAAAAATGCATTATGTATGCAAAAGAACATACGATAGAACTGATCAATCTGGAAGTTCGAAGCGATAATATACGAGCTATTCATGTCTATGAGAAATATGGCTTCCGGAAAATCGGGACCTCGCCGGCATATTTTAAGATCGACGGGGAATACTACGATTTTGATTTGATGGTATTAGACCTTAGAAGGGAAAGACAGTAGCTATCGATATCGCTGCGGTCATCATCGCACAGACCATCGAAGGAGCAGGCGGCAATATCGGAGCAGAACTTCGTACAATGGCAGTACAGATGAATTAACACAAAAATATAGAGGACTACAAAGAGACCCAAAGAAACCCAAAGAAACCCAAAGCAACCCAAGGTGACCAAAAGAAACCCAGAGGACTACAAAGAAACGCAAAGAAACACAAAGGAGCCATAACACCATGGAATTTTTTGACATCGTAGATGAAAAAGGCATTCCCACAGGGGAGAGCATAGAACGCACACAGGCACATAAAAAGGGTGTCCGCCACAGAACCGCCCATATCTGGATCGTGAGGGAACAGAACGGAAAAGCCCAGCTGTTATTGCAGAAACGCTCTGCAGAAAAAGACAGCTTTCCGGGGCGGTTCGATACTTCTTCCGCCGGACATATTCAGGCGGGGGACGAGCCGGAGGAATCTGCAATACGGGAACTTCACGAAGAACTGGGAATCCAGGCATCTAAAGAGGAATTGCAATTCGCCGGATGCTTTGATATTCAATACGAAAAGGAATTTCATGGAAAAATGTTTCGGGACAACGAGGTTGCATTCGTCTATATGTACACTAAGCCGGTAGATGCTGCGAAGCTTATCCTGCAAAAAGAGGAAGTGGAGAGTGTGGAGTGGTTCGATATGGAGGAACTGGATACCGCATTGCAGCCGCCTAGAGATCAGCGATTCTGCGTCCCCACGGAGGGCTTCCGGATTGCTAAACGTTGGTGGGAGAGCAGAAAATAAAAGCTGAACGGCACGCATAAGCAGTAAGTCCCGAGAAAAGAATTGTCGCACAGTTGACGAGGGCGGGGAATTTCGGCAGACAGAGGCCGGGGATGTGCAGGAGTACATGGTAGAAGATAAGCAAAGCATAAGAGTGGACAATAAAAAGAGGGTATGGAAAGAGAAAAATCCGTGTGTATAAAAAATGGATGTACGGATGGATCTGGAGGATCTGTTTACCAGACTGGTGATTAATTACGGGAAATAACAAAAGAGCTGCCCTCATAATGAGGACAACTCTTTTATGTTAATAAGATTTTCACCAGATGAAATTACTTCACAGTCACGGAAGTGATGTGAGGGTTCACACCTTCGTACCAGTACAGGAAACCTTCCATATCGATGGTGTCACCGATCTTTAAGTTCTTTACTGCGTTGTAAACATCGGTGGTGTTGTCGCACAGATAAGACTCAACGGTGAAGGTATAGGTCTGACCGTTCAGGGATACGTTGAAGTACAGGTCGTTACCGTCTTCACCGGAACCATCCCAGTTGTACAGGAAAGCAACGTCGTTGCCGTCAGCATCCTGACCTGCAGCTTCTACAGTCATACCCTTGAAAGCTACGAACTGGTTCTGGTAGTTGATCAGATCATCGGTGCCTAACAGATCGGTCACATCGGTAACGGGAGCGATGTAGCTGCCCTCTTCGATCTCGAAGGTAGCACCTTCAGCGATCTCTACTTCACCGGACCACTCGGTCTTATAACCGGTTACTTTGATCTTGGTACCGGGTACCAGCTTAGCATAATCCTCTTCGGAACATACGGAATTGTAGATGAAGTAAGCACCATCCTGATCCTGGGTGTACAGGGTAGCCTTATCTTCCCACCAGGACTGTTTCGCCTGAACATAAGCCTCGATCACAACTTCGGAATCGAGATCAGCAGCCATGTACTCTTCGTAGGTCATAACACCCTCGGACTTCTCATCAGCAACAGCTTCAGTAGCCTCGGTAGAAGCTTCCGTAGCAGCGGCTTCGGTAGTAGCAGCTTCGGTAGTAGTAGCCTCGGTGGTGGCAGCAGCGGTAGATTCAGCAGCAACGTCTGCATTGCTGTTTCCACATGCAGCGAGAGACAGAACCAGAGCCATAGCCATGGTTAATG
>ERZ773104.1771-NODE-1771-length-26892-cov-9.145434_pt1 | contig 26892 bp, 29 predicted proteins | sample MGYA00511920_ERZ773104 | MGnify/ENA primary metagenome ERZ773104 (study PRJEB29015, sample SAMEA2737857) | human gut metagenome | biome: human gut; feature: human-associated habitat; material: faeces | place: China | collected 2012 ...
AATATGATATAATACTTTCAAGTTAAAAACGAAAAACAAATACTTTTAAGTATTTTTTTAAATGATAGAATAGAAAGAAGTGATCAAAATGAGTAGTGAAGAAAAAAGTCCTCGAAAAACAAACATAAACTGGTATCCAGGCCATATGGCTAAAACAAGAAGGCTTATAAAAGAAAACATTAACATGGTAGACATTATCTATGAAGTAGTAGACGCAAGGATACCTTTTTCATCTAAGATAAAAGATGTAGATGACTTAATAAAAGATAAACCTAAGATTATGATTATGACTAAAACTGATTTATGTGACATAAATAAAACTAGTATGTGTGCTAAAATGTATGAAAAAGAAGGTTATAAAGTTGTAATGGTAGATTTAATTAATAACAAAGGATTATCTGATATATATAGTGCAACTAGTCTTTTACTAAAAAGTTTAGATGACAAAAGAGAAGCAAAAGGACTTAAAAAACGTGCTTATAGAGCCTTAATAATTGGAATACCGAACGTTGGAAAGTCTACGTTAATAAACAGATTAGTAGGTAAAAAAGCTACTATAACAGGAGATAAACCTGGTGTTACTAAAAAGCTTTCTTGGATTAGAATAAATAAAGATTTAGAACTTTTAGATTCCCCTGGTATATTGTGGCCTAAAATAGATGATGAAAATCAAGCTTATAACTTAGCATCATTTTCTGCAATAAAAGAAGAGATTTTACCGCTTGGTAAGGTTGCATGCTACATTCTTGATACGATGGATAAAAAATACCCAGATAATTTATTTAATAGATATGGAAACATAAATTATGATAATGATGATGTCATTTTGGCATATGAGACAATTGGCAAGAAAAGAGGATGCATAGTATCAGGCGGAGATATTGACTATGATAAAGTATCTAGTATAATAATAAAGGATTTAAGAGAGGGGAAGTTAGGTAAAGTAACTTTTGATGAGGTGTAAAAATGGATGAAAAACTTAGTTATATTAAAAGTTTAGGGATGAATGATGAAACAATAGCAAAAATATTAAGATATGATTCTTTAGACAATAATGATATAGATTTAGATGATAGGTTAAAAAAAATATATGAATTACTCGGATTTGCAAAATTAACAAACAAAGAAATAGAAAAAATCATATATAATAACTTATCAATATTAGACTTTTCTAACAGTGAGTTATGTAAATTAGCAGCAGTGTTGGAAAATGTTAATTTTAATAATGATATAATTGAGAAAAAGACGTTTTCAAAAGGTCTTGTAAATTATAAACGTATTTTTATTAGAAACTTGGTTTTAGAAGCAAGTGGTAAAAAAAATGTATATGGTAATACTGTGTTAACAGAACCTGATTATAGTGCATATGGAACTAAGCATAATTTATCTTTAGTATGTTTACAATCACTTAAACGGTCATGTGATTCTGATGAAGAATTAGAAGAAGCTTTAGATGGAAAACTGATTATAGGTGATAAACATTACTCGGTTGATGATTATATTAAAATATTAGCAAGTTTATTTTATAATAAATACTTAAACAGTAAAAAGAATATGGGAGCTCATAAATAATGACCGACTTATATGAAAATGAAAAAAAGTTATGGAACTTAGGTTATGAAAATATTGCTGGCTGTGATGAGGCAGGCCGTGGGCCACTTTTTGGACCGGTTGTTGCAGCATCAGTAATACTTCCACATGATTTTGTCTTAGAAGGTTTAAATGATTCTAAAAAGCTATCTGAAAAGAAAAGAGAAAAATACTATCCTATCATAATGGAAAAAGCACTTGCAGTTTCTGTTTCCGTAGTAGAAGCAGATGAAATAGATAAAATAAACATATATGAAGCATCAAGACAAGGAATGTTAAGAGCGACTAACTCTTTAAAAGTAAAGCCTGATTACATAATAACGGACGCTATGCCACTTGATGGATTTACAAGTGTGCCACATGAGGCCATAATAAAAGGTGATGCTAAAAGTATAACGATTGCGGCAGCATCAGTAATAGCAAAAGTAACCCGTGATAGAATAATGTATGAAATAGATAAAGTACATCCAGAATACGAATTTAAAAAACATAAGGGTTATCCGACAAAAAAACACCTTGAACTAATAGAAAAGTATGGTATAATTGACGGATATAGGCGTACATATGGACCTGTTAAAAAATACATTGAGGAACATAAAACAAATAAGGAGGCATAAATTATGAGTAAAAACTTAGTAATAGTGGAATCTCCTACTAAGACTAAAGCAATAGAAAAATATTTAGGCAGTGATTATAAAGTAGTATCTAGTAAAGGTCACATAAGAGATCTTGCAACATCAGGTAAGTTTGGATTTGGTGTTGACTTAGAAAATCATTTTGAACCTAATTATGTTGCAATAAAAGGCAAGAAAAAAGATATTACAGCTCTAAAAAAAGATGCAGAAAAGGCTAAAATGGTTTATCTTGCAACCGACCCTGACCGTGAGGGAGAAGCTATTTCTTGGCATTTAAAAGATGCATTACAACTTAAAGATGAAGAGTATGAAAGAGTTGTTTTTAACGAAATTACAAAAAACGTTGTAAAAGATGCATTTAATCATACTAGGAAAATAGATGATGATTTAGTTCATAGTCAGGAAACCAGAAGAATATTAGATAGAATAATAGGCTTTAGGTTAAGTAAGCTAATGCAGTCTAAAACAGGTGGTAAATCAGCAGGTAGAGTTCAGTCTGTTGCACTTAAACTAATAGTAGACCGTGAAAGAGAAATAGAAAGTTTTAAGGAAGAAGAATACTGGACCGTAACTGCTAAATTTGCTGATATGGAAGCATCTTTAGATACTGTTGACGGTAAAAAGGCTGATTTAAAAACAGAAGAAGAAACTGATAAGGTAATAGATGGTTTAGATAGTAAATTTATAATATCAAACTACGAAACAAAGCCTAAGAAAAAGGCTTCTAAATATCCTTTTATTACGTCAACTATGCAGCAAGAAGCAATTTCAAAATTAGGTTTTTCTGCTAAGAAAACTATGCAGGTAGCTCAAAAATTATATGAAGGTATAGATATAGAAAATGATACGATTGGTTTAATAACTTACATGAGAACTGATTCTGTAAGATTATCTGATGAGTTTATTAAATCTAGCTATGCTTTTATTAAAGAAAATTATGGTGAAGAATATATTGGTTATGTAAAGAAATCAAAAAAACGTGAAAACGTTCAAGATGCACATGAGGCAATTCGTCCATCTAGTATAAATAGAACGCCTGATTCTATAAAAAAATACCTAACAAAAGATGAATTTAAACTATATGAAATGATTTATGCAAGAGCACTTGCTTCTTTAATGGCAGATGCTAAGTTAAATCAAACAACAATCACTTTGGATAATAATAACACAACGTTTAAAACAACAGGAAGTGTACTTATATTTGAAGGTTACTTAAAAGTTTATGGTAAGTTTGAGTCATCAGAAGATAAGGTTCTTCCTAAATTAAAAGTAAATGATGAACTTATAGCAGAAGAAATAGTAAAGGATCAACACTTTACTAAACCTCCAGCAAGATATACCGAGGCTAAGCTTATTAAAGCAATGGAAGAATTAGGAATAGGGCGTCCTTCTACTTATGCATCAACGATTAGTACTTTAACGCAAAGAGGATATGTTAAAATAATAGAAAAAAAACTTAATCCTACTGAAGTTGGAATTACAACGACGGATAAATTACAAGAATTCTTTAGCGATTTAATAAACGTTAAATATACAGCTAAGATGGAAGAGGATTTAGACAAGGTAGCAGAAGGTAAGAAAGTATGGTATAAAATTCTAGAATCATTTTATAAGGAATTTGAACCAGAAGTTGAAAACGCATTTGATAAAATGGAGAAAAAAGAAGACGAAGAAACCGGAGAAGTATGTCCTAACTGTGGTAAACCTATGGTTATAAAAAACGGACGATACGGTAAATTTGAAGCTTGCTCTGGATATCCTGAATGTAAATATATTAAACCAAAGGAAAAAGCACCTCAAGTTGAAGTTTGCGATTGCCCTAAATGTGGTGGCAAAATAGTCGAGAGAAAAACTAAAAGAGGAAAAGTATTTTATGGATGCAGTAATTTTCCAAAATGTAAAGTTGCTGTTTGGGATAAACCTACCGGCGAGTTATGTCCTGAATGCCATAGTCTTTTAGTTACTGATAAAGAAGGAATAGTAAAGTGCAGTGCTTGCGATTACAAAAAATAGTTTTTACTATTTCTTTTTTTGTATATCAAACATTTGTATCTTTACAATGTTAAGCATTTGTGGTATTCTTAATAGGTCAGCTTAAAGTATGACATTTAAATGATTAGTTATATTTATTTTGAATATAATATAATCGGATAAAGAGGTTGATTTAATTGAATTTAATGAATAAAATATATAAAGATAAAGAATTTATGAGTGTTGCATCTCCAATTCTAAGTCATAAGGAATTTTTAAAAACCAAGTCAATTGTACATCATGGCAATACTAGATATAATCATTCTGTTAGAGTTTCTTATACAGCATTTAAATTATCTAAAATGTTAGGTTTTGATACAAATGCGGTTATTAGAGCGGGTGCTTTGCATGATTTCTTCTTGGTTAGAGATGATAAAAATATTATGACATCAACAAAAATGTTAATTGATCATCCAAAAATGGCAAAAGAAAATGCAATTAAATATTTTGGGGTAAATGAAAAAGAACAGAATATAATAGAATCACATATGTTTCCAATTTCAAATATTGCTCCTAAATCTAAAGAAGCTTGGATGGTGTCCTTATCGGATAAGATAGTTGCAGCTTTTGAAGGAGTAGCACGTGCTAAAGCACAAATAGGTGTTTGGATGTTATTTCTAGTTAATTTTATAAGATAATAAAAAATACATAACCTAAAGATGTTTATGTATTTTTATTTTTTTAAAATAAAGTGGCGTCCCCGGCGCGATTCGAACGCGCGACCCCTCGCTTAGGAGGCGAGTGCTCTATCCAGCTGAGCTACGAGGACGTGCAAATACATTATAACACAAAAATAAAAGATGTGGTATAATATATCTATATTGGAGGGATTTTTATGATACTAGATGAAAACAAAGAAAAACTTAATAAGATATTTAAAAAGTATAATTTATTATTAGATGAAAAAGATGAGATATATAGTGTTATAGAATCTATTTTTTTGCATGATGAATTTCAAAAAAGGATGACTAGTGAGTTTCCACATCACGGTGAAATAACACTTGGCGAGCACATTTTAGAAGATACTATTGTTACGTATTTATTGTCAAAAAAACACAGAAATGAGCCTACTTTTGAAATGGAAATCGCTTTAAGAATAGCTATGATGCATGATTTATATGAACTACCTTGGCAAAATAATCCAGCAGCAGATACAAAACACTTTTTTAATAAGCATGGATTTAGACATCCAATTGAAGCCGTTATAAATGGAAATGCTTGGTATCCAGAGATTTTTGAAGCTAAAGATGATGCTGCAAAAATAATAGACGGAGTTGTTCATCATATGTATCCACTTCCTGTAACTTCATTTAAAGACAGCCTTGATAATCCTCTTGAATTAAAAAACTTTGAAAGAGTAAATTTATTAGATAGTACAAATAAGGAAATATTAACAAATTCTTCTAACAGAGGAAAAATAGGGCTTGTTTCCCTTGCAACTAGTAAATATAAAGAAGGAAGAATAATGAGTAATGCTGATAAAATAGTTTCAATGTCTAATTTTAAGGGTGCTAACATAAATGATTTAACGGCACTTCTAACTGGAAATAATAAGAATTTAGAAGATCAAGGAAGAAGTAAATAACTTTATGAAAAGAGCAATTGTCTTATCAGGTGGCGGAGCTAAAGGAGCTTACGAAATAGGTGTTTGGAAAGCGCTTAGAAGACTTTCTATTAATTATGATATAGTATGTGGAACATCAGTTGGGGCATTAAATGGGGTATTAATGGTTCAAAAAGATTATTTTAAAGCACTTAAATTGTGGTATTACATGGATTATAGTAAGGTAATTGATATTGAGATAAAAAATAAGTATACAAGCAAAAAAGGGAAAGAAGAAATATTAAGAAAGTATGCAAAAGGTGCTTTAAAAGGAGGACTTGAACTTTCCGGACTAAGCCAGGTTATAGATAAGGTACTTAACAAGGATAAATTTTTTAAATCAAACATTAATTATGGCCTTGTTACTACTCATTTTCCTTCATTAAGGCCTAAATTAGTAAAAAAAGATGATCTTACAGAAGATGATGCAAAAAGTTATATGTTAGCTTCTGCTTCTTGTTTTCCAGCATTTAAACCTACTAAAATAGGCAAAAATTTATATATTGATGGTGGATATTATGATAATATGCCGATTAATTTTGCAATTAGTATGGGAGCAGATGAAGTAATCGCAGTAGATTTAAAAGCAGTTGGGATGGTAAGAGAAGTTAAGGATAAAAACGTTAAAATAACTTATATAACACCAAAAAATGATTTAGGCAGCTTCCTTGCTTTTGAAAAAGATTACTCAAGGAAAGCTATTAGTTTTGGTTATAATGATACTATGAAAGTATATAAAATGCTTGATGGTAACATATATACATTTAAAAAAGGAAGCCTTGATAGGAATTATAAAAGAATGCATGATAAATTTAATTATTACATGGATTTATACTTAAATAGGGTTGCTAAACTAAAGTTTAAGAAGATAACATCAAGTGATAATACTAAATACTTTAATGATGTATTAGAAAATACGTTAAAAGCATTTAACATAGATGAATCTAAAATATATAGAGCGTCTTTTGCAAATGTATTAATTAAAAAGGAATTTTTAAAGTGTGAAATTAAAAAGTTTAATACCATAAAAAAGGCTATTAAAAATAATAGTTTAAAAAAAGCATTTGTGTCTAAAGAACTAATCTGCTACATACATAATGAAATAGAAAAAGAAAATAAAAAAATAATAAATGATTTAGCAATAATGTTTCCAAATGCATTTTTATGTGCTTTATACATTAAAACAATAGAAAGGTAAGATATGAATAACATTAAAAAGCCACGTCTAAAAAAGAATTTGGATAAAGGATATATAAACGAAATAAAAGGTAGTGGCATTATATGTGATCTATCCTTTAGTGATGAAAAATCTTTAAATGATATAAAAGACATAGAGTTTAATGGCTGCTTATTTAAAAATATCGATTTTAGTGATTGCAGGCTTAAAAACGTAGATTTTATTAATTGTTCATTTGAATCTTGCAATTTACCTAATATGGATATATGTGAAAAGCTTATTTCTAGATGTGAGTTTATAAATTCATCGTTAGTAGGTTTTTCTGTTATAGAATCTAATTTGAAAGACGTTTCATTTTATAATTCTAACATTTCTTATATGAATATGTCTTCTAAACTAAAAAATGTTTCGTTTACGAACTCTAATATGACTGGGGCAAGATTATTTGAAAATGAATTTAATAATGTTATAATAGATAAGTGTAATCTTACTGATGCAGAAATATATAAAACTAAGTTAAATAATATGGACTTATCTAACTCGGTATTAAATGGTATAAACGCTGATTTAGAAAGTATAAAAGGTGTTACAACCGATTTAACAGGTATTTGCGCTATTGCAAGATTATTTAATATAAATATTAAATTTTGAGGTGAAAAAATGAACGAAGAAAAAACAAAAGTATTTGAAAAAGAACTAAGTTACATAAATAATCCAAGATATAAAGAGGGAGCCCAAAAACTAATTAGTTTGCTTCCTGACTACTTTTTTGAAGTTCCGGCATCTTCAACAGGAAAGTATCATCCTAGTTTTGCATTAGGAAGTGGTGGCCTTGTTAGACATACAAAAGTAGCGGTTAGATTTGCTTACGAAATGTTTAACGACGAAAGTATAACAGGTGCTTATTCTAAAAACGAAAAAGATTTAATGATAATATCTTTAATTATGCATGATGGACTAAAATCTGGTCTTGAAAAATCTCAATATACAAAGTTTGAACACCCACTTTTAGTGTGCGACTATATAAAAGAAAACAAGGATAAACTAACCTTTACTGATAAGGAAATAGAGTTTATGTGCCACGTTATATCATCACATATGGGACCTTGGAATACCAATAATTATAGTAATATAGTACTTCCTAAACCAGAGTCTAAATTTCAAAGATTTGTTCATATGTGTGATTACTTAGCAAGCCGCAAAGTAATAGATGTTAAATTTGACAGTGATAACAACATAGAGGAGTGATTTTTGAAGCTTAAAAAAATTTTAGTTTCTAATTTGGATGTATTTATTTATGAACTAAAAATGGAACTTGATAATATAAATAATGATTACGTAATCGTTAACGAGGATGGATTCTGTGAGTTTCATATAGATAATTTTATATTTCAAAATTAAAGGTTAAAAATAAGGAACTTTGTGAAAACGAAAGTTTTTTTATTAAATGGATATTGACAATATGAACATATATTCATATAATGAAGAAGTAAAAATAGAAAGAAGGTTATTATGAAGTTATTAGACGATGATAAAGTAATAGATTTATCCGAATTATTTAAAATGTTTGGTGACTCAACAAGGGTTAAGATAATGAATGTTTTAATAAACGGAGAAATGTGTGTTAGTGATATATCAGAAAAAATAAAGGTAAGTCAGTCTGCGGTATCTCACCAACTTAGGATACTTAAGGATTCAAAGCTTGTTAAGTATAGAAAAGAAGGAAATTTAACATACTATTTTTTAGCAGATGATCATGTAGAAAAAATATTTGTGATGGGATGTGAACATATAAATGAAATATAAATTTAAATTAAGCTCTTTAGATTGTGCTGGATGTGCTTTAGAAATTGAAAAAAAACTAAATGAAAATGATGAGATAGATTATGCAAGCGTCAATTTTTCTAAACTTATGATAACGGTTACAACAAAGACGCAAAATCCTAAAAAATTAGTTTCTGATATTGTAAAAAAGGTAGAACCAGAAAGTAAGGTAATGGATTTAAATGAATCATACGAAAATAAAGGTAAGTTTAAATTTCACATAATAAGACTTTTAGTTGGAATTATTTTTATGATAATAGGTATGTGCCAAAAAGGCATACTTTCAAATGTCTTTATAGTACTTAGTTATGTAACTCTTTTATATAGAACGTTTACTAATGCTATAAAATTACTATTTAAATCTAAAACGGTAAACGAAAATATGCTTGTTACAATATCTTGTGTTGGAGCTTATTTAACTGGTAATACTCATGAAGGGTTAATGGTTATTATTTTGTACGAAATAGGTAAAATACTAGAAGAGGTAGCAGTTAATAATTCTAGACGCTCAATAAGCGATTTAATGGATATAAAGCCAGAGGTTGCTAACTTAAAAAAGGGTGATGAAATATTAACTGTAGATCCAAAAGATGTTAAAATAGGGGATGTAATAATAGTAAAAAAAGGTGATGAAATACCTCTTGATGGTATTATTATAAAAGGAAGTTCCAAATTAAATACGGCAGCATTAACTGGTGAGTCTGATTTAAAAAGTGTTAATAAAGGAGATAAAGTGTTATCTGGTTCTATTAATACACTTTCTGTTATCGAGATAAAAGTAGAAAGCTTATATGAAGATAGCACGGTATCCAAAATATTAGAATTAACTGAAAACGCAAGTGATAGAAAAGCTAAATGCGAAAACTTTGTATCTAAGGCAGCTAAGGTTTATACCCCAATTATTATGATACTTGCACTTTTAATAGCGCTTATTCTTCCATTATTTGGTTTAAGTTTTAAAGTGTCTATTTATAGAGCTTTAGTATTTTTAGTAGTATCTTGTCCTTGTGCAATTGCAATAAGCGTACCACTTGGATACTTTTCTGGAATAGGAAAAGCATCTAAAGAAGGAATCTTGGTTAAGGGAAGTGATTATTTAGAATTACTTTCATCAGTAAATAAAATCGTATTTGATAAAACAGGAACCATAACAACTGGTATATCAAATGATTATAAGTTAGAAATATTAGATGATAAATACAAAGAAAAAGATATAATTAACTATTATGTAAAGGGTGAGGCTTTATCAAATCATCCACTTGCAAAATCAGTACTTAACGTGTTTAGTAAAAAGGTAAGTACAAAAGATGTTTTAAATTATAAGGAAACGGCTGGTAAGGGAATTTCTTACGAAATAGATGGTAAAAAAATTAAGATAGGCTCATCTTCATTTGTTAATTTAAGTGATAAAGATAGTTATATTTATTTAAAAATTGATGGGAAAGTAGCAGCTAAACTAAAATTAATAGATGATATAAAGAAAGACTCTATATCTGCTATTTTAGAACTTAAAAAGCAAAATATTAAAACGTTTATGTTTACTGGAGATAAAAAGAAATCAGCAGAGGCTGTAGCTAAAAAAACCGGCGTAGATGAAGTTTTTTATGAGATGCTTCCAGATGATAAATATAAAAAGCTTGATAAGATAATAAAAGAAAATGAAAAGAAAACGGCGTTTGTGGGAGATGGAATAAATGATGCTCCATCGCTTGCACTTTCTGATGTTGGAATTTCAATGGGAATGAGAGGAAGCGCATCTGCGATTGAAGCTTCGGACGTAGTTATTATGAATGATAGTTTAAGCAAAATATCAGAAGCTATTAAAATATCAAAATTTACTAAAAAAATAATAAAACAAAACCTTATATTTGCTATAGGGGTAAAGGTATTAGTATTAGTTTTAGGCGCTATTGGAGTGGCTAATATGTGGCAGGCTGTTTTCGCTGATACTGGAGTTACTTTACTTACTATTTTAAACACTACGAGAATTTTAAGAAAGAAATAAAAAATAAATACATTTTATTGTACTATTAAATATAATATGATAGAATGTATTTGAAATGCCTCCTTAGTTAAGTGGTATAACGCAGCCATGGTAAGGCTGAATTGTAAGTTCGATTCTTACAGGAGGCACCATAATTAATGGAAAATCCATTTTTTGGAATAACATAAAAACTACTTCAAATTAAATTGAAAGTAGTTTTATTTTGGTAGTTTAATAACACGTTTGTAAATTGGCATATTAATCAGAATAAGTAAAAGTGTTTGATTTTTTGGTTACTGTAGTATATAATATCATACAAAAAGGGAGGCATATTAAAATGAATTTTAATGAAAAACAATCAAAAGAAATTTATGAATTTATAATGAAATATAATTCAGATGAAGGATTTAAGAGTAATATTCAAAATTTATATAATAAAGAAATAAGCAAATTATCAATTTTACATATATATGCATTAGAAGAAATTTTAAGATATGGAACTAAAGGAATATTTAACAAGTTTGTTGATGTAAAAGGAACGTATACCGAAGATCAAGCCGCAGATTTATTTGATGGATTTATAAAATTGTTAAATAATGATCAAAATTTTAAACAATATAAAATGGAACAATTAAAAAAATCACCAGAGACATTATCAGCAATTGAAATGTTTGCCTTCCAATTAATTAGTAGTACTAAAAGTCAAAAAGAACAAATTCATGAAGAAGTGACTGATGAATTAGAATATGATCCGTTAACCCCAATTTTATATTCTAATGATAAACAGATAAGAAAAACATTGGAAAATTTACTTTTCGGAGAATTTATTCATCATATGTTAGAATTACCTGCTATGAAACCTGTTAAGGCTAGACAAAAAGAATTTGGTATGATAGCTAATATTGATAAACCACTTATAATAGAAAAAATAAGAGAAGTTTTTTTATCACAAGACTCTATGTCACAATTTAAACAAACAATAGACAATAGATATGTTAAAGTCAAAATGCTTTATTATTGGGTAAAGGAGAAGAGGCATTTGAACAATATTTGAAATACAATACTAATATTAGTTCTTATGAAATTCTTGGTATAAAGAAAAATAACATTACCGAAGATATGTATAATTATTTTACAGATATGTTTAATAGGTGGGACGAGCGAGATAACGGCCCAAAAAAATAATGAAAACTTATAATATAATATTTACTAATGAGGTGATTGCATGCGATTTATAGATAAGATTAAAAAGAAATTAACTGAAGAAGAGTTTTCTTCTGAACTATTAAATTATTGTAAAGATGAGTTTCAACATGGCGGTTTTGATGAAGATGAAAGATATGGAATATATGAATATGATTACTTTTTTCTTGAAAACAATAAAGTAAGACATATTCAAATTCGTGATAAAGAATATACTAAAGATTATAATGGAAAGTTTAATAATTTGATGTTGTATTGTGAAATTGAAGAATTGGAAAAATATTATGATTCATTATTTGAACAAAAGAATCTTGTAAAAAAAACTAAGAAATAAATTGCAGAAAAAGTTAGTTAAGAAATTAATTAGAGATAATAAAACTATCGAAATATTCTTTATTTTTGTATATAATGATTATAAACATAGGAGGAGAATTATGAATAATAAATTAGATTTAGTAAGAAAAATAAGAGAATCTTTAGAAAGTCTATATTCATTGTATGATGGTAATATAGGCGGAGGAGATTTAATAATTGTTGATGAATTAGATGGGATATTATATAAAGGCAAAAAACTTCATTTTGATCAGGCTTTAATAAGTTTTAAAAATAAAGAAGGATTAATTAAAATTAATGGATATGCTGAAGATGACAAAACACTATATGGATCAAGTGTTAAATTAAGTAAAACAGAAAAAGAAGTAAGTTTTTATAATTTAGAAGAAAATTCTGAAGAATACTTGTTGTTATTAGAACTTTATAAAAATATTAATAATGTAATTAATCCTAAAAATACAAAAAAATTATAAATATAAAATTATTAACCAAAAGTTAAAAACACTTTCTTTTTGCTTTACTAATGTGTATAATATAATTAGTTAGTAAGTTATTACTTACTATCATCTTTTAGCATTGGAGTTGTTAGACCTGCTCCTTACTGGCACCATAATTAAAGTTAAACTTAAAAATTTAAAATAAAAGTACAAAACGATCTTATAAAAAATCGTTTTTTTATATTATTATATTTATAAACCAAAAATTATAAAATAATTTTAAAAGTTTTTTATTTAAATTATAGTATATTATAAAGATATATTAAATAATTGAAATTTGACATTTTTAATAATTTTTATATAATATTAAGACAAATTGGGGTTGATATTATGGAAAATTTAAACGTAAATGGCACATCGTATAATAATATTTTTAGATATAATGATGACTTATTATTAAAGTATTCATCAAAAAGTTTAGAAGCGTGGGATCATTTGATGAAGAAAAATATGAATTATGCTAATTTACCAGTAGATATATTTGAATTAACTGAAATAGAAAAAAATAAATTTCCAAATGCAAAATCTAAACTACTTTTACCTTTTTATGATAATTATCAAACTTTTTATGATGAAAAGTTTACTAAAGATTTTAAGACAAAAAATATTTTAGAAATGTTTTTAAGGCATACTGAGATTTTAAAAGATATGCATAATAAAGAAGTTTATTTTTATGATTTACATACTAATAATATTATGATTGATAAAAATTTTGATATAAAATTTATTGATTATGATTTATGTTTGGTAGATAATATTATAGATGATAATTTAAAAAGTCTATTTAATTATAATGACTCCACTTTAGATATAAAAAGTAAAATACGAGAAAATGATAAAAGGTTATTATTAAAAATATATTTAAATTATTTATATATAGGTTCTTTTAAGCCTATTAAATCTTTAAAATTACCAATATTATCTTTAGGTTTAGATAATTATTCTATTGATAGTATATTAAAATATTTAAATGAAAATAATGATATAAAGCAATTATATTATTTAGAAAATATTATAGACCATTTAATACAAATAAAATATGAGGTTCCAAGGTTAATACTTAGAAAATACATGTAAATTACATGTGTTTTTTTATTAAAGTTTAAAAATTTATTTACATACAAACGAATGTATGGTAATATTGATATGTATTGATAGTAAAGAAGGTGTTATTTTGTATTCTTATATAAAAGGAATTATAACTGATATTGAAACAAATTATATTGTTTTAGAAAATAATAATATTGGTTATTTAATATATGTGTCAAATCCATATTCATATAAAGAAAATGAAGAGGTTATTATATATTTATATCAGCAGATAAGAGAAGATGAAAATACTTTGTATGGTTTTAAAACTAAGGATGATAAAGACTTATTCTTAAAACTCATAAGTGTTAAAGGTCTTGGCTGTAAAATGGCTCTTCCGATGCTTTCAGGTGATAATAAAGATGCTATTTTAGATGCGATAGATACCGGAAACGTAAGTTACTTAAAGAAGTTTCCTAAGATTGGTGATAAGGTTGCAAGGCAAATAATTCTTGACTTAAAAGGTAAACTTGCTAGTGATGATAAAAAAAGTAGTTTAAATAATTTTGAAGAACTTACTGAAACACTTAAGTCACTTGGATATAAGCCTAATGATATTAAGAAAGTATTGCCTAAATTAGATGCATCTCTTTCTTTGGAAAAACAAGTTAAAGAGGCACTTAAATTATTATTAAAATAAGAAAGGACTAAATTATGGATAATAGATTAGTTACGGGAGATAAATTAAAGGAAGATGGGTTTGAGTCTAGTATTAGACCACAAACAATTGATGAATACATTGGACAAAAAGATATAAAAGAGAATATAAAAATATTTATGTCCGCTGCTAAAATGAGGGGCGAAGCATTAGATCACGTATTGTTATATGGTCCTCCAGGGCTTGGTAAAACAACGTTATCTTACGTAATAGCAAATGAGATGGGTGCATCCATTAAAACAGCATCAGGACCTGCTATTGAAAAATCAGGTGATTTAGCAGCTATTTTATCTTCGCTAGAAGAAGGGGACGTACTGTTTATTGATGAAATACATAGAATTCCAAGATTTGTTGAAGAGATTTTATACTCAGCAATGGAAGATTTTACGCTTGACATTATAGTAGGAGGAGAAGGCTCTAATCGTAATATAAGAATTGATTTACCACATTTTACTTTAATTGGAGCAACTACTCGTGCAGGAGATTTATCAGCACCTTTAAGAGATAGATTTGGAATAGTTTCAAAACTTAATTATTATACGGAAGATGAAATAACAGAAATCATTAAAAGAAGTGCTAGGGTTCTTGATTTGACAATTGAAGAAGATGCAGCCCGTGAACTTGCTAATAGATGCAGAAGAACTCCTAGAATTGCAAATAGACTACTTAAACGTGTTAGTGATTTTGCTTTAGTTAAGGGAGATGGTACAATAACACTTGATATTACTAAGTATGCTCTTGATTCTTTAAAAGTTGATAAGTTAGGTTTAGATGAGGTTGACTACGAACTATTAAAAACCATAATTTATAAATTTAATGGTGGACCTGTTGGGGTTGAAGCGGTTGCAGCATCAATTGGTGAAGAAGTATCAACGATAGAGGATGTTTGTGAACCTTATCTTCTGCAGATAGGTTATTTAAAAAGAACTCCAAGAGGTAGGATAGTAACGGACTTAGCATATAAGCATTTAAATATATCAAAAGAAGGTAAGTAATTGATATTTTAATAAAAAAAGATTATAATAAGTACTTGTTTAGTATTTATTATTTTTTTATTTGGGAGGGAAATTCATGAAAACAGAAGATTTTGACTATGATTTACCAAAAGAGTTAATTGCACAAACTCCTTTAAAAAACAGAAATGCATCACGTATGATGGTGCTTGATAAAGAAACTGGAGAGTATGCTGACAAACATTTTACTGACTTAATAGACTATCTAAATCCTGGTGATACTTTGGTTCTTAATGATACAAAAGTAATACCAGCTAGACTTATAGGACATAAACCTGATACAGGAGCAGTAATAGAAGTATTAATGTTAAGGGATTTAGGGGATGATGAGTGGGAGTGTTTAACAAAGCCTGCTAAGAGAATAAAAGAAGGAACCATTGTTAAGTTTTCAAATGAGTTATCATGTAAGTGTACGTTTGTAGGTGATGATGGTATAAGACATTATAAATTCATTTATGATGGAATATTTTTAGAAATATTAGATAGATTAGGAGAAATGCCACTTCCACCATACATTACTGAGAAATTAGATGATAAAAATAGATATCAAACAGTTTATGCTAAAAATCCTGGATCAGCAGCAGCACCAACAGCAGGACTTCATTTTACTGAGGAATACCTAGAAAAGGTAAAACAAAAAGGCGTAAATATAGCTTACGTAACATTACACGTTGGGCTTGGAACTTTTAGACCAGTAGCTGTTGAAGATGTTACAAAGCATGATATGCATTCTGAGTATTACATATTAAGTAGTGAAGTTGCAGATTTACTTAATAAAACAAGAGATGCTGGTAAAAGAATAGTTGCGGTAGGTACAACATCAACTAGGGTACTTGAGACGGTAGCGGATAGTAATGGTCACTTTAAAATGCAAAGTGGAAATACTAAGATATTTATTTATCCTGGATATAAATTTCATGGCATAGATGCTCTTTTAACTAATTTTCATTTGCCAAAGTCAACACTTATTATGTTAATTAGTGCTTTAGCAGGTAAAGAAAACGTGCTTAACGCATACAAACACGCAGTAAAAGAAAAATACAGATTCTTCTCGTTTGGGGACTGTATGTTCATAAAATAAAAATAATTATATAAAATTAAATGGAGGGTAATTATGTTGAACAAAAAAACGTTATGCGATTTAAGAAGTGAAACTGGCCTTGATTATAATGATAAGGATCAAATAAAATCAGCTTTAATAATGGCTAATTTTGCAATGCATGAGCTTGAAGAAAATTCATGTGAAAACAAAAATGAAGTATTACTTTCATTATATAAAAACACATCACTTTTAAAGGAATTATTATCCGATGGTGCTATGAAAGCTAAATATATGAATGACGTTATTGCACTTAAGATAAGAATGAAAGAGTTAGAAGCTAAAGAAAAAATAGAAAACTTTAAAATAGATGATTTAATAAGTTTTTTAGATACTTTAACAGAAACTTTAAACATAGAAGAAAATATTCAAAAGAATAAGAAAGAAAACACATTAAGCTATAAAGACATAACTAGTAAAGATAGTCAAAATTACTATATGGGTAAAGAAAATGATACAATTACAGTATCTAGACCAAGTTACATTGCATCAAGAGTTTGTAGTGCGGCAATCTATGCTACTTGTAAGACGTTTAAGGCAGTAACAAAAGGTGCATCAAAAACTTTAAAAAGAAATTATAAGAAAAATATTTAGTTCTTTTGCTAAATATTTTTTATTATGTTATAATTTCAAATGGTGATTTTATGGGAAAAATTAAATATGAATTAATAAAAAATAATAATGATGATGAAAACGTAAGATTGGGCATATTACATACTAATCATGGTGATTATGAAACTCCACTATTTATGCCTGTTGGAACGCTTGCAAACGTAAAAACGTTGATGCCGGAAGAGTTAAAGGCTTGTGGTTCTGCGGTTGTTCTTTCTAATACATATCATTTATGGCTAAGACCTGGTGAAGATATCGTAAAAAAAGCAGGTGGCCTTAATAAGTTTATGAATTATGATGGACCAACCCTTACTGATTCAGGTGGATTCCAGGTGTTTTCACTTGCAAAACCTAAAGATATATCCGAAGAAGGAGTTAAGTTTAAAAGTCACATAGATGGTGAAAACTTATTTTTAACTCCGGAAAAATCGATTCAAATTCAAAATAAATTAGACTCTGATATAGCGATGAGTTTTGATGAATGCATACCTTATCCAGCAACTAGAAGTTATGTTGAAAAATCAGTAGAAAGAACACTTCGTTGGGCTAAAAGAGGTAAAGATGTCTTTAATAATCCTAATCAATCTTTATTTGGTATCGTTCAAGGTGGTGAGTTTGAGGACCAAAGAAAAAAAAGTGCTATCAAAACGGCTGAGATGGACTTTGATGGATATTCTATAGGAGGAACATCTGTTGGAGAGCCTAAAGATGTTATGTATAAAATGATTTCTGATGCAACACTTTATTTACCGAAAGATAAACCTAGGTACTTAATGGGTGTTGGTGAACCAATAGATTTACTTGAGGGAGTATCCCGTGGTATAGATATGTTTGACTGCGTACTTCCAACTCGTCTTGCAAGACATGGAAATTGCTTTACAAGAAATGGCCGTATTAATATTAAAAATGCTAAATATAAAGAGGATTTTACTCCAATTGAAGATACTTGTGACTGTTATACATGCAAGAACTTTACAAAGGCTTACGTTAGACATTTAATAACGTCTGGTGAAGTAAATGGCGGAAGACTTTTATCAATTCATAATATTAGATTTTTAATTAAGGAAATGGAAGAGATAAGAGAAGCTATTAGAAATGACTGTTTTGATGAGTATAAAGAAGAATTTATAAGTAAGTATAAAAAACAAAAATAGACGTTTATTTAAGCGTCTATTTCTTCTTTCATATTTTTACCAATAACTCCTCCTAATATGCTAAATATAAGTAATACCAAGTAATAAATTACGTTTTTTATAGAAAAACTTTCCTTAAATATAATGTTTGATAAAAATACCATAAAGATAAATAAAATAGCAAAGTATATAAGCCCAGTTATAATGCCTTTGTATTTTAGTTCTTTACCTAAATTTAAGGAGCCTACAAAAAATGATAATATGCTAACCGCGTATAAAAATATAGAGTTTAACTTGTCTGTTGTTACGTTAAAATAATATAAAATGCTAGTTAAAAGAGCTCCTATTAATATAATTCCTATACCATAAATAAAAGGAAATATCTTATTTTTCATATTCCACCTCTAATTAATTATATTATTTGTATATAAAAATATGATTTAAAACATAATACTAATGGTGATATTATGAACTTAATGATTGTTATATTTAAAACTCTTTTTATATATGTTTTAGTAGCAATGATATTTAGAGTTATGGGAAAAAGGGAAGTAGGACAATTAGGTACTTTTGATCTTGTTGTGTTTATTCTAATAGCGGAATTAGTAGCACTTGCTCTAGAACATAAAGATGGATTTTTAATCAACTTAGTTCCTGTTATTATTCTTGTCTTACTTCAAATAGTAATTTCAAAAATGTCTTTAAAAAGCGTAAAATTTAGAAATTTTGTTGATGGAAAGCCTGTTATTATAATAAAAAATGGAATCGTTAATTTTAAAAACATGGTAGAACAAAGATACACTTTAGATGATCTTTTGCTGCAATTAAGAGAAAAAGACGTAAGAAGTTTAGATGAGGTAGATTATGCAATATTAGAAACAAACGGAAAACTATCTGTATTTAAAAAAGATGATAAAGATAAAAAAACATACCCACTTCCAATAATATTAGACGGGAAAGTAGAATTTGATAATTTATATGCTATTGGTAAAACAAAAACATGGCTTCTTAACACCCTAATAGAAAAGAACATAAGCGCAAACGATGTCTTTTATGCTTTTACTAAAAATGGTGAATTATACATAATTAGAAAGGATGAAGAGCAATAGAAATTATTGCTTTTTTACGTATAATATAAAAATTTAAAACAGATTTAGGTGCAAGTGAAACATTACTTTAGAGTTTATTCTTGAAATTAGAAACTTAATAAATTATAATATAATATATTTAAGGAGGTATTAATATGAAAAAACATCAAGAAGATTCACAAATGCTATACGATATTTTAATGAATGATGACGTTTCACTTTCAATTTTAAAGCATGAAGATGAATTATTTGAAATAATACCAGAGCTTATGTACATAAAGGGATTTGAGCATAAGCATCATTATTTAGATGTTTATTCTCATACAATACTTGCACTAAGTTTATCAGAAAAGAATTTTAGTGTTAGATTGTCTTTGTTACTACATGATATAGGAAAGCCTTTTAGTTTTACGGAATACAAAAACGTAAGGCATTTTAAAAATCATCCATATTTCTCTTCGGTAATAGCAAGAAAAATATTAAAAAGATTATCATATGATGATGAGTTTATAGAAAAAATATGTTATCTAATCAAAATGCATGATTCGCATATAACTTTTTATGATGTGAGTTCTAATTATGATCTAAGTTATGAATTATATTTAATACAACGCTGTGACGCTTTAGCACATAATCCTAAGAAGTTAGAAAAAAGGATAAAATATTTAGATGAATCCCAAGAATTATTTGCCATGAAAAAGTAACAGATATGTTTGTTAATTTAGTTGCGTTATGGTATACTATATTAAGATAAAAGGGAGTGTTGTTTATGGATGACAATAATCAAGATATAAAGAAAGCACTTGATGAAATTTTTGGTGATGATTTTATTGAAATAGATGTAAAAAAAGAAAATAAAGATGAAAAAAATGAAGAAATTCTAAGTACAGAAACTTTGAATGATATCATTCAAACTCCTAAGTTAGAAGAAAATGATAAAGCTGTTATTAATTATTCTAATAAAATAAATGATGACATAAATGAAAATAAAGATAAAAAAGATGGGCAAAATGAAAATAAAAAAACAAGCTTTAATAATATATTAATAATCTCAATCATAATAGGATTTTTGCTAGGAGTCTTAGTTATTTTCATTGTAATCGATAACGTATTTTATAAGGAAAAAGTTACAAATTGTTCATCATCAGCATCAGATTATGGTTATAAATATAGTGATGAATATAAGATAACATACAAACATGATGATATAGTATACGTAGAAGGAGAATATATATATAACGTATTAGATAATGATTATAAGGATCAAATAGACGTTATTAAAAATGAAAAGATGCACGTGTTACTTAATTCTAACGGAATGAAAGGCTTTACTTATACGTATGAGGTAAGTGATAAATCTTTCAAAATAAATAGTTATTTGGATTTTTCACAGTTCGACTATAAAAAAATAAACAATATTGATCAAAATTTAATGCCTATTAGTTACTTTGAAATAACAAATAATATGAAGTATGAAACTTTGATAAAAGAATTACAAAATCAAGGCTATAAATGTGTGCCTACAAGATAATTATAAAAAAGTTAAAAAGTATGATATAATATCAAGAGCAAGGGAGGAAGTTAACTTGAGAGAATTAACAGAACAAGAAATAGTTAGAAGAGAAAAATTAGAAGAAATTAAAAAGGTATGTAATCCTTATCCAGACAGATATGAAAAAACTCATTCACTTAAAGATGCTAAAAATTTAGAAGACGGAGAAAAAAACGTTAGATTAGCAGGTAGAATAGTATTTATGAGAAAGATGGGTAAATTAAGTTTTATCCGTATAAGAGATTTAGAAGGTTCAATACAGTTAGAACTTAGAATAGATATTGTTGGTGAAGATAATTATGCTTTCTTTAAAAAGGAAATAGACACCGGAGACTTTATTGGTGCAGAAGGTGAGATGTTCACAACTCAAACTGGAGAAAAGACTTTAAGAGTAAATAGCTTTGAGTTTTTAGGTAAAGCGTTAAGACCACTTCCGGATAAGTTTCATGGACTTAATGATACTGAACTTAAATATCGTCAAAGATACGTTGATTTAATATCTAATGAAGAATCAAGACAGGTATTTTTAGGAAGAAGCAAGCTATATGCTTTCATTCATAAATTCTTAGGAGAAAATGGATTTTTAGAAGTTGAAACACCAATACTTCAAACTGCTGTTTGCGGAGCGGCTGCCAAACCATTTTATACTCATCATAACGCATTAGATATTGATTGTAACTTAAGAATTGCACCAGAAACATACCTAAAACAGTGTGTTGCAGCAGGATATGATAGAGTTTACGAAATTGCCAAATGTTTTAGAAACGAAGGAATGGACACTCAGCACTTACAAGAGTTTACTCAGGTAGAATGGTATGCATCATACTGGAATTTTGAAGATAACGTAAAGTTTTATCAAAAGTTTATTAAATCACTATTAATGGAATTAGTTGGTACTACACAAATAGAATACCAAGGCGTAACGCTTGACTTTGGTAAAGATTCTTGGGATAAGATAAATTATGTTGAAGAAATGAGAAAGATCTTTGGTTTTGACTTCCTAGAAGTTGAAGATCCTAAAGAATTAAAAGATAAGATTGTAGAAAAATGTTTATTTACATACGAAGATTTAGAAGAATATAAATCAATAAGTCAAATAGTAGACTTTGTATACAAAAAGAAAATTCGTGAAGGGATTGTTCAGCCTACCATTATGTACAATTATCCATCTATGCTTATTCCTCTTGCTAGAAGAAATGATAAAGATGATAGGATAATTGATGTATTCCAAGTAGTAGCATGCGGCAGTGAGCTTTGTAAAGCATACTCTGAGTTAGTTAATCCAATTACTCAAAGAAAAACTTTTGAAGACCAATTAAAAGCTAAAGCGCAAGGTGACGATGAGACAATGGATTTAGATGAGAACTTTATGCTTGCAATGGAACAAGGTATGCCACCTATTTCAGGTTTAGGTTTTGGAATAGATAGATTAATGATGATTATTTATAATCAACCATCTATTAGGGACGTTGTATTATTCCCACTTATGAAACCAGAAATTGCAAATCCAAATGAGAAAAAAGAAGATTAGTTCTTCTTTTTCTTTATTTAAAAATATATTTATGGTACAATATGTAATGTTATGAAATAGTAAAGGAGTATTAATTATGTTTATAGGATTTTATGGCGCATCAGTCTTACTTACTTATATAGGGCTTGCATTTTCAGTAACGGGAATGGTACTTGCATTTTTAGGACATATTCCAGCTGCTGTTATGTGCTTAATTTTAGCAGGAGTTTGTGATATGTTTGACGGAACTGTTGCAAGAGCTTGCAAAAGAAGTGAAACGGAAAAGAAATTTGGAATTCAAATAGATTCACTTGTTGATACCGTATCCTTTGGTGTTTTTCCAATAGTTCTTGGTATTTGTATGGGATTTACTAGTAAGTTAAATACGGTAGTATACATTATATATGGCCTAGCAGCAGTTATAAGACTTGCTTACTTTAACGTTTTAGCAGAAGAAAAAACCGTGTTTAACAAAAGAAAAAAAGAGAATGTTTCATATTATTTTGGGCTTCCAGTTACAAGTGTTGCAATTATTTTACCATTTACGTATAACTTAAATATATTTATGCATCCAAGTGTATTTTTAAAGGCATATCCACTTGTTATGCTTATGACGGCAATACTATTTGTACTTAATATTAAAATTAAAAAGCCTACTGGTATTTGGTATGTTATCTGTTCTATTTTAGCGGTAATAGAAATAGCTATCATATCAGCTGCAATGAGATAATGAGGAAAGTTTATAAAGGTAATCCAAATATTGGGTTATCCTTTTTATATAATACCCATTTTGGCAGAGTCATTTTAAAACCGCTAGTAAAAAGTAGATTTATATCACGTCTATCTGGAAAGTTTATGGACTCATCTTTATCAAAGATTATGATAAGTTCATTTGTTAAGAAAAATAACATTGATTTAAGTATTTATGAAAAAGATAAATTTGATAGTTTTAATGATTTTTTTACAAGAAAAATAAAAAAGAATAAAAGACCAATACCTAAATCTAATAATTATTTATTATCTCCTTGTGATTCAAAACTAACTTACTTAAAAATTGATAAAAATACTACTTTTAATATAAAAAATAGTACGTATACTATAAATAGTATATTAAAGAATGATTCTTTAGCAAAAAAATATAGGGATGGAATAGCACTTATTTTCAGATTATCACCTGATGATTATCATAGATATATGTTTATATGTGATGGAGTAATTACTTCTAATTATGAAATTAAAGGAACGTTTCATTCAGTTAATCCGGTAGCATATAAAAATTATGAAGTATTTAAGGAAAATACAAGGGAGTGTACTTCTATTAAAACAAATGATATGGGGCTTGTTACATATGTAGAAGTAGGGGCACTCTTAGTTGGTAAAATAGAAAATAAAGTAAAGTCTGGAAGCGTAAAAAAAGGTCTAGAAAAAGGATACTTTAAGTATGGTGGATCAACTATCGTACTACTATTTGAAAAAAATAAAATTACTTTAGATGAAGAAATAATAAACAATTCTTTAAATGGTTTTGAAACATATGTGAAATATGGAGAAAAAATTGGCGAAAAAAAGAAATAGTATTTTTTAATTAAAAATATTATGTTATTATATTAATATAAGGAGGGTAACGATGAAAGAAAATGAAGAAAACATGGAAAAAGAAACAAAATTAGAAGAAGAAAACGAAGCTAAAGAAGAAAATGATTTTCTAGACTTGGATGAAGAGGTAAAAGATGAACCTGAGTATGTTACCCGCGAAATAAATTTAGATGATTTATATGATGGGGCTATTAATAATACTGTTGTTATAGATCCAATAACAAAAGATGAGGTTTTAATGACTAAGGATAGAAGGCCAAATTATGCTATAATTGGAATTATAATTGCAATACTAGCTTTATTAATATTATATTGGGTTAATAATAAATCAGATTTAGGAAGAACAACTAAGAATGTTGCCCCTAAAACAACCACAACGACAAAAGAAAATATGATAGACAATACTAAAGGCACATTAACTTGTTCCTATGAATCTAAAAGCGATGCAGAATTACAAACAGTAACGTATACTGCTAATTACGAAAAAAACACGGTAGGTAAATCGGAATTTAACTTTGTTGCACAATCACTAACCGATAGTGAATCTGCTGTTGTAAGTGACTTAAAAACACAGTATGAAAACTTTTTCATAAATAATGCCGCAGTTCAAGGTAACAGAGTAACTTTTGACAAAAATAGTAAAGGATTTACCTTCAATGTAGAAACTAATTATAAAAAGCAAGGTTTTGATGGGTTAATACTTGCAGATAATCAAACAATATTATTTGTAAAACCACAAACTAATGACACCATAGATAGCTTAAAGGATACATACACAGATAAAGGATTTAAGTGTTCCATAACTAATAATGAGGAATAATAATATGAAAAATAGTGGGATTGATAAAAAAGAATTAGAAAGAAGAAAAAAATCCATGAAATCTTTAAGATATGCTATGGGATTTGTTGATTTTTTTGCTATAATTCTACTTATTGTGCAAATAAAAATAGCAAAAAATGTTTCATATATATCTTATGTTTTGTTAGTCTTATGTAACATAATAACTTTTACTTTGGAACCAGGAAAAGATTATAGAAAAAACAGAAAAAAGTAATTTTATCTGTTTTTTTTCTTTAGTTCTTTTAAAACTATTATTATTACTAAACTGGTTGTTGTTACAATTCCAATTATCATTGAAAATATCAAAGAATTCATTCCTAACCCATTTTTTCCTAAAATATATAAGGCACTATACTTTACTATTACTGAAATGGTACTTGTTAAAAATAATTTATTTGTTTTTCCCATTGCTTGGATTGCAACCGATAGTGTTGGTTGCATATAAAGAATTAAAAAGAATGGTCCAATTAAGTAAATGTAATTAATACCAAAATTAACATTATATACTAATTTTAATATTTCATTTGGAAAAATTAAAATAAAAATCAAGCAGATAGCGCCAACTAGCATTGATAGAAACATTAATTTAAGAAGTTTCCGATTAAATTCATCATATTTTTTATTTGCGTATGCTTTCGTAATATTTGGAAGTAGTGCTGATGCAATAGATATGGAAAAGAAACTTGGGATGGATAAAAGAGGAACAATGTATGAGTTAATAATTCCGTATTCCATCGTTATGTAATTAGGAGAGTATCCGGTAGAAAGTAATGTGTTAGTAAGGATAATCGGTTCTAAAAAAAATCCCACTGATGCTATTAGTCTAACTGAGGTTGTAGGTATTGAAATAGAAAGTATTTCTTTTATTATATTCTTATTTATACGTCCTTTGCTATGGTTTATATATTTTTTATTAATTGCTTTTTGCATAAATAGTATGTTAGAAGTTTCTGTTATTACGTTAAATAGTATTAAAAATATAACAGATGTTATATTACCACTAGATATGGTTATTGGCAATATAAAAATAATTAAAAGAATTTTAATTATTTCTTCTGTTATGTTTGTAATCGAAGCAGGTAACATATCTTCTTTACCATGTAAAAAACCTCTTTGTACGCTTGATACACAAACGAATGGAATAATTACACTAATGCTTAAAATAGCAGGAGCTAAAGATCTATTATGCAAGGCTTTTGCAATGAAATTAGAAGATAACACAAGAATTAATATTAGTATTATATTTATAATTAAACCAATTAAATATGCGTTCTTTAATAAACTTTTATTATCATATTTTTCCTCGGCACTAATTTTGCTAATTGATATTGGAAAACTAAATTGGGTGATGCTAATAATAAGCATTAATGTTGGTGTGATTAATGTGTATAAAGATACAACATTAACTCCAGCAATTCTCGTATATATTATTTTACCAATCATTCCTAAAACCTTTGCAACCGCACCAGAAACAAGAAGGATTATTATATTTTTAATAAGTAAGTTATTTTTAAATTTAATCATAGTTAATTATATTTTTTACGCTTCTATTTATGACTTGACACCCGGGGGGGGGTATATGATATTATAAACAATAGGAAGATAAGTTAATCTTGCAAGGTTATAAAGAATTAAAAAGCGTATGATAGACTAAATATGAGAGCATAACTAAAATGAGGTAGATAAGTATGAAATATAGAAAGATAAAAGTGGGAAAACAATATAAAAACAGAACCAATTTAATGCTGTTTTTACTTTTTACATGTTTCACATTATGTTTATCAGTAGGTTATGCAGCGTTAAATAGAGAGTTAAAAATAAGTG
>ERZ773104.1785-NODE-1785-length-26771-cov-3.539452_pt1 | contig 26771 bp, 26 predicted proteins | sample MGYA00511920_ERZ773104 | MGnify/ENA primary metagenome ERZ773104 (study PRJEB29015, sample SAMEA2737857) | human gut metagenome | biome: human gut; feature: human-associated habitat; material: faeces | place: China | collected 2012 ...
TACAGATGCCACATGAGATAATATACTGTTTGTAATTGTAAAAGGTGGTTTATATCCGTCCATGTATTGCTCCTTATCCTCTATTCAGTCAAGATCATCCATTTCCAGCCCTTCTTTGATATATCCATATTTCTGTTACCTCTATCATATCGCCGTCTTTTCGAGCAACCACGGTTCATTGATATACATTGGCATTTTTTCTTTTGGGATAGGATAAGTGTCTAAATCATGATGTTCCATGCAAAACTACTCCTTCCTTGTAAATCTACCCACTTATTATTACTTATTCTCCTGTCCGTAATACCCGTTTTCACTATACTCAGACCATTTCATATACATTTCTTTATAATTTTCTTTTATAAAAGCCTGTATCTTAGCAATTTCTCTATCATTCAGAATTCCTCTGTTCTGAAGTTCCGTATCTCCGTTTTCCTTTACAAAAAATTTAGCTGACCCTGCTTCTGTCAGCTTTCTGTCACTGGCATGAACATGCATACACTCGATCACACAGAAAGAAGTAAAATACAGATAATAGCCAGCAATCTTAAATTCATAGTATTTCGGCATTATCACTCCTCCATAAAGCGCTTATTTTTATCGTAATAATCCTTCACGATCCGAATTTCAATGTCGTCCATTGTCGTTTCCAATGTATCCCCTTCTGTCGATATCACAAGCGCTTTATCTGGTCTGTTCAGATTCAGAATTCGAAAACCCTCCCGGCACTTTGTAAATGCATATCCGTTGACAATCAATTCTGCCTCATCAGCAATTTTAATAATATCAGGCATTTTCAATTCTGACCTCCTTAATTGACTTCAAAAAATCTTCCGGCTGAATATATAGATTTTCCAATATCGGGACTAAATCTATATAATCCTCTTCGCTCTCTTCTCTGTGACTGTATTTTGCCATAACCACAAGATACCCATCATCCCATTCTTTGATATCTGTATACCGTTCCAGCGAATAGGGTGCTCTAAATCTTATTATATATTTTCCATAGCGAAATATTGTAAACTTGTCCTTATTGCTCAAAAATGCACATCCTGTAGCCATTGTTCCACTTCCTTTCACGTTTTTATCTTATCATAAAAGGTGTGTAAAAAGAAGTCGAAACATTCAGGGATTTCTGAAAACCTTTTCCGAAACTGTAGTGACTGACGGATCTGGCCTTCCCTGAGCTGTTCCGCCCGCTGTTGAATCCAGCATCAGGCTGGTCTATGCAGCCATAACGTCACCTCCTGATTATAGGCAGTCAAAAAAGTTGAGTACTGAACTTTTTTGACTGTATAGTTTTGGTAGGTTTAAGTTTTCTCAGATATTCAGTTTTTCCGCCCACTCCGCAGCTTTGAATCCCACAAGTACCATTTCATCATTCACAAGCAGCGGGCGTTTCACCAACATGCCATTTGTGGCGAGCAACTTTAACTGCTCTTCTTCGCTCATCGCGAGAAGCTTCTCCTTCAGCTGCATTTCCTTGTACAAAAGACCGCTGGTATTGAAGAACTTTTTCAACGGGAATCCGCTCTTACCGTACCATACCTTCAATTCTTCATAGGATGGATTCTGTTCCACAATATGACGTTCCGTGTATTTTATTCCATGCTCCTCCAGCCACTTTCGGGCTTTCTGGCAGGTGGAACACTTGGGATAACATATAAAAATCATTCGGTCATTTTCCTTTCCTGTAACTGTTCCATGCAATACTTTTCTGCCAAATCTATAAATTCAACCGCAACAGAAATTTGCTGTTCTGATTATTCTTTACTGGCTATATAAAAATCATTTCTTGCGGTTTCCAGACGATATTGAAGCAACTCTCACTTTGTACCAATTTCCTGATTAGGCTGCTCCATACACATTTTAATAGGGTCTTTAATGGGGTCTGACCCCACTGTGGTCAACTTAAGGTGTTCATAAAAAATTTACAATTTCAAAACCCCTTATTTTATCAGCTTTTCATACTTTTTTCAAAAAAACTATTGACAAAACCTCCTAAAAATGCGGTCGCTTCGCGACCTTTTAATCAAGGAATTGTTCGTTTCGCCGCGAACCTTGATTTTATTTTAGGAGGCATGTCTTATGAATCGAATTGACATCTGCAAAAACATCATCCAATCCATTAATAAGTATATCACAAACCCAGATATTCTGGAAGCTCACCGTCAGGAAAAGCACTTTATTCGGAAAAGGAAATTATCCATGTTCCAGATCATCCTTTATCTTCTATATTCCTCCAAAGCTTCTATGTTTCAGAATCTTTCCGCCATACGCGATGAGCTTCCCTGCCTTGATTTCCCTTCTGTTTCCAAACAGGCTCTTTCCAAAGCAAGGCAGTTCATTTCCCCTGCCCTTTTTAAGGAACTTTTTTATCTTTCTGTAGATCATTTCTACACTCAGACCGCTTCCAGAAAACTATGGCATGGTTATCATCTTTTCGCTATCGATGGTTCCAAAATCGAACTTCCCAATTCGTCTTCCAACTTTGATTTCTTTGGTGAAATGTTCGGTTATCCTGATCCTTCCAGACGGTTTACTATGGGGCTTGCTTCCATCGTTTATGATGTCCTTGATGATTTTATTGTCCATGCTTCTTTTCACCGTTATCTCGCTTCTGAACGCGCTGCCGCTCTGGACCATCTCAAAACTCTTGAAGGGCTTGGTATTTATCAGAACAGTGTTGTCATTTTCGATCGTGGCTACTATTCTGAAAATCTATTCCGCTACTGTGTCGAGCATGGGCATCTCTGCCTTATGCGTTTAAAAGACTCGTACAAGCTCTCAAAAAATTGCACCGGCGATACGCGTTCTATTCTTTACGGTGATCCAAAAACCCGAACAACCGATATCGAAATCCGGGTAATCGAAGTTGTTTTGGATAATGGCGTCAAAGAATACCTGGCCACAAATCTTTTCGATTCCTCCATTACGCGCTCCATGTTCCAGGAACTTTATTTTTATCGCTGGCCTGTTGAAACAAAATACAAAGAGCTGAAAAGCCGTCTTGCCATGGAGAAATTCTCAGGTGCCACTACAATATCTGTATTTCAGGAATTTTATATCAACATGCTGCTTTCGAATCTTTCATCCCTTATCAAGAACCAGGCTGATGAAGATATATTTATTTCTGCGAACAGCTCCAACAAACACAGATATCAGGCTAACCGCGCTTTTATCATAGGACGCATGAAAAAAATACTGCCAAAAATTTTGTGTGGATTTTCTCAACTATCTGCCATTGATCAGATTTTTGAGGATGCCCTACGGTGTAGATCACAGCTCCTGCCCGGTCGAACCTTCAGACGCAAGAAAAGTCATACAAAAGGTAGGACACATTTTAATAATAAAAAAAATGCTTTTTAATTTCAATATCTTGATTTCTTATACTCAGTCCTGGTAGGGCTTGAAATAACAGCCCTTATTAAAGTACGCCATTTTTCTTTTATGCTGGTGTTACAATATTTTTTTAATGTGGTGGCTGAATTTCAAGTCCTCCACAGCTTAAGTTGACGCTGGGTTGACCACAGTGGTGCCTGACTCCAATGCTTTTTTACAATAATAGCACTCCTGCTGCTTTGCCGAATTTCGTAAGTAGGTAATCATCCGTACCTTGATTTTTCAAAACAAGGTACGGCTTACCTATCAATAATTATTTGTAAATAGCGGTTGACTAAATATTTTTATTATCTATTAAACCGGTATTAATAGAATATTCTAAACATGAAGAAACTCCTTTTAAGCGATTTCCAAGAATAACCAATTTATATTTGGCACGTGAAGATGCAATATAAAGCAAATTATAGGCCGAATATAATATAAAATGTTTTGAAATATCGCTGATCCCTGTTGTTTGTGGAACACGACCTTCATCCGCGCCAATTAATACAACAGCCTGAAATTCTAGACCATTAATATCATATGGAGATGCAAGAATAATTTTGTTACTTTTAGCAGATGAAGCAAAATCAATTAATTCTATATCTTTCTTTATAATTTTTTTTAATTTATCAACTCCTTCTTTTGATAAAAGCATATTATCAAAAGAAATAATTGCAATTTCGTGTAGTTTACATTGAAGTTCCTTGATAATGACCTGTATATGTTCTTCTAACGAATTATACATATCAGTATCAGTATTATACATATAAAGAGCAGGTAAACTGCTTTTCTTTTCTTCCGCTTCTGTAAAATTACTTTTTGTGGCTGCATAAGGATTCATAAAGGATTCCTGAAACATAAGAGTTCCAGCAGCAGCTAGAGAAGCACAAAACTCTGATATTTGCGGTGAATTACGGAAGACTGTACAATACTTTTTGCGCTCTACGTGAGCGCCAAACTCTGTTTCGATATAATCTGTGCTTACATTGCCACGATCTCCGATAGCCTGGCTGTAGTCAAGCGCAAAACATATAGGAATTTCTTTTCCTGCATGTTTAGTAAGAAAATGAAAAACACTTTGTTCATTTACATTAAATAAATGCATTTCATCTACAATAATGTAATCATAGCCTTTCTGTACACGTTCTCTACGCCATACAGGTGCATTTAATGGTGCCAAAGCTTCCATAATTACATCATCAACATCAAATGTTCCTTCTTCCTTCAAAGTATTTTGATATTCCTCAAAAATTAAAAAAATAAATTCCTTATCACGTTTGGTGATGCAAGGCAACCCGTTTTTTATAGAAGCTATGTCATAATACCTATCAATAGTGCAGTCGGTTCGTCCTTTTATTTGGATGCTGAACTCATGCTGCAACATAGAATAAAGAATTTGTTTTGGAGTTTTATCTGTGTCAAAAACATCCTGTATTTGCCGAGATAACAATGGTTTATAGGTTCTCAAAATATTCTTTTTCTTAATAATTTCAACGGCAGATTCTATCAACATTAGTTGATAGGTTTTTGCATCAGTAGCATCGCGCTCAACTAATTGCTCAGCAGGAATTTTAGCAAATTCACGACAATAATCCAAAAGCGTTACAAAACGAATACATTGTGGATTGGTTTCGTCTAAGAAGAAATCACTGTTTGGATATAATTTGAACATCTCACTATTTCGCGTATTGGTGGATATGCTATGTGTAAAAAAAATAATATGAAAAGGTTCTTCTTTTTCTTTATATATACACAATAAGTGATATGCACGCATTAACAAAGAAATAGTTTTTCCAGTTCCAGCAGCTCCGTCCACACGTAAGGGACCTGCCATGTTACCATATTCTACAACAGCTTTTTGAGCTTCAGTTAACATAGCTAATTGTTGTTTAAAATTTTGATATATAAAGCCATCTCCTTTTACTGAAACAGTTGTATGAATTTGCTGTAATTGCTTATTGTTTGGAGATTGAGAAGATTTTGTTTGACAATTAAATTTTTGTTGCAATTGGAAGTATAGAGATGCGTAGGTATCTCCAGCAACTTTTAAAATTCTGGTGTCTGCAATTTCTTCTCCCTGTTGTGGATCTTCAGCACTATATTTGTATGCTAATAAAGGCTGCTTTATTCCTTTATTCTCAAGAGCAGGAATATTATTGGAACGCTCAATTACAATTCGGCGTTTATCACTGATGATAAACGGAAATATAATAGATTTGCTACCATGTATTCTTTCGGAAGCCCCAAAAGGTTGACGATTCCAGGTTTTATATGCAGTGCGAAAGCTTTTCTGCATAATAGTCAGTAAATCGTTAGGATTATTCTTTTCTTTTAAGATTTCACATTTTGTCAAATCAATACAAAAAATTCGGAAATTTCGTTGGATAGATTTAACAGTTTCACTGCCATTGTTACTTTCCTCCTTTTTCCCCATAAAAATAATGCCACGGTCAGTGTATTCAACGAGAATATTTTCCAGAATTTCACTTTCCCCATTTCCACAAATATGTGAAATTAGTTCCTTACCCTAAACGTAGTCAATACTTTGAAAAAAAGTATTACTTATCAATTCAGATATTGCTTTAGCATCAAAAACCAAAAATTCAAATGTCTTCATTTTATATTCCTCCTACTTTAGTGGCCAAGACTTCATAATCCTTTTTCTCAGCACCATCTAATCCAATTCTTATAAAAGCATGTGAAAATCGTTGCATTAGATGCTCACGCCAAGGTGACTGAATTTGACTTTCAAACATGACAAAATTTTCTGGCTTATCCAACCAGTAGTGAGTTTTTAAACGAAGCTGTTCTTCACTATCTAGAATGGAAGGAAGCAGTAATGCATCAATACCATCCGTTTCAATCCTAGAAGCATCCGATAAAGAGAGTGAATCAATTTCCTGTAAATCGACAATTAGTCCATCGCTTCGGTTTTGCGAATTCTTATAAGCAGCTTCCGGTAAGTAATAATAATGATTAATTTCATTCTTTCCGACTTTCTCTAGGAACATAACGATTGGTGGCGTATCTTCTTTTATAATTTCATTTCTATGATTTTGATTAGTAAAGGCATCCGTATATTTTTTATATTTGAGATAGGTATTTATTAACTTATCTTTAGCAGCTTGTTTACAGCTTAGTCCTTGTATCACATGTTTAGCCTCTTCCTCTTCGAATGAAGAAAGCGAATCTGCATGTAGCTGTTGCGACTCAGCAAGACCTTTTAATTGGTTCTTTATTTCGAAGGTTTTATCATGATATGTATGGAAATAGCCTACATCTGTGTGAAACCACTCAATGGCATCAACGGCTGTTAATTAATAAAATTTGGAAACCTTATTATTAGCAATATCACAACTGGCAGTAATAATGATTGCGTAACAGCATGTTTGAGGATATTTAGCTGAACGTATTCCATATAGTATAGAGCCTTGATCTAATATATTCACAGTTGTACCTCTTTGCTTGATTATTGTTTTTTATATTCTACCATTGTTTCGGAAGAAGAACAATGGTAGAATCGCAAATGTAAAAGCTCCGAAAAGCTCCCAGTTTTTTTCATAATGTACGTAATACCATTGCATAGTATACTAATTATATGGCCACACTCTAAGTCTTAAACTACAGCGCTTTCTGTTTTCCTGCCTAACGAACATATTTCCTTAAGCATTATTAGGGGTCTTATACCTGCTTACAAGCCACACAATCAGGAATACCAACGCCATAGATGTGCTCATCATAGCATAGTCCATATCCATCAGAACTAACAGAGCGATCCAAGTACCTGCCATCAGGAAGCTGCGTCCTTTCACTAGGGTGTAAACGACGATACCAATGAACAGCAAAGTAAAAACAATGCCAACCGGGATAGAGAAGCGGAGCATCTGGTTGAAGAAGACGTTGTGAGCATTGTTGACCCAATATCCTCCTAATTCTTCTATGGAAATAGCTGATTCTCCAAATCTCATTCCCCATCCCTCCGGATATTTTAAAATTGTGCTCGTCCAGACTCCTTTCCAAATCGGTATTCTTCCACCTAAATTCCAAATATTCCGTTCCGCCAGCACATCTCTGGCTACCTTCCAGCCTGCGAAACCAAATACCGCCAAGACCGCCAGATACCAAGCTCTGAAATGGAAATGTTTCCACTCAATCTGGTCTGCTACATAACCTGCGAAAATCAGAAACACACCAGCGATTCCAGTCCAGGAATGCGTCAGATACAGACAGTACAGCAGCACCACTGTTCCCACCAGAAAGGTCAGTTGCGACTTAAATTTCTTTCGATACGCCACTAACAGCGCAATGAATGCCACCAGCATCACAGCGTATTCACTCTTGTGACTGTACAGCCAATAATGACGAGTCTCATAAAAATTCTCCGGCAATTCAAAAAACACAAACTGATTATTGCAAATCAGAAGTTTGGTGTACCCCATCATATAGTAAATAATGCTACCTACATTCGAAAAAATCACACAATACATCAGAAAACGGATATTTCCATCCCGTTCTTTCTCAGAACTTTCTCCTACTCCTACTATTACCGCCAACAACAAGAATGCTACCGTATTATTTATCTGTTCCCAGTACCAGTGCAAATATTTGTGATTAAAATACAGCGATAACAGATTGTAAACCAGCAATCCCGCAAAATAAAGGATACCAACAGCCGATACTGGCCAAATCCTGTCTCTGTTTTTCCAGACCCGCACCGCCATGTACAGTACCAGCAAAAAATATGCCCAGGAAAAGCCCGCGTAATACGCACTCTGATACACATCTGTGTAGGGACTGTAGAAAGCCGGGAACAACAACATCACTGCCACTGCTCCTCGAAAAAACCAGGAATCAATCTCATGTTTTTTTATCCATTTCATCGGTAATCTCCTCTTTATCTTAGTTTATTATATTCCAGGTACTTATTATTTGACAAGCATTGTAAATCTTTTACGATACACGAAAAATCCTGTGATTTACTTTTCATATTCTGAAACTGAATTTGAAAAGACAGTTTCATTATAACCCAAATTCTTTGTTTGTCACCAGAAGACGTGTTCAATTAGTCTACATCATACCTTTTATTATCTCCCCCGCGTCCTTCAAAAAACTCCCCACAATCAACAAAATCACCACTCCAATCGGGAACGCCGCAATAATACTTACACTCTGCAAATTATTCATAGAACTCTCCGCAAACAGCAACGCTATCGGCAGCAAAATCAGCAAAATACACCACATCAACTGAATCCCCTTATGCGGCTGTTCCCCTTCTGCCAGTTCATGATAGCTATAGCACGATGCTGTCAACGCAATCGAATCAAAGGAGGTCGCATAAAAAGCAACCATTGTCAACAACACAACTACCATAATCACCGGCGCTGCAGGCATGGTTTTGATGATGGAAACTATCATCGTATATAAATCTCCAGTTTCGTTATACTGCGCTATAAAATCTGCCCTGCCTGTTACCTGCATTCCCATGGAATAATTTCCAAGGATAATAAAGCTGGTCAGTGTTGAACCAACGCCGAATACATAGCCGCCCAGTATCGTCTGTCTAACCGTTCTTCCCCGCGAAATACTACCGATAAAAAACGGTGCTGCTACACACCATACCATCCAATAAGCCCAATAATAAATTGTCCAATTCTGAGGGAAATTTGACGTACGCAGCGGATCCGTAAATGTAGATAGTCCGATAAAATTCTGCACCATTCTGCCAAGAGAGGAAAATCCTGTCTCAATAATGTATCGTGTTTCGCCGCCGAACAGCAATACTACAGCAAGCAATCCAAAGAACATATAGATACATACATTTGCCAATACGCTAATCCCCTTGAAGCCATGAAGCAGTGAGTATGTATACACGATACATGTAATAATCAATATAATAATATTAATTACTGTTCTACTGATTTCAATGTGGAATAACTCCCCCATAATCGCTGCCATCAACGGCGTTGCCACACTGAAGGTAGTCGCAGTTCCTGCCAGCAGCGCAAAAACTGCAAGCAAATCAATAATCCGGCCAGCCCAGCCGTCTGTATGCTTCCCAAGAATTGGCCGACAAGCCTCAGAATACTTCTGACGGGTTCTTTTCCGCACATGTAGCATAAAACCAAACGCCACTGCCAACACCAGATAAAATCCCCAGGGAATAAAGCTCCAGTGAAACAGCGGATATACTCCCGCCCAATCCTGGATACTCCCCATTTCTGCCAGATGTGGATCTGTGGCATACAGAACCCATTCCGAAAAGGAATAGAAAAGAATATCCGCTGCCAATCCACAGGTGAACATCATGGAACCCCATGCAAAAAATGAATATTTCGGCTTTTCTCCCTTATCACCCAGTACAATGTTTCCATATTTTGAACCGGCAATATATAAAGACAAGATAAAAATTCCAAGACCGATAATCAAATAATAAGTTCCAAACGTATCTCCAAAGAAAAATCGAATTTTTCCCAACACTTCATTTGACTGTTCCGGCATGAAGAAAAATACGATACATAATGCGATTACAATTCCCAGCGGAAGCAACGTAATTAACCAATCTATTTTCTTTTTCATCTTAATCCTCCCTGTATTTTGCATAACGATTGTCTAATGCAATCAGCTCGTCCAGATTATCTACCTCTATGATATCTCCAGCATTCATGGGGCGTATCCCTAACTTATATTCCTGTGGATAACAGAACATCGCCACATCATCCCAGTAAATCTGTCTGTTTTTCTTTTCTTCAAACTCAATTTCCAAATGCCTTTTCAACCGTTTTCCATCCGCTTCTGTCCATCTGGAAATACTATAAAGCTGCCATCCCCTGGAACCACCTGTTCTGCTACAAGATACAACAATTCCATCCTCAACCGTTTGCAGCCACTCATTTGTTTCTTCTTCCGTCCAGACACTGTTGTAACCGGAACGCTCAAACTCTTTATTTAAAATAGTATCATTGTAAATAATCTGGTCACCGTCCAAAATAATCGCATTCTCTATATGCTCCCTCGCCACATACAAGGATGAAATATTATTGCAGGTATCATAATATGGATTTTCAATCAATTTGAGTTCGTTGTATTCTTTCTCTAATCCCTTAAATTGCTCCTTCAGATATCCAACCACTACATAAATCTCATAAATACCATTTTTGTGAAGTCCTTGAATAACTGTATCAATCATTCTTACCCCATTTACCTTTACTAAAGGTTTTGGTGTCTTCAATGTTACCGGCCTCATTCTTTTTCCGATTCCAGCTGCCATAATAATCGCTCTCTGCACCTCATACATAGTTAAATACTCCTCTCCACGGTTTTCATTTCTTCCTGAACCAGTTTATAATAATCCTTTGCGTAACGATATTGACGCAAGGAATACTCTCCAAACTCTACCCCGAGTTTTCGTTTATATTCGCACCAATTACTCCAAAGAAGCCCACAGGCTGCGATATAGCAATAAATTTTAATCCTTATCTCATCTTTGCAACCTTCTGAAAAATAAATATTGATAAGTCGATCAACTTGACGCTTATTATAAAGTGAATAGATACAGAACATGGCAATATCCATATGTGGATCCTGCATTCCTGCATATTCCCAGTCAATTAACCTGATATCCTCCTGACCATCTTTTTCTGAAAAGAGGAAATTGTCCGGAACCGCATCAATATGGGTCAAGACCTTTTCTCCTGCATATTTTTCGATATATGATTTTAATGAAAATACATGATTTTTGGTTTTCTGGTAATCTCTATATACAGATGGCGTCCCCTCCCAAAGCTGCTCGTAAAACTCAATCTGGCCAAAGATATCAAACTCATGTCCCACTTTTAATTTCATCTCATGAAAAGCCCGAAGCTTTTTCATGCATTTTTTTAAATCGTTTACATCCAACGGATCACAGACTCTTGCATTTTCCAGAAACTCCGTAATCTTATACCCATTATCCGGATTCAAATATGCGATATCATCACAGATATGCCGCTTTGCAATTACCTGATATACCGCTGCCTCCTGTTTCCTGTTTATCAACTGATCCGTTCCTTCTCCAGGAATCCGCATGATATATTTCTTATTTTTGCAGCTAAAAAGGAATGACCGATTTGTCATTCCCTTTTTTAAAACTGTAATTTCTGTAATTTCATCCGGCCTCGCCTTCAGCACTTTACAAATCACCTGTATGGCATCTGTTTTCAATTGGTTTGAGTCGCTGTCTAACTCACGAAGCTGCTCATAAGTATTTATTTCTACTATATCTGAAGAATGTACAACACGCGCGCTGATTATCATACGCTCCTTATGGTACAACGTCTCTTCCCAAAATGAGCCGTCATATCTTTTATTCTGCTCCAGTTCTTGCAATTTTTCCCGGACAATTTTCGCATCTTCCTCTAACAGATAGCTGATACCAATCATCGCATTTCCGCCCACAGAATCACGGACTGATACCAACTCCATTTTTCGATTCACCCGTACAGAGCTCTCATTATCAACCAGATCACTGACCATATACCAGGAATAAAGTTCATGCTGACGATAGGGATTTCTGTCACACCAGATGTCGCAGGGAATAATATAGGAATTGGAAATGTGTTCACGGGCCAGGTTTAAGGAATGCAGATTATTTTTCGCCGCATATTCTTCATTGACAATTAATTCTATTCCGTATTCATCTATCAGGTATTCGTATTGTTCTTTCATGAAACCAACTACGATATAAATCTTATGAATTCCCACTTCATGGAGCTGCTTTATCGTTCTTTCAATTAAAGTTTCCCCATTCACTTCCAAAAGTCCTTTTGGTGTCTCTGTATTAATAGGAACCATACGCATACCAAAACCCGCTGCCAAAATGATAGCATTTTGTGGTTTTTTCTCCTTGAACTCTTTTATTGCTTTAGATGTTAATTTTATTTCCTGGCTTACATAACCTTCTTTTATCAACTCTTTAACAGAGCGGTTTACTACTCCAAGTGAATGACCCGATATTTCTGCTAAAATGCGTTGTGTAATAAAAGGCTCCTCATGTAAAGCGTTCAAAATATCACATTCTTGTTTGTTCATGTACGTTCTCCTTTTTATTTTTATGAACACACTTGCAAAAAAATATTCTGATTTTCACAAAGGAAACCAGAATATTTCATTTTATTTTTCATACACTTTATAATAATGATGGCCGATTCTATCTTCTTCCGGAGGCAGCTGCATATAATCCCCATATGTATGTCGTAGTACCTCATCATAAGCCTTCGGAACACGAAACTCATATTTTCCAAATGACATTTGAATCGTTTCATCAAACCATTTTTTCAGAAAAATATCTTTTTCTCCACCCGAAAGCCAGATCACACACCCTATATATTTGCTTGTTTCGTAATCCTTTGCTCCTGCCAATCGTTCCAGCTTATTTTGAAAATAGTCTTTTCCTATCCACTTTGCAACAAGATAAAACGGATATTTTACTAATTTTCGCAGCGTAGATGTCGTCGTCTCAATCGCAAAGTGTTCTCGTGTTGCCTGATAGCAAAACGATGACAAGCGATCGCCTTTCATTCCGAATTTAAGTGCTTCTTCTTTGGTCTTTCCCAGTCCGTCATAGGGATATATATCAATAAATATTCCCATACCATACGGTTTCTCATTTACCATATCAATCCTATATCGCTCATCACTGATTCGCGTAATCATATAAGGATATTCCTTACACTCCTGTCGATTAAATACTCTTAAATTCGGATATTCTTCTTTATATTCTTTAAAATAGTTCAAAAATTTTTCATAATCTGGACGCGGCATCATAATATCCACATCATCATCCCAGGGAATGTAGTCTTTATGCCGTATCGCACCAATCAGCGTTCCATAAATCAGCGCATATCGGAAACCTTGTTTTTCACATATTTCAGCTACCGTATGCAGGATTTCAAGCGAGACCTTCTGGGTTTCCTGGATGGTTAGTTCCTTCATGATTTATTTGTCTCCTTTTTTCTTCGCCAACATATTTTTTATTTTTCTTTTTGCTTTACCAAAAACAGAATTATTACTTTCTTCTTTATAGTTCTTTATACAATAAGCAAGCCCTTTTTTTTCAAGATCTGTCCAAAATTTTTCTCTTTTTGGGGGCTTTTCTGCTGGCGAAATCAATCTTGGCTGTAAGCATTTTTCTGTATCTGTTTCTACATAATTTAATTCACTCGCAACGGATTGTATAAGTTTTTTCCCTGCTTTTGACTGTACTAATACAAGTGATACACCCATTGGATCATAAAATTTCGGTAATATATTCTCAATTCCCCAATAATCTCCTATCGTTATGTCTGAACGTCTATTTACCCGTGTATATGGACATTCATAACAAGACTCTCGTACACTATAATTACAATAGAACCAATCTGCAAATGGTTTTATTGAAACCTCTTTTCCTTTGCTTTTTGCATATACATATGGATTTTTCCATCCGTCTCTTTTGTCTTTAAATGATATTTCTTCTATATGGATACCATTTTGTTTCTCCATATACTCCACATACTTTTCCCAAAGCCCCGGACTCGGAACACCATGACATATTAAGTCAACTAATATGACTTGATTTCGCACTTTTTCTTTATATAGAAGCTCATTTAACCCCGCTATCTGACATCCTGTTCCTACTACAAGCATTTTTTTATTTACATTTTCTTTTAGCCATTTGATTACTTCCGAATATGCATTGCCTATTTCCGCTTGTATATATTTAGAGCCTCTCGCTCTATCACGTTCCCGTTTTGTTTCATATATTTCAAACCGCACCTGCTTCTTACTGGCATCATAGATACAACTTCCTACAGCATCACCATTTTCAATAAAATAGTCCGAAAGAACCGTAAATACACCACCTGACGAGCTATTTTCTATAACAGAGCGTTCCTTGCTTTTTGCTGCATATACTGTGACATTATTATCATCCCATTTACTGTCTTTATCCTTTTTAAATGCGCAAACTGTTTCGCATCTTAAACACCCGATACATTTATTCATATCTATCTCAGGATAAGAAAATCCTTCTGTATTTCGTTTAAACGTAATTGCTCCTTTAGGGCAACTTACCGAGCATACTGTGCAGGCACAACAATCTCCGTTTTTTTCGTGCAATACCGGTTTCTTACGTTTGCTATCCAATTTTTTCCCCTTTTATTTTCAATATTTCTTTTCCCATATTTATTACATAATAAAAACTCTCGGATTTTGTAATTATAGATAAAAATACATATATCACTCCTCCTGCACAACACTGAATAACTATTAAAAATAAATTGGAAATCTTTAATATTTTTCCAATTTCCCATACAATTATTCCCATGATTCCTGCCAGTATGATGTTAACTATAAAATCGCTACATAATTCTCTTCCACTATATCCAATAATCTTTTTTGCAGCTTTCGCGTATAATATAGTTCCAAAAATTGTCGTCAATATTTCAGATAATGCAAAATATATCACTCCGTATCTAACAGATATTATTAATACGGCTAGCGCAAATATTCTTATCGGAAAATCAACCTTCAAGACGCTATCGCTCCGCCCAACTGCCTTAATAGCTTGAAGCATTGCAGTCTGTGGAGCTCTGAATAAAAGGATAATGCAACATATTCTTAAATATGGAACTGCTGGAAGCCATTTATCTGTAAGCAAAAGAGAAATAAATGGTTCTGCCACTGCCATAAATCCAACTAAAACAGGATTCATAATATAAGAACTGATCCTCGTTGTTCGCCTCGCCATAATCTTTACACGCTCCAAAGAATCCTGTTCTTTTGCCATTGCAGGAAAAAGAGCGCTATTAATTGCGGTATCTATATTAGAGCATATTAAGTCCGGAAACTGGTTTCCTTTGGTATAATATGCCAAATCAGATGTTGTATATATTTTTCCTATTACCAAACTCCTTAAGCTTGAATATATTTGCAAAATCAAACTTTGCGCCAATAGTTTCCACCCGTAATTCAGCAGACTCTTTATTCTTTTAAAAGAGAATGCCTTTATCGGTCTCCAATCGATTGTGCATTGTAAAACAATCGTATCTATAATATTATTTGTCAATGTCTGTGCCACTAATGCCCACACACCGAAACCATGATATGCCATTAGAATTCCTACTACTGCAGAAATCAATGTGCCTATTAATGTGGCGTAGAAAAACTTTTTAAATATCATTTCTCTGGAAACATAAGCCTGCTGAATCGAATTAATCCCCAGAATAATAATACTGAGAGATAAAACTCTTAACACAGGTTTTAGTATCGGCATTTGATAAAACTGCGCAACCGGTAGCGCTAAAATAAACAGCAGAGAATAAACACATCCACTAAACACCAGAGTAAAATAAAAAACAGATGAGTAGTCTATATCATCTGCATCCTTTTTTTGAATAAGCGCCGCCGCAAACCCGCTGGTAACAAAAACATTTGCAATTGTAATAAATACATTTACCAAAGATATTGTTCCATATTCCGATGGGGATAATAATCTTGCTAAAACAATAGACACTATCAATGATACTATTTGAGCTGCCATTCTTTCAGAAAATTTCCAAAAAACTCCGCTTACTACATCGCGTTTTACCTTATTCATTTTTATTTACTCCAAAAACATTTTCCTGATTATATACGTTGCATATTTACGTTTTTTTTCAATAATTCTGTCTATCTCCCCATAATCCCATTCATAATCAAACATTTTTTCTACCGATAAATTATCCACCAAAATTTCATATATACCTAATTCTTTTAGAAAATTATCTATTTTTGCAAGTATAAAATCCGTCTTAGCAAATGCTATTTTCTTTTTAAAAATCAGAGCAAATGTCAATCCATGAAACGTACTTGTTGCAACATATTTTGCTCCTTTAAAATATCCAATCCACTTAAATGGTGACAAATCTTTTTGTTTTACAAGATAGTCACACCAATCATAATTATCCTCATTACAATCTAATGCAACTAGTTTTAATCCTTGCTCTCGCGCATATATGACCAACTCTTTTATAAACTTATCATCAAAATCCTGGCCATACACCACAATGTAATCTTCTATTTCAGGAACAGAAACATTCGGATCATGATAGAAATCCCAAACCCATGCCGGATCCAGTACCACTTCTGGTCTTTTTCCCACAATATTCTCGACAATATCTGCTGAATTTTCATCACGTACTGTTATATATGCCATTTTTTTCAGGCCCTCAGCTACATATTCCGGTACTTCCATCCCCATTTTAACTGTTCCAAAACTGGCAGCATAAGAAACAGTTTTTTCACTCTTTAACCCAATACCAAATAAATAGGGATCATTCTGAAATACCCCAATAGAATAATCCCATATGATATCACTACCTAAAACCACATATTTAAATTGCGTTTTTCCAAGACTGTTTTTGTCCATTAATTTTGTATGCGGTATAAAGTCGTAATCTTTTAAAAATTCTTTCTCCCGTAATTCTTTTTCTTCCCGTTTCCGCATGCTGTGTATTTTTTCAGTCCAATAACTTCTGGTCCATATTTTATATATCGCTTGTTTATTATAATAAAAATTATAATGATATTCGTTTAAGTATGCAATTTGTCTGATATCATGATCTGCAATCACATTTTCCAATATCTTCTGTAATGCATATGCCTGTGCATACGTACCATAATTCGGCACATTCCAAAAAGTTAAAATTCCAACATCGTATTCTTCCACCTATTCTTATTCCTCCATTGCCAACTTTAATTTTATCAAATATTTATATGCCGAAAAATCAGTACTTGAACACTTCATTTCATGTTCATAAAAATATGCCTCATCATGTGGATTTATTTTAAAATATACGTCACCCTTAGCCCGCTTTAACGCATATTCCCTATATGACTTTGTAAAATAATGATTGATTTGAATTGGGAAATCCGCTGTATCCGCTTTATTTATATCTCCTATGCAGACATGATCAAATATATTTACCGGAGGAACATTTTTTCCCTTCCAATTTGCCCAGAATTTATGATGAAGCCCTCTACTCCATGCAGAATTTTCCTCAAAGCCAAACGCTGTATTATAAAAACATTTTCCTATATCACAATATTTTGGCCAACACACTGTAAAGTCTTCTACTACCAATCCATCGAGATTTCGCTCCATCTGTCCCGATGTTCCGTATAATCTCCAATAAATGTTCACGGCCCCCCTGTTCTTTTCAAATTTTTGCAAGAAATCGTATATATTATCCGTGCTCTTCGGCACAATAAATTCATCGATATCAATAAATCCCATCCATTTTGTCTCAGATGCATATTTCTCAATGCAATCCATATACGCTTCCATTTGCTTTTGTTCATATGGCCATTCTACAAGTGTTACTAGTCCTTTTTTTATATACGGCTCTAAAACCGCTTCAAACCGATCTTCCGATTTATTGTTATACATATAAAAATGTTCTACTCCTACTAAATGGTTAAATTCCAACCACTCCTTTAAATAAAACGCTTCATTTTTAAAAATAGCACATATTGAAACCTTATATTTCTTTTCCGTTTGCTCGCATTTAATCATATTTAACTTTACTTTATATCGGCATTGCTCTATATGAGCCAATATACTTTTGGCTACTTTTTTAATCCCGAATGGTGTCGGATTATCCTTAATAAAATACTTACTTTCCGTTCTCATAGTTCACCTATTTGCTATCCCGCTATCTTGCATTTAACTTTTTTCAAAATCACTTTCAAAGTTACCTGATATAATTTTCTTTTTGTATAAAACACTCCAAACATATCTTTCAGTCCATCCAAATTATATGAACAATATCTTTTTCTGACACAATAATCAAAATAAAGAGAGGCTATAAACTCAAGATTATTTTTTGCAACGCTGCAAAATGTTTTATTAGAAATATATCCTCCCCTCAATAAATCACATATAATCCCCGGATATTCTATCCCAAAAGTTCTGAATAAATCATAATTTCCTTTTGGCTTTTTCCCTTGCGGCAATTCATCAAAAATCGTGGTGTTATCAATCACATATTTATTACCATTTTTCCTATGAAATAAAATAGTTGTATGTGGGAAAAGTTCATTATATTCTGAAATATCTGCTGGAAGAGATTTGAAATCTTCTTTCCAAATTGCCATCCCTGTAGACCAAGAAGACCAATAAGACAAGCCACATACAAAACTATCGAAATCCTGATATATAATTTTTTCAGTTTTTAAGGGTAATACTCCATTTGTAAAATATATCACGGGCTTGTCTTCTTTATTATTTTCTGCAAATTCAATTAATTTTTGTAATGTCCCATCTCTCAGCTTTGTTCTATGATTAACAAATTTTATCAATTCCCCATTTGCTATTTTATACGCCTCAATTTCATTCAAAAAAGGAAGGGCTGTTGTTTCCTTATATATAAGATTGGAATGTTTCTTAGAATACTCGATTATTTTCTTTTTAAATTCAATATTATCTCCATTATCAGTAATTACAATTTCATATAACGCTGTTTCCACTCCTTGAGCATAAATACTTTCTAGTACTGGAAAAACCCATTCAATTACTCCATTTGTTGGAATACACAGAGATATTAATTTCTTATTGTTCATTACTTGTCCTACCCTTATTCCTGTTCTCTATAACTCCTATTATCCAATTAAACATTATCGCTACCGCTAAAGAAATTAAGAAAACCAAAACTGTTTCTATTGGTATGATTATTTTAAAATTATACTTAAACTTCATTTCTATGTATCCCCAAAATGGAGACACCCGGTCTATAACTAGCTTATGACACAAATATACAATAAACGATTGTTTAGATAAGAAACTGAAATCTCTTTGTAGCTCAAGCATTCCCCCCCCACTAAAAACTAGAATTGAACCTAATATAACTAAAGGTGCCGCATACAAGCTAAGCCACTTATTATAATATATATCTCCATGTTGTACTCGTACAAATAGAATAAAATAATCTATGGCTAAGAGCGCTATTCCCAAAAGACACATCAATAATCCTTTTTTATTATTTTTTACCGTAATTTTATTTTTTATCAAATCTCCCATCATAACATATCCTAGAAACGTCATAGAGTTGCCTACTGTCCATGCTGCTTTACTATCATCCAGTTGCCTACTGAGCATACACCATATAAAATATATCAGTACAAGTTTTTCATATGTGTCAGAATCTATACTTAATTTGATAATTAGTATGAATGGAATTACCGCATAGATTCCAATAAGCATAAACATATACCAATGCGCATACATCCCTAAAAAGCCTTTTGATAATCCAGATAAGATATATGTAACACTTATTTTTTTATAATCATGTATCCAATATATGATTATAAAAATTGCGGTTGGAATCATAAGCTTTTTTAATGCTTTGATATAAAATTGCTTTAAATTTATTTTGGTTGCTTTGTTGAGCAGGAATCCACCTGTTAGCATTAAAAATAAAGGAATGGCACAATGGCTGATCCCTTCATACACAAAAACCGTTTTGCTTGTATAATCTGTCTTAATTAGATAATAATCTGCCACATGGTTCATAATAACCATAAACATTGCAAATACTCTTATCAAATCATAATTATTTTCTCTTATGTGCTCTCGAATCACTTGTTTATACTATTTCCTTCATTCTTTTTCATTATTTCAAGATATTCATCGTAATTTCTAATATATTCTTTACTATCGTAATGTGTGCTCGCCAATACAAGTAAGACAGAATCCTCAGAAAAATCAAACATATCTTTCCAAATCATTTTGGGAATATATACACCGGTCATTGGTTTATTTAACTCAACTGTTATTTCCTCTTCTCCATCTGTGATCCATACTTTACTTTTTCCAGCCACGTTAATTAAAACAAATTCAGATTCTCTATTTGCATGCTGTCCACGTATTACCGTAGCATCAGATTTATATATATAAAATACTCGCTTAATATCAAAAGGTATTGTCTGCCCGCCTTCAACAACCACTAATTTGCCTCTTTCATCTCCTAAATCCGCAAATTGAAGAATCGGACATCTATCTTTCAATGCCATACTCCCAGTCTCCTTTTAAATAAAACTATTAAGTGCCTCAACTACGCACTCCATTTCTTCGTGAGTCATACCGTTATACATCGGAATAGATAATACTGTTTTTGCAAGATGTTCTGTAATTGGCAGAAATCCTTCCGAATGCCCAAGATATTGATACGCCTCTGATAAATGCGGCGGAATCGGATAATGGATGATTGTCCCAATTTCTCTCTCATTCAAATATTCTATTAATCTATCTCTCTCTTTACAACGAATCACATACTGATGCCATACTCCTGTTGCTCCTTCTGCTAATTCTGGCAGCTGAATTTTTTCGTTCTTTATATTTCTCGTATAATATTCAGCTATTTTTACCTTTTCATTTGTAATTTCTTCTATATGACTTAACCGAACTCTAAGTAGTCCCGCCTGTATTTCATCTAACCTCGAATTTGCCCCTACAACTTTATTATAATATCTCTTCTCACTTCCGTAATTTCTATATATTCTAAATGCCTTTTCCAATTGCTCATCATTGACAACTACAGCTCCGCCATCTCCAAATGCTCCCAAATTTTTAGACGGGTAAAAGGAAAAGCAACCAACATCTCCAAAGGTTCCTGTCATTTTCCCATTAAAGCATGCACCATGTGACTGAGCGCAATCTTCTACAAGCCGTAATTTATATTTCTCACATATTTCCACTATCCGGTCCATTTTTGAAGCCATTCCATAAAGGTGTGTCACTAAAATTGCTTTCGTTTTACTTGTTATTTTTTCCTCTATTCTATCCACATCCATTCCAAAATGTTCATCTGGCTCTACAAAAATCGGTGTTGCGCCATTAATCGTTATTCCCATTACAGATGCAATATAAGTATTTCCCTGAACAATCACCTCATCGCCTGATCCAATTCCCATTACTCTAAATGCAAGCCACAGAGCATCTAACCCGCTAGCAAGTCCTACACAATATTTTGCTCCTGTATATGATGCAAATTCTTTTTCAAAAGCACTCACTTCTTTTCCTAATACATACCATCCGGAGCGTAAAACCTCTATCGCCTTTTCTTCAAACTCTTTTTGATACTGGTGAAAACCTCTATCCATTCTATTTGGCATTATTTTCATACTGCTTCCTCCTTTTTTCTTTACATCCACGATATTTTCGTATTTTTATCTACTGTTTCATATAACTCATCTATATGTTCCTTAATCCATATTTCACTTAGTTTCGAGTAATCCAATTTTCCCAATCTTGTAAGCACTTCTTCTCCAAACCGATATTTAATCACCCTTGCCGGTACTCCCCCAACAATCGCATACGAAGGCACATCTTTTGTAACAACCGCTCCCGCTGCAATCACTGCGCCTTGTCCTATATGGACTCCCGACAAGATAGTTGCCCGATAACCAATCCACACATCATCAGCAACAATGATATCGCCTTTTGAAGTTCCTTCCAGGCTTTCTCCTAATACCTTTACTTTAAACGGAAATGTGGATATGGTATCCGTTCTATGATCTGCATTTAAAATAAAGGTTACCTCCTGGGCTATAGAGCAATAACTACCAATCCTCAATCTCTCATTTTCATTGTAATTAATTACTCTCAGACCTCCATAGGTATATTTTCCTACTGTCACACTGTCTGCAAAAAATTCGTTGAGCGCAATCGTTGTATTATGACTGTTTTTCTTTCTCCATTTTTTCCGAAAAAAATATAACCTTATCTTATCCTTTATCATATCGGCCTAAACCTTTCTCTCTTCGCTGCGTTAACTTCAATATACGCAAATATTAAAAACAAAAGCATGCTCGTCGGATTAAAGAAGCTCGTTTCCGCAAATGAAGATATCAACAAGTACAGCATTATCATAAACGGCACAAATCCTTCTCGTTTATCCCTCTTTAACATTTTCACTGCCTTTTTCATAAAAACAAAAATAACGCAACACATGAGAACAAGCCCAAAGAAACCAAATTGTCCTAATATACACGGCCAAAAGCTGTCACTTAAAAACATATTTTCAACTGGTCCCATTCCCCAATTATTTTCATAGCCAAGCTCTGTATATAAAGGAGAATAGTAATTTGCAGCCGTTGGTGAACCGAAAGCAGCAAAACCGGCTCCTATGGGGAAATATCTCTTAAAAAGCATCCATGAATCCTGCAATAAAATTTGTCTTGGCGAATATCTTCCAGCTGTGAAAAAATAATCTTTGATAGCCGACATTCCAAATATAACTGCTACCAGTCCTCCGCCGAGATACATTGCTCCTTTTTCCTTAAATTTAAACAGGAACAGATAGGCATACATTAGCCAAAACACTCCCAGGAATCCGATTCCCTTTGTTCTCATAGCCACTACAATCAAATATGAGCTCATTACCATATAGCTCATATTATTCACTTTCCTGTCCATCTGCTCATAGACAAAAATCAGAAGCAGCGTTACTGCTGCATGCGTAAGATAAGTCGGATGAATAAAAAAAAGTCTCTGACTATATAAAAAATAGCGGAAATCTGCTTTGTCAAAAAATGCCGGAAAAATCAAATCATGAACGCTTAATATTGTCAACGCCACTACCAGTATCCTTGCTATTCTGTATACTGCTGACACGTCTCTGTCACGCTTGCTAAAATAAAGATACCCTGCAGCATATGCAACCATGAATTTGCTGCATGTGAATACAACATCTACGATAATTGCCGCCATGCTTTGTTCCCGCCATAACAGGCTTCCACATAATCCGACTGCCAGCATTACCAGCCAGATACAACATACAGGATAAATTTTTTTCGCTATCCTTGATTTTATATTCAGCAGGATATATAGCAGAAGCACCAGCTCCATCAATTCATCCATGTGTCCCAAAACAGAATCGATCACCGAAATTCCTGTGGATGTCATAGTCAACAACAATAACAAAAATATAATTCCAATCAGACTTCTCTGTTTTATGTTTTTAACTTTCATTTACTGTCTCACCTGTATAATACTTTTCTCAGGGTTTCTATATATTTTTTCCCATATCGAATATCTGGCTCCATGTAAGCCCCTTCTCCCCATTCGTTCCAGGCATTCAGAAAAATCAGCCTGTGATCCATATCTCTTTTTTCTACACATTTCACCGCATTCTCTGCCGCAATCTCAAATAACTCCGGCGTGCTGTTATAGTAAATCATGGCTTTTCTACCGGAACGCGGTGAACGATCTCTTCTTGGAATTAACTGTGGGTATATCCGATCCATATAATCTTCTGGCGTAATAAAATGTTTCATAATATCTCCATACTTATACTTATCTAATACCCAGCCGCCAAAATATTTTCTCATGAATGAATGAACTGCCTTGTGTAACACACCTGTTGCTTTGAACTCCGCATATTTGAGTGTAACGGAATTAATTCCGTCATATCCTCTTTTCAGCATATTTTCATAACGGGGTTTCGTCAGTTGATCGATCTTACGGATACTCTTTAAACTCATTTCTGGCAATGCATCACAGCGTCCTACAAAATATACGCCTTTTAATCCGTTTTTTTTCGCCAACTCATTCCATAACTCCATAAAATGTGTTGCATCCTTAAAGGCATCCGGATCAAAAATAACAAATAACGGTTTCCCTTCAACTGTAATATATCTATGATCCCGAAATGCCGGAAGAACATCATAAAAATGTGCCGTATAATCCTCATCACCCGGATATAACTGCTCAAAAATCATGGTTTCCGATGTAAAGCTTTTTCCCTTTTCCCATGTTTTTGTCGTCCAACTATGATTTGCCCAGCCCAGACAAAAAGGGAAATCAGGCCTTCCTAATTTCAGCACCTCATTAAATGGCATATCCAATACTTTCTTCCCGTTACCGAACCAATAATGCCAGTAACAGAAACCTTCTATACCAGCTTCTCTCGCCAAATCTGCCTGAGCTTCCCGCACTTCAGGAAGTCGCAAATCATAAAATCCCAAATCCGCCGGAATTTGTGGTTGATAATGTCCTCGAAATAGTGGTTTTGCTTTCGCTACATTTGTCCACTCCGTAAATCCCTTTCCCCAAAACTTATCGTTTTCCGGTACCGGATGATACTGCGGCAGATAATATGCTATTACCCTTGCTCTCATATTTAATTCCTTTCATTTTCAAATCAGTATTTAACAGAAAATAATTCCTCGTAAAACGTGTTTTCCCACGTGATTTGTCCTTTTTCAAATTTATACGTTAATTTATGAAATGGAGTCTGTGCCTTCACAGCTTGCCAAATCCTCTCGTCATACGGTTCAAATAATCTTAACAGTAATATATGTGGTGCCGCATTATCACATGGAATAATTTGATTCCATTCCTCTGGATAATACTCCAATACGATTGAGAAAAAATCATGCAAAAGGAAATAGTCCACCATACTGTCATTTGTTTTCCAGTATTCATAACACAGATATTTGACAGCTGCCAAAATTCGATTGTTGGTCTTTGCACTCATTAGCCAACTGGATATATACTGTGCGTTTCCATCTCTACCCGGTTTCAGGCTTTGATATAAAAACAAATCTGAATCAAAATAATATTCCGGTATATCTTCACGTTTCCGTGTACACAAAACAGTAGCGTCTACCCACATTCCTCCATACTTCAGAAGTAATTCCAATCGCAATAAATCTGTCATATGAGTGTGCGTTATCTGTCCTCTTTCCCATTTTTCCATAATATAACCAGGGAATTCCGCATACTCCTGCATATTCTCTTTTGTAATTAATACAATTTCTCTGTCAGTCAAATTTTCTTTTAGAGACTGATAACATTTTTTCACCAGATCCGGCGCCTCTTCCAGCCCTTGAAACCAGCATACCCAAACTTTATTGCTTATTCCGTGTTCCTGGGTGCCGTCATACTTTTCATCAAACTCCAGTAATTTACCTTTATATTTTCTTTCTAACTTTTGCTTACCTTTTAGTTGTGCCGACAAACGCAGAATCTCTAATGCAGTTCTGCTTTTTCCCAATAACAGAAATTCTCCAACTGCAGTAAAAAAGGCTCCGCTTTTCCAATACTGCTTTATAAGCCCCATTCCACCTTGTCTTTCAAATGTTTCTTTTAATCCCATTATTGACTCACTTTCTGTTTGCCATATTCCGTAAACACAGCCTCATACTCCCCACAAATCTTCCCCCAAGTATAAGCCTCCGCCACTCTCTTCTTCGCCCTTCGGCCCATCTCCCGGATCTCATCTGCAGGCATTTCATCCGCCCTGTCAATCAGCTTCGCCAGCTCGCCCGGCTCTCTGCCCCAGTACAGCGCGCTCTCCTCTGCCACTTCCCGGTTAAAGCCCACGTCCACCAGCAGATTCAGGTCGGTGCTGCCCAGCGCCTCAATAAGCGAGGGGTTCGTACCGCCGACGGTGTGTCCGTGGAAATAGGCGTACGCATTTTCCCGAATCTTCTTCAGCAGCTCCTGGTCGTACACGGTGCCAACAAATTTGATGCGCTTGTCTTGCTTGAAATGGAGCTTTTCTTCCAACTCGTTCAGGAATTTGTCATTAACATTTGTAATCAAAGCGAAATCCCGTTTGGAATTTGACTTCATGAATTCCCTTATCATGATTTCAAAAGAATTCTCCGGCACAAAGCGGCCGACCACCAGATAATAGTCTTTCTTTCGCAGGCCCTTTTCCTGATACCAGTTCGCGAGCTTTGCATCGTCATCGGTCAGCTTGCTGGGCGTCAGGTCCGCGCCGTAGGCGATGAAGGTGGTCTTCGGATTTCTCCCGCCGATGCCTTTGCTGTCGTATTGCTCGTGGATGTATTTTTCAATGTTGATGGAATCGCAGATGACCAGGTCGCTGTATTTCACCATCATCTGTTCGGAGATTTTCCAATATTTCCGGATGGGCTTGCTCCATTTGGCGCGCATCCATTCGTGGCCGTCGGGGTTTAGGTAGACCTGACCGCCCAGGCGGTGGATTTCCTTATAATAATGCCTTGCAAAGGGACCGATGCGGCAGGCCATGATGTAGATGATGGGGTGCGGAATCCGGTGCTTGCGGATATAGCTGCAGCATTCCCGGAGGGCGGCCACGTCGTAGTAGATAGCCTGGGCCGGGCCGATCTGGGGGATGTGGATTTTGAAGCAGCGGGCGTTGTGGAACTCGAATTCCCGGTCGGAGATTCGGGTGACGCCCTCTACTTTGGTCTCATCCATGCAGCCGTCGCCGTTGGCTTTGCAGGCTACGTGATAGCGGATATGCGGGTTGTTCTGATGGTACTCGGTCAGCTTGTATACAAAGGTTTCGTAGCCGCCGTATGCTCCCAGGCTTTTGGCGCCCACCAGAAATACATGCTGTACC
>ERZ773104.1800-NODE-1800-length-26613-cov-6.392198_pt1 | contig 26613 bp, 25 predicted proteins | sample MGYA00511920_ERZ773104 | MGnify/ENA primary metagenome ERZ773104 (study PRJEB29015, sample SAMEA2737857) | human gut metagenome | biome: human gut; feature: human-associated habitat; material: faeces | place: China | collected 2012 ...
CAGGAATACTACTGCGACGTGATTCCCGCCCGCATCATTCTGGTATCTGAAGATCCCGATGGCATGAAGGGCATCAATATGGAGAAGGTCTCCAAGGCCAGAAGAATGTCCTATCCCGTTCTCAAGCCCTATATTGACCGCCGGGAAAACAAGGAGCAGTGGTGCATTGCTGCCGTCCCCGGTGCAGCCTGGGCAAAGAAGGTGTTCCCCGGAGAGCGCACCAGTACTGCCATTGAAAAGCTGTGGGAGAACATTCTCTATACCTCCCGGGTCACGGACGACCCCATTGCCGCCTGGGGGCAGCATAACAAGGATTTGGCAGACCGCTGCCGCTACCTCAACAACCTGCACATCAAGAGCCTGCACTATACCGCCGACAACGGCACGGATTTCACCGTGGGCATGATTGACCAGGCGCAGTTCTGCGGCGGCGGAGAAACCAGCCTCCAGAACATCTTCTTTAACCCCAACATTCCCACGGAAGAATGCTTCATTTCCCCCAAGCGGGGCGAGGCGGAGGGCATCGTGTATGCCACCAAGCCCCTGTCCTACCAGGGTCAGCTGATTGAGAATTTCTCCATCCGCTTCCACGAGGGCAAGGCAGTGGAGGTTCACGCCGAGAAGGGCGAGGAGCTGCTGAAGACCATGATTTCCATGGATGAAGGCGCTGCCTACCTGGGCGAGTGCGCCCTGGTGCCCCAGGCCAGCCCCATTGCCCAGAGCGGCATCCTGTTCTATAACACCCTGTTCGATGAAAATGCCGCCTGCCACCTGGCACTGGGCATGGGCTTTGCCGATACCATCCGGGATTTCCACAATAAGACCCTGGACGAGTGCCGCGCATTGGGTGTCAACGACTCCATGATTCATGAGGACTTTATGATTGGCTGCGACAGCATGAACATCGATGCTGTGTGCGCCGATGGTCGTGTTGTGCCCATCTTCCGGGGCGGAAACTGGGCATTCTGAAAAAAGATTGATTTTTCTGAAAAAAACACTTGCATTCTGCCGCTGGATGTGATACTATAACCCAGCGATTAAAGATTGCTGGGGCTTATATGCCCTTTACATGATAAGAAAGAGGTGAACGAAATGAAGGAAGGTATCCACCCCAAATACGAACAGACCACGATTCGCTGTGCTTGTGGCAACGTCTTTACGACCGGCTCCACTAAGAAGGACATTCGTGTTGAAATCTGCTCCAAGTGCCACCCTTTCTATACCGGCAAGCAGAAGCTGGTTGACACCGGTGGACGTGTTGATCGCTTCAACAAGCGTTTCGGCCTGAAGTAAGAGATCCAATTACCCGCACTACGTTGGTAGTGCGGGTTTTTTGCATTTTCCGGTTGCCTGCGCGGGGGAGAGTATGGTATAGTTATAGCAAAGAAGGGGCTCCCCTGAAAGGTATAGAGACTGTTGCCGCTTGCGGCTTACAGCCTCTTAATGCAAAGCTGGAGCTGTCAGCGCAGCTGACTGAGGGGTTCTGTGAAAATGCTGAGGCTTGAGACAAAACCCCTCCGGCCCTGCGGGCCACCTCCCCTTTCAGGGGAGGCAATCAATGGAGGAACATATGGAAGAAAATTTTGAAAGCAAGCAGGAGCGGGCGGTGCTGGTTGGGCTGAACGCCGCCTGCTTTACCAAGGAGCAGACCGCCACAGAGGAGAGCCTGGAAGAGCTGGAGGCCCTGCTGGAAACCGCAGGCGGCTTCTGCACCGGCAAGATGCTGCAAAACCGGCCCAATCCAGACCCCCACAGCTTCATCGGCGAGGGCAAGGCCCAGGAGGTCCGCATGCTGGCGGAGGCCACGGCGTCTACCATGGTCATCTTCGACAACGAGCTTTCCCCGGGAAATATCCGGGCCTTGGAGGAGATCATCGGCCTGACGGTGCTGGACCGCAGCGCCCTGATCATGGACATCTTCGCCCAGCGGGCCAAGACCAAGGAGGGCCGCCTCCAGGTGGAGCTGGCCCAGTATAAGTATCTCCTGCCAAGGCTCTCCGGCATGGGCAAGAGCCTGTCCCGGCAGGGCGGCGGCATCGGCACCCGCGGCCCCGGCGAAACCAAGCTGGAGAGCGACCGGCGGCACATCCGGGAGCGGATCACCCGGCTGGAATCGGAGCTCGCCCAGGTCCGCCAGGTCCGTGGCGTCCAGCGGGAGCGCCGGAGGAAGAACTCCGTGCCGGTGGTGGCCATTGTGGGCTATACCAACGCGGGAAAATCCACCCTTTTGAATCAGCTCACCGGTGCGGGCATCCCCGCCAACAACCGGCTGTTCGATACCCTGGATACCACCTCCCGGCTGCTGAAGGTCTCGGACAATCTGGATGTGATCCTGTCCGATACCGTGGGCTTCATCGCGAAGCTGCCCCACCACCTGGTGGACGCCTTCCGGGCAACCCTGGAGGAGCTGGAGTATGCGGACCTGCTGCTCCAGGTCATCGACTCCGCCGACCCCAACCGGCAGGAGCACATCGCCGTTGTGGATAAGCTCATCACCACCCTGGCCAAGCCCGGCACCCCGGTGCTCTACTGCTATAATAAGGCGGACCTGGTGAGCCGGGAGGACATCCCCCTGGGGGAGAACACCGTGGCCGTATCCGCCGCCAAGGGCGTGGGCATGGAGGCACTGCTCCAAAGAATCGAGGAAATGCTGGGCCACGCCCGCCATCATGTGGTTCTCTGCCTGCCCTATTCCATGGGCGGCCAGGTGGATGCGCTCCACAGCGGGGCCAAGGTCAACAGCGTGGACTATACCCCGGGCGGAATCGAAATTGACGCGGTGCTGGACGATATCCTCTATGGAAGGCTCCGGGAGTACGTGACGAAGGAGATTTGAGCCGTGGAAGAGTATCTTGTGCCCACCGGCTTCGGAGAAGACGAATTCACTGAAAAGAAGTCCCGCTTCATCGGCCGCCTCTGGCCTGCGGAGACGGAGGAGGAGGCCCTGGCGAAGATCCAGGAGATGAAAAAGCAGCACTACGATGCCACCCATAATTGCTGGGCCTATATCATCCGGGACGGGGCTGTCCGCTTCTCCGACGACGGGGAGCCCGGCGGCACCGCGGGAATGCCCATGCTCCAGGTTTTGCAGCGGGAGGGGCTGTTCAACGTGGTCTGCGTGGTCACCCGGTACTTCGGCGGCATTCTGCTGGGGGCCGGTGGCCTGGTCCGGGCCTACACCAAGGGGGCCAAGATCGCCGTGGACGCTGCGGGCAAATCCATGAAGCGGGTGTGGACGGTGCTGTATCTGCCCTGTCCCTATTCCTGGTATGAGCGGGTGAAGCTGGAAACGGAAAACTTCGGCGGCATCATCCGCAGCACGGACTTCGGCTCCGAGGTGGAGCTGGAGCTGCTGTTCCCGGAGGCGAAAGCCCCGGAATTTTTGGAAAAGCTCACGGACATGACCGCCGGAACCGTGGAGGCCATGGAGACCGGCACGGAATACCGGGCGTTCCCAATATAAGGAAGGCATTGCGCACCGGCGGGATACCCCGGGGGATTCTCCGGATCATCATACATCGCAGACAGCTTTGAATAAGGAGTGATTTCCATGACGGTACGGGAAGAACTGGAGCGTTTGGAGCACCGGCGGCTGAACCCCTTGGCGGCCTTTTCGGACAGATCCACAGGCCGCCCCAGGCCGGAGCCGGAGCGGGAGGAGGATGTGCGCACCTGCTACCAGCGGGATACGGACCGCATTGTCCACAGCAAGGCCTTCCGGCGGCTCATGCACAAGACCCAGGTCTTCCTGAACCCGGAGGGGGACCACTACCGCACCCGCATGACCCATACCCTGGAGGTCACCCGCATTGCCAAGACCGTTACCCGGGCCTTAGGGCTCAACGAGGACCTGGCCGAGGCCATCGCCATGGGCCACGACCTGGGCCACACCCCCTTCGGCCACGCGGGGGAGGCCGCCCTGACGGAATGCTGGGGCCGGCCCTTCCGGCACAATGAGCAGAGCCTGCGGGTGGTGGATATTCTGGAAAAGGACGGCCAGGGCCTGAACCTGTGCAACGAGGTCCGGGAGGGCATTGTGGGCCACACCGGCCCCGTGATCCCGAAAACCCTGGAGGGCCAGATCGTCCGCCGGGCGGACCAGATCGCCTACGTCAATCACGACATTGACGATGCCATCCGGGCGGGCATTCTGACGGCTGAGGATATCCCAAGAGACATTGCCGCCATTCTGGGGGAGAACCAGCGGGACCGGATCAACACCCTGGTCTGCGACATGATCTTCACCTCCCGGGAGGCGGGGAGCATCTGCATGACCCAGGAGATTCAAAAGGCCCTGGCGGATCTGCGCAGCTTCATGTTTGCGCGGGTCTATCACAACCCCGTGGCCAAGGGGGAGGAGAGCAAGGCCAAGGATATGCTGCAAATGCTGTTTCGGTTTTATGTGGACCATCCGGAGCAGCTCCCGGCGGATTTCCAGCCCCAGCTGTCCTTCGACGGCCTGGGCCGCACGGTCTGCGACTATATCGCAGGCATGACGGACAACTACGCCATCGAAAAATTCAACGAGATTTTTGTGCCCTCCGGCTGGAATGTCCGGGGATAATATGCTATAATACAATTTCAAAAAGAGAGAGGAGGGGAGCGCCAATGCCGTTTCCACCGGCATTTCTGGATGAGCTTGCCGCCAGAAACCCAATTGAAGAGGTCGTGGGCCAGTACGTCAATCTGAAGCGTTCCGGCTCCAATCTGTTTGGCCTCTGCCCCTTCCATGGGGAGAAAACGCCGTCCTTTTCCGTAGCGCCGGACAAGGGGATCTACTATTGCTTCGGCTGCCACAAGGGCGGCGGGGTCATCAATTTCGAGATGGAGATCGAGGGCCTGAGCTACCCGGATGCCGTCCGCGCCCTGGCCCAAAGAGCGGGCATGGAGGTGCCGGAGGACGAGGAGTACCAGAGCCGCTACCGGAAGCAGGAGCGGCTGTGGGCGCTGTCCAAGGAGGCCGCCCGGTTTTTCGTCAGCCAGCTCTATGCCCCCGCCGGGGCGGAGGGTCTGCGCTATGCCGAGAGCCGGGGCATGTCCAAGGGAACGCTGACCCGGTTTGGCATCGGCTTCGCCCCCGACAGCTGGGACAGCCTCTGCAAGGCCATGCGGGCCAAGGGCTATACGGATGAGGAGCTGCAGGGTGCGGGCCTGGTGTCGGTCTCTCAGAAGAACGGGAATCTTTACGACCGGTTCCGCAACCGGCTCATGTTCCCCATCATCGATGTCCGGGGCAACGTCATCGGCTTCGGCGGCCGTGTCATGGACGATTCCACGCCCAAATACCTGAATTCCCCGGAAACGGAGATTTTTAACAAGCGGAAGAACCTGTTTGCCCTGAATGCGGCGAAAAAGTCCAAGCTGGGCTATCTGATCCTGGTGGAGGGCTACATGGATGCCATCGCCCTGCACCAGTACGGCTTCGACTGCGCCGTGGCCTCTCTGGGCACCTCCCTGACCGAGGAGCACGCAACTCTGCTCTCCCGCTATACCGAGCAGGTGGTGCTCATCTACGACGGCGACGAGGCCGGGCAGAACGCCACCAAGCGGGCCATCCCCATGCTGGAAAAGGCGGGGTTACAGGTAAAGGTCCTGCAAATGCGGGACGCCAAAGACCCGGACGAATTCCTGAAAAAGTTCGGTGCGGACCGGTTTAGGCTCCTTCTGGAGGAGTCCTCCAACCGGGTGGAATACCAGCTGCGCGCCATTCAGAAGAAATACGATCTAAGCGTGGACGAGGACCGGGTGAAATTCATCGGCGAGGCCGCAGAGCTGGTCAGCAGCCTTGGGAGCGCCGTCCAGCGGGAGATCTACGGAAACCGGGTGGCGGAAGCGGGGAAAATCTCCCCCGAGGCCATGAAGATCGAGGTGGGCAAGGCCTACAAGCGCCGCATGAATCGGGAGAAGCGGAAGCAGGAGCGCATCGAACTGGCCCCTGCCGTGGCGGCTCAGCCCAAGAGCCGCACCATCCACTATGACAATGTGAAATCCGCCAAGGCAGAGGAGATCGTCCTGGCGCAATGCCTGACAGATCCCGCCATGATGGACGAGACCGAGAATCTAAAGCCGGAGGAATTTTCCTCTCCCTTGCTGGGCCGGGTATTCGACCAGCTGCGGCAGCAGAGCCGCCAGGGCCTGGCCCCCGGCATTGCGGGACTGACGGACTTTACGGGGGAGGAAATGGCCCACATTGCCGGGATTTTGCAGCGAAACCCCGGCCCGGTCTCCGAACAGGCTCTTCACGACAGCATCCAGGTGATCCGGCAGCTGCACGATTTCAAGTCGGCCAGCACCGACGGCACCAATGACACGCTGATGGAATTTTACCGGAAAATACAGGAAAGCAAAGGGATCAAAGCATGACAGAGACGACAGAGAAAGACACCGCCATCCCCGTTCCCAGGGATGAGGACGATATCCGGCAGTACCTCCGGGAAATCCGGGAGATTCCCCGGCTGACCCCGGAGGAGGAGCGGGAGCTTGCCCGCCGCTGCGCCCAGGGGGACGAGGAGGCCATCCGAAAGATGGTCAATGCCAATCTGCGCCTGGTGGTGTCCGTGGCCAAGGAGTATTCCGGCCGGGGCGTGCCCCTGATGGACCTGATCCAGGAGGGCAGCATCGGCCTGCTGGCAGCCGCCCGGAAGTTTGACTACACCCGGGACCTTCGCTTTTCCACCTATGCCACCAAATGGATTCGCCAGGGCGTGACCCGGTGCCTGCTGAACCATGCGGGGGCCATCCGCGTCCCGGTCCATACGGCGGAGCGGATGCGCAAGGTCCAGGCGGCCCAGGCGGTGCTGCGCCAGGAGCAGGGCACGGAGCCCACGGCGGAGGAAATCGCCGCCCGGGTGGATATGCCCAGGGAGAAGGTGGCGCAGCTTTTGCAGCTTTCCCCGGATGTCTGCTCTCTGGACGTGCCTGTGGGGGACGAGGACAAGAGCAGCTTCGGCAATCTCTTAGAGGACCTGGAGGCCCCCCAGCCCCAGGAGGAGCTGGTCCGCAAGGAGCTGAACAACGCCATCGACCGCCTGCTCTCCAATCTGACCGAGCGGCAGCAGACCATTCTGCGGCTGCATTTCGGCATGGAGGACGGCGTCTGCCACTCCCTGGAGGAGATCGGCCAGAAGCTGGGCATCTCCAAGGAGCGGGTGCGCCAGGTGGAAAAACAGGCCATGGACAAGCTCCAGGCCCTGGGCACAAGCATGGGATTGGAGGATTTTCTGGAATGAATACATTGGATTTTTCCTTTGACGACAGCCCCTGGGAGCGGTTTCTGGCGGGCAGGCAGCCGGGGGATACGGTAAACGCCGCCCACTTCCTGACCCTGCTGGAGCAGGAGACGGAGGAGGCCGTGGAGGACGCCTTTGCTGCCCTGGAGGCCAGGAAACTGCTGCTGGATATCTCCCAGCTGCCGGTGAAGCACCACCAGGGCCAGGCGGCCCTGCGGCTGCGGCAGGAGGCGGAGATCGCCGAGCAGGGCATGGATGTGTCCGGCCTGAGCGAGACCGACCCGCTGCGGCTCTACCTGGAGGAGATCGCCCAGATCCCCCTTGGGGAGGATGAGGCCACTCTGGCGGAGCAGGCCGCCCAGGGCCGGGAGCCCGCCGCAGAAAAGCTCATGAATCTGGGACTGCACCGCGTGGTGGAAATTGCCAGAGAGTACGCCGGCTGCGGGGTGCTGCTGATGGACCTTTTGCAGGAGGGCGGTCTGGCCCTCTGGCAGGCCATCGGCACAGAGGACTATCTCGCCCGCCGGGACAGCGCCATTCGGGCCGCCATGGCCCGGGCGGTGACCTTGCAGGCCCGGGCCAACGGCGTGGGCCAGAAGCTGCGCCAGGCCATGGAGGACTACCGGGCGGTGGACGAGCGGCTGCTCTCGGAGCTGGGCAGAAACCCCACCCTGGAGGAGATCGCCCTGGAAATGCACATGACCCCCGAGGATGCCGACACGGTGCGCCGCGTCCTGGAGGATGCCAGGATGCTCCAGCGGGCCACGGCGCCCAAGGAGGAGGAAGCAGCCGGGGAGGAGAACCAGGCCGTGGAGGATACGGCCTATTTCCAGATGCGCCAGCGCATTGCAGAGCTGCTGAGCGTCCTGCCTTCGGAGGATGCAAAGCTTCTGACTCTGCGCTACGGCCTGGAAAAGGGCCTGCCCATGACCCCCGAGGAGACCGGCAAGGCCCTGGGCCTGACGGTGGACCAGGTGGTGCAGCGGGAGGCAAAGGCACTATCCCTCCTGCGGGAAGAAAAATAAAGGCGGCAGCTTAGCCGGGAAATGAGGAAACATATGGGAAAGAAAATTTCTGTGGCCATCGATGGCCCTGCCGGTGCAGGCAAGAGCACCATTGCCCGCCGTCTGGCGGGGGAGCTGGGCTTCCGCTATGTGGATACCGGGGCCATTTACCGCACCGTGGCCTATTTTATGGACCTGTGGGGGGTGAGCCCCAAGGATGTGGACGGGGTGAACCGCTACATCGACGAGCTGACCGTCGGCATTGAATACGATGACGAGGGCGTGCAGCATATGCTCATGAACGGCATGGACGTGACGGGGGACATCCGCACACCGGAGATCTCCCAGAAGGCCAGCCTCATCTCCGCCCACGCCGTTGTCCGGGATGTGCTGCTGGATATGCAGCGGAATATGGCGGAAGAATATGATGTGGTCATGGACGGCCGGGACATCGGCTCCGTGGTGCTGCCCAAGGCCACGGTGAAGATCTTCCTCACGGCTTCTCCCGAGGTCCGGGCCAAGCGGCGCTATCAGGAGCTGCTGGAAAAGGGCCAGAAGGCAAGCTACGCTCAGGTGCTCAAGGACGTCCAGCAGCGGGACTACCAGGACACCCACCGGGACATCGCCCCCCTGAAGATGTGCCGGGATTCCGTGAAGGTGGATACCTCTGAAATGGACCTGGAGCAGTCCGTGGCTGCCATCCGGAAGATCGTAGAGGAGAAGATTTCCCGATGAGTGTACGCGTTGCCAAAAGCGCCGGGTTCTGCTTCGGCGTCAGCCGGGCGGTGGAGCTGGTCCAGTCCTCCGCCGCAGCGGGGAAGCGCACCGTGACCCTGGGGCCGATCATTCACAATCGCCATGTGGTGGAGGCCTTCCATCAGGCGGGGGTCGGGGTCATCGATTCTCCGGAGGAGGCAAACCCCGGCGATACCGTCATCATCCGCTCCCACGGCGTGGGCCGGGAGGTCTATGCCCGGCTGGAAGCCCGGGGGGCCGAGATCGTGGACGCCACCTGTCCCTTTGTCAAGCGCATCCATGGCCTTGTGAGCCGGGCGGAGGAGGAGGGGCGGCTTCCCATCATCATCGGCACGCCCACCCACCCTGAGGTGGAGGGCATTGCCGGCTGGTGCACCGCCTGCAAGATTTTTGATAGTGCAGATTCACTAAAAAAATGGGTCACGGAAGAAAGAATTGCTGCGGACTTGCCAATTTGCATGGTTTGCCAGACAACTTCCACAGAAAATTTGTGGAAATTATGCAGAAATTTTGCAAAAAAACAGTTTACTAACTTGAAAATTTTTGATACAATATGTAAAGCGACTGAGGATAGGCAAACCGAGGCGGCGCTTTTGAGCCGCCGGAGCCAGGCCATGGTTGTGGTTGGGGATGCGAAAAGCTCCAATACCGGCCGGCTCGCCATGATTTGCCGCGAATACTGCGACCGTGTAGCTCTTGTTGACGATGCCAGCGAACTGGAGCCCGCGTTTTTCGCCGGTATCACTGATGTTGGAATCACGGCTGGTGCGTCCACACCGGCGTGGATTATAAAGGAGGTCAACAAGACTATGAGCGAAATTACCAATGTTGAGGCTGTACAGGAGGAGAACTTTGCAGAGCTTCTCGAGCAGTCCATCAAGACTTTAAATACAGGAGATAAGGTTATCGGCACCGTTACCGGAATCGGCAATACCGAAATCCAGGTAGACCTGGGCACCAAGCATGCCGGTTACATTCCTTATGACGAAGTCAGCAACGATCCTTCCGTAAAGCCCGAGGATATCCTGCACGTCGGCGACCAGATCGAGGTCTTCGTCGTTCGCGTCAACGATCAGGAGGGCACCGTGCAGCTGTCCAAGAAGAAGCTGGACGGCCTGAAGGTCTGGGACGAGATGGCTGATTACGTGGAGAACAAGACCACCATCGATGCCGTCATCACCGAGGAGAACAAGGGCGGCCTGGTTGCCAATGTGAAGGGCGTTCGCGTCTTCATCCCCGCTTCTCAGTCCGGCGTTGCCAAGGGCGGCGACATGGCTGCTATGGTGGGCAAGCCCGTTCAGCTGAAGATCACCGAGGTCAACCGTGCCCGCCGCCGGGCCATCGGCTCCATCCGGGCCGTGAACGCCGAGTCCCGCAAGGCCGCTCAGGAGAAGATCTGGAGCGAGATCGAGGTCGGCAAGAAGTACCACGGCGTTGTGAAGTCCCTGACTTCCTACGGCGCTTTCGTGGACATCGGCGGCGTGGACGGCATGGTCCATGTTTCCGAGCTGAGCTGGAACCGCATCAAGACCCCTGCCGACGTTGTGAAGGTCGGCGACGAGATCGATGTTTACGTCATCTCCTTCGACCCCGAGAAGCACAAGATCTCCCTGGGCTACAAGACCGCCGAGATGAACCCCTGGAACCAGTTCATGACCAACTACGCCGTTGGTGATGTGGTGGATGCCAAGGTCGTGAAGCTGATGACCTTCGGTGCCTTTGCCGAGATCCTGCCCGGTGTGGACGGCCTGATCCATATCTCCCAGATCGCCGACCGCCGCATCAACAAGCCCGAGGATGTCCTGTCCGAGGGTCAGCAGGTCAAGGTCAAGATCACCGATGTTGACGCTGAGAACAAGCGCATCTCCCTGTCCATCCGCGCCCTGCTGGAGGACGGCGAGGACGCCGAGTAAGCTTTCCTGAAAACCGTACCGGGGTAGATTCTACCCCGGTATTTTGCAATATCGCCAAAAAAGGGAACTATGGCTCCCCTGCAAGGGGAGCTGTCAGCGCAGCTGACTGAGGGGTTTCGGCTTGGCCTACAGGCCAAGTCTCGCCGGAGGCGAAATGCCCGGTTCAGCGCGCACCCGGGCTGGTATTCCGCTTTCAGCGAAGGCTTTTCGAAACGAAAAGCCGGAACCCCTCAGTCTCGGCTAACGCCGAGCCAGCTCCCCTTTCAGGGGAGCCCGAGTACGTATTTCCAGCCGCTCCCGTCCGGTACACCCCTCCTTGGTGCAGCTTTGACGGTATTGCAATATTTTAATAACCACCCCAGAAAGGATGTTCATTCCATGGTCAAACACATTATTCTGTTCACCCTGAAAGAAGACGCCGACAAGCCTGCCGTCATTGCTGCGGCCCAGGCTTCGCTGCTGCCCTTGGTCGGCCAGATCCCCGGCCTTACCAGGATGGAGGTGAAGCCCTGCTTCTGCGGCCCGGACTTTGTGCTCTATTCCGAGTTCGACAGCCGGGAGGCTCTGAATGGCTACGCCGATCACCCCCTGCACGTGGAGGCCAAGTCCCACTTCTTCCCCTGGGTGGCCTCCAGAATGCCTGCGGACTACGAAGTATAAGGAGAGAAATACCATGAAAGCAATCGTGACCGTTGTGGGCCAGGACCGGGTGGGCATCATCGCCGCCGTCTGCTCCAAGCTGGCCGAGTTCAATGTCAATGTGCTGGATATCAGCCAGACCGTTATGCAGGGTTATTTTACCATGATGATGGCTACGGAGGTTTCCGCCTGCAATGTCCCCCTGGCAGAGCTTGCCCGGAGAATGGACGAGCTGGGCGTTCAGATGGGGCTGTCCATCCGGGTGCAGCGGGAAGATATCTTCCAGTCCATGCACCGCATCTGAGGAGGCCCCATGCTGGATCAAAATGACATTCTGTCCACCCTGGACATGATCGACAATCAGCACCTGGATATCCGGACCATCACCATGGGCATCAGCCTTCTGGACTGCGCCGATGAGGATTTGTCCGCCTGCTGCAAAAAGATCTACGATAAAATCACCCGCTGCGCCAAGGACCTGGTCCGTGTGGGCCGGGAGATCGAGACGGAGTTCGGCATTCCCATTGTGAATAAGCGCATTTCCGTCACCCCCATTTCTCTGGTGGCCGCCGCCTGCCGGACGGAGAGCTATGTGGAGATCGCGAAGACCCTGGATGCCGCCGCCAAGAAATGCGGCGTCAACTTCATCGGCGGCTTCTCCGCCCTGGTGCAGAAGGGCGCAACGGAAAGCGACTGGAAGCTGATCCGCTCCATCCCCGAGGCCATGGCCTCCACGGATATGGTCTGCGCCAGCGTCAACGTGGGCTCCACCAAGGCCGGCATCAATATGGATGCCGTGGCCGAGATGGGCCGCATCGTCAAAAAGACCGCCGAGCTCACCCGGGACAAGGACTGCCTGGGCTGCGCCAAGCTGGTGGTCTTTGCCAACGCCGTGGAGGATAACCCCTTCATGGCCGGTGCCTTCCACGGCGTGGGGGAGCCGGAGTGCGTCATCAATGTGGGCGTTTCCGGCCCCGGGGTCGTGTACCACGCCCTGCAAAGCGTCAAGGGCCAGCCCTTCGACGTGGTGGCCGAGACCGTGAAGAAGACCGCCTTCCGCATTACCCGCATGGGTCAGCTGGTGGGCGTAGAGGCCTCCCGCCGCCTGGGTGTGCCCTTCGGCATTGTGGACCTGAGCCTGGCCCCCACCCCTGCCATCGGCGACAGCGTGGCGAGAATCCTGGAGGAGATGGGCCTGGAAACCTGCGGCACCCACGGCACCACCGCGGCCCTGGCATTGCTGAACGACGCCGTGAAGAAGGGCGGCGTGATGGCCTCCAACCATGTGGGCGGCCTGTCCGGCGCTTTCATCCCCGTGTCTGAGGACGAGGGTATGATCGCCGCCGCCGAGAAGGGCACCCTGGTCCTGGACAAGCTGGAGGCCATGACCTGCGTCTGCTCCGTGGGCCTGGATATGATCGCCGTTCCCGGGGACACCACCGCTTCCACCATCTCCGCCATCATCGCCGACGAGGCGGCCATCGGCATGGTCAATTCCAAGACCACCGCCGTGCGCATCATCCCCGCCCTGGGCAAGGGGGTAGGGGACCGGGTGGAGATGGGGGGATTGCTGGGCAGCGCCCCGGTGATGCCCCTGCACAGCGAGAGCAGCGAGGCCTTCATCGCCCGGGGCGGCCGCATCCCCGCCCCCCTGCAGAGCCTGAAAAACTGACCTTTTCGTGCCTCCGGCTTTTCGCCGGAGGCACGACCGTCCTGCCCGGCGTTTTTTCGGCTTGACAATTCCTTGAAACAGAGGTATAATGCAAAGGTCAGTTGAGATGGGCTTGTAGCGCAGTTGGGAGCGCACCACATTCGCATTGTGGGGGTCGAGAGTTCGAATCTCTTCAAGTCCACCAGTTTTTAACCCGGTAAACGTGATGTTTACCGGGTTTTAGTCTGTACCGGCGGCAATCTGCAAGGTGGCTTTCGTGTGGCGCAGCCCGTGGAAGGGTATCACGGGAAGCCTGTCTTTCTCCGCCTTGTCTGCTTGCTAGCAATATACAAGACGGAATAACCAACAAATCAGTATTGCTAGCAATATGATAAAATTGTGCAACATGCTATATTGCTAGCAGTATAACTAAATGGTACAATACTCACAAAAGGAGATGAGCATATGGCGATTAAGAGCGACGCAAACAGAAGGGCAGTAGCGAAATACAAAAAAGAAAACTACGATCAAATCCAGCTAAGAGTTCCCAGAGGCGATAGAGACAGATTGAAAAACCATGCAGAGGCTCACGGTGAAAGCCTGAACGCTTTTATCAATCGGGCTATTACAGAGACGGTATCCCGGGATGGTACCGCCACAGAGGAGGCCCAGGCATGAGAACCTATACCATCATCGGCGGCGTGAACGGCGTGGGCAAGTCCAGCTTCACGGGACTGCTGAAAGAGCAGCGCTCAGACCTGGGCATTCTCATCGACGTGGACAAGATCACCGCAGAGCTGGGCGGGAACACCCTTGCAGGGGGCAGGGCCGCTTTGAAGAAAATCCGGGACTGCATCGACAAGGGTATTTCTTTTACCCAGGAAACCACCCTCTCAGGCCGCCACACAGAGGCCACAGCCCGGGAATTGGTGGAAAAGGGTTACCGTGTACGGCTGTACTATATCGGTCTGGACAGCGCCGCCGAAAGCGTTTCCCGCATTGCAAACCGTGTAAAGCGTGGCGGGCATGATATTCCAACCCAGGATGTAGAGCGCCGCTTTGTTTCCCGCTGGGAAGCTGTCGCAAAGGTGCTTCCTTATTGCGACGAAGCGGAATTCTACGACAATGACAATGGCTTTGCTCTGGTGGCGGAGTACCGCAACGGAGAATTGCGCCCAGTCGGGGAGAATTCCCCTCAGTGGCTTAAAGAGCTGCGGGCATATCTGGACAACTGAATGAACGAAAAGGGGCTGTTAGAAAAGTATGTCGCTGCGAACCAGTGACCGACGTCACTACTCCGCGCTAAGAGCCGGCTTCGCCGGTTGCGCTATGTACGTGACTGCGGTCACAGTGGTGTGGCAGCCCCCCGGTTGGATGGAAACAGCTTGGTTTTACGGCCAAGATGTTTGAAAATCCGGGGGATTGCCACACCAGCGTGCGCGCTGGTTCGCAATGACAGAGCGTTTTCTAACAGCCCCTTTTGCTCTGTGTGGCGGCTGGTGGCCCTGCTGTGCAATCCAGGACGGCGGAGAGCCTGGAGAGTACCGCTTTGCACGGGCTGTTATTTGATAACCCCAGGGGGGAGGGGGTATCTTAACATAAAATTTATGATCCTGTGCTATAATAACCTCAGCAAATCGAGCAATCGCCAAAGAAAGGATGGATCAGAACCATGAGATCTCGATGGAAAATCACTTTTATCATATGTGTTGTGCTGATTGCCGCCGTACTTGCAGGCTGCGGCGCAGCCGGGCAGCCTCCGGCATTGGAAAAAATGGAATACACGAACCTGAACGACAGTGGTTCCAGGGAGCTTTTGCAGGAGCTGCTCTCCGACGCAGGCGTGTCAGATGGGCGTATTCAGGGCTTTTTCCGCCGTGTGGATCACTTTAATGACAGCGTGAAGAAGGAATGGCTCACGGATGGCTTTGAGGAAGCGGAGCCGAAATACGACCCTTATACCATGCAGGACGAATGGACGGCGAAGAACGGGACGTTTCCGGGCTATAACTGCCGGATCACCGCCATGAGCCTGTTTGGGGATTTCCTCTCTGTGCGCGCAGACGCTCCAATCAATGCCGGTGAAGATGTGCTGTTTGTGGACGAGGAGACGCTGAAAACAGATCCCGATGCGCTGGGCGGAAGCAGCCTTGCGGATTTCCGCGCACTGTATTCCTCCATGAAGGCGGAGGATACCACGGAAATACAGCGCCATGTGCAAACCGTACAAGAGGAATGGGCATCCCGCGGCGTTGCCTTTCAGGAGAATGAAAAAATCCGCCTTATCACGGTATTCTTCCATGATAAACCCACGGAGGAGGAATCTCTGCTGTTTGTCGGGCATGTTGGTGTCCTTTTGACGGCGGAGGACGGGACGCTGTACTTTGTAGAAAAAGTTGCCTTTCAGGAGCCCTACCGGCTGCTGCGATTTGCGAACCGAAGGGCACTGAGCGATTATCTTATGGGAAAATATGACACCTCATGGGGACAGGATACGGCGACTCCCTTTATCATGGAGAATGACAAGCTCATGGACGGCTGGCGTCCAAACCCGGATAGCGGAAGCTCCGCCCTCGGCTGAGGACTTTCCCGCCCGTCATGCCGGGGTCTCCCGGAAGGTGCCGGTGTCCAGCCAGAAGCGGAAGCTGTCCTCGCCGGTCCGGCCGTGGCGGTTTTTGGCCACGGTCAGCGTCACGTCGGAGGGAGCGCCTTTGGCCCTTGGGCCGGTGTAGTAGTCCTCCCGGTAGAGGAAGAGAACGCCGTCCGCGTCCTGCTCGATGGCGCCGCTGTCCCGCAGGTCCGAGAGCTGGGGCTTCTTGTCCTGCCGGTCCTCGATTTTTCGGGACAGCTGGCACAGGCACACCACCGGCACATTCAGGGAGATGGCCATGCGCTTGAGCTCCCGGCTGGTCTGGGACACCTGCTCATAGGTGGAGCCGGTCCGGTTGGCGGGCTGGATGAGCCCCAGGTAGTCCAGGATGACGCACCGGAGCTGGGGCACGCTCTGGGCCAGCAGGTGGATCTGCTGCACCGTCAGGTCATACCGGTTGTTCACGTAGACCCCCTTCTGGCCCAGGACGGTCGCCGCCATGGCCACGGCCTCCCACACCCGGTCCTCGTCCTCCAGGTCCCCGGACAGGAGCCGGGCGGCGGGATACCCCGTCAGGCCGGAGACGCGCTTGGCCGTGAGCTGCTCCGGGGACATTTCCAGGGACACGAGCAAGGTGTTTCCGGCCATGTTGTCGGCCAGATTCAGGGCGAAGGTGGTCTTGCCCACGGCGGGCCGGGCTCCCAGGATATACAGCCCGCCCCGGATGAAGCCCCCGCCCAGGAGCCTGTCCAGCCCGGGAAAGCCGCTGGAGAGGAAGTTGTCCCGGTTCTTTCCCGCATTCACCACGTAGTCCATGAAGCGGCGCAGGGTGTCGTTGGGGGACAGCAGCCCCCGCTGGAAGCTGCTTCCCTGGATGGCCTGGGCCTCCCGCTGCATGGCCGCCAGGAGCTCATCCGAGGTGGAGACCGTGTCGCTCTGTATCCGCCCGGCAAGCTCCTTGATGCGGCGCTTCCGGGCGTCCTCTGCCACCCGGTGGGCATAGTCCACGCAGTTGGCCGCCGTGGGGACGATCTCCATCAGCTCTGCCAGAAGGGAATTCGGCAGCTCCACGCCCTGCCGCCTGGCCTCGGCGGCAACGGAGACCGGGTCGATGGGCTGCCCCTGCTCCAGCAGGGACTCTCCCGCCGTGAAGATGGCCCGGCAGCTCTCAAGCCGGAAGCACTCGGCGGTGACAAGCCCCCGGATGGCCCCCAGGACCTGCTCGCCGGAGATCAGGATCGCCCCGGCAATATACTGTTCTGAATTCATTGGAGGGTCTCCTCTCTGTCAATGACCTTGCCCTGCGCCGGGTCATAGTAGAACCGGGCAGGGGAGCCGCCCACCAAGGCGGCCTCCCCGGTTTGCCCTTGCACAGGGGGAAGATCCTTCGGGGGATCTTCCCCTGTCTTCTTATTCAATTCAGTTGTATTGAACTGAATTGAATTGGCTAAGTTTGCTAGTTTTGCTGCGGCTTGCTTAGCATTTCTGGCTTTTGCCAGGCCGCCCTTAGACCCGGAGCTTGCTCTTTTTTTCCTGGTTTCCTCGTAGCGCAGGTTGTCCTCGTCCAGCGTTGGCTGTATGTAGTCCCACGCAACGCTGAGGGCACCGGAAAAGCTGGGGGCCTGTCCCGTCTTGCCGTAGTCCAGAACAGCGTCGTATAGTTGCAGTCGTTCCGCATCGGACAGCCGGGAGGACGGGCGCATATTGAAATAAAACATAACACCGGGCTTTCCCACGGTCATCCCTCCTCTCTGCTTTCCAGCGAGTACCGGGCGAAGCTGGTGACCTCGCCGTAGCGGTTCTGGCCGGAGACCATCTCCCTGCGAATGGGCAGGCCTTCCTTCCGCAGGTCCGAAATCCGGGAGGCCAGGCGCAGGATGCCATAGTCCTGTATGGCCTCCAGGCTGGTGATGGCGCCGAAGGTTTGTAAATGGCGAAGAATTCGTTCCGTTTGATTCAAAGCAGTACCTCCTGAATAAAGTTTATTAAAATGAACTACCTAGGTATGCTTATTGTAACAGAAGATCGCCCCTTTGTCAAATCGCCCCCCGCAGGGGCTGTGGATAACTCCCCCCCAACCTTCCCCACCGGGGAAGGGGGACCGCCGCAGCGGTGGAAGAGGGGCGTTATGGAAGAGAGCGGTGCGTATTTATTAGCCGCTCCCGCCCGGAACGCCCCTCCTCAGTCTCGCTGACGCGAGCCAGCACCGCCTTTTTATGGTATAGCTGCCACCGGCAGCTATTTTAGATTCAATTCGCTGCGCGACGCACCGCCCGGAGGGGAAGCTTTTAACCTTCCCCACCGGGGAAGGGGGACCGCCGTAGCGGTGGAAGAGGGGCTTTGCGGAAGAGAGCGGTGCGTAATTATTAGCCGCTCCCGCCCGGTACGCCCCTCCTCAGTCTCGCTGACGCGAGCCAGCTCCCGCCCGAAGGGGAAGCCCAAAAAACCGGCGCAGCCTGGATGGCCGCGCCGGTTTCGTGATTCAAGTCACATGGTAAACTGAATGCCGCAGAAGGCTGCATAGAGGATCAGCAGGACGATGCCCTGGCAGCGGGAGAGCTTCTTGGTCTTCAATGCGGGCAGGGTCAAAAGGGCCATGACGAAGAGCATCAGGGGCACATCCAGCACCAGAGAGGAATTGACCCCGAACAGGGTGCTGGACTGGGGGATGCGGAAGGGGGCCAGGGTCATGGAAGCGCCGGACACCAGCACCAGATTGAAGATGTTCGCACCGATGACGTTGCCCAGGGACAGGGAGCCGTGGCCCTTGGCCAGGGACGTAATGGCGGTGACCAGCTCGGGCAGGCTGGTGCCCAGGGCCACAAAGGTCAGGGCGATGACGGATTCCGGCACGCCCAGGGCCTGGGCGATCAGGGTGCCGTTGTCCACCAGCAGGTCCGCGCCCACGGCCACCAGCGCCGCGCCGATGACCAGCAGGAGAATGTCCTTGACCATGGAGTTTTTCGCGGCCTCTTCCTCCACTGCCTCGGCCTCTTCGGCGGCTGCCCCGGCGGGGTTTTTGAAGCCCTGCCGCACGGTGACCACCAGGTACACAACGAAGATGGCCAGCAGCAGAATGCCCAGAGGGCGGCCGAAGTAGCCCGTCACATAGGCATTGATGACGTAGATCGCCGCGGAGCCGAAGAAGAACAGCACCGGGGTCTTCAGAGCCTTGGTGTCCACGGGGCCGGGGCGGATGGCCACGGTCAGGGCGGCGATCAGGGCCGTATTGCAGATGATGGAGCCGATGGCGTTGCCGTAGGCAATCTCGCCGTGGCCCGTCAGGGCAGAGGTGGCGGAGACCATGACCTCCGGCAATGTGGTGCCGATGGAAACCACGGTTGCGCCGATGATGATCTCCGGCACATGGAACCGCTCGGCAATGCCGGTTGCGCCGTCCACGAACCAGTCACCGCCCTTGATCAGCAGCACAAGGCCCAGGGCAAACAGCAGTACAGGGATGAGCATTCGAAAAACAACTCCTTAGCGTTTGATGGAATATTCTACGGGGGTATCCGCGGGGCTGTCCAGCAGCTCGGGATTCTCCAGCAGGGTTTTCACCAGGGCCACGGTGCCGGAATAGTAGTAGCCGTCGGCGATCCGCTCGTCCAGGGTGATGCCCAGGGGGACGACCTCCTTGAGCTCCTCGCTTCCGTCGGCATTGTGGATCATCTTCAGGTGTTTTTTGCCCAGCACGATGAAGCAGGAGTTGGTGCCCCAGTTCACCAGATGGTGATAGCCCACCTCCAGGCCGATGGAGCCCAGGTTGGCCAGGAAGATGGCGGCGTGGTTGGGGTCACTGCCAATGAGGCTCTGGGGCGCCCAGCCGTGCTTGTCCAGCCAGAGGACGAACTTGGCCACCAGAACGATGACCCACTGGGGCAGCTTACTGACGATGTCCATGGCGCCGGTGGAGGTGTCCTTCTCCGTGTCGCTCTTGGTGACGTGGATGACCTTCATGATCTTCTCGTGGAAGGTATCCATGGTCTCGTGCGCATCGATTTTGAACTGGGCCAGAGCCTCCTCGGCCCGGTCGTCAAACTTCTTCTTCACGGTAAAGGCCACGGTGATGTCGTTGCGCTGGTACAGCCGGTTGTTGCAGACAAACCGGTTCATCTTGGGCCGCAGCACAAAGGCCTTGCCGATGGCGCAGGCGATGACATGGAAGAAGGTGTATTTGTCCTCGGTGAGCCCCTCGTTCTTCTTGGCGAGGTAGGCTTCCAGAGGCTTGTAGTCAATGTCTACGCTGATAAAGGCCTCGTTGTCCGCCCGGTTGGGCATAATGCAGGGCATGATCCGGTTCATGCTGGGCAGATCCTTCAGCCAGACAGCATCGGACCGGTCTCCCCATTTTTTCTTTTTCTGTTCAGACATGGTGAATCCTCCAATTGGTCATAGATGCTGCTATTCTAGCAGAAATAGGACGCAATTGCAATGAAAATTTCCGGTGAGGCGTCCCCCAACCTTCCCCTCCGGGGAAGGGGGACCGCCGCAGCGGTGGAAGAGGGGCGTTATGGAAGAGAGCGGTGCGTATTTATTAGCCGCTCCCGTTCAGAACGCCCCTCCTCAGTCAGGGCTAACGCCCTGCCAGCTCCCCCGAAGGGGAAGCTTTTACCTTCCCCTCCGGGGAAGGGGGACCGCCGCAGCGGTGGAAGAGGGGTGTTGCGGAAGAGAGCGGTGCGTAATTTCCAGCCGCTCCCGCCCGGAGGGGAAGCTTCTTGCGCTTTCCCTAGGCTTTGCGCCCCCTCTGTGCTACCATAAAGCCATTCATCTTCGGAAGGGGAAATGCACCGTGGAGAAGCTTTCACAGCAAATGATGCAGTCCGTCTGCGCAGGGGTCTTGGCCCCGCTGGTTGTGGTGGGGGCGGTGGGGAAACTGCCCCAAAGGCCCCCCGCCTTTTCGGGGCAGGACAGCAGCGTCACCGTTCATCTGACGGACCGTGATGACATGGCCCTGGATGCCTACCTGCAGCGGGTGCTCCTGGGGGAGATGCCCGTCTCCTTTGAGCCGGAGGCCCTGAAAGCCCAGGCGGTGGCCGCCCGGACCTATACCGTGAAGCACCGGGAAAAGCACAACGGCAAGCTCTGCACGGACAGCACCTGCTGCCAGGCCTTCTGCGAGGACGGGGTATTTGCGGCCTTTTCCGAGGAGGACCGGGAACGGGCCGCCGCCGCCCTTCGGGAGACCGACGGCCTGGTGCTGACCTATGAGGGGGCGCTCATCGACGCCACCTTCTTCTCCTGCTCCGGGGGCCGGACGGAGGACGCTCTGGCGGTGTGGGGCACAGACGTGCCCTATTTGTGCAGCGTGGCAAGCCCCGGAGAGGAAGCTGCGCAATACGACCGGGACAGCGTGACCTTCTCCCGGGAAGCCCTGGAAAAAGCTTTGGGCATTTCCCTGGGCGCGGACAGAGAAAGCTGGGTCGGGGCGGCCACCTTCACGGAGGGGGGCGGCGTGGAGGCAATGGAGCTGGGAGGGCAGCGCTTCACCGGGGTGTATCTGCGCAAGGCCCTGGGGCTGCGGTCCACGGCCTTCACCGTGACGGTGGAGGAAGGGGGGCTGCGGTTCGATACCCGGGGCTACGGCCACCGGGTAGGGCTGAGCCAGTACGGAGCCAATGCCATGGCATCCCATGGGGCGGACTTTCAAACGATCCTCAGCCACTATTATCCCGGGACCATATTGTTAAATTATGGTGAATCTGTTGAAAAATAACGGCTTCTATGGTAACATGTAGGCAAAATCAACAAGAGGGTGATCCTTTGCAGCTGTATATCGACGGAAAAGCCATTCAGGCCCGGCCTCAGCAGTCCCTGCGGGAGCTGGTGTGCGCCCTGGGGCTGGACGACAGGTACCTGTCCCGCCGCCCTCTGGCGGCAAGAATCGCGGGAGAGGTCTTTACATTGAATTATATCCCCCAGCGGGAGCAGGAGGCGGAAGGGGACCGGCCCTCCATGCGCCGGGCCATGGCGGCCTCCGGCGGCCAAGTGAAGCTTCTGCGCTACGGCGACAGCGCGGGAAAGGACGTGTATTTCCGCACGGCCCAGTTTGTCATGTTCCTGGCCCTGCGGCAGCTGTGGCCCCAGGCCGAGGCCACTATGGACTGCACCCTGGGCTCCAGCGTCTTCGTGTCCGTCCGGGGTGCGGCGGATTTTTCCGCAGAGCGCCTGAAGGGGCAGATTCAAAAAATCGTGGCCCAGGATATTCCCTTGGAGCGCCGGAAGGTGTCCCGGCAGGAGGCCATCAGCTGCTATGCCGCCCAGGGGCAGCCCAACAAGGCAAGGCTTCTGTCCTGGCAGAAGGGCGAATATTGCAGCGCCTATGGCTACGGGGACTATATGGACGATTTTCTCGGGGAGATGGCCCCCTCTACGGGGTATCTGGCCGTGTGGGATGTGCTCTGCGCCGACGGGGGCTTCCTGTTTGTCCTCCCGGATGACCTGAATCCGGACCGCCTGGCGAAGCTCAGCCCCATGCCCCAGTTTTTCAGCGTGTTCTCCGAGGGAGAGCGCTGGTGCCGCCTGATGGAATGCCAGAATGTGGCGGACCTGAACGGGCTGACCGCCTCCGGCCGCATCCGGGAGCTCATCCGGGTGAATGAGGCCCTCCACGAGAAGCGCTTTGCCCAGGTGGCGGACCTGGTCTGCTCCCGGGGGGCTCAGGTGGTGCTGCTGGCAGGCCCCAGCTCCTCCGGAAAGACCACCTCGGCCAACCGCCTGGCGGTCCAGCTCCGGGTCTACGGCAAGCAGCCCGTGCTCATGAGCCTGGACGACTACTATATCGACCGGGACAGGATCGCCCCGGGGCCGGACGGCAAGCTGGACCTGGAGCACATCAACACCCTGGACTGCGAGCTGTTCCGCAAGGACATTGCCGCCCTCATCGCTGGCCGGACCGTGGAGCTGCCCACCTTCAATTTTAAGACCGGCAAGCGGGAGTGGAAGGGCAAGAAGCTGGGGCTGGAAAAGGATTCCGTCATCATCGCCGAGGGGCTGCACGCATTGAATCCCGTCATGCTGCCGGAGAATGTGGATATGGCAAGGATTTTCAGGCTCTATGTCAGCCCCCTGCTGCCCCTGAACCTGGACGATCACAACCGCATCCCCACCAGCTATCTGCGGCTGCTGCGCCGCATCGTCCGGGACTACGAGACCCGGGGCTCCTCGGTCCAGCACACCCTGTCCATGTGGGAATCTGTCCAGCAGGGGGAGAAGCGGTGGATCTTCCCCTTCCAGGAGAACGCGGACATGATCTTCAACAGCTCCACGCTCTATGAGCTGGCCGTGCTGAAAAAGCACATCTACCCCCTGCTCGCCGCCGTCCAGCCGGAGGAGAGCTGCTACGACGAGGTGCAATACATCGTCAAAATCCTGGACTATATTCAGGAGGCCGACGTAGACGATGAGATCCCCCCCACCAGCCTGATAAGGGAGTTCATCGGCGGGAATACGTTTTACAGGTGATTTGTAAAAAGCTTCCCTCCGGGGAAGGGTACGGGTCAGAAGTATGCACAAAGGCCGCCGCCCCAAATGGGCAGCGGCCTTTTTTGGTCTTTGTCTCTTATTCCTTCTTTTCCGGCAGCTGGCTGATGATCACTGCCGCGAAAACCAGCACGCAGCCCAGCTCTTCGGCCCTGGTCATGGTCTCGTGGAGCAGCAGCCAGCCGAAGAGGGCGGCGAAGACGGATTCCAGGCTCATGAGCAGGGCGGCGGCGCTGGGGGCTACCCGCTTCTGGCCCACGATTTGCAGGGTATAGGCAACGCCCATGGAGAGGACGCCCGCATACCCCAGGGGCAGCCAGCAGGAGGCGATGCGGGAAGCGTCAACGGTCTCCGTCAACAGCGCCCAGGGGACGGAGAGCACCGCCGCCACCAATGCCTGGATGCAGTTGAGCTTCAAACCGTCCAGCCCGGCGCAGTGCCGGTCGATGAGCAAAATCTGCACGGAGAAGGCCACGGCGCACAGCAGCAGCAGCACATCCCCCTTGTTGATGCCGCTGACGGAGGTGCAGCTGAGCAGGTACAGCCCCACAATGGCGGGAATCAGGCTCAGCAGGGCGTTCCGCCCGGGCCTCTGGCCCAGGAAGAGCCCCAAAAAGGGGACGAAGACGATATACATGGCGGTGAGAAACCCCGCCTTGCCTGCATCCGTATACACCAGGCCGATCTGCTGCAGGCTGCTGGCGGCAAACAGGGCCAGACCGCAGATGACGCCGGAGCGCCACAGCGCCGGGTCTGCCCAGCTCTTCCAAAAGGGCTTTCCCTTGGAGAACAGGGCCGAGGCCGGGAAGAGGAACACAACGGCCAGAAAGCACCGGACTGCCTGGAAGGTAAAGGGGCCGATTTTGTCCATGCCCACGCTCTGGGCAATAAAGGCCGAGCCCCAGATCACGGTAGCGCCCAAAAGGGCGATTACCCCCGATAATTGTTTCTTCATACGATCACCCTGGAACAATATACCATAATATGAATAAAAATACAATGCAAAGAATAATTTCCCAGGCCATTGGAAATTTGTGCATTGTGTGGTATAATGGCCCCATAAAAAGAAATGGAGGTTTAACTATGTCGAATTCCGAAACCATTCGTGCCCGCGACCAGATCCCCCAGGAGGATACCTGGGCGCTGGAGGACCTGTACCCATCGGATGAAAGCTGGGAGCAGGCCCTGTCCGCCCTGACGGCCAGACAGGCTGAAGCCGCCGCCTTTGCCGGAAAGCTGGGCGAGAGCGGCGAGACCCTCTGCGCATTCCTGCACCTGGTAGAGGACGTGGACGGCCAGAGCGAGCTGCTGGCCAACTACGCCATGCGCAAGGCGGACCAGGACACCCGCAACGCCACCTATCAGGCCATGGTTGGCAAGCTCATGGGCGTGCTCACCGCCGTCGGCGCCGCGTTCAGCTTCGCCACCCCCGAGATCATGGCCATTCCCGAGGAGGCCCTGGAGGGCTTCTACAAGGCCGCCCCTGGGCTGGAGCGGTACCGCCGCTACCTGAACAACGAGCGCCGCAGAAGAGAGCACACCCTCTCCGCTGCCGAAGAGCGGCTGCTGGCCGCCGCCGGGGAGATGGCCAACGCCCCGGACACCGTTTTCGGCGCCTTTCTCAATGCCGATATGCGCTATCCCGACGCCGTGGACAGTGAGGGGAAGCCCCATGCCCTGAGCCAGAGCACCTTTGTGCCCCTGGAGGAGAGCGGCGACCGGGCGCTGCGCAAGAGCGCCTATGAAAACCTGTACAACACCCTGGGCGGCATGCGCAACACCGCCGCCGGTCTGCTGGATGCCCAGAACAAGCAGCAGAAGTTCTTTGCAACCGCCCGGAAGTACGGCTCTGCCCGGGAGGCGGCCATGGACCGGACCAATGTGCCCGTATCCGTCTACGACAATCTCATCGAGGCGGTCCACCGGAACATGGACAAGATGCACCGCTATGTCCGCCTGCGCAAGAAGCTGCTGGGCGTGGACGAGCTGCACTTCTACGATGTGTATACCCCGCTCCTCAAGGACGAGCCCGCCAAGATCCCCTTTGCCCAGGCCAAGCAGACCGTGTATGATGCCCTGTATCCTCTGGGCGACGGCTACCGGGCCATTCTGAAGGAGGGCTTCGAGAACCGCTGGATCGATGTCTATGAGAACCAGGGCAAGCGGGGCGGCGCTTACTCCGCAGGCACCAAGGTCCATCCCTTTGTGCTGCTGAACTACTCCGGCTCCCTGGACAGCCAGTTCACCCTGGCCCACGAGATGGGCCACGCCCTGCACTCCTACCTGTCCAACAAGCACCAGAACCAGATCGACTCCGACTATGTGATCTTCGTGGCCGAGGTGGCCTCCACCTGCAACGAGGCCCTGCTCATGGAGTACCTGCTGAAGAAGACCACCGACAAGAAGGAGCGGGTGTTCCTCATCAACCACTTCCTGGACCAGTTCAAGGGCACCATCTACCGCCAGACCATGTTTGCCGAGTTCGAGAAGTTCATGGGCGCAGCCGTGGACGCAGGCCAGACCCTGACCGCCGATATGCTCTGCGCCGAGTATGCCCGGCTGTGCAAGCTGTATTACGGCGAGGACATGGTGGTGGACGATCAGATCGCCATGGAGTGGGCCAGAATTCCCCACTTCTACTATAATTACTATGTCTTCCAGTACGCCACCGGCTATTCTGCTGCCATTGCCCTGTCCCGCCGCATTCTGCGGGAAGGGGAGAACGCTGTGAAGGACTATCTGGGCTTCCTGTCCGGCGGCTGCTCCAAGAGCCCCATCGACCTGCTGAAGGGCGCCGGTGTGGACATGACCAGTCCCGCCCCCGTGAACGACGCTTTGCAGCTCTTCGGCGAGCTGCTGGACGAGATGGAAAGCCTGATGGCAGAGTAATATGGAAGAGAACACCGGCATCTTCCTGCCCACCCTGCACACCTTCGCCATGGACAATATCTTCACCGGCTCCAAGGGCCTGTTCCGCTTCCGCATTGTGCCGGAGGTGGTCATGGCCACGCCGAAGGAGGTAAACTACGAGGCCTCCACCCTCCATGCAACCTACTGGCATGGCCTGTTCTGCTACGAAAAGAGCACCATGGAGGAGACTAAGGATTTCCCCCTGACCGACGCAGGCCGGGAAGAAATGCTCCACTGGCTGGAGAGCAAGGTATAAAGCGGATACCCCCTGCCGCATTGCGCGGCAGGGGGTATTTTTCCCCTCTGGGGAAGGGGGACGCACCGCCCGAAGGGGGAGCTTTTAACCTTCCCCTCCGGGGAAGGGGGACCGCCGCCGTAGGCGGTGGCGGTGCGTCGCGCAGCGAATCTAATTTTCTATAGCTGCCGGTGGCAGCTATAC
>ERZ773104.1816-NODE-1816-length-26438-cov-8.453095_pt1 | contig 26438 bp, 18 predicted proteins | sample MGYA00511920_ERZ773104 | MGnify/ENA primary metagenome ERZ773104 (study PRJEB29015, sample SAMEA2737857) | human gut metagenome | biome: human gut; feature: human-associated habitat; material: faeces | place: China | collected 2012 ...
TTTGCCTTGACGGCATAAGGTTCCTTTTTCTCTACATAGATACGTCTTACGTTGCTCATGTCTCTCCTCCGAAATTTTATACTATGCGACACTATTCAGAACCCCATTCGCAAAACCACATCTTGCGATGCTTACTTTTTGCTCATGTGGTTATCTCACCATATAAATATCATCAGATGCCCTTACAATGCGAGCCTTTGACGTACATATGATTATATTTACATGGTTCTGAATAGTATCATACAACATACTATATTTTCCCACAATAGCAGAAAACAACAAATTTAGATAGATTTTACCTGCCTTTTTGAACGGTTCGTCATTCATGCAGTCTGTGGATCAGCCGGTAAGCGATGTCCTTCTCGCAGATCAGGGCCTCCGTGTGGGCGAAAAATACGATGCCGTCCGTGGGGGCCAGAATCTTCTCCCTCACCGTTCCATCGTAAGGGTCTATAATTTCTGCCATCTCATTTCCATAGCGCACATCGTCTCCCGCATGTACTTTTCCCCGGAAAATTCCCGCCCGGTTCGCAGGTACATCACTCAGATCCTTTTCATATATAACATGACTGATATAGCCGGAATGACTCTCGTACCGGATCAGCCCCATACGTTTCAGGAAACGTAAGACCGCTGCCACCGCCTGTCTTGCACTCACCTCATCGATCTGGGTATTCTGATTCGTGTATACCGAAAAGGCGGCCGTCATCTCATCCTGCCAGTTATAATTCAGTGTCTTGGTATCGATGGGTACCGGCTTGCGCACCACCACATAAGGAAGTCCGAACAGATTCGCCAACGACGTATTCTGATAGCCTGTCTCCATCATACGCACATGGGGCACGAATTCTCCCGGTCTGTAAAAGGACGTAAACTGGATCCCATAAACGTAATCCCGGATCTCCGTAAGCAACGCATTGGTCAGACGGTCCGCCGGCTCCCCGTAATCATTTCCCGGAAAACTCCGATTGATATCCGCTTCCTTGACACCGAAAAAGCGGCGGCTGATATTCACGGAATAGGCATTGATGGTAGGAATCACCAGAATCTGTTTGCCGGCACTGATACAGCCGTTGTTTTCCAGTTCCCGCAGTGTCTTCACCAGTTGGGAACAGATATACATCTGCTGGATCTCATTACCTCTGGCTGCGCCCACGATGCAAGCAGACTTCTCGCCCTTGCCGAACTGAAAGCCCTTGATGCGCATATCTTCTCTGTAGGTCGAATGTATGGTATAAATATCTCTCTCAAACATAATCTTTTCACTCCGTCAGGATCCGCGCCAGCAGATCTCCTTCATAGACCACCGGATAAGCTCTCAGGGTAAACAACAGCCCGCCTTTTGCGGTACGGATCTGCTGCTTCACCGTCCCTTCAAATGGATCCACCACTTTCCCGATCAGATCTCCTTTTTTCACATAGTGGTTGTGCTCGATCAGTGGCAGGAACACACCGTCTGACTTGCTGCGGATAAACTCCACCTCACCGTCACTGGATATCGCAGGCTCCTGCACCTTTGGCTCCGGGCCTGTCCAGATCCCCATTTCACTCATGATGTGGAAAATACCGTCCACGATCTGATTACCGAAGGATCTGTGGATGTCATGCCCCTGTCCCATCTCCAGCACCAGTGTGGGAACTCCCAGCAGATTCATGGAATGGGCCAGCGTCGATTCATGCACCGTGGCAGTGGCATTCATCCAGATCATGTCGGCATTGGTCATTTTCGCATAGGGAAGCAGTGCCTCCGCAAAATCTTCACTGAGTCGTACCTGTGGGATCTCACGCACAAAAATATCACTGGCGTGCAGATCGATACAAATATCGGATCCGATCAGGGAATCCACCACAGTTGCCGTGATCCGCTCCATCATATCCCCCGATGCGTCTCCCGGAAACATACGGTTCATATCCATATCCAGTCTCGGCACCGTCCGGCTGGCCATGTCGATTCCCAGCGGATTCAATGCCGGATAGATATCTACGATTCCTTTCAAATACTCCGGATGCTCTTTTACTCTTCGCGCCGTCTCATAACAGATGTACTGTCCCTCCAGTTCATCCCCGTGGATGCCGGACACCAGACTGATTCTGGATAAATTCCGTTCTTCTCCCTCCGGACGGATCCGGTTCCTGCGGATTGCCAGATGTCCTCCCGCCGGAAGTTCCATGCTGATGATCGTTTCTGTCATACTTACCTTTTCCCTCTCTTTATCTCTTTGCAGCTTTTCTACACAGAAAATGCTTCAGGAAACTTTCCCTGAAGCATCATCACCCGTTGTCATATTAATCTTCTACACCCAATCCGCGCAACAGATACAGGATCTCACGATCCACCGCTTCCGCCGTCACGCCGATGGTCTGGGCCGAAATCTTCAGTCCTTCCAGCACAAACATAATATTTCTCGCAGTTCCCTCACAGTCCTCGCAGATAAACTCTCCGTTATCCACACCTGCCTCGATCAGTTTTTCAATGATCTTCACTGCGGAATCAAACTGCTTTTTTAAAATATTGTCTCTCTTGGGCAGTTCGTTTTCAAAATAGAATTCATAGGTAGCCTGCGTCAGTGTATTCTTCTTGCGCAGAAGCTCTTTCTTCTGCTCCTTTAAAAACAGAAGCAGGATATCCGCTGCGGTAGCATCCTCCGTAATACTGTCGGAAAATACGTCATCCGCCTCCTCACTCTCCATGCGCAGCACTTCCATGAAGATCTGACTGGTATTCTCAAAATATAAATAGAGTCCGCCACGGCTGATGTCGCAGGTCTCTACAATATCTTTCATCGTTACTTTTTTGAAGCCCTTCTCCACAAATACTTCTCTGGCTTTCTCTACGATATATCGCTTTTTCTGTACTGATTTTTCTCCCATGGATCTATCCTGCCTTTCCCCACTCAAAGCTTTCCGTTCGCCGGTGTCTTATCCCAGAATTCAATGATCTCCTGCATCTGTTTCAGTACCAGATAAAAGATCTGCTCCGATACCGCCTCGCTCCACAGATTTCCCTTTGTTCTGCCGCCTAAGACATATTTTGACAGGATTCCTCTGAGGATATCCCATTCCTTCCATCCTGCTTTCTGAATAATATCCCGCTCCTCCTGATGAGTGCGGATCCGGTGTCTTGTGTATACATAGGCATAGTTGCGATCCATCAGGGGACTTTTCGTCGCTTCCCTGACGAAATTCAGGAGAGTCCCGTCATATACCGGAAAAGACACGGAATTCACTCCGATATCCTGTCCGCTGTAGATAGAGCTGGCTCTCTTGCCGGCGCTCTGCTCCAGCCAGGGCAGGTAGGGAAGTAACGGCCTCACTGCCTGCTTATATGATTCCAGCAACTGCTCTCTGTATTCACTGCTCTGTTCCATAACCCCAATATACCTTTCCATGTACCGTTTTCTACCGAAAACATCGCTTTTTTCGTCTGTCAATGTAAAAGTGACACATATGTAGTTTTATTTTATCACATTTCTATCAAAAGTACAGTAGAAAATTGTTGGTATTATGGTGTATAATGTGTATTAAATATTTGTATGATAAGACGAGGTATTGGAATGGCTGGAATCGTATTGGAGAAGGGGAAAACTATATATAGCTATGGGCAGCCCATGACTGCATTGCATCTGATTACCAACGGTAAAGTAGATGTATCATATCCCGGCGGCTCTTATACTCTGGGAAAGGGAGACGTGATCAGTATCTGTGAGATCTGCTCCGAGATCCATCTGCTGGGCTATACCACGTTGGAGGATACAACGATCCTGACGTATCCCCTGACCAGTCTGGATTCCCTGAATGATATTCTACAGAAGCACCCGGACGTAGCACGTCTGTTCTGTCTGTCCTGTTTCCGTCAGATCAATATTCTGCTGAACCGCAGTTCCATTTCGGAATTGAACTGCAGTGAGCTGTATCGTACTCTGACAGATGATATTGCCACCTACAATACACTGTGTAGCCGTTACCGTCTGCAGGCGAGATCCCTGGAACATTTCGATGAGCTGAATGCTTTTCTTGGGGATGATTCACCGGACATCTGGCTGAACGGCTATTACATGGGCTTAAGCAGGATCCTGGCTTCGGACAATTACCGGATCCTGGTACAGGAGTCGGATCTGTCCATTGGTATGCTGCGTAAGGGAAGTCTGGACTTCCGCCGTACTTACCAGAGCCTGGAGGAACAGTTCCACTATCTGCAGCAGGTCGGTTCCTTCTATTTCCGGGAATCCGGCAACGATCTTTTTGATTTTTATACTTCTTTGTTCTATAAACTGGGACAGGATAATGAAGACAGCAAGGCGGTCTACGACCGCATTCATCGTATGCTTTCTAAGGCCGGCGATCTGTCCTTCATCGATCAGGAACTGTTTGCCTCCAGATCCCAGACCTTCCAGAGCAGCCTGAATCTCATGGAATCCAAGGATTCCGCTGAGGCAGGTTCTTCCGGAGATTCCGAGATCCTTGGCAAGCTTGCCGGATCGCTGAACACTATTCTGGATTACGCCGGTTCGGATCTGGATACCGTGACCAGCTTCCGTCAGCATGTCCACGCTTACAAGCTGCTGTCCGACCGGGCTTCCCAGGATCAGGATGTCGCTCTTTTACGCAGACAGCTGACCGAAGAATTTTATCTGCTCTACTCCCTCCTGTTCACCCAGACGCTGGAACAGCCGAACATTCCCATGCCGGTCAAAATGTTTCTGTATTTCGGTTATGTGGATGAGGAGCTGGCCGGTCTGAAAAATGCAGTCACCCTGTACCGCATGGCAGAAGCCATGTCGGATCACAGCGATATCGGTGTCTATACCTTTTATGACTGGCTGATGGCCATCTTCCGCGGGAAGAAATCTCCCAGCCGGAACGAATTTGACCAGGATTATTCCGATTATATTCACAAACAAAAGGTCGGTGGCAATATTACGGATGCAGAGCTCAAGGCATTGGAGAACAATCCCATGGCCAAGGTCAATTACGAGCTCCGGAATATGTTCCCTCAGGTCAACAAGATCACCTTCGGACGGATCACTACTTTCTGTCCGCTGTTCTGCGCAGATGATGTGCTGAAGGATCTGGAAAGCTCCTATGTCACCGTTTCCCGTGTCTCCCAGATTCTCGAGGAGATCCGCCGGGTAGATTACACGGCATTCTATAGAGAAAGTCTGGATATGGAGCACATAGATGTCATGGGTAAGGAGACAATTCATCTGGAATATCTGCCGGACATCATCCTGATGCCCAACGTCGGTATCCGCGGTGTCATGTGGCAGGAAATTGAAGGCAAGCGCCGTAACAGCCCCGGTCGTATGGTCTTCTCCATTTTCCATCTGGAGGATCTGAAGACGACTTTCACCCACCTGACCGGTGAATTCCGTTGGGAGCTGTGCAAGAGAGTCCAGGGTAACCGCTGGAACGATGTCTCCATCAGTTCCCTGACCAGTGAATATTTCGATTATATCCAGTTCTACCGCAAGAACCATGATCTGAGTACAGAGGCCAAGGAAAAGGTAAAATCCAGCCTGCAGCGTGCCAAGAACAGTTTCAAGGAAATGTTCGTAAGGGATTATATGATCTGGGTGCTCTTCGAAGGTGCCGGTTCCCCGAGACTGAACAAAGTAGCCCGTCAGATCATGTTCACCTACTGCCCGTTCCCGGAGGATATTTGCAATACACTGACTCAGAACCCGTTGTATGCCGATCTTCTGGATCGCCGTAAGATCAAGGTAGCCCAAGGCTTACATCATCTGGATGTTCTGACCCGAAAGCTGCAAAACGGTAATATTCCGGTTCCCGAGACCGTGGCACAGGAACGCTATTATTTAAGTGGCAGCAAAAAAGCATAGCACATACATATAGCAAAAAGATTCACTCTCCACCCGGGGAATGAATCTTTTTGTTATGTTGTCTTATTTGCTTTCAGATACCTTATGCGTTTGCCAGCTGTATACCAAGTTCTCTGCACTCTGACAGGCCATCCTCGTCCGGTGTCTCATGGCAGATCAGGCCCTCACCGTTCAACACAGTAGCTCCTGCTGCTTCCATACGGGTGGTCCAGTCTCTCATCCACTCACCGTCTCCCCAGCCATAGGAGCCGAACAGTGCGATCTTTTTGCCGGAAGCAAAGCCTTCCACATCACATACAAAAGGCTCCATCTCGGATTCCTCCAGGACTTCCGCTCCCATTGCGGGACAGCCCAGTGCAAACTTGGGAGCAGCCTTTAGTTCGTCAAGGTTGGCGCCGGTCACAAATACTACCTCCGCTTCCTTCCCGGCTTCCCGGATACCCTCTCCGATGGCCTCTGCCATAGCCTGGGTGTTACCACCCTGTGTCCAGAATACTACATAAATCTTATCCATTTATTTTTCCTTCCCTTCCGCACCTTTTCGTGCCTGTTTCTATGCCGCGGTACATCCGCAGATATCTATGATTTCTGTCATCTTTAATCCATAATGCAACAGCTGGATCAAATTTTCCCTGGCATATTCATATTTTTCAAAAAGTCTCTGTTTTCCTTCTTTATCCGCATATACTTTCCAATAACCGGTGCAGAGGCTGTTCTTCCCCTGATGTCTGATAAATCCTTCCACATCCTCCGGGGGATATCCTAACAGCAATCCCAGTTCGTGAGGAAACGGCTTCCCTCTCTCTGCATAGGTTTCATAACGATCGCAAAATACCGGCAAAATATCCTCCAGCCGATCGGATTCGTACCCTGCCTCCCGCAGCAGTTTCTGTACCTGCAGCATTTTCAAATACTTTTCCAGCCGGTCTTCCCGATACAACAGTATTACCATTTTCTCCTCTGTCTCCAACAAGGGATACAGGGAAAGCACACTGCCTTCAACGATCCTTCCCACCTGTATAAAGCCTTCCGGGGAAATCGTCAGCAGATTGGAAATTTTAAGTCCCGTGATCAGCGGTGCACACTGCAAAGCCAACTGTAGTTCCACATCGTCTGCTTCCATTTCACACAGGATCTCCCACGTTTCCTGACTCAATCAGCGCTTCACCTCCTGCCATCCAAAAGTCATTGAGTTAGTCGTAGCTAACCTATATAAATAATATAGAAAAAAGCAGTTCCCGTCAAGGGAACTGCCTGATAGAAATTCTCAACATATAAACTTTCAAAATAGCTTTGGAGATTTCCATTCTCAGATCTTTCTGCGGTCCAGCCCTGTACTGCGATAGTATTCTGCCTTGTCCTGATACATCCGTCTCTCGGACTCCGTCAGTAGATGATCCTTTCCCACGGCTTCCAGAGTGTTCACCGCTGCTCCTACTGCCATGGAGACATCATGAGCTGCCAGCTCTGTTTTTAATTCCTCCACCTTTTGATAGAATTCCTTTTCAGAAATTCCGGTGCACAGGACCACCAGTTCATCTCCGCCGATACGGAACATTCCATTTCCTTCAAATACACGTTTCAGGCAGTCACAGCACCTGCGGATCAGGCGGTCTCCGGCGGAATGTCCTTCACTGTCATTGATCCGTTTTAATCCTGTAATATCACAGTATACCACGCCGATGGGCTCGGTATGGTCCACCTGCTCAATGTACCTCTCCATAGCATAACGGTTCCCCAATGTCGTCAGCGGATCCGAATAGCTCATCACTTCCAGCTCCCGTACCAGATTTCTCTGCTTCAGGGACGATACGATAAAGTGTCCCATGATCTGCAGCATCTCCGACACAAATTCAAAATATCTGGTCGAAGGATTGTCTACTCCGTAGAAGCCGATTACTTTCCCATCATCATAAAGCGGAACCACCACCAGGGAATGAATATTCTGTCTTACCAGAACTTCATACATCTTCGGATCCACATCTTTCATTTCTTCCAGATTCTCTGTGACAATACTCTGATTCTCATCAAACTTCCGATACCATTCCGCGAAGATCTCCGGCGGTAGATCCTGAAGGGTATCCTTTTCCGGTAAGACTCCCTTGGCTACCCATTCGTATGTATTGTGGTCATGATCGTGGTCATCCTTTTCAAAAATATAGGCCCGTCCCGCTTCCAGATTCTTTCCGACAAATTCCAGCAGCACCTGCAGTGTCTGATCCATGCTCTCCTGCCGCTGTGCCACACGGATGGCTTCATTCAACGCAGCCTCCATATTACGGTAATCTTCGGATTTGTGCCCTCTCTCATTCAGATTGCCGCAATCTATGGCGATTTCCATACGGTATTTTCTCCCGTCTTCTTCTACCAGTGTGTCCTTGATATGAAGTTCTCTTCGCAGCAGCGGATTGTAATATTCCCATTCCTTAAAAAAACCCGGCTTTAACTGTTCATTATTACACATTCCACAGGGCAGAGAATTTCCCTGCAATATCTCATAACACTTTAACCCGATGATCTCTTCAAGACTTTGAAATCCATAGCTCTTCAGAGTCTTCTTGTTCATATATATCAATTCATGAGTCTCTGCATCTGCCACATATACATATTCACCCAGATTCTCGAAAAATTCCCATATTTTACTCATATACACCAACCTGCTTCCGTATTCTTCCCCTTATTATAACTAATCAGTATACACTTGCAAACGCTTTACGGCAAGCCTGTTCTCTCAAAAATGTCTGTAATAATCTCACATCATCCGTGATCACACCGTCCGCCCCACAGTTTACGATCCAAAGCATGGCACCGGAAGTATTGGCTGTCCACCCGTATACCGACTTTCCGCAGTAATGAATGGCATCTACCATATCCACCGTAAGATTTCTCCCCTCGATGCTATAGCTGTCGGCATAGTCCAGCTCATAATCCTCTTCTTCCAGATCATGGGCAATAAAAACTGTTGAAATCCCCGGTTCCAGCTCCTTCATTTTCTGCAGGATTCCCTTGTTCATGGAGCCTATAATACACTCATCCACCATATCATAGTCCTGCAGCAGAGTCAGCACGCTTTCCTCCAGTGCATCCTCCTGTCCGGTATATTTCAGTTCGATCATCAGAGTGATCCTGCCTCTGGCACAGGCAAGCATTTCTTCCAGTGTCGGGATCTGTTCTCCCCGGTATGCTGCTGAAAAACCGCTGCCCACTTCCAGGGTTTTGAGAGCATCTGCCTCCACATCCCATACGCAGATATCCTCTCCTGTGGTCCGTTTAAAATTACTGTCATGCATAACGATCAGGGTTCCGTCCGACAACTGCTGCACATCAATCTCTGCAATAGGCACTCCATCCCGGATGGCCTGTTCCAGGGCCGCCACCGTGTTCTCCGGAGCTACTTTTGCCCCCGCCCGATGCGCTACCACGATCACAGGAGCGTCTTTACCTGCGGCCTGTACCTGCGGCAATACACCATATGTCAGAAAATAGAGGCAGAGAAGCATAACAATCGCTGTTTTTCTGATAATTTTCATCACATTGCCCTCCCATGAAAGTTATTTGTCAATTTTATTGTAACTATTGACTATAAACTCCATACAAGGAAAATGTTAACTTTTTGTAAATATTCAGAGCCACGTAAATATAACCGGAGGAACGTCGAATGCTTGCATTCGTAAGATCCTCTGGCTATATTTATGTGGCGAAGTAACCACATGAGCAAAAGGAAAGCATCGGAGATGCGATTTTGCGAATGGGGTTCTGAATATTACGACTATTCAGAGCCATGTAGCTTCAGGCAGGGTATTCGGCAGATGCTTGCATACGCAAGAATATCTGCCTGAAGTTATAGGGCGAATTATCGTTCTGAATCGTCGGTAAGCCCGGATAAGCGTACTCACTTCCGTAACATTACTACCAGCTCATGAGCCAGCAGTGGAAATGCTGCCAGTACATTCAATAGCAGCCATTCCTGTCCGGACAGATGGGAGGTTCCGAACGCTCCGATGAGAAACGGTACTTCCGTTACCGCAAACTGCAGCGCAAATCCAATAACACAGGCCAACACCATCAGCGGATTATCCCAGGGTCTCATGGCAAATACGGACTTCTGCATATCCCGCATTCCCACTGCATGATACAGCTGGCACATTCCCAGTACTGTAAAAGCATAGGTCTGGGATCGGGCAAGTATTTTTTCCCGGGACAGTAATTCACGAAGTCCCTCCACCCAGTCAGACAGATTCCAGGACAGTTCTCCCCTGCCTGCCAGGATCCCACAGGGCAATACCAGAAATGCCGCCAGACCGATACCGGTGATCAGCGCTCCATAGAGTAAGGTACAGGCCATTCCGCCCCGGGCGAACAGACTCTCCGCTGCTTTTCTTGGAGGACAGCGCATCAGGCTTTTTCCGTCATTTTTATCCACTCCCAGTGCCAACGCCGGAAGGGAATCCGTGATCAGATTGATCCACAGTATATGACTGGATTTTAGAGGGGACGCCAGCCCCAGAGCCACTGCTGCAAACATGGTCATCAGTTCCCCGAGATTGGAGGACAGTAAAAATATCACCGACTTGCGGATGTTTTCATAGACGCCTCTGCCTTCCTCGATTGCCTTTTCAATCGTTGCAAAATTATCATCCGTCAATATCATGTCCGCCGCCTGTTTAGCCACATCCACGCCGGTTCCCATGGCTACACCGATATCTGCTGCTTTCAGAGAAGGAGCATCGTTCACACCATCCCCTGTCATGGCCACAATCTCCCCATTCTGCTGCAGCCCCTTCACGATCCGTACCTTCTGGGCCGGAGTCACTCTGGCATAAACCCTGATATTCCTGATCCTCCCAGCAAAAGAAGCATCATCCAGATGATTCAGTTCTTCCCCTGTAATACACTGACTGCGATGCCCTGCAATCCCCAGCTGTCTGGCAATGGCATAGGCGGTATCCACATGATCCCCGGTGATCATTACTGTAGATACACCTGCACGGCGGAAAATCTCCACCGCTTCCTCCGCCTCCGGTCTGGCAGGATCACGCATCCCCACAATTCCCAGGAATGTCATACCTTCTTCCCCACACCCGGGAGTGTTTCCGCTCTGTGCTGCCGCCAGTGTCCGAAGCGCCAGGGAATTCATGAGTTCTACAACCTCACTGATCCTTTTTCTCTGTCCGGCTGTCATTGGCACACTTCTTCCGTCCTGTAAAATATGGGTGCAGTGCTGTACGATCACATCCGGTGCCCCCTTCGTATAGGCAATGCTTCCCTTATGCCCTCCGTTTTTCGGGATTCTGTGATAGGTCGTCATCATCTTCCGGTCCGAATCGAAAGGCTTTTCATCATAGCGGGGGTACTGCTTCTCCAGACGTTCCCTATGCATCCCCATCTTCTCTCCGAAGTCTAAGAGCGCCAGTTCCGTTGGATCTCCGATCCGTTGCTCTCCCTGCAGGGAAGCATCGTTGCACAACAGCATTCCCCGGAGCATCTCCTGTACGCATCGGGATTCTCCCCTGCCATTGCTGCCGGCAGCATCCTCCAGCACATCATACCACCAGCATTTTTCCACCGTGAGCCGGTTCTGGGTCAGTGTGCCGGTCTTATCCGAGCAGACCACGCTGACCGCTCCCAGAGTCTCAACGGAAGGCAGTCTGCGGATGATCGTATGTACTTTGACCATTCTGGTCACTGACAATGCCAGACAGATCGTCACCACTGCCGGCAGACCTTCCGGCACCGCAGCCACCGCCAGGGAAATCGCCACCAGCAGCATTTCCGGAATATTTCTGTGTTGAAATACCGCCAGCAGAAACAATGCCGCACATACTCCCAGCGATAAAATACTCAGAAGCTTTCCCATATCCCCCAGTCGTTTCTGTAACGGGGTCATTTCCTCCTCCGCATCCGTGATCATGGATGCGATTCTGCCGATCTCCGTATCCATTCCCGTAGCAGTCACCAATCCTTCCCCGTGACCGTGCGTCACCACAGTGGACATATAGACCATATTGACCCGTTCAGCCAATGGAATCTCGTGTCTGCAGTCTGCCAGAAACAGCGCATCTTTTTCCACAGGTACCGATTCTCCGGTCAGGGCAGATTCCTCTACCTGCAGATTGGAGCTTCTGGTCAGCCGTATATCCGCAGGTACCTGTGCCCCTGCCTCCAGGTCTACCAGATCCCCTGTCACCAGCTCCGCCGCCGGAATCTCTCTGCGTATTCCATCCCGGATCACTATAGTCTGTGGACTGGTCAGCTTTTTCAACGCTTCCAGTGCCTTTCGGGCTTTTCCCTCCTGCAGCATGCCCACCAGGGCATTGACCACTACCACAGTGCCGATGATCACGGCATCACTGAGCTCCCCCAGAAAGACGGATACCACAGCTGCGATCAATAATATGTAGATCAGCGGGTCCTTTAACTGCTCCAGAAAAAGCTGTATTTTCGTCTTTTTTCTGGCAGCTTTCATTTCATTTCTGCCATTTTGCTGTAAACGACGAAAGGCCTCACCATCGGTAAGGCCCTTCACTGCGTCACTTTTCAGTTCATTTACGGTTTCCTGTATATTCTGTTTTTCGAACACGGCTGCCTCCAATGCTTGTTTCTATTAAGCATTGTATGTCATATCTTCAGAATTCATTACACCGAATCATCGTACATTTTGATCTCTTAACTGGAATGCTGCGGTCAGCTCGTTCATGTTGGTGGCCTGCGCAGACAATTCCTCACTGGTGGCAGAAGTTTCTTCTGCGGTCGCAGAGTTGTTCTGCACCACTGTGGATATCTGTTCAATGCCCTGTTCGATCTGCATCATGGCATCTGCCTGTGCCTTGGATTCTTCCATGGCTTTCTTGGACTCGTTGGCCAGATCCTCAATGCCTTCCACGACCTTCTGCAATGCTTCGGCTGTCTTGTCCGTGATCTGGTTGCCATGCTCAATCTCCTGCAGGGAAGTCTCAATCAATTCTCTGGTATGTACCGCAGACTGTGCACTGTCATCTGCCAGCTTACGGATCTGATCCGCAACCACTGCAAAGCCTCTTCCGGCCTCTCCTGCTCTGGCTGCCTCAATGGCTGCATTCAGGGACAACAGATTCGTCTGGGATGCGATATCCTCAATCTCACCAATAATATCGCTGATCTGCCTGGAAGTATCGTTGATCCGCTGCATGGCATCTGTCAGACCCTTCATTTCCTCTCCGCTGTCCTTCGCCTGCTGCTGGTAATCCATAGCCTTCTGGTAAGAACCTCCCAGTGCCTTGGCATTCTTCTCCACGATCTCGGTTACATTCGTGATGGTAGCCTGCAGTTCCTCTACGGAACCGGCCTGGTCGGTAGCACCTTCCGCAAGTCCCTGGGCAGCATCTGCCATCTGGTTTGCCCCCAGAGATACCTGTCCCACTGCCGTCTTGATCTCATTAAGTGTCTCACTGAGCTTATGGTTCAGCTTACGGATAGATTCCAACAGTCCCTGAAAGTCTCCCACATAGGCTTCTGCACACCCTGAAGTCAGTGCGAAGTTTCCTTCCGACATTTCTCCCAACAGATAATCCGCATCGCCGATGACCTTCTGCAGATTGCCGGATAGTGCTGCGGTAGCCTCTGCCAGGATCTGTGTCTCATCCTGTGTCCGGATCACAGGTGCCGGAGTATGCAGATCGCCTTCCGCCAGCTGACGTATTCTTTCGGTACATTCCGCCACCGGTTCACCGATCGCCTGACCGATCTTTTTTGCCCTGCGCACACTGAAACATAAAGCTGCAGCACCTATTGCTACACCAATGACAATACATACAACGGTAGAACCAAGGAAATCTGTCAGTGGTGCATTTACTGCCACACTCCATCCATTGGTTCCTTCTATTGGTGCATAAGCCTGTATTGTGATGGTTCCGCCTTTCATATAAGTGCCATATCCGGTTGCTCCGGTCATCATCTTCTGCTCTACCTTTGCAATTCCCCGCAAAGATCTGTCCGTCTGAGACAGTTCAATGTTGCTCTTCTGCTCCTGGGCAATCGCAGAATCACAGTGAGCAATGGTGATACCTGTTTCTCCCAACAGATAGCACTCGGAATTCTTACTGACAGAGACTGCCGCAGCAATATCATTTAAGAACTCCGGATCCGGCACAACGAATACCACGCCGACAATATCACCATTCTTATCTCCGTCTGCATATACGGGTGCGGAAATGATAACGCTGAGCTTACCGTCTGTCTTTGCAATCACGGGATCCGATACCACGACCTCTCCCTGCATGGATCTCTTAAAATAATCACGGTCACTATAATCGGTTCCGTCATAAGCACAGATACCGTTGGCGCCGATCAGCTTGCCTCTGACCATTCCATAAGCTTCCACACGCTGGTTGATATACTGCTGCTTCTGCTCCTGGGTAAATACCGGAGAAGACAGCTGGTAACTGCATCCGAGTTCGGATACGATCGTCGTTGTCACCCGTAGTTCCTCATTGATACGGTCTGCGGAAATCTCTGCCACCACCAGCATATCGTCTTCCAGTGTTCTCATGGTACTGGACAGATTCAGGATCACGGTAAGGATGACCAACGGAATAATTGAGAACACTACCAGCCTGCTGATTGCCTTCTGCAGACGTTCCCGGATCGTCGTCATGCCGGGTGTCTGCCCCTTTGTGCCCTTCTGTGATGCTTTTGTACTCATATGTCCTCATTTCTGCGCTGCATTTTTATTATATGCTTTATTTTCCTGTACTCTGTGAAGTGACCACTTATCCGGCAGCGCCCGGATATCCCATGCATTTCCTTCATTTTGGGACGGTGATCTTGTGCTGAGATACTCAATTTTATATGTCGATTTTATTTTACCATGATTCAGAAAAATTTTCTATCTTTTGAAGCCCAAAAAGAGAGTTAATATTCCGTTAAGAATATCAACTCTCTCCTGTCATTTATCTCTCTATCCCCTCATGATAAGAAATACCCTGTTAATAGCCGAACTCCTGGGCAAAATACAACTTGCCATTGGTCTCATAGACCGCAATGCTGCAGGTGGTAAAATCGCCTGCCAGGATATTCGCTGCGTGTGTAGGAGAAGCCATCCAGGCATCTACTACACTCTGTGCGGAATCATAGCCCTTCGCCAGATTCTCGCCCCACATCAGTTCACTGTTCACTGTGTACCAGTCCTTACCGTTGGGTCTGGTATGGGAGAACTTGGAAGCTGCTTCCTGTGCTCTTACCATAGCGCAGGACTCCAGACCGTTGCTCCAGTTCAGTGCTGCCAGGCCGTTCTCTGCTCTCTTCGCGTTTACAATATCCAACGCATCGATAGCCATGGCACGAAGTTCATCTGCACGGGCCAGCTCAGCTTCACTCATACCGGCTTTTCTCACAGAACCCGCCAGTGCCACTGCCTCTTCATCGAACCAGACAGTTCCGTCATCCGTGGCAGGATCACGGCTTACAGAGGATAATTCTGTACTCTTGCCGCAGCCTGCAAGGCTCAGCACCATGATGACTGTCAGAACAAGACTCATCCATCTTTTTTTCATTTGTTCTACCTCTTCTTTCCTTGATTGTTTATAGTAAATATATGTTTATTCGTTATGATTGCTTCTTCTTAATAATAAGCCATGCTCCCAGCCCTGTCAAGGAAAGGGCAAAGCCCAGATTCCATGTATTGGAATCATCGCCGGTCCTGGGTCTTCTGGAAGCTCCCAGGACTGCTCTGTCCGCCAATGGTGTAGGATCATCGGTAATGCTTACAACCCGCTGACGTCTTACACCAAGCACCTGAGGTGTTACCGGGGTTGCCGGCTCAGACGGTGTACCGGGAGTATCCGGGGTATCGGAATCATCCGAATCGTCCGGAGTATCCGGGGGTGCGGTCGGAGTAGTGGTCGGAGTAGTGGGTGTGGTATCCGGTGTGCCTGTCGGCGTAGGCTCCGGAGTAGCACTGGGAGTAGGTTCCGGGCTGGTAGTCACGGGCGGAGTAACCTCCGGCTCTCTGGACAATTCAAACTGCATTCCGAAGCCGTATCTGGTCATCTGATAGCCGTTATTGGCCAACACACCGTTAAGGTTAGTGGTGATCTTCACTTCTCCGTCCTTTAACAGGTCGGATACCAGAGTATCTGCATAGGAACCTTCCTGTCCGTTTTTCAGCATCCGGTCATACAGACCTTCACCGTCAAAAGTATATACATTATGATATGTCGTGTAATATAAAGCATCTGCTACTGCAGAACAGCTCTCCGCTACTGTGGTATCGGCGGTTCCGTTGGTCAGGATTGCCAGTTCCTCTGCCGTAAGTTCTGAAAAGCCGTAGACCTTATTTCCTTCTTCTCTGGAAGTATTGTTGAACCAGTCTAAGTAATACTGTGCCAGGCAGCTCTGCGTAACCTCTTCCGGCTTCATTTCTTCGCTGCCATATCCTTTTTTCAAAAGAGCCTCTCCGACAATCGCATCCGTAACCTTGCCTGCGGTGATTCCGAGATCCCGTAACGGAGCATTTAAAATACGGCGGGGCAATGTACAGAACGCTCCCACTTCACCGATCTCATAACCTTCAAAACCACTGGACAGAACCGTTACTTTCTCTCCTGCCTTAGGCGCCGCCGGGATCGTACCGATCGTGGCCTTTGCAGGATCATACTGATACTCCTTATTGCTCTCATTTACCAGCTTTATGTTGTAGTACAGGGTATCTCCGGGCTCTGCCGCATTTCCTCCTGCCACGGTACCGTTCAGATAACCGATGGCATCGGACAGATTGATTCTTACCTTGTCCGGGGCATTGCTGTGGATCGTAATGGTGATCGTTGCATCATAGGTCACCCTGCCGGTGCCGCTTTCCCAATGCTGTTCCAGTTCCGGAGTTGTAGTAATGGTAATACCTTCGGAAATATAATGGAACACTGCGCCGTTCTCATTCTGTTCAAAAGTTACCGTTTCCGTGGGATATTCATAATAATCTACTGCGGATACCCCGGGAATCCTGTAATCGTATCCGTCATAATTGGTCCAGGTCTCTGTGGGTGTGGTCACATACCATACCGTGGCAATGGTGACTCCACTGAAGGACCGACCGGTGGTGAGCAACTGATCCATAAAACTTTCCGTTACATTTTCACCATACAAGACGCCGTTGTTGTCATTCACATACTGTTTTACATCCTCAAGGGTTTTTTCGCAGTTTTCTTTATAATAGGAAGTGCCTTCGCTGTCTCCACCGTAATAAACATAGTGTAACAAATCTGCGGGCTTGCAGTCAGAATATTTGTTTACATCTAATGCTACGAATCCAACGCACTGCCAGCTTGCTCCGTTACTTCCGGTTAACTTTCCTTCGGCATCTACCCCTGTATTATCCACAGAAAGATATTTAAAGGTTTCAGCATCATCCAAAGTCATCTTATGACCTGCAAACAATGAAAAATCTCCGTTTGCCGGCTTGTAATTATTGGGCCAAACGTTGGGGCTGGCTACCTGTCCTCCCACATATTTTGCCATGGTGCCTCCAGCAAGAATCACCGTTTTGATGGTGGGATAGGATTTCCCTTCCACAGCAACGCTACTGTCGTTTCCGCTTACACTCGCCATTTCAATGACATCGTTCTGCTCATTCTGTGTTGCTTCTTCTGCCTGTACTGTAAATCCGGTGTTGGAGACGCTGCCGATCAGCAGTGCCGCTACCAGAGTTTTTGCCAGTTTGGTCTGTATTACGTTTTTTAACTTCATTTCTGTTTCCCCTCAAAACCAGTATTTCTGTTTTTATTACTTCTTTTTACTCTCCTAATAAGTAAGACTGCGCCAAATGGAAAAAGGACCAGATTTTGAAAAATTTTTCAAGATTCTGATCCTTTTATACTTTTACAGCTAAGATCGGCTGTCGTTCCGTTCCTGTTTAATGTTCTTTTCGCTTAAGAACAAGCCATGCTCCCAGACTCGTCAAGGAAAAGGCAAAGCCCAGATTCCAGGCATCGGAGTCATCGCTGGTCTGCGGTCGTCTGGATGCTCCGAGGACTGCTCTGTCCGCTAAAGGAACTGCCTCGTCCTCGATGGTCACCATTCTACGGCGTCTTGCACCAAGTACCTGCGGGGTGTCCGGGATTCCACCGGCCGGTGTGCCGGGATCTGCCGGGGTACCGGGATCATTCGGGGTGCCGGGATCATCTGGTGTATCGTCCGGAGTATCGGGTTCATCCGGGGTGTCAGATGTTGCGGTTGGTGTAGGTTCCTCGGTTACTACTGGTACCGTCGGTGTCGGCGTAGGTTCTTCGGTTACCACCGGTACCGTCGGTGTCGGCGTAGGCTCCTCGGTTACCACCGGTACCGTCGGCGTCGGCGTAGGTTCCTCGGTTACTACCGGCGTCGGCGTAGGTTCCTCGGTTACTACCGGCGTAGGCGTAGGTTCCGGCTCATCCGGTTCGCACGGACAGTGAATCTCTCCACCCTGCTTATACTTATCCGCTATGATGCCTCCGACAACAGTTCCGCCATTATAGACAGTTGCATTCGGAGCCAGAATATATCCGAAAATAGAATTTACATTAACTTCTGTTGCATTGCCAAAGTTCCAAATAATTCTGTCTGCCCACAGCTGATGTTCCAATGCTTGCTTTTTTGCACCATGCGCATTCATCCAGCCGGTAATATTCACAGTTCCGGAATCACTTACATTTACCACAACTGTTTTTCCATAAAAAGCTGCGCCGGTGATCTCTTTGTCATAGTCTTCCATCCTGGTATTTAACTCAGCACTTGTTACATTCAATACCAGTTGTGTATCGTTATTTTCATCCGCCAAAGCATACAAGTCGTTGCTTTTCTGTACCATATTACCTGCCAGGACATTGCTGATCTCAGATGCAATATCTGTATCCCATACCTCACAGTTCTTCAGAAGATTTCCAGTATATAATTTATTTTCACCAGCTATAATATTATAACCCTGTCCAGTCACTTCCCGCTCAACAGAGTTCTGTGTTCCGTCAGAATTAGTAAGCGGAATTATCAGTTCCTTTTCGTCTGTTCTGCCTGACGCTGTATATTTAAGAATCTGATTCGGAGCAGAAAGATCTCCCAGATAAGATTTTCCCCCATAGCTTACCATGGAAACCTTTAATTCTCTAATTGCGGCATTTCCCTCAATATGGTCCAGATTTGAGGATACAAATTCATTTGTATATAATACAAATGAAAATGGATCATTTAAATCCGCACCTGCTGCCTGCACAGTAATCCCCTCGTTCCCTGCGACGGAACCTGCTACCAGTGCTGCTACCAGAACCTTTACTACTTTTTCCCTTACATACTTGCTAAATCTGCTCATCTGATTTCTCCCTCAATGAAATCCAATGTTTTTCACGTTTTACAACGTTTTCGTTCCTCTTTACAACTATTAAGACGGAAGTGCTTTCAAAAAGGGTTCAGATTTTTTATTAAAAATGTGATTTTTTGCTTATTCTTGTCCTCTGCTTATCTGTTTGTAGTACTATATTCCTAATAATCGGCAGTTTCTGTCAGTACTCCATGGATCAGAGCCCGCCTTTTTGTACCGGATGAGCCGTAGCAGGTAGATAGGGATACGATATTTCCCCTGTCACTTAAGTCTGCATCTGAAGCATACAGGGAATGTTCCGTGGCCCACTGCACATAATCATCATAGGAGGCATCTGAGGTAAACGTGGCAAAACGGTCACTGGTACTCTTTGTTTCATAATAGGAAAAAATCTCATAAATGTAGACTTTATCTTCCGTGTATATATAGAAGTAAGGATTCTCCTCGCAGCTTGCCGTCCCCTTCAGCAAATTTTTAAAAGCCCCAAACATGCTCTCATCCCGCATATTATGTCCGAATACAAAGGTATTCCTGTCTGACCAGTCTGCTGAAGCCCCACAGTCCATGAAAATGCATCCGGCATTCACACTCTCCCCCTCGAAGGAATGCTTCAGATAATAGTCATTGTCCTCCCCCTGTACCACCGGATAACTGATGTCCAATGCCGGGAAATAGAGCCATCCACGAAAATCCGGGTTGTTCCTGATAAGTTCGGCAAAGTCGATCTGTAGCTCCGGATAATTTTTCTCCGCAATCTCTTCCTGTGTTTCCCCCGCCGCAGGCTCTGCCACCACCTCCTGGCGGATGGCATCGTATTCATTTTTTGCTCTCTGCTCTGACAGATAAGAATGCAGACTCATTCCTCCGGTCACCAGTACCGCTGCCGCCAGCACTGCTGTGATCGCATTTTCCGCTTTTTTATTTTTCATGCCAGTTTCCCCTTCCTGCAAGAATCGTTATAATTTGTTAATGATTATACCTTATTTTTCCGCATTCGTCTTTACGAAAGAGTTATTTTTTGATATTTTTAAGGTATGATTTTAAATAAGAAACTATTGGGGGAATAAAATCTTATGATACATCTTTTTGCACTGCTTTCACTGCTTTTGTGCGGTGTCTGCTATACTGGCTTTCAGAACAGTTCTCATTTCCACAATACAGGCAACCGGCGTTCTCTTCTGTTTCTTGTATTTGGCGGTGCCCTGCTTCTGCGCCTGCTCCTTGCATACACCACCCACGGCTTCAGTAATGATATCGCCTGTTTTGCAGCCTGGGCTGACCGGATTTTCACTTTAGGGCCAGGGCAGTTCTATTCTGCCGAGATGTTTACGGACTATCCGCCCGGTTTCATGTATGTATTGTATCTGATCGGAGCGTTACGATCTCTGCTGCAGATTCCTTATTATTCCGATCTGCATATTTTACTGTTAAAATTACCCGCAATTCTCTGTGATATTGCCTGTGGGTTTCTACTCCACAGAGAGGCGGTAAAGCGACTGCATTTTTCCGATCTGCAGGGAATCTTTGCTGCCTCTGCGTATCTGTTCCAGCCGGCGGTCATTCTGAATTCTTCCTGTTGGGGACAGGTGGATTCCGTATACACGCTGATGATCATCCTTATGTGCCTGTTCCTCATGAAGGGAAACCTGCTTCCTGCCTATGCTGTCTACGGACTGGGTGTCCTGTTAAAGCCACAGATGCTGATCTTCACGCCGGTACTGCTGACAGGGATCTGGGACCATGTGTTCTTACAGGATTTTTCCTGGCGGAAATTCTTCTATAATTTGTGCGGTGGTCTGGTTGTCATCTGCGGGATGCTCCTTCTGTGCGCTCCTTTCGGATTAACCGCTGCGATCTCACAATATACTTCAACGTTGGGATCCTATGAATATGCAGCCATCAATGCCTACAATTTCTGGGGACTATTAGGAATGAACTGGGTCGACCAGAACACGATTTTCCTCTTCCTGCCCTGTAAGACCTGGGGCACTATCGTGATCCTGCTGATCGTACTCTTTACCTTCCTTATTGCAGCCCGCTGCCGGAAAGAGCCTTCAAGATATTTCTGTCTCGGTGCCTTTATCATCCTGACGATGTTCCTGTTCTCCGTCCGTATGCATGAGCGTTATATGTATCCCGGTCTGGCACTGTTGCTTTTCTGCTGCCTGTACCGGCCCTCTACACCTCTCTGGAAATGCTTCAGTGGATTTGCAGTGCTGCATTTTTACAACACCGCCAATGTGCTGTACCATTACGATCCGCAGAATTATGACCGCAAGGCTCCCATCATTCTGCTGGTATCTGCCGGAATGTTGTGCTGCCTGTATTATTTCTATAAGATCATCTGGAAATATTATGTTCACGATGAAACAGGGACTGCCACCAATGCGAAGACGCAGACCGCAACAGGCCGCAGAGCTTCCGGGCATACTGCTTCCACAAGATCTGCCGCAGGACTCGGACAAAGACTTCGAGAATATTTTCTCTCTCCCCTGGAGCCCATTCCTTCCGAAGAGAGAATCCATTTCACGAAACCGGATCTGTGCCTGTTGCTGGCAATCGGTATTCTGTACAGTTGCTTTGCCCTCTATGATCTGGGAGACCGCAAAGCTCCGACAACAACTTATGATATGTCGGGAGAATTACAGGCCATCGAGCTGGAATTCCCCGAAGATGCGCTGCCTGTGACTATGGCCAGTTATCTGGCTCCCTGGCACCAGCGACATTTTGGGATGGATGTCAAAAGTAATGCCGAAGGCTCCTGGACTTATCTCGGTGAGATCATTTTAAACAATGTCTTCACCTGGCAGGATGTCTCCCTGCAGGATCTGCTGACACAGGCCACAGAAAACGGTACTTCTGATGTGTCTGCCACAACCAGATATCTGCGTCTGTCATTGACGGATAATGATGCCTCTCTGATTGAACTGGTCTTCTTGGACGCGAATGGCAACATCACACGCCCGTTGAACGCAGATGCCTACCCTACACTGTTTGACGAAAGCGATCTGTACCCGGAACGCTATTCCTTCCGCAACAGCATGTATTTCGATGAAATCTATCACGCACGCACGGCTTACGAGTTCCTTCACGGCCTGCCGACCTACGAAAATACCCACCCGCCTCTGGGCAAGATCTTCATCGCCCTGGGTGTTGCCATCTTTGGAATGAATCCTTTCGGCTGGCGTATCATGGGTACTCTGTTCGGCATTGCCATGCTGCCGTTTATCTACCTGCTGGGGAAAAAAATGACAAGGAATACACCTGCAGCAGCTCTGGCCTGCTTCCTGTTTGCCTTTGATTTTATGCATTTTACGCAGACAAGGATTGCCACCATCGATGTTTATATCACGTTCTTTGTGATTGCAATGTACTATTTTATGTACTACTATTGTTCTATGAGTTTTTACGATACACCGTTGTATAAGACCTTTGTGCCTCTGGGCTTATGCGGCATCTGCATGGGACTGGGAATTGCCAGCAAATGGACCGGTATCTATGCGGGCTGTGGACTGGCCCTGCTGTTTTTTGCGCATCTGCTGCGACGCTACCGGGAATACCTCTATGCCAAAGCCCATCCCGGAAAAAGCACCAACGGCATGGAGCATCAGCAGATTGTAAAGAAATTCCCGGATTATACGGTAAAGACGATCGACTTCTGCCTGACCTTTTTCGTGCTGGTTCCGGCCGTAATCTATCTGTTGTCCTACCTGCCCTTTGTAGACAATTCCCATCCGGGACTTTTTGACCGTATGCTGACCAACCAGACTTCCATGTTCAACTATCACAGCGGCCTGGAGGCAACGCATCCTTATTCCTCTTCCTGGTATCAGTGGCCCACTATGGTCCGCCCGATCTGGTATTATTCCGGTTATGTGACTGATGCCGTCAAGGAAGGGATCAGTGCCTTCGGTAATCCTCTGGTGTGGTGGGTCGGCATTCCTGCATTTTTGTATGTGCTGTATCTGCTTGTCGCCCACAGCAGTTTCCTGCGTGCCCTGACAGGCAAAGCTGACGCTTCCTCTGCGACAACTCCCCTGTCCCGCAGAGAATATCATGCTGCCGCATTTCTGGTGGTTGGCTACCTGGCGCAATATCTGCCCTGGTTCTTCGTCACCAGAATCACCTTCATCTATCACTATTTCCCCAGCACACCGTTTGTGGTACTGATGATCGTATACAGCCTGATGCAGCTGAAAAAGCGGGTATCCAACCGCACTTTTGCAGTCATCTGCTGTGCCTATGCCGTGCTGGCCTTCGGTCTGTTCCTGCTGTTCTATCCGGTACTTTCGGGTCAGCCGGTGGATGTGGATTTTGTAGTAAAATACTTACGCTGGCGGGATACCTGGGTGTTGATCTCGGGTTAAGTCATTTTTATAAAATACTTCATATAAAAAACAGTGCCAATCCAGGCACTGTTTTTTGGTATAGCATATCTATTCACTTACCCCTCAGCGATCGCATTACCGGTATACAACTGATAATATCTGCCCTTCTGGGCGATGAGTTCATCGTGGTTGCCGCGCTCGATGATGCGGCCCTGTTCCAGAACCATGATGCAGTCACTGTTCTTGACAGTAGAAAGTCTGTGGGCGATGACGAAAGTGGTTCTTCCTTTCATCAACTTATCCATGCCGTCCTGTACAATTTTCTCGGTACGGGTATCGATAGAGCTGGTAGCCTCATCAAGGATCAGTACCGGAGGATCCGCTACGGCTGCTCTGGCAATAGAAAGCAGTTGTCTCTGACCCTGGCTTAAGTTCGCACCGTCACCGGTGAGGACTGTGTTGTAACCATCCGGAAGCTGACGGATAAAGGTATCCGCGTTAGCCAGTTTTGCTGCGGCAATGACTTCCTCGTCTGTAGCATCCAGCTTACCGAAACGAATATTGTCCATAACGGTAGCGGTGAACAAATGGGTATCCTGCAATACGATACCCAGAGACTTCCGCAGATCCGCTTTTTTGATCTTGTTGATATTGATGCCGTCGTAACGGATCTTACCATCCTGAATATCATAAAAACGGTTGATCAGGTTCGTGATCGTGGTCTTACCGGCGCCGGTGGAGCCTACGAATGCGATCTTCTGACCGGGCTTTGCATACATCTCGATGTTATGCAGCACGATCTTGTCATCATTGTAGCCGAAGTCCACATCATCGAATACTACTTCACCCTGTAATTCAATATAATCTACGGAACCATCTGCCTGATGCACATGCTTCCATGCCCACATACCGGTTCTCTCGGTACACTCCACGATCTTGCCGTTTACCTTCTTGGCACGGACGATGGTCACATATCCCTCGTCGGTCTCTACCGGCTCATCCAGCAGATCGAAGACTCTCTTGGCACCAGCCTGTGCCATAACGATACTGTTCAGCTGCTGGCTGACCTGGCTGATAGGCATGTTGAAGCTCTTGTTAAAAGTTAAGAAGCTGGCAAGCTTACCCAGCGTCAGTCCTGCGAAACCACCCAGCGCCATGGCACCACCGACGATGGCACATACCACATAGCTTAAGTTACCCAGCTGGGCATTGATGGGTCCCATCAGGTTTGCGAACTTATTCGCATTGTATGCGCTGTCGCACAGTTCATCATTCAGAGCCTTGAACTCCTCCAGACTCTTATCTTCATGGCAGAATACTTTGACTACCTTCTGGCCTTCCATCATTTCCTCAATGTAACCGTTGACTTTACCGATATTCTTCTGCTGCTTTACGAAATATTTTCCGCTTAAGCCCGCTACCTTACCAGTGACGAACATCATCAGTGCCACCATGATCAGACTGACTGCTGTCAGAGGCACACTTAATACCAGCATACTTCCCAGGGTACCGACTACGGTGATGAAGCTGGAAAATACCTGCGGGATACTCTGGCTGATCATCTGACGTAAAGTATCAATATCATTGGTGTAAATGGACATGATATCGCCGTGGGAATGGGTATCAAAATACTTGATCGGCAGCTTTTCCATGTGTTCGAACAGATCATCACGGAGATTCTTCAGTGTTCCCTGAGTTATGGTTACCATGATACGGTTGTAAGCATAAGTGGCCGCCACACCGACCAGATAAAAACCAGCCACACGGACAATTTCCCGGAACAGATTGCCAAAGTCAGGAGTCTTCTGTCCGATCATGGGCATGATATAGTCATCGATCAGTCTCTGCATGAACAGAGTACCCTGAATGCTTGCCACAACGCTCAGTACAATACAGATCAACACAAAGATAAAGTGAATGCCATAATTTTTAAAGATATATGCCATCAGTCGTTTAAATACTTTTCCCGGATTCTCAATACGTGTACCGCCCTGCATTCTTCTGCCGGGTCCACGCATTCCGCCGCCCATAGGTCCTGGCATTATGACTCACCTCCATTCTCATCAAAGTCGCCGCCACCCGTCTGGGTCTGGGCTTCATATACTTCCTTATAGATCTCATTAGTACGAAGCAGTTCTTCGTGAGGTGCAAATGCATCGATCTTACCGTTATCCATAACGATGATACGATCTGCATCCTGAATACTGGAGATACGCTGTGCAATGATGATTTTCGTCGTACCGGGGATCTCCGTGGCAAATGCCTTACGGATCTTCGCATCGGTAGCGGTATCCACGGCACTGGTAGAGTCATCCAGAATCAGTACCTTCGGCTTTTTCAGCAGTGCTCTGGCAATACACAGTCTCTGCTTCTGTCCGCCGGATACGTTACTTCCGCCCTGTTCAATATAGGTATTGTATTTCTCTGGCATCTTCTCAATGAATTCATCGGCGCAGGCCAGACGACAGGCACGGATGCATTCCTCTTCAGTAGCATTCTCATCGCCCCAACGGAGATTCTCTAAGATGGTACCGGAGAACAGCACGTTCTTCTGTAATACTACGGATACTTCGTTACGCAGAGTCTCCAGATCATAGCTTCTGACATCCTTACCGCCGACATAGACCGTACCCTCATTTACATCATACAGACGGCTGATGAGGTTCACCAGACTGGTCTTGGAACTACCGGTACCACCCAGAATACCGATGGTCTCTCCGGCTTTGATCTCAAAGTTCAAATCATCCAGTACCGGCTTCTCACTCTGTTTGTTATAGCGGAAGGTCACATGATCAAAACGGATACTACCGTCTGTCACATCGTAGTCAGGCTGTTCAGGATTGGTGATATCTGCCTTCTCTTCCAGTACTTCTGCAATACGCCTTGCACTGGCTGCACTCATGGTCATCATAACGAAGATCATGGCTAACATCATCAGATTCATCAGGA
>ERZ773104.1824-NODE-1824-length-26390-cov-11.210139_pt1 | contig 26390 bp, 30 predicted proteins | sample MGYA00511920_ERZ773104 | MGnify/ENA primary metagenome ERZ773104 (study PRJEB29015, sample SAMEA2737857) | human gut metagenome | biome: human gut; feature: human-associated habitat; material: faeces | place: China | collected 2012 ...
AAACATTTCAAATAGCAATACCAGATGAATATAAGGAAAAGTAAAATTTCAGTTTTGTGTTGAATCTCTAAGCAAAATAGCTTATAATTTGACATGCTACATATAGTTATTATCCACAGTTATCGAGTAGGTGTTATCAATGCCGATAACAAAATGATAACATTAGCTCGTATAGGCAGGATAATATGGATATATCAAATAATCAAAAGAACGAGAAACATTACAGAGAATAATTCCTAAACAAAAAGCGTTAGTCTTTGTAGAGTTTGAATAGTTGGAGCAGAGCTTCAAAGCCTTTATTTTCAAGGGTTTTGAGGCTCTTTTCTTTTAGAATTGCATTTTGATTGCATTTTTTTATTCAACTGCTCTGTGATAGATTGCTGTATGCTGATTGCTGGTGTAATCGGCAACACTGGTTGTTGCCGGAGTATAAGTGAGAACGCCAGTTAATTTTTTGGCAACTTCCACGTTGGTGTTGGGATATAAATGTCCATAGGTTCCTAACGTGGTCTGTATCTTTTCATGCCCCAGACGTTCTTTAATCAATAAAGGATTTTCTCCCATACTGATGAGCAGGGAAGCATGGGAATGTCTGAGTGCATGAATTTTGATACGGTGTACGCCTGCCAATCCAGCAAGTTTTTCTAATGCCCGTGGGAGGGTGTGCTTACTGGTGGGAATCCCATTATAGCTTAGTACAAGGTCACAGTCCTTTAAAACCTTTTGCTGTACTTCCTGCCATGCTTTTAATTCTTTAATGGTATCTGTGTCAATATAGATAGTGCGAATACTGGCTTGTGTCTTTGGTTCCACAAATTTGTATTCGTCTATTGTTTTATAGTACAGCGTTTTCGTTATACTTAAAAGTCCGGTTTCAAAGTTGATATCCGACCATTGCAGGGCTGCGGCTTCTCCGATTCTCATTCCAGTCATAAACAGGAGCCAGTATGAAATGAAAAGGTAATGTTCGTAATAATCGCCCTTGTAGAGTAGGGAAATTACCTTTTGAAATTCATCCAGTGTCCAAAAATCCACTTTTGTTTTCTTGCTCTTGATGTTTCCTATCATTCGTGACGGATTTTTCTTTGCAAGACCGAGAACAACTGCTCTGTCAAAGGCAATGGAGAGCATACCCTGTACAATACGGATATAGTTTGGACTAAATTCTTTTGCGAGTTCAAGCTGCCAGTTTTGGACGTTAATGGGTTCTATCTCATCCACCGTCATTTTGTAAAAGTATGAAAAATGTTTCTGAATGGTAGAACGGCGGTTCAGATAGGTACTTTCCTTTACCTGTGTTTTATACCAAGGTAGGTAAGTCTCTTCAATGAACTGCTGAAAGGATAGCTGCTGTTTCTTTTCTGTCAATTCCTCTGTGGATGTAAGCATAAGCTTTGAATATGCTTCTCTGGCTTCCTTTTTTGTCTTGAATCCGCTTTTGTATTTCTGAATCTGTTTTCCGGTAATCGGGTGGAAACCTAAGTTTGCTCTAAAATAATAAGTTCCGTTTTCTGCTTTCTTAATAGGGTCTTTTGCCATGATTTCACTCCTTACATAAATGTGCAAGAAGTACAATCAGTTTGATTTATCAGTAAAAGTAATCCCTAACAATTCTTCCACAGCTTCTCTGGGAACCCTGTCCAGTTTGCGTGACTGATAGTAGGTATGCCCTTTTGAAATCATAAGTTTTTTTGCTTCTCTTATGATGTCTGCTGCGAATGAAGTCCCATAACCCAGTTCTATTAAGTCTTTTTTTGTTACTGTAATCATGTTCCTCCTTTCCATAGACCAGATATGGAACCCTCAATATCTGTCTATATTATATCAGATTTTGTGGCAAAAGTAATATTAAGATTGTATTTCCTGCGAATAGTTATTTGATTTTGAATGAAAAATTCTAATTCAAAATAGTATATAAGCAAGCCGAGCAGCTTTCGCTAAAGCTCATGGGAATCTCACCCCTGCATGGTTCTCATCCAGCCGTACCCTTTGCCAGCGGTGCTACATCATCACACGGACTAAGGCTGTACGGAAGTATCATTATCACAATAGAAAGGTCATGGCGGCAGCTCTGCGGTAAGCTGCTTATGGAACGCTGGCAGGAATCGCTATCCGGTTTCATCCCTCCTTTGGTGGGTCACGGCGTGCCAGCCCAACGGCTCTCTTTCTATCGAAACGTATTCGGCTGCTTTATGCTGCGTTGATTAGACGCTTTCTTTTTCAAGGAACAATCCGGCTTTGTCAGCCTGTTAAAATGCACTGGTGATAATGCACTTTAATAGGCTGGCAAGCTCTGTCTGGGAAGCATGGGCTTGTCCATGCTTCCACAGGAGAGCGTTATTTTTACTTTGGTTCCCTGATTTCAAAAGATAAAATCTTTGCAATCAGACGTGTTTCCATCCGGCGGCGTAGGGTTTCATCTACAACCATGTGAGTATTGCCATATTCGTCTTTCATGGGACGCATGGAACGGCTGGCAATAAAACCGCTGTAATGGCGTACAATCTGGTTGACTGCTTCAATATCACCGTCCGCAGCCCTTACAATTACAGGAAACGGAATCATAGGGTGCTTTGATGTCATGCTTCTTCCTCCATAAATTTTTTGATAAATTCCAGTCCGGCGTGTCTTCTTCTCTGGATGGTAGAACGGTTGACTTCCAGAATTTTTGAAATTTCCGTATCGTCAAATCCGAGGAAATAATATCTCAGGATAACGTCACGTTTCTTTTCATCCAGATTTTCTAATGCTTCTGCTAATAGGCTGTTTTCAATGCGGACAGTAAATCCATCCATTTCAAAAGTATGGAAATGGGAGGGATAGGTGTCTTCGGAAGAAAACAGATTGACGGTGTAATCGTCCATATCACAGAACAGGGTTTCCCGTTTACACTGTCTGGACAACGCTTTGAGATAGTCTTTGCGTTCATCCTCCATAGCGACTTTACAGATATAATCAAACTGGTTCTCTATGGTTGTCTGAAATTCAGATGGCTTCATCATTGCTCACCCCCTTTCCAGCCTTGAAAGGGAGCGAGTTGATAGGAATTTCTGCTTCTTTCCCCCTTTTCGCTCTTAGTCCCGACAGGACAGGGGGTGCAGTTGCGTTTTGAGAAGAAAAATTTAAAAACTTTTTCTTCCAACTAAAAAAGCACGCAAACAGACGATATTTCTGCTTGTGTGCTTCGATAGTTCTTACTATGTATTGTGAAAAACCATATTGCAGGTCAGACTTTTCTAGCGTAGGTGGATGGCTTTTTTTAACGGTTTACCGAATGTAGATATATTTAAGAAAATATTTTGCATAGCGGCTTCCTCCTGTAAGCCGCCGGAGCCTAAAAAAAGCTGACTTTAATACAACCTCCATGTGTTCTGGAAAAAAGAAAGACGGCGGCTTTTATTAAACCGTCGTCTGGAAAGGCTTATGTGATTTTGACGCAAGAAAAGTGTACTGCCAAATAACGGTTTTTTTTATTTCCGTTTCAGCAGCATAGTTTTATCTTTGGTACACATAATAGGAACTGTACAACTGTACAATACGTTTTTCTATACCTGTCACTATTATAACAGGAACAGTAAAATGTACAGAGGTGGTGTATTATGCGTAAAAAAGAAGATAAATATGATTTCAGGGCTTTGGGGCTTGCCATAAAAGAAGCCCGTAAAAAACAGGGTTTGACCCGTGAACAGGTGGGAGCAATGATTGAGATTGACCCACGTTATTTAACCAATATTGAGAACAAAGGGCAGCATCCCAGCTTACAGGTGCTTTACGACCTTGTATCTCTGCTGAATGTATCAGTGGATGAGTTTTTCTTGCCTGCCAGCAGTCGGGTGAAAAGTACCAAACGCAGGCAGTTAGAAAACAAAATAGACAATTTCACAGACGCTGACCTTGTTATTATGGAAAGCGTCGCAGATGGTATTGTCAAATCTAAGGAAGTGGGGGAAATGTAAATCCTCCACTTTTGTTTATAATTGCAGTGATATTAGAATTGATACTCTGCAATATTTTTGAAATCATTGTTCAACACATAATATACCTTATTTTTAGCAACGGAATATACAAAAGAAACTCTGGTTGCCCAAAGTCCTTCCTGACGTACTGACCTAAGTACATCAAAGGCGTTGGAAATAGAGAAGTTTTCTCCATATCCTTGCAGTAAATCCTTTGCCTTTTCATATCTGTTATCCCCAGATAAAACATATGGATTAGTCAATTCTGGTTTTAGAATGGAGTAATTTGTTATTAAGGAATATTTTTCTTTTTCCAAACGATACCCAATCCCCGGTTCAATAATGAGAACACGCCCAGTTCTATCCGAAAACATAGCCTGCATAGTAGTGTCAGGAGCATAAGTAATTTTCTTTTTTTTCACTATTTCCAATGAATCATCAAAAGAGAGGTTGCCTTTTATAAAATTTTCTGTCAAATCAGCTATTGTATAGCATGATTCATTACCGCAAAATTGTGCATTGTCATTTCCATGTACATACAACAATGTGCCAACATTCCCATTTCTATTGATTCCGTGAAAAGAGTGATACTTATTATCGGACATTTTTATCCCTATAAAAAAACGGTCTTTTTCAGCAATTACGGTATGTTCCCATTCAGAAAGGTCAATATCAAAATTGAACCCAACAATGGTTTCTTTCCCATTATACACAAATCTTGTACACATATTTGTAGTTCCTTTCATAAACTAATTATAGTAGTATCAAAACTAATTATATTAGTAATATTAAATATTATAATACAATTTGTCAATATAAAAGTTCTTTTTTTCTAACCTAATTATTGACTTCGCTAATTTAATTACTTAAAATGAGGTAAATGATGTGAAGAAAGAGGAAAATGAATATGCGAGTTACAAGAGCCGAAGTTATAAAAACAGCGTCTGATATGGCTGATAGAAATGGACTTCATAATGTTTCTTTGAAAGCTATTGCTGAAAATTTAGGGATTCGTACCCCCTCCTTATATAATCATATAGGAAGTTTGGATGAACTTCTTAGGGAGATAGCACATAGTGGTATGCGTACTATGAATGAAAAAATGATTCGTGCAGCAATCGGTAAGACAGGGGATTCAGCGTTAAAATTAGTGGCAGTTGAATATCTTAATTATATGATTGAACATCCCGGTGTGTATGAAATAATTCAATGGGCTAGTTGGAATGGAACAGAGGAAACAGCAATCATTTTTAATGATTATCTATCTTTACTTAAAACACTTATTTGCTCATGTGGCTTTAATCCAGATAAGACCACTGAAATTTTGAGCATGGTAACAGGTATGCTTCATGGTTATACAACATTACAATTAAGATATGCCTTTTCAAATCCTGATAAAGTAAGAAAAGAATTATCCGAAGCAATTGATACACTACTGCTGGGAGCTAATCAAAAATATAAAGATTAAACGAAAATTTCTTTTAAATACTTTGTAAGAGAAACGTGCAAATCTCCAAATGAGAAATGCACGTTTCTCTATAACTATTTCACAATTTTCCAGTTTTCCCCGTTCTTTTCCAGCACAAGGTAAAACTGCGATACCTGTGTTGTCATGGTCTGGTTATCCAGATATTTTACTGCAAGGGAAGCTGTCACCTGATTTCCGTTTCGGTTGTAGACAGGATTTACCAGTTCCGAGAAGATATATTCTTTCCCCACAGGTTTCAGCACGCCCTCATTCACATAATAGGTCAGCTCCTTTGCGGTTGCCGTAGGGTACAGCTTGAAAAAGGTAGTGAGAAATTCGTTGATTTCCTCCGTGGTGATGGAATCCACCGTACCGTCACTTTGTACCGCTTTTGGGGTGTAACCGGATTTTACAGGAACGCTGGTGATGGTTGGGTTCTGGATAATCGTCAGGTTTCCAGAGCCGTCCACATAGACCGTCACCTGATAGGCGGAACGGACGGTTTTACTGGATTCTCCCTCTGTGATACGCTGTTCCACTGTATAGGTCACTTGATAATGCTGCTCCTTTTCTTTTGTAATTTCCCATATCTGAAAATCGGTCAGGGCAGACGATACGGGGATGTCCTTTCGGACAGTATCTACATTCAGGGCTTGCAGCTCTCCGGTGAGATACCCTTTTAAAGCGTTTGTCCGGTTGTCAATGGAAGTGGCGGACTGTTCCCATGAATAGTAGACTTCTGCGAAATTCTCCACAAAGTTTTCTATCTTGTGAGTGTCGAGGATGGTTTCCTCAATCACTTTGGTTTCATGGACAGTATGAATGTCTATCGCCGTGAAATTCTTATAGACGGCAAACAGGAAGCTCATTGCCAGCAGCACCCACAGGGCAATCACGGTTTTTTTGTGGGTATTGACTTTGTAAACTTTCAGTTTCTTTTCTTTCTGCTTTTTCTGGTTATCCTCTTTTCTAATCTGAATCATATCGGTTCATCCTTTCTTATTGTTTGATTCGTCCGGCTCCGGCAAGGTGCTGTTGCCAGTAGGAGCCTGTCAGGTCTGCGTAACCAATGGGATTTCCGGCATGGTACATCCGGTTATTTCCCACATACAGCCCCACATGGGTGATGTAGGTTCCGGCGTTGTAGGTGGAGTGGAAAAAGACCAAATCCCCTGCTTTTGCTTCGGACAGGGGGATGTGCTGCGTCACATTATACTGTTCCTGTGCTGTCCGTGGCAGGGCGATTCCTGCCTTGCCATAGCACCACTGCACCAGTCCCGAACAGTCAAAGGAAGTGGAGGGGGAATCGCCCCCGTACACATACGTCCAGCCCTCATACTTTAAGGCTTCCTCCATGATAGCCTGCACCGTTTCATCATCAAACTGTGCCACGGTCAGGTATTGCGATACCAAGAGGACATAGAACATATTTCCGTAGGAATACCGCCAGCCTCCGTTTTTCTCTACCGCAACAGGGTTGGTGTAGGTGACTTTCTTTCCGCCGGATTTGTCCCTTGCGAAGCTCTCTGCCAGTTCAAAGGTGTACGTTTTCCCGTGTCCTGCTACATAATCTAAAAAACCGCCGCCGTAGTTATAGGACTGAATCACGCTGTTTAAGTCACAGCCCTTTGTTTCTGCTGCTGCGAGCAGTTCCGAGAAATACTTGCAGCCCTGTTTGATGGATTCCTCTGTACTAAGGGAGTTCGGAGGAAGCCCCAGAGATTCCGAGGACTGCATAACGTCTTCCAGCGTGCCGCCGGATTCCACCTGAATGATGGCGAGCAGCACATTTAAGTATTCTTCTATGCCATATTCCTTTGCATACTTTTCCAGCATAGGTTTATGGGCGAGGACTTCCTGTGATACGCTCACGCCCCCATAGATAAGGTTTCCGCCGCTTCCGCCGTCTTCCTCATCCGAGAAGACAATTACCACCAAAAGGAGCAGGGAGAACATCATCACGAACACGCCGGAACAGGCAAAGAAAAGGTGTCTTAACTTCATGGTTTCTCCCCTTGCTTTTGTTTGGCAGCCGCTTTTACCGTTTTTGTCCACTCCTTTCTGGCGGTGGTACGCCGGATGGTAAAGTTCGATTCTTTTACCACAGGGGCAGCCCGTTTTCTTTCCGGTATCACAGGAGCCGTATCATTCTGGACAGGTCTTGCCGGATGGGGAGCAGCAGGGGTGATGGTGGGACTTGTCTTTTGTCTTTCCTCTGGTTTGTCTGGGGAAACCGGAGGGAGTATCTGGCGTTCCGTCCTTACTGGCGGTGTTTGCTCATGGTGGATGGAAGCTGCTTTTACCACCGGAACCGAAGCCCGTTCCGCCACAGTTCCCCCATAAGAAACCTGTCCCCGTTCCCTGATGGATGGGGAAGCTGGCTGCATGGCTGGTTTTCCTGCATGATGTCGGAAATCTTCTGGCTGCTTTGCAGTAACAGGGCGTTCATGGACAGGAGCCGCCCCTTTGGGTGCTTCGGAAGCTGTCTTTTGCGGCTGTTTTGCCTGTTCCAGTTCCGCCCTGCGTTCTGCAATGGTCTGTCTGCGGCTTTCTGCCTGTGCGTTTCGCTGTTCGGCTCTGGCAGTTCGGGTCTGGGTCACGCTGGAAGTAAAATCCCGTACTCCCTCTGATACCTGTGTTTTCCCGTGGTAAAGGGCGTACTTTGCATTGACAGGCAAATCCTTTGCCTGCTCCCGAAGCTGTCCGGCAGTATCGGCTATCTTATCTTTGGTATCTGCCACCGCACCTACCGCAGAGCCAGCCCGTTTCCATGCGGATTCCTTTTCCGGTGCTGCCTGTCCGTCTGGTCTGCTGTGGTCTGCCTGCGTCCGTTTGGAAGAGCCGGAGCTGGAAGCAGTTCTCTGGTCTGAGCCAGCCTGTTTTCCTGCATGGTAGGCAGCCGTACCAGCCCCAAGAGCCGCCACAGAACGTCCTAACTTATGCTGTAAACGGTGCATATGGGCGTGCATGAGCATACGGGGTCTTCGCATGATACGGCTCCCCATGCTTTGGGAATCCCCACTCTGTAAGGAGAACATCCCCATCAAATCCCCCAGCTTGAAATAAATTCCGGCAAAGGTCACTATCTGCAAGAACGCCGTCAGGAAGAACGGATATTCCCCAGACAGGTTGTAGAGCATGGTGGAAATACTGAACGCTACCGTGATAATCAGGGTGATTCCGGCTCTGGTAAGGATGGTGTTGAACAGTTTTGTAATGGCACGTTTTGACATCCCCTCAAAAGAGGGAACCATGCTAAGGAGAAAGCTCACAGGCAGGAACATGGCGTAGATGATAAAAAGCACCTGTGAGAAAATCATTATCCCTGTGAGCAGGAATACAAAAATGGAGATACCCATATTGAACATGAACAGGAAGAAGACGGTTCCCAAGCGGTTGATGGTCTTTGTGATGGTAAGGTTGGTGTTTTCCCTGTCTTCGATTTCCTCCACTACGATTTCTTCCCTGTCCTGCCCATTGTTTTCGTTTGGGCTGGTTGAGAGCAGGCTTTCCACACGGTCAGCCCCAATGCTTTCCACATCTGAGTTGCCGTATTGCAGCAGGAGCCACGGCTGCTTTACCTGTATGGAAAACAGGCTGTCCCGTATCAAATCCACGCTGTCTTTTCCTTGACTTTCCGAGTTCGGCAGCACAATCTTTGTACCAAGGGTCAGGCTGGCATTGCTGATGTCTGCGGAAAATTCATTGATTTTCCCGATATAATCAGGGGCATAGGCGATAAAGGCAGCGGACAGCACGAACACCATCACGAAATTGACAACGGCATGGATGGCTTTTGTGGTTTCCCGTTTGATAAGCCCTGTGTAGGCAACGTAAATCCCCACCACCAGAATGAGAATCAGCAGGAACCCGATATAAAATCCCTCCGAGGACAAGCCGCCTGTGGTAACGCCTGCCAAGGTCTGCATATTTTTTCCAATGGAATCCGCCGTAGAGGAAATGAAGTCCAGCGAGTAGGCTTCCTGAATCAGATACCCCGTGGCGTTGGAAAGGTACAGGCTGATTGTCCAGATAAAATTTGTGATGGCATATAGCCCGTACATCACCTGTTTTCCGATACCGTCCAGCCAGTTCCACGGGAGCCAGTCCCATCCGCTGTCCACATAAAAATCAAGCTGGTAGTTGTCCAGAGGATATTTGCTGTATTCGTTGGCAGCGTCCACCGTATCATCCACCAGTCCGGCAGCGTGGGCGGCTGTGCCGAAGACTGCAAACAGCAGGAGGATGAAAAGGAGTGCCAGAAGCACTTTTCCTGCTATACTCCCGATTTTTTTAAAAGAGTTTTCTCCCTTTGTCCGGCAAGGGACAAGAGCTGTCCCCTGCTGGATGGGCTTTCTTATCTTCATTCCTCCACCTCTTTTCTTACGGGCGGTCTGGTATCAAAGGCATGGAACAGGTCTTCAAAGATAGGATGGAACTGTATGACTCCCACACGCCCGTATAAATCACTGATAAGGCACTGTCCGTTTTCCAAGTCACGGAGCCGCTTCTGGTTGTTTTCATCTTCGGAATCCACCCCGAAAAAGGCAAGGGTCTTCTTGATTTCGTTGATGTCTGTGGAACGGAACGCAAATTTCAAGCCCAGATTGTTTTTCAGCTTTTCATCCAGCAAATCGTCCGTGTTCTGGGTGACAAAGTAAACGCCTGCGTTCATGGCACGTCCGGCACGAACCAGCTTCATGGAGAGTGTCTTGCCCTGTGCCACCTGTAAGAAGCTCCATGCTTCATCCAAATCCACAATCTTAAACACGCTGCGGTCGGTATGGATGAAGTCGAGGGCAAAGGTGCTGATTACAATGAGCATTGCCACGGAAAGTAGCTCCATTGTGGTGTATTCTTCAAACGAGGTTTCCTTATCCGGCAGCACCAAATTCGCCACTTGAATGATGTTGAGTTGCTTTTCAAGGCTGATGGACTGTGTGACATCCCCATCCGAAAAGAGCAGGTGTGCAAAGTCATAGTCCGTAAAGGATTCGATATGGTCGGCTATGCTGGTGCTGATGGTGGTTCCCTCCGCCCGAAGTTCTTCAATCACCTTGAAAAGCCCCCGTTCCTCACTGTTTGTTACCGCACGGATGGCTTTCCGAAGAACAGGGAACTTCTCTCCGTCACGGCTGGAAATGCCTGTTAAAAAAGTCAGGATGTCGATTGCCAGTGATTCGGAATCCTTTGGGTTCTCCATAATCACATACGGGTCAAGTAAGCCCCTGTTCTGTTCCTCCGAAGTCAGGTTTACGATATTGATTTCATGGGCGATTTCCGGCAGGGTTTCTTTCCACCGTCCCCGTTCTGCTTTCGGGTCAACAATGAGAGCCTGTGCCCCAAATAATACGGAATAATAGACAATCATGTTGTTGCTGAATGATTTTCCACCGCCGAGGGAGCCGACAAAAGCGGCAGCAAGGGCGTTGGTGACGGAGCCTTTTACTCCTTGACTGGCAAGGGCAGGCTTTAAGTACACGTTTCTTCCCGTATCAAGGCTGTACCCGATATAAATGCCCTCCGGTTCCCCCAACATCTGGGTTGCCCCGAAGCCAAGACCAGCGAGGAAGTCGCTGGTTACATACTGGATGTAATCGTTCAGATACCGCTTGCTGGCAGGGAGAAATTCCCCATGCAGCCCCAGCATATCTCCAAAGGGGCGAACCAGCTTCACGTTCAAATCGTCATAAAAATCTTTCACCTCATTGCAGCGGCGTTTCAGTTCTTCCAAGTCGGGAGCCGTCACACGCACCACATAGGACAGCTTATACATAGATTCCTTGCTCTGGTCTAAGGTGGATTCCAGCTCATTTACGCTGTCTAAAGCGTCCACCACGTTTGTACTGGTTTCACTGTCATTCTGCCATGCGTGGTTGTCCAAATCTTTCAGCTCTTTTTTCTTGTTCCGCACCGTGGAGAGGGCTTTCCGGTTTGTCACAATCTCCACATTCATAGAGGTATCAATGGGAAAAGTGAATTGCTGCTGCTGATAGTAAAAGATTTCCGAGGATGGGAAGTCCAGTTCCCCTACAATGCTGTTGATAGTAAAGTAGGCGGCATAAACTGTCCCGTCTTCCTGTTCGATTTTCAGATACCGCTGGTTTTCCTCTATCAGACAACGGGTGGGTTTGATGAGGTCATAGTATTTCACCAGCGTTTCCTGCTGAAACCGTTTCTTCGGAAGATAATACTCATAATCTTCGTAGGCGGTTCCGGTCTGCCCGTATAAATGCTCAATCAGATAGCCAAAATCGTCCTTGTTAAGCCGCCGGACTTTGAAGCGGCGTGAGATTTTACTTTCCAGCAGCTTTTCCATCTTCTGAAACCGCCAGATTTCTTCATTGCTCATGGAAACAAAATCTCCCATGAGTTTGTGGTTGACTTCATGGAGAAAATCGGAAACGGCGGTCTTTGCTTCCCTGCGAAACTGCTTCATGGTGACTTCCTGCTCATTGACAAGCAGCTTGAAGCCGATAAAAAAGCGGTAGTCCACCTGATTTTCCCCTATCATGGAAATCAGGGCTTCGGTCTGTGCGTCAATCTTTGCACAGGCAATATCTTTTAACTTGCCTGTTACTTCCTGTTTGGAGCGTTCCTGTGCTGCCCGTATGCTGGATTCGGTGCTGATTTGCAGGGCGTGAATCTTCCCGTCCCTGTTCTGGGCGATAAGCTGCCGGAACGAATCGTGTACCTGATATTTCTGTTCAGGGCTTAAAAAGGAATAGTTGTAGGGAAGCAGCTCATAGTAAGCGAAGCACTCCCCGTCATGGTTGAACACAAGGTTATTTTCGATGTATTTAATCGGATATGCCATAAATATCACTCCTTACTGCCGTGATGGGCTGTGCTGGATATTCCTTTTCCAGCTTCACGGGCTTTCCTGCATAGGTCAGTTTCGGGCGTACCAGATATGCCAGTACGGATTTCAGGAAGCCGTAAGGCTTCTTCCCGTCAAAGGTCTTCTGGCACATGAACCAAGTGAGGGCAAAGGGTACGCCGAAATATTTTAAAAATGCCCCGTCAATGAATGAAAGGGGAGGGAGGTTCCCCAAGAGCATAACTGCAAACACCGATACCACGAACCACGCCATCTGTGTGAACGTGATGGGGAATGGCAGCTTAAAATCATTGATGGAATAGAGTACCTTTTCCACCGACCAGATACTGGTATAGCTTCGTATTTTCTTCATGTTGTCCGTCCTTTCTAAAAGATGGGGACAGCAAAAGAGCCGCCCCTGAATAAAAAATCCGCCTGTATTTCCTGAAAGAGATACAGACGGGTCTACCGTAAGATTTCATATACGCCGTGGTTCGTGACAACAAAGGTTCCCTCCAATTCCATGTCACGCCCATAGGCTGCATAGTCGATATAGTTTTGTAAGTGTGCCGGAAGTTCTCCAAGCTGTCCGCTTTCTTCCAGATAGTAGCGAGCCACATCCGCCATATCGTCACAGCCGGAATGGCAGATAATATCGTCTTCATGCTCACAGAGTTCTTCGATACTGCCAAAGTAGGATTGCAGCTCTGATAGTTCCTCCTGAATGTACTCCGGTAAGTCCTCCACCATTTCACACAGGCGGTTGACTTCCTCAATGGGGGTATATTCGTCAATCTCAAAGGGCAGTTCATAGTCATGGATGGCGTATTCCTCATATTCATCATTCAAACTGATACGTTCCTTGACTTCCTCAAAATCCACAGGCGGCGTGAACCATGCCCCTACCAGTTCGCCCTCATTGTATTTTCCTAAGTTGGCAATGTAAATCCGCATTTCTTCCAAGTTCCTCCACCTCCTTTTAGCGGTAATAAAAGATACCATTGTCCGTAAACAGATAGTTTTCGCTGGTTTCCAGCTCCCGACCAATGGAAGCGTAGTCGATATGGTTCAACAGGTCTGGATGTACTTCTCCAAATATCTGTACCTCCTGCACCAGATAACGGGCGAGGGATTCCCCGTCCTGAACCGGATAGCAGCGTATCTGGTCTTTGTGGTCGATAAATTCCGTAAAGCTGGAAAACCACCGCTTTTGTACCACATCCATTTCATAATAGAGGGGCGTTCCCTGCATTTCCTGTACCATCCGGCAAAGGGCGTTGATTTCCCAGAGCCTTGTGTTGCCCTCCAACGGAAACGGCAGCTCATAGTCTTCAATTTCGATTTCTTCCTCACTCTGAACGCCAAGACGTTCCTTGACTTCCTCAAAATCCACGGGACAGGAAAACCATGCCCCAGGGTACTCCTCAAAATCCTCATGGTAAAACCGTGTGGTGTTCAGGATGTAGATTCTCATTTTCTCAATTAGTATCACGTCCTTTCTTAGAACAAAAAATGGCAACTAACTTTGTTTGTCAGTTGCCATTTTTCTAATAAAATATTCGCTTTAATTCTTCATCACTATTGATTTTTTTAATTACCCAAGGTTGTAAAAAATAATTGATTTGTGGGTCTAACATACTTACTAAATGAGTTTGTCCGGCAGGGGTTAATATTTGTAAATGTTGAAGTTCTATTACTAATCCATTGTTCATGGGTAATGGCAGGGTGTGAGTTGGTTCACGTAAAAACTCCCGAATGATTGTCACCTGTTCTGGTGTCATATTTTTCAAATATTTAATCTGAGCAGTTCCTAATCTCTTTGAAGCATACTTGTCATAAAAGAAATGAAAAATTTTAGATAGTAATAAAACTATTAGTAAGGCTGTGGAAATCACAAAAACAATGCCTATTGTAAAACCATATTTTTCTCGAAAATTTATAATATAAAACTTTTGGGCTAACTTTTGAGGCAATAATAATAATGTACCACTGGCAATAGATAAAGCTCCTAAAATGTTCGGTGGTAATTTCAAAAAATCAATAAAATCCTTCATACATTTCCTCCACTTTCAATTACTATATAAAGAAATTATACCACCATTCTTAGTTTATCTCAATTATCATACACTATCATATTACATCTTCTTTCTTTTGGGGAGTTACGCTCCCCAAGCCCCTAGTGGACTTCCGCCATGAAGCAATCAGAGCTTGCTCCATAACGGAAGTGTAAAATGGGTTTTTCTATGCACCGATAATCTTATTGAACAGTTCCAGTAAGATGTCCTTTACACCGTCCGCATTGAAGACCAGCCCAACCGCTACAAGGGAAACTACCAGAAAACCGATAAGTTTGGAAAATTCCCTCTTAAATCCGAGGTACAGTCCAATTACCACGATTGCCAGCAGCACAAGGGACTGGGCGTTGGATAAAAACCAGTTGTAAAGATTCTGTCCGAAATTCATAAAAGCTCCTTTCTTTCCTGTAAGAGTTCTTAGGTTCCAAAATTGCCGCCGTTAAAGCACCACCTCCTTTGCAGCGGCGGCTTGCTGCTTCAGGATTTTTTCGTGCTTCTCCGTCAGCTTTGCATGGGTGATGATGTCATGGACAATCTGGGTGTGGTTCATCTTATCCAGACGGAGAGCCAGCTTTAATGTGGGTGCTACCTGATGGGAGAGCCAGTGCAGGGTGCGTTCAAAGGAATAGGGTTCCGGTTTGGTTGTCAGTTTCAGGCTTCCCCTGTGTTCCCCAATGAACCACGCCCATTCCTCACTGATACGCCAGTCAGAACGGGGTTTCGTATCGTCCTTGTCCACGAACCGGACATAGCGGTTGATGATTTGAAAGGCTGTCCGTTCTGGATTGTCATGTTCTAACAGGTCACGGATGGCGTAAAAGGCACGCTCATTTTTCAGCCGGATTTCAAAGCGGTTCTTTACCTCTGCGTCCGCAATGGGAATATCATGCTTTTTGTACTGCTCATAGTCCTTTTCGTAAATGCAGAAGTACACCTCACTTTGGAGGGAGCCGATATACAGGGTGTTCCCCATACATTCTTTTTCCTCACGCCGTACCAGTTCGCCGCTGCGGTAGCTTTTGAAGCTGCGGAAGACCGAGATACATTCCTCATTCCGGCACTTCTCTGTCAGATGGGGAATGTTCAGGATTCCCGTTTTGTCATTGATGGCGAGGTCAAGCCGCTTCATCACGCCGTCCTCCATGAGAACATCCATGAAAAACTCATACCAGCTCCGTTCCTGTGCCAGCAGATAGCTTTCAAACTGGCGGCAGCCACGCCCTTTCAGTTCCAGCAGCACCCCTTTTTCCAGTTCCGGTGATACCAGAACGAAAATATCCCCCAGATAGTAATGCTCTGTGTAAGAGTAGAAACCGTAGTCTTCATGGATAAAGTAGGGGAGCTTTAGCCGCAGCACGTCTTCCACGATATGCTTCACATCCGTAGTGGGAAAGCGAATCCGCACATAGTCAAAGAGCATTTCAAGGGGAGCGTCTGGGTTGAATCGTTCCAGAGCTTCCGTGATGGCTTCCTGTAATACTTCGGACGGGTGAGCCTTGCCTGTTTCAATGTCGCTCAGGTACGGACGGGTGATTCCGGCAGCTAGGGCAAGTTTCTGTTGTGAGATACCGTAACTTTCCCGTTTTTCTTTGATGTCCCGTACCCATGTTTCTTCATTCAGTGAAAATCCCTCCTGTCTAAAAAAGCGTATGTCAACTTTCAGAGCCTTGTTGACACACGCCGGATATGGGAAAATCCCTTGTGTACCATGGGATTCTGCCCTGTTGTTTGGTTGTTGCCTGTCGATTTGTACCCCTCTGTTAGATACGAGGGGTTTATGCTGGCGTGCCTTGCGGCACACCAGCCACAGCAGGTCAGTCCGCTTCTGCGGCTTTCGCTTCGCACGCCGCCTGCACTCCCTGCCTGCTGTCTGTCAGTTTTTTTATTTCTTTGAGGAAATCGTGTCCTTTTTGTACAAGGGGCGTGTAAAACTCCGAGATAACGCTAGTTCCCACATCCATATAGCCACGCCCCTTTATCTGCTTTAGGAAGAAGTCCTTTGTGGTTTCCCCGAACATCATCCCATAGCCCATTTCCGACATCCGCCCCAGAGCCACACGGAAATTGAACTGGTCACGGATTCCGTCCCCCAGATACTTTGCGTCCGGACGCTGGCAGGCGAGAATCAGGAAGAAGCCAGCCTGCCGCCCAAGCATAACGATTTGTTTTAATTTGTTGAGGACGGCGGCGTTTTCCTTTGTGCCGAGCATTTCCATAAATGCCACATATTCATCAAAGATAAGGAAATTTGACGGAAGTCCCAAGTAAGCGTAGTTTTCCCCTGTCCGGTAATTCTCCATGAGCTTCATGTCTTCGCTGCGTTTCATCATTTCTTCATAGAAACGGTCAATGCAGGCGAGCATATCTTCCTTTTTGTAGTACACATCCGGCATAACCGCCTGTAAATCCGCAAGGTCGGCGTTCTTTGGGTCTAAGACGAACAGGACGGCATTGGTGCGGAGCAGGGCTTCAATGAGAGTCAGGATAAAGTAGGTCTTTCCGCCGCCGGTTCCTCCGGCAATGAGCATATGGGGGAGCTTATCATACTCCCACCAGACATTTTTCATAAGCCGGAGCCTGCCGTCCTTTGCCTGTACATCCTCAATGGAGATACGGTTGGCAATGGTATCATAGAGCAGGGTGTACTCCACATAGGAATCCTTTAATTCCTTATCCGTCAGCTCACAGTACAAGCCGCTTTCCAGCTTTTTCTCCAAGTTTAAGAGCTGTTCCTGATATTTCCCCAAGGTGATTTCCACACGGATATGGAGCAAGCCCTGTTTCATCCGGTAGTAGATTTTGGGAAAGTAAGTGATGGTTTCTTTGGAACGGCTGGAAGACAAGTCCTTGAAAAAAGCGTCTTCTTTTCTCTGCTCTGATTCATACCACTTGTTTTCCAATACCATCCTTGCCAGCTTTTGACGGTGGATGAGCTGCTTTACTTCATCCCTGCGGTATCGCCAGAACAGAAGAACGGCTGTAAGGCACACCATTCCTGCCACGCCCATGCTGAATAGCAGATAAGGGAGATTTACATCCTGTGTTATCTGGGAGAGGGACACTTCCTGCCAGTTGGTTCCGGCAATTTGCCGGATATGAAACAGCAGGACAACCAGCAGGAAGACAGGGAACAGGGCGGCAAGGGAAGTATGGAACACAAGGTCTTTATCCGTGGGACGGATACGTTTTCCACGGGGGAAAAATGGTTTCATACTGAAATCCTCCTTTTCATAAATTAAATTTTTAATCTTGACAAAAAGAATGAATAAGTGTTATACAATAAATATAACTAGATGATACCGGCATGAAAGTAGATTCATGTTGCTAACCTCAAACAGCTAAGGAGGATTGTTATGAAAAAAATTAAACATTCTACTACTTTTTCTTTTCATCGAGAGAAAACAGATACAAAAACAGAGTTATTGTTATCTCTAACAACGTCATCAACGTCTAAATCAACTTTTGATTCATCGAACATGTCAGCAATACCCAAAATCGGTAAGCAACTAATATCTTTTATTCTTACTAACTATAATAAGATTTTACCGTTCTGTTCCACTATACAAGATAGTTTGCTTATTGATTTAGTTATATTTTTATTGATTGAAAACTTTTTATAATAACTTATGAAAGGTGTAGCCGAACTACTCGCTGTATGAGTAATTCGGCTACTAAAGGTTTTGGATGCTATGCAAAAAATCTTGACCTATGTTATTTATATTCAGTAACCATGTCTATTCCTATTTTCTAACTACTTCATCTTTTTTCGGCTGCTGCGGATTCATGGCAGCCCCTTTTTTCAGGACAATATCCTCCGCCTTGATGTACCAGTCCACCTCTGCTCCCTGAAAGGTAGCCGTTGCTACGGTATCCGCCACAGGATTGATAATTTCTACCTCTGCGTTGTAATCGAACTCCTTTAACGGCACGCTGGCAGGGATGGAAACCTGAATCATACGCCCCTGCCCTCTGGATTTTAAGTCATAGGTACGTTCTTTGATTTCTTCTGATACCGAGCCGTCTTCATTCTGGAGGTGAACCTCACGGCGGAGGGCAGAAAACTTCAATGCCCCGAATGTTGCTTCCTTGTCAATCACGATTCCGTTTGCTAATCTCATAGTCTGATGTCCTCCTTTTCCTTACGCTTTTACCATATCGTCAGCGTGTAAAATGTAGTTGGTAAAGCCCCTTGTGCCGATTTTATAGCCCTCTGCGGTGATACGAGGATTGACGAGCTTCACACGTTCCTCAAAGTCAAAATGTTTCTCTCCTGCTTCAGCAGGGAGGATAACCACAATATCATCTGCCCTCTGTACGTCTGAATAAAGATTGAAGCTGCGAGAGAGTACCGCCATGCGTCCGTTGATTCTTCTCTGTTCTGTTTTGTCTTCTCCGGCAAACTCCAAGTTGCCAAATGTTTTTTCCATGTTGGGGATAACGAATTTTAATTCCATATAGATGTATCTGTCCTTTCTGAATGTTGTGTTTGTTGGTTTTGGGTTCTGGTCTGGAAGCGGAGGGGAACGCTCCAGCGGTGGTGAGTTCTTCGTAGTATCACATCCTTTCTGGGGCTATTGAAGAAATTACAGGGTTGTGATATTATCTAAGTGTTAAAAATTAAGTGGTCATGGTTAGGATTGTTAGCTTGTATTTTCTCATGCAGCTCTGTCATGTACTCCCAACAACTTAAAAGTAGATTTCAGTGGAGATTTATAATATCAGGAGGTACGGTTATGACAATAATAACGACTGTAAAAAGCATTATGGTGGGCAACGGAATTTCTGGGAATTTTTGCTAAAGTGTGCAGGGGCAGTGGGAAAAATTACGGCTGGCATGACATGAAGAATCCGGGAGGGTCAAATCTCCAATTCCCATCGGGGCTGTTTTCAGCCCCATTTAATTTTGAAACAAAAAATAGACGCTCATTCTTGAACGTCTATTTTGGGATGATATTGAGGTTTGCTGGTCTATCTTATAAAATCTGAATGTACTTCGATTGCATTTTTATTGCATTTTTTATTTTTTTTCATATAAATTTTAGTGGTTGATAGTTCCTGAAAATGCCTTAAAATCAATGATTTTCACTTATATAGCATACTGTCTGTCTGGAGTTTGAGTGATGAAATGAACTTGAAAAAGCCTTTATTTATGCTGGTTGCAAGCAAATTTGTTTAAGCCTTGGCAACGATTTGGCAACATTTTGGGTATCACTCACTGAATAACAGAATACTTCAATAAGAGAAAAACCTTGCTGATTTTCAGAAATGAAGCTGAAAGTCGGCAAGGTTTTTTGTGTATTTCGGGGTAAAAATAAGGCGTTCTATTGGGATTCAGTGTCCTTTTTCAAGGCTTCTGTGAGATAGTCGCTTAACTCCTTTGAGGGAACAACTTTATGCCAGTGATTCGAGGTGTCTGATTCGGGATATTTGTACCGCCATTGGTCGTATTCCTCTTTGGTTATCTCGTCCTGTTCCAGACGGGCAGCCTGTTCCCGCCATGCGTGGAACATATCAAACATGGAGGAATAGGTGGAGCCGGTGGACTTGTCCAGCCGCAGGCATACTTCTCCGTCAATCTCTCCGATTTTCAGCCCGTACATATCTTCCAGCGCAAAGAGCGTGTGCATAAGCCCGATATAGCTGTCAATCTCCGGGACTGTGATTGCCCGTGGGCTGACATCAAAGATATGTGCCATTTCTTTCACAAGGTCTTGCTTCGGTGTTCTTGCTTCTGATTCGTACTGCGCCATACGGACATCAGAGGTCTTTCCGAGAAAACCGAGGATTTCGCCTAACTGCTTTTGCGTCATGCCTTTCCGATTACGGAAAAAGCGGATTCGTTTGCCGATTGCCATAATAAAACCTCCGTTGTAGTTATCGTGATACAACCATTCTTGACTTAAACATTTCTGTTGAAGTTAGTATAACATGGTGCAATAGGAATAACAAGAGAAACTTAAATAAAAAAAGTTAAGATTTTTCTACAAACCACTTGACTTAACGGAATTTATTTAGTATTATGGATACAACTTAAACAAAAACAGTTAAATAAAGAAAGGGGAGGATAACGGAATGGCAGAAAAATCATTTATGACTGTGGAGGAAGTGGCAGCGGAACTGCGGGTGTCAAAGTCAAAAGCCTATCAGATTGTGCGGAAACTGAACGCAGAATTACAGAAACAGGGTTATCTGACGGTGGCTGGTCGTGTGAACGCTACATTTTTTCATAAAAAGGTTTGTTACAGCGATTAAACGGAAAGGAGATGATTTGAATGGCTGTATACAAAGATAATGCTACGGGAACGTGGCGAGTAATCTATCGTTTCACGAACTGGAAAGGGGAGCGGAAGCAGACCCAGAAACGGGGATTTGCTACGAAGCGGGAAGCACAGGCGTGGGAGCATGAAGCCATGCTGAAACAGGGCGCAAAGCTGGATATGACGTTTGCCAGCTTCTTTGAGGTTTACGAAGCCGACAAGAAACAGCGTGTCAAGGAAAGCATATGGGAATCCAAAAGCCATGTAATCCGCACAAAGATTTTACCGTATTTCGGAAATCGGAAGATAGCGGAGATTGATGCAAAAGACATTATCGCATGGCAGAATGAACTCATGGCGTACCGGGACGAGAAAGGGAAGCCATATTCGGCGGATTATCTGAAAACCATACACGCCCAGCTTACAGCAATTTTCAACCATGCTGTGAACTTCTATAACCTGCCCTACAATCCGGCAAGGCGGGCCGGCACAATGGGAAATGAGGTTCCGAAAGAAATGGACTTCTGGACGAAAGAGGAATATCTGAAATTCTCCGAAGCCATGATGGATAAGCCCCGTTCCTATTATGCCTTTGAAATGCTTTACTGGTGCGGAATCCGCTCCGGCGAACTGTTGGCTCTCACTCCGGCTGATTTTGATTTTCAGAAGTAGACGGTCACAATCAGCAAGACCTTTCACCGCTCCAAAGGACGGGACATTATCACAAGCCCAAAAACAAAAAAGAGTAACCGTACAATCAAAATGCCTCCATTTCTTTGTGATGAAATGCAGGAATATATCAAAATGCTGTATGACATTCAGCTGGACGAGCGGTTGTTTACAGTCACAAAATCCTATCTCAATCACGAAATGGAGAGAGGGGCGAAGCAGGCAGGCGTAAAAAAGATTCGTGTTCACGACATCAGGCATAGCGCGGTTTCCCTGTTAATAGACATGGGATTTTCGGTGCTGGCGATTGGGGATCGCATGGGGCATGAAGCGGAGAAAATTACTTACCGCTACGCTCACTTATTCCCTACGGTGCAGACGGAAATGGCGGAGAAATTGGAAATGGAGCGTAGACATAAGGAGGATACAGATGGAAAGAACACTTGATTACAAAGGACGGTGGCGCAATCATACAGTGGCGTTTCGGGTATCGGACGAGGAAGCGAAGCTGCTTAACGACTTGGTGGCGTTGTCGGGCTTGACAAAGCAGGACTACATCACAAGGCGGCTGCTGTGCCGGGACGTAGTAGTACAGGGCAATCCGAGGGTGTATAAGGCACTGAAAAATCAAATGGCAACTATCTACGAAGAATTGAAACGGCTGGAAGCATTAAGCCCGGACAATGACGAACTGCTCTACACATTGCAGGTAATCGCAATCACATTAGACGGTCTGAAAGGAGAAGATGAATGACAGAAACAAAGGAAACGACTGCTCCCATATCATCTGTTGGCGCAGATGGGGCGCAGCCGCAATTAAAAAATCACAATGAAATTATAGCAAATGAAGCAGCACAAATCAATCTGCAAGCCGCACAAAACCCGAAGAAATCCGGGAGCGGCGGGCTTTATACCGTTTCCATGACGGAACTGTATGATACCGTCTATCCGCCGAGAACGCCGGTTGTGGACGGGTTTCTCTATGGCGACACTTATCTTTTTGTAGGTGCGCCGAAAGTTGGAAAATCGTTCTTTATGGGGCAGCTTGCCTACCATGTGGCAATGGGGATTCCTTTGTGGGATTATCCCGTCCGAAAGGGGACGGTGCTGTATCTGGCACTGGAAGATGATTACGCAAGGCTTCAGCGCCGACTCTCCGGTATGTTCGGTGTGGAATGTGCGGATAACCTGTATTTTGCGACACAGGCAAAGACATTGAATGAGGGCTTAGACAGGCAATTAGAGGAATTTCTGAAAGCGCATACAGACGCAAGGCTGATTATCATTGACACGCTCCAGAAAGTGCGTGAGGTCGGCGGAGACAGGTACAGCTATTCCAGCGACTACGAGATTATGACAAAGTTAAAATCGTTCAGCGATAAATATGGTATCTGTCTGCTGGTGGTTCATCACACACGCAAGCTGGAATCCGAGGACAGCTTTGATATGATTTCCGGCACAAATGGGTTGCTTGGAGCGGCAGACGGGGCGTTTATCATGCACAAGAAAAAGCGTACTGACAATGAGGCGGTGCTGGATATTGTGGGGCGTGACCAGCCGGATCAGGAACTGACCATAGAGTTTGACCGGGAGTGCTGCGTCTGGAAATTTAAAAAGGCGGAGACGGAACTGTGGAAACAACCGCCGAATCCTCTGCTGGAAGCAATCAACAATTTTCTGACAGAGGATAAGCCGGAATGGGAGGGGACAGCAACAGAACTTGTGAGCCAGTTGCCGGATATGCAGATACAGGCAAACGTGCTTTCCAGAAAATTGAATGTAGTCAATAGTCAGTTGCTTAATAACTATGGAATTTTCTATGACAATAAGCGAGGGCATGAAAGGAAGATTGTTCTGAAACGGCTTGAGCCGAGAGAGTAAAAGCGACGATATGCGTCGGTTGCGACGGTATTTTTTACAGTGGGCTGGTATAGAAAATATTGACGCTATCGACGCAAACCGACGCAGAAAGGATTAAGTGATGAAAAACGTGCAAATTCCTTATGAATTGTTTGTATCTCTGCTCCGCTATCATCTAATGGAAGATGATGATTGTCTGAATGAAATCCGGCAGGGATTGGAGCAGAAATTGGATTCGCTGGTGCGCCATGAATTATATGCGAAATATAAGACTGCGCCCACGTAGGAAGAGCGGGAAAATGCCAGACAGGAATATCTGGAAAAACGTGGAGTGCCGGACAGCTTCCGCTGGTAGTTTTCTTTTGATGATAACAGACAGGAGCGTGTCACGCTCCTGTGGATAGCAGACAACGAGAAAGGTGTGATTCGATGATAATTCAGCCGGAATGGGGAACCCGCAATGTGAACAAATATTTTTACGAAACTGAAACTCAGAGGATTGCCGCACTCAATGAGATTTTTGGAGATGTGGAACTGACTGCGGCAGAAATGCGGACGCTGATATGGCTTGCCGGATGGGACGAATATACGATAGAAAATGTACTTTCGGCTATCCGAAAAGCTATGGCGGAAGCAAAGCGGCGGGAACAGCCGCCCGTCCGTAGGACGGAAAAGCCCTCGGCAGAGCGCAAAGGCAGCTTTTGATGGACGGAACGGCTGTCAAAAGTGCTTTTGCGTTACTTTCGGCGAAAGTAACAAAGCCTATGCGCCGTATCCGGCGCTGATTACCCGAACAGGGAGAAAGGATATTGATTGAAGCGAACAATCAGCTTTATGACAGGAAAAGGCTCTGTCAACCATAACAGCAGAAAATTTCATGCAAAGAATACTGACCCGGAGCGAAGCTGTCTGAACGTGGAATATTGCAACGGAAATGTTAAGGACGTATATCACGAATTATTTGATGAAGCACTCGCCCGATACAATGAGAAGCAGACCAGAAGTGACCGCCGGATTGACGATTATTATGAGAAAATCCGTTCCGGCAAGCAGGAAAAACCATTCCATGAGATTATCCTGCAAATCGGGGATAAGGACAACATGGGAGCGAAAACGGAGAACGGACAGCTTGCGGTAAAAGTGTTGGATAAATATATGCAGGACTTTCAGCGGAGAAATCCTACGTTGAGGGTGTTCAGTGCCTATCTTCATATGGACGAAGCAACGCCCCACTTGCATATAGATTTTGTACCGTATACGACAGGAAGCAAGCGGGGACTTGATACAAGAGTTTCTTTGAAACAGGCGTTATCTGCTCTCGGATTTAAAGGCGGCGCAAGACGGGAAACGGAATTAAATCAGTGGGTGGCTTATGAGAAAGAACAGCTTGCCGCTGTCATGCTGGAACATGGGATTGAGTGGGAGAAGAAAGGCACACATGAGAAGCATTTGTCTGTTCTGGATTTTGAGAAAAAGGAGCGGGCAAAGGAGGTAGCAGAGTTGGAAGCAAAGAAAGCGGAATTGCAGGAAGAAAACGCTACTTTTCAAGAAATCAATGAAGATTTGCATGAACAGTTGTTGCAGGTTGATGATGAGATTCGTTCCTTACAGGAAGATTTGCAGGAGTCCCGGCAGGAAGCAGAGAAAGCGCAGAAACAGGCGGACAAATACCAGAAGCGCATGAATGAACTTGCTCCTATGGTTAAGAACATGGAGAAGCTGGCGGCGGATTTTTCCGCAGACCCGGAGCAGACGCTTCCAGAAGCGGCGGTTATGGAATCTGCAAAGTTGTATCGGGAGAAGAAAGCAAAACCACTGGTAAAGAAAATTGTACAAGTTATACGCTCTGTTTATTCGGCGTATCTGGATATTTCAAATAAGTTCACAAAGCTGCAAGCGGCGTATAACAGGGAACGGAGCGGAAACGAGCGGTTGACAAACAGGCTGGAAGATGTCTTAGAGGAAAACCGGGAATTGAGGATAGTGGTGGAAGATTTTGGGCGTATAAAAGCTGTGGTCGGCTCTGAACAGGTTAATGCTGTGATTGACCGGGTAAAGCAGCAGGAACAGATAGAAGCCGAGCAGAAACGGGCTGCAAGGAGAAAACATAATCGGGAAGCCCGCTGACAGGCGGAGGGCTGCTTAAAGACCTCTTAGCTGCATGAAGCGAATCCCCGCCAGTTAGTCAAGAGTGGCGTAGCCGTTAATTTACTCTTGACTGGCTGGTGGGGATTTGCTATTTCCATTTACTCTTTCAAACGAAGAAGTTATAATTAAAATATAAAGGCTGAAGAAAGGTTAAGGGAGAATGGATATTACAAAGGAATTAAAAAAGGATGGTATGTTACTAAAAAAGATTCCTAAAAAGGAACAAACGATAGATATTTGCAAAATGGCTATTAGACAGAATCCTTTAGCTTTACAATTTGTGTCCAGAAAATGTTTGGATTCAAAAATGTGCTTGGCAGCGGTAAAAAAGGATGGACAGGCATTTCGGTATGTTCCTAGTCAATTTATTACGAGGAAAATGTGCGAATTGGCAGTTGAGGCAGACCCGGAACTTTTGAATAATGTACCAGAGAATTTTAGGACATTGAGAATTTGTATAAATGCTATTAAAAAAGATGTAAGTACTTTATCATATGTATCACGAGAAAAAAGATATGAATTGTTTGACAATAACACAGAAATTGATTTAATTAAAAAGGTTGTAGAGCATAATTCTAAATGGTTAATGTATATGCCTAACCGCCCAGATGTGAGGGCGTTTTGTATAAGTTGTATGGAAGAAGATTTTTCTGTTGCACAGTATATGCCAGAGCAGATAAAAATTGTTGATGATATTCTGAACTATCAAAAAACGAAAGGAAAATTACATTTTATACACAAGTATTATAATTCCGAAGAAGGAAAATTTTGTGTAAAAATTAAGGTTGTATGTGGACAACATGCCTCAATATTTGATGAAAATGAGATGATAGAAGAATCATATTGTGTTGTGATGGAATTTGGAGACTTTGACAAGTTTTATAGCTTTTTAGATGGAGATCTTTTTGATGCAGAATTAAGAAATTTTGATTTTAAAGGAATAGATTTAAAGCAATATAATATTGATGGTGCTACTATCAATAGTGAAATATTGCAATTACAAGGATTATATGACGGGACATATTTTTCATCTATTAAAAAGATTTTGGAAACAGATTCAGATGAATTTATGGGAAGGAATGAGGGATTATCGAACTGGTTTATATTGTGTTACAAAGTGTTGTAAAGCCCGGAATT